>Ga0137427_10000291_pt1 | contig 27055 bp, 23 predicted proteins | sample EasRivERMZT700_2_FD_102309 | JGI IMG/M metagenome (GOLD analysis project Ga0137427, IMG submission 102309) | Soil microbial communities from meander-bound floodplain in the East River, Colorado, USA - East River MetaG ERMZT700_2 | ecosystem: Environmental > Terrestrial > Soil > Floodplain ...
CCAAACGTCATGTCCGTGATCGCCACGTAGCTGTAGGCGCCGACGGACTCGAACGACGACGCCGTGCGCAGTGCATCCCATGCCGGATACGAGAGCTCCCACCGGTTCCACGTCGGCGCGGTCGCGGGATTGCTGCGGCGATTCGGGTAGACGCCATGCACGATCACGAGCGACTCCGGATTCGTCCACGGCAGCGGCTTGAGCAGGACCGCGTCGACGACCGAGAAGATCGAGGTGGCGGCCGCGATGCCGAGGCCGAGCGTCAGGATCGCCGTCGTCGCGAAGCCGGGGCGGTGACGCCAGCGCCGAAGGGCGTAGCGCACGTCGGCCATCCATGCGAGGCGCCACGGCTTCCGCGCGTCCCGCATCGCGCAGACGAACGCAGAGATGATTTCCTTCGTGGACCACGCGAACGCCGAGACACGTCCAGTGCCGCGCGCGAGCCTGGCGCGATGCTCTTCCTCCAGATCGCCGAGGAGCGACAGGCGGTCCGAGTCCGAGCGGCCGAGGCGGAGGAGGAAGCTGAGTGGGTGCCTCAAATCGACACCCCCTCCGCCCTCGTGCGCTCTATGAGCGTCTCGCGAATCGTCACGCCGTAGGCGTCGTCACCGAGCCGTGCGAGGGCCAGGAGGATCAGTTGCTCGAATTCGCCGAGATAGTCGGCCATCGGCGGTTTATATACTGCACATTGTGCATTAAATCAAGGGCCGGTCAGCGTGTTGTGAAACGCGGCGATGCGCCAGTCGGCGCCGTGCTGGACGAGCACGATCGTGAACAGCGAGCCCTGCGCGCCGGCCCGCGGGCCCGCCGGCACCGTCGCGGCCTCGCACGTGCTCACCGCGGATGTTCACGAAGTCGGCATCGTCGGTGAATCGCATGGCGAAGCGTTCGCCGTCTGCCGCGTTCCAGGCTTGCTCGAGCTCGGCGGCAACGTCCGAAAGAACCTGCTGTCCGTCAGGGTTCATGTATTCATTCTGGACCCCACGTGACGCGCGGAGCTCAGCCCGTAGAACTGGGAACGCGGAACTTGGAACTCGGAAACGAGTCGAAGATCTCCGATCCTGAGGCCGATAATGAGGAAGCTGTGCGCAGGCCGGGCACAGGTGCGCAAAAGCGGGAAATATTGAGCGGGGAGGCGGTCAGTCAGATGTTGAACATGCGGAAGTGCCGGATTGGCGTGGTCGGTCTGGGGTACGTCGGGTTGCCGTTAGCGGTCGAGTTCGGCCGGCGGTTCGACACGGTCGGGTTCGACATCAAGCAGGACCGCATCAAGGAGCTGCAGGCCGGACGCGACAGTACGCTCGAGACCACGGGTGAGGAGTTGAAGGCGGCCAAGCGGCTGAGCTTCACGAGCGATCTCAGCGAGTTGAAGCGCTGCCGCGTGTTCATCGTCACCGTGCCGACGCCGATCGACGAGTACAAGCGGCCGGACCTCACGCCGCTCGTCAAGGCCAGCGAGACGCTCGGCCAGGTCCTGAAGAAGGGCGACATTGTCATCTACGAATCGACGGTGTATCCCGGCTGCACCGAAGAAGTGTGCGTGCCGATTCTGGAGCGCGTCTCCGGGTTGAAGTTCAACACGGACTTTTTTGCCGGCTACAGCCCCGAGCGGATCAATCCGGGAGACAAGCAACACCGGCTGCCGTCGATCAAGAAGGTGACGTCAGGCTCGACGCCCGAGGCGGCGGAGTTCGTCGACAAGCTGTACGGCACGATCATCAAGGCCGGGACGCACAAGGCGAGCAGCATTGCCGTGGCCGAGGCCGCCAAGGTCATCGAGAACACGCAGCGTGACGTCAACATCGCGCTGATCAACGAGCTGGCGCTCATCTTTAATCGTCTCGGCATCGACACCGAGGAAGTGCTCATTGCGGCCGGCACGAAGTGGAACTTCCTGCCGTTCCGGCCGGGCCTGGTCGGCGGACACTGCATCGGCGTCGACCCGTACTACCTGACGCACAAGGCCCAGGAAATCGGCTACCACCCGGAGATGATCCTCGCGGGCCGGCGGCTCAACGACAACATGGGCCTTTACGTGGCGAGCGAGGTCATCAAGCTGATGACGAGCAAGCGCATTCACGTCAAGGGCTCGAAGGTGCTCGTCCTCGGCCTGACCTTCAAGGAGAACTGCCCGGACCTTCGCAACTCGAAGGTCGTCGACGTGATCCGCGAGCTGCAAAAGTACGGCATCAAGACAGACGTCTACGATCCGTGGATCGACGGTGCAGAGGCGAAGCACGAGTACGGCCTCAAGCCGGTGACCAAGCTCAAGCCGCGCACGTACGACGCCGTGGTGATGGCGGTCGCGCACACCCAGTTCAAGGAAATGGGCGTGCGCGCCATCCGCAAGCTGTGCAAGAAGACGCACGTGCTGTACGACATCAAGTACGTGTTCCCGGCGAGCCAGGTGGACGGAAGACTGTAGTTAATCCGCTCTTAGGACGCTCGACGCCCGGACGCGTGCGGCGCGCCATGCCGGCACGAGCGTCGCGGCCAGCACGACGACGAGCATCAGCGCGGTCATCCCCACGAGCACCATCGGATCGAACGCGGAGACGCCGAAGAGCTGGCTTTCGACCCAGCGGCCGGCGATGGCGGCGATCGCGAGGCCGATCGCGGCCCCGATAATGCCGAACAGCCGGCCCTGCGAGAGCACGAGGCCGCGCAGGCCCGACGGCTCGGCGCCGAGCGCGGCCCTTACCGCGAACTCGCCGCGACGCTGCGCGACCGAGTACGCCATCGTCCCGTAAATGCCGACCGCCGCGAGCACGAGTGCGACCACGCCGAAGAGCGCCAGCAGCGTCATGGTCATCCGCTCGCGCGCCATCGAGCGCTCCACGAGCCGCGCGAGGTCGTAGTACGTGATCGCGAGCGTCGGATCGCCCGCCTTCACGGCACCGCGCACGCCCGCAATGAGCCCGCTCGGGTCCTGCAGCGCGGTGTTCACGACGAAGATCAACTGACGCCGGGCGACCTGCTCGATCGGCAAATAGATCGTCGGCTCCGGCTCGGCGCCGACTGACGCGAACTTCACGCTGCGCACGATGCCGACGATTTCCGCCGACTGAGGGCGGACGATCAGCACCGGATTCTGCGCCGGCTCCGGATTCGGCCGGAAGACGATGCGCTGGCCAATCGCGTCGCCGTCCGGGAAAACCTGCCGGGCGAATATCTCGTCCACGATCGCCACGCCCGGCGTGTCGCGCCGATCCGTGTCGGCAAAGGCCCGGCCCTTCACCATCGGAATGCCCGCCGCTTTGAAGAACTCGGGGCTGACCGATCGTCGCTTCGCGCGCGGCCGCTGTTCCATCGGCACCATGCCGGTGGTTGCTTTCCAGAAGGCGATGATGCCGTCGAGCTCGGGTCCGAGCGGTGCCGACGAAACCGCGCCGGCGGCGGTGACACCCGGCACAACCTTGATGCGCTCGAGCAGGTCCTGATACCAGTTCGAGATCTGATTCCAGTCGCCGTACGTGAACACCGGCAGGCTGACCTCGAACGCGATGCGGCCGCCCGGCATGAAGCCGGCATCCGCTTTCTTCAGGTTCCAGAAGCTCTTCACCAGCAGGCCTGCGCTGATCGTGAGGACCACGGCCATCGCGATCTCGGCGATGACGAGGCCATTCAGCAGTCGATGCGTCGCGCGGCTGCCGGCGAAGCCGCGCCCGCTCTCGTTCATGAGCCCTTTGACGTCCGTCTTCAGCAGTCGAAGCGCCGGCGCGAAGCCGACGATGAGGCCGGTGAGAATCGTGGCCGAGAGCGCGAAGACCAGCGCGGTGCTGTCGAGCCGGACGTCACCGAGCCGCGGCAGCTCGGCGGCGCCCACGCGCAACATCAATCGAAGTCCGAGCGAGGCGAGCGCCAGACCGGCAAGCGCGCCGACACTCGCGAGCACGACCGATTCGGTCAAGAGCTGCCGGATGATCTGTCCCCGGCTCGCGCCGAGCGCAACGCGGACGGCCACTTCGCGCGCGCGGACAACGCCGCGCGAGAGCAGCAGGCTCGTGACGTTGATGCACGCGACAAGCAGCAGCAGGCCGGACGCCGCCAGAATCACGAGCAGCGTGGGCTTCAACGGGCCGACGACGTTGTCGAGCAGCGGCTCGAAGTCGAAGAGCCGCAGGGCGTTCGCGTTCGGAAAGTCCTTCTGAAGTTGCAGCGCCAGCGGCTCCAACGCCGCGCGCGCCTGCTCGATCGACACGCCCGGCTTCAGCCGGATGAATCCGTCGGAGTTGTGACCCGTGTCCTCCGGCGGGAATTTGATCGTGAACCAGAGATCGGCGCCACCCGGAAAGTTGAAGCCCTCGGCGGCGACGCCCACCAGGGTGACCGGTCCGCCCTCCATCGTGACCGACTGACCGACGATCGAAGGATCCATGCCGAACCACGTTCGCCACGCCCGGTACGACATGATCGCCGCGAACTGTCCCTGGCTGGGTCCCACTTCGTCCGGCGTGAAATCGCGTCCCGCGGCCATGGGCACGCCGAACGTCGTGAAGAAGCGCGGTGCCACGCCCTGCATCACGGCGCGGATCGGGTTGCCCTGCTTGTCGACGAGCGATCCTTCGTACCGCAACGCGCCGGTCGTCGACTGGACGATGTCCGTCATCGCCTGGAGGCGGTTGAGCTCGACGTACGACACGGTGCCCGCCGTGATGCGGCCGTCGCTGAGCTTGGTCTTGAACCGGTAGAGATTCTGAGGCTCTTTGAACGGCAGCGGCTTCAGTGCGACGGCGTTCACCGCGCTGAAGATGGCGGTGGTCGCTCCGACACCGAGCGCGAGCGTCAGGATGGCGACGATCGAGAAGCCGGGTTGCAGACGAAGGGAGCGGAGGGCGAGGCGGATGTCTTGGAGCATTGGGGGAGGCGGAAGCGTAACATCACGCCGCCTGGAGGCGTAAACCTCGCCATGGTGCGTCTTGCGTTTCGGCGTTGGCGGCATCGTCCGGGGCTCGCGCTCACGGCGACGCTCGTGCTCGCACTCGGCATCGGGGCGACCACGGCGATGTACTCCATCGTCGATGCCGTCATCCTGAAGGACGAGCCGTGGCCGGACGCGGATCGGCTCGTGCGGGTGTTTGCGGTCGCGCCGCATCAGCGGTCGAATCCCGGATACGCGACGCGATGGAATCGCGGCGCGATTTCCTGGGCGTCGTGGCGCGATCTGCAGGGGCTCCCGGTCTTCGCCGACGTGGCCGCCTGGGCGCCCGGCGAGCACGTCATCGGCACTGACCGCCCGGAACCCGCGCGCACGTTCTTCGTGTCGTCCTCGATGCTGGCCATGCTCGGCGTAACACCGGAGCGGGGCCGATTCTTCACGGCCGCGGAAGACGAGGTGGACTCGCAGACGGTCGTCATCTCGCACCGGCTGTGGGCTCGCTTGTTCGGGGCCGATCCGGACATCGTCGGGAAGCCGACGATGGTCACGTATCCGGGCAGCACGGCGTCTCAGTCCAGCCGCCGCACGATCGTCGGCGTCCTGCCGGAGACATTCCTGTTCCCTGGCGATTCACCGGACGTCTTCTTGCCGATCGGCGTCCAGAAGTACAACGGGAGCTTCGGGAACGCGTTCTTCTCGGCGATCGCGAAGCTCGCGCCAAATATCACGCTCGGCGCCGCGGCAGAGGCCGCCGAGCCGCTCGTACGGCGCACGGAGGCGCGCGACCGGCGCACGTCGCGCTTGGTGACGCTGCGAGAGGAGCGCGTCGGGATCGGCGACGGCCCGCTCTGGTTCATGCTCGGCGGGGCCGCCTTGCTGCTCGTCGTCGCGTGCTCGAACGTCGCCGGGCTGTTGCTGAGCGACGCGCGGTCGCGACACCACGAGACAGCGGTTCGGCTGTCGCTAGGCGGGAGCCGCTTCGCGATTCTTCGCCAGCTGTTCGTCGAGCACGCGATGCTGGCCGCGGCGGCCGGAGTTGGCGGGGTCGTGCTCGCCACGTGGCTCATTCCGTCACTCGTGGCGCTGGCGCCGGCCGGCCTCGTGCGCGATCGCGCTGTCGTCCTCCATCCGGAGATCGCTGCGTGGTCGATCGCCGCCGCGATCGTCACGACCTTCCTCGCCGGACTGATTCCCGCCGCCGCCATTTCATCGACGATGCCCGGGGACGTGCTCAAGACGGGCGGCCGTCAGGCGACGCGCGGCAGCCGGTGGCGGCACCGGCTGGTCGTGTCGGCGCAGTTCGGACTCGCGCTCGTGTTGATCGTCGGCGCTGGATTGTTCGTCGAGACGCTGCTGCGGCTCGGCCAACAGCCGCTCGGGTTCGTGCCGGACGGCGTGGTGGTCGCCGCAGTCAGTCGTGGACGGCCTGGCCAGACTGCCAGCCCACCGCTAAGCCCCGAGGAACGAGCAAAGCTGACCGAGCTGCGCAGCACGGATGTCGGCGCGTTCAGTGCCTACATGGCGCAATTCGGCTGGGCGCGTCTTCAACCCATGCTCGATCGCATCGGCGCATTGCCCGGCGTGACCGACATCGCGATGGCGGCCGCGGTGCCGTTCGTGTCGGTGCCTGAAGTCGGGGGCATCCGAACGCCGACGACGGTCTACGCCGATGGCCAGCGGCCCGAGGACGGTCAGCCGGTGCGCGCGACCGGCGTGTCCGAGGCGTACTTCCGCGTCATGGGGACGCCGATCCTGCGCGGGCGCGCGTTCGATCGGCAAGACACGTCGCCCGCGGCGTACTCCATCATCGTCTCCGAGGAATTCGAGCGGCGCGTGTTGGGCGGCAACGCCGTCGGCCGCCGTGTGCGCCGCGACAACACATCGGTCATGTCGGTCATGACGGTGATTGGCGTGGTGCCCGATGTGAAGGTGCGATCGCTGGCGGAGGACGCGCAAGCCGACTTCTACACGCTGATGAGGTCAGCAGATTCGGTGCGCTTCGTCCTCATCCGTGCGCCTGGCGACGCCGGCCCGTACGTGCCGGCGATGCGCACCGCGATCGAGCATGGCGAGTCGTCGATGTTCGTGACGTCGGCGTCCACGCTGAGCGACAACGTGTCGCTGTCGATCGTCATCGAGCGTGGTCGCGCGATGCTGTCCGCCATGTACGGGGGTGTGGCGCTGCTGCTCGCCGCGGTCGGGCTCTACGGCCTGGCCGCGCGATTTGTCGCGGAACGCCGACGTGAGATCGGGATTCGCGTCGCGCTCGGCGCCGGGGCCGGTGACGTGCGACGGCTCGTCATGGCCGACGCCTGGTTCATCGTCGGCATCGGGCTCGTCATCGGGGGGCCCGTCGCGTTCGTGGTCTCGCGGCTCGCGCAGGGGATGCTGTTCGGCGTCACGCCCTCGGCGCCGCATGTCCTCGGGATCGCGGTCGCGGCGCTCGCGTTCGTCGCGGTTCTCTCGACCGTCGTGCCGGCGCTGCGCGCCAACAGGATCGACCCGGCCGTGACATTGAGGGAGGAGTAGGGCGTCTCATGCCACCGTCCCAGGTCCAGAGTAAGGTCCATTAAAAGGTCCATAATTATCGTACAATAGGACCATGAAACAGATCTCTATTCAGGACCTGAAGGCGAAGCTGTCCGCGGCCGTGGCCGACGCCGAGGCGGGCGACACGATCGTGATTACGCGGCACAACACCCCCGTCGCGAAATTGGGCCCGGCGGATTCACCGCACCTTCATCGCGGGAAAGACGTGGGCTCGAGACGCATCAAGCCGGCCCTGAAGCCGGGGATGAAGATTCCGTACCTCGAATTCCTGGCGGAAGATCGAGGGGATCGTTGACGCCTGCCGCCGAGCGCGCGGCTCCGGCTCGGAGACTGTACGTTGACACGTCAGCATATCTCTGCGTGCTGCTGGCTCAGCCGGGTTCGGACCGGGCGGCGAAGGAACTGAACGGCGCTGACCTCTTGTCGAGCGTCATGCTCGTGCTGGAAGCCAGACGCAACCTGGTCAGACTGGCTCGCGAGGGCCGTCTGCAGCCCGACCACTACAAGATCTGCATCGAACGCGTCGAGCAGGATGCGGCCGCCTTCGTGCTGCGCGACCTGACGCTGGATCTTTGCCAGTCGACGGCACTGCCGGCCGTGGCAACACCGCGATCGCTGGATCTCGTCCACCTGCGCACTGCGCTGTGGTTCCACGGCGCCGAGAGGATCGACCGGTTCGTGACCCTGGATGCCTCGCAGGAACAGGCGGCGAAGGAACTCGGTCTGCCCGTCTGACCCTGAGTCCCAACACCGTACGGAGAGTCCGAAGAGTCCGGACGCACACGGCGAATCAGGACACCCGCATCGGCTTCTTTAGAAGAAGGCGCAGGATCGTTCCGGCGGGTACCCGGACGTTGTCGCGGCCTGTCGAGAAGATCAGTCCCCGGCCGACCATCGTGTTGGCCAACGGCAGACGCACCGCGGAGTCCCGGCCGTCAAGGGCCCCCTCAACCTCGGCCTGAAGCCGGAGCACGCGCTTGCCCAGGAGCACCTGCTCGAGCAATACGCCGATCCTGCCAACCCGATTGGACCTCGCGGTGGAGAGCTCGATCACTTTCCCGGTCACTTCCGTGCCGGCCGGCAAGAGAACGCGGTTGTCCACAGCCACGTCCGCGATGGTCACGGCCTTGACTGGCTGATCGACCCACGAGGCGCCGGAGTCGAGAGTCGTCTTGAGGCGCACATCCAGGACTGTTCCGGCGGGCACGGTGCGATCGGTGGTTTGGCCCTGAGAAACGGAAGCCCGTGCTGGCTGGAGCAGGGACAGGCCGATCGGGAGAGCCGAGACAACGGTGACGTTCATTTCATCGCCCTCACGGTGGGCGACAGGCAGTCTGGCAGGCCAATCATCGCAAGAGTTGCAGGAGAGTCCGGGAAGTCCTCAGCGTGCTTCGGACTCCCGGACTCCCGGACTCTTCGGACTCCTTGGACTCCTTGGACTCTTCAGTCCCCTCGCTCGGCGAACGTAATCACATACCCATCGGGATCGACGAACGCGAACTCAGTCACCCCGTACCACTTCTTCTCGAGCGGCATGACGACCTTCACGCGACGCTTGAGCTCGTCGTACGCCTTGGCAATGTCGGCGACTTCAATGAAGAGCGTCAGCGTGCCGCCGATCGGCTTGTCCTTGAACGCGGGATACTCGACGACCGCCGGGCCAGGCGCGTTGAGAAAGATCTCGACGTTGCCCGACTGCATCGAGGCAAACACGAGCGGGCCGTCGTCAGGCACCTTCATTTCAACCGAGAATCCAAGCACGTCGCGATAGAACGCGAGGCTCCGCTCGACGTTGGCGACGATGAGGTTGGGCGTGAGTTTCTTGAGCTCGTACGGCATCGCACACCTTCCACGTGTGCTCGCTGATGCCTACATCCACGAACTCGGCGAGGACAAGAGCGCAGGTAGGAGTCCTGGTTGACGTGCGCGGACCCCGCTAGGGACGAGGCAGAAGATAGCATCGATAATCGGGAATCGGCAATCGGGTAATCGCTGATCGGTAATCGGCAATCGGGGAATCGATAATCTCAGGATCGATTACCCGGTTTCCCGATCTGCCGATTCCCCGATTTCCTCAGTCCGCCTTGCCCGCCGGTCCCCGGACTCTCGCCGGCACGCGCCACTCGACGACAAAACGGCCGGACTTGGTGTCGAACGTGAGATCGCGCCAGTCGAAGAGCCGCGCGAGCGCGCGCAGAATCGAGAGTCCGCCGTACGCCTCACCCTGCGGCGGCGGTCCCGCATCGGCGCGCGTGGCGTTCTCCACGCGGAACGTGATCTCACGGCGTACGGCGTCGCAGCGAATCGCGACGGCAGGGATCGCTCCCGGGCGCCCGTGGCGGACCGCGTTCGTCACGACCTCGCCGAGAAACATGCCGACGCCGCCGCGGACCGGACTCGCGAGCTCGAATTCGGCCGGCCAATCGATGCGCACGTCGAGCACGGGCCCGGCGCCGCCCGCCGAGAGCGTGCCGTTGTCCCAGTGGAGGCGCGATCGCAGGTCGCGGTCGTGGCGCACCATGTCGAGCACGGACGCCAACCGCGCGAGCGTGGCCCGCACCTGATTCACGTCGACGACGTTGTCGTGCGGCAGCGGTGGTGACGCGTCCCAGTGATCGAGCAGCCACGCCGTGACCGTCAGCCGGCGCTCGAGGTACTCGGCGAGCCACGCGGCGAATTCCTGGTCGCCGGGTCTCACGACCCGGCCTCCACCTGCAGCGAGCTGGCCTCCATCCGATCCGGCGAGGCAGTGCTCCAGCACGCGCGCGAGCGTGTCGACACCGTGTGACAGCAACCCCGCAAGCCGCTGCCGCTCGTCGCGATGCGCGCGCCGGTCGATGTCACCGGCGAGCAAGGCCAGGTCGTCCTCGTCATCGAGGACGAAGAGCACGCCGAGGCGATGCCGTTCGTCCGCGGCCAAAGCGTCAATCGGCGCCGTGACCGCGACGGAGCGAATCACCGCATAGCGCTGGACGATTTCGCCGCGCTCGTTACGCACCGCCACGGGCAGGCCGTACGCGCGCCGCGGTTCCGGCGAGGCAATCTGCATGCGCTCGTAGTGCGCGCGAGATCGCGCGTCCGGCCAGACGAGATCGGCAAAGCGCGTGCCCGCGCGAATGCCGATCGTCTCCGCCGCGCGATTCGACGAGACGATGACGTCCGTGTTGGGATCGACGACCACGAGCGGCACCTGCATGGTGTTGAGCAGATTCTGTTTTTCACCGAGCGCGCGCTCGGCTTTCTGGCGCTCGCTGTCCGCGCGCCGCCGGTTGACCTCGAAGCCGGCGATGAGCAACACGAGCATGCCGGCCAGCAGCGCGACGGCCGCCGCCGGAAATGCCGGCGCCGGGTTGGGGAAGAACATCAGCAGCCACGTCGAGTCCGATACGTGAAACGCCGCGACCGCGCCACCGGCCGGCACGATGCCGTGCCGGAGCGGCGAGGGGCCATCGGGCGCCGTGGCCCGTTGTCGCTCGAGCGACGCCAACGCGCGTACAGCCTCACCGAGCGCCGATGGCGCCGACGCGGGAAGTCCCGTCTCGAACGACGACCACGTGCCCGTGCCGGCCTCGCCGACGCGCACCGCAGCACCGGCCACCGGTGCCTCGACGCTCGCGGCCAGCCGATCCCAATCGATCTCGAACGCGAGATCGAGCGCGAGCACCGCGTGCTGGTCTGCCGCCTCGATCGGTCGCAACAGCGTCGTCACCAGGCCGCGTCCACCGAGATCCAGATAGAAACCCGAGTAGGCGGGCTCCGTGGCCGCCGCCGCAGGATCGAACCGGAAGAAGAACTCCTGCGGCGCGAAGGCGGGCAGTCCGGGCCGCGCCGAGAGCAGGGTCTGCTCCTGTGTGACGGCCGTGTCCGGGGCCGCCACATTCCAAGGCTCGGACACGAGCGTGCCGTCCTCGGCCACGACGTAGAGACGCACGGGGCGCGGCGCGCGTGCGTCCGGCACCGCCGGCAGTGGGCGCGTGTCGAGCCCGCGCTGGATCGCCGACCGGGTCTGCACGATCAACGGCACGACGGATCGCACGAGTGTCGTCGACGCGCCGGCGTCGACCGCCGCGCCACCGTCCTCGTTCACACCGCGGCGTCCGGTCACGACGAAGCGCTGGCCGTCGAATTCGGCGAGGCGTGTCGCGCGGAGCGACGGCGCAGAACGGGCGCCGCTTGCCGGGAGCCAGCGCACGCGCGGGTCCGCGGCGCCTGGGGCAACCGAACCGAGCGCCTGCGCGAGCAGCGCGAGCGCGTTGGGCACCCGCTCCGCTGACGCCGCCAGGCTGCGATAGAGCGCTGCGCGCTGCGGATCTGGGATGTGCTGCTCGTAGCGATCGAGCTCGAGCCGGAGCCACGCCATCGCGCCCGGCGCCTCGGTCGGCCGCGACGGCGTGCGTTGCGCGACGAGACTGAGCACCGCTTCCGCGCGCGCTTCGCCCGAGCGCGTCTGCCACGCGGCGTAGATCGATCGGAACGTGAGGAGCGCGAGCACGACGAACACGACGACGCCCGCGTAGAGCAGTTGAGCTCGTCGCCGAGATGAAGACGATAGAGTAGAGCGCATGTTGTGGCGCGACTCGCCCGGTCTCGAGCGCCGGCCTCTCGTATTCGTGGAGGACCACTTGTATCACACGGGCGAGCTCGTCGCGGCGATCGCCGCGACGAATTCCGATCTGCTGCGCGACGTCACGGTGTGCGCAATCGATCGCGCCGGTCCGGATACGGACGCGACGGTCGCCGATTGGCTCGCGCGTTATCCGGATTTGCAAATCTCCGCCGCATCGTCCGGAAGCGCGCGGCTGAAGACGATCGGCCACGCCGATCTCGAGACCGCCGCGTCGTTCGCGAAGTTCGTCGCCGGCCTGATCCGGCCCGGCGGCATCCTCGTCCAGGATGTCCAGCTCAGCACGCTCGCGTTCGTGCCAGCCGATCGATGGTGGGAATCGATCTACATTGCGGCGACCATCCGCGGGTTGTTCGCCGACCGGCCACCGACCGTGCGTTTCGTGTCGAACAAGCGCGGCTACGCCGCGACGTTCGGCCGCGATCTCTCGGAAGCCGGCTTCGATCCGCGCGACGTCCTCGACAAGTCGGAGCTCGCGACCGTGGGCGTGCCGGCGATCGCCGGACTCTTCGCGCGGCGGTGCCCGCTGGTGCTCGACGTTGCGGTTCCCGGCGCCGCCGGGCGATCGTGGCGCGTGGGCGACGCCGATCGCGCGGACGTCGAATCCGATCTCGATCTCGTGCTGTGGCCGTCGCCCCAGGGCCCGGAGTTGGGCGGCCGTCTCGTCGGCGCCGCTGATGCGCGCGTCGTCATTCGCGCCGGCAGCCACGAGGGCAAGACGTGGGACGCGCTGATTGCGGATCGCCTCGATGCTGGCGACGGCCTCCCTGTGATCGACGTCGGCGAGCGCGTGGGTCCGCCGGACGCCGAGCGCGCGGAAATCACGAACGTGGCCGCACGGCACATGCACACGTTGCGCAGCCGGCTTCGGGATGGCGCGGCCATCGTCACGGTGAATCACGCGTATCGGATTGCGGACGGGTTGAGGGTTGGACGCGTGCGTACGGGTGACGTACGGCCCTCCGTGGACCTCCGCGAACGACCCTCTCATTTGGAAGGTCGCTGAATAGCCTCGCGCCGCTGCGGTCTCTACGCTGGCCGCATGACAACGACAGGCTCCACCAGATCACCAAGGACGGGACTGTTCCGGACAAAGTCCATCGAGGCGCTGGTCGCCGATCGCGGGGCCGGCGGGCTCAAGCGTGTGCTCGGCCCCGTGAACCTCGTCGCGCTCGGGGTGGGCGCCATCATCGGCACCGGCATCTTCGTTCTCACTGGGCAGGCGGCGGCGGCCAATGCGGGGCCGGGGATCGTGATCTCGATGGTCATCGCCGGCGGCGCGAGCGCGCTGGCGGCACTGTGCTACGCGGAGTTCGCGTCGAGCGTACCGGTCGCGGGCTCGGCATATACCTACGCGTACGCCACGCTCGGCGAGTTCATCGCGTGGATCATCGGCTGGGACCTGATTCTCGAGTACGCGCTCGGCGCGGCGACCGTCGCCGTCGGCTGGTCGGGCAACGTCGCGAGTCTGCTGCGCGACTTCGGCATCTCGCTGCCCGCGGTGATCAGCGCGGCGCCGGGCACCGTCGTCACGCTCGCAGACGGGTCGTCCGTCACCGCGATCTTCAATTTGCCGGCCGTGCTCGTGACGGTCGCCGTCACGGCGTTGCTCGTCCGCGGCGTCCATGAATCGGCCACCTTCAACGCCACGGTCGTCGTCATCAAGATCGCGATCATCCTGCTCGTGATTGGCGCCGGCCTGCCATTCATCGTCGACGCGAACTACACGCCCTTCATTCCGGCCAACACGGGCACCTTCGGTGAGTTCGGCTGGTCGGGCGTCGTGCGCGGTGCCGCCGTGATCTTCTTTGCGTATATCGGGTTCGACGCCGTCTCGACGGCGGCGCAGGAAGCGCGCAATCCGCAACGCGATATGCCGCGGGGCATCATCGGGTCGCTCGTCGTCTGCACGGTGCTCTACGTCGCCGTGTCGGCGGTCATGGTCGGGCTCGTGCCGTACCGCGAGCTCAGCGGGCCCGCGCCGATGGCGGTTGCCGTCGATCGCGCGAACGCGGCGGCCGCCGGCACGGCCTGGAGCGGGCTCATGAGCGTGATGGCGCTGCTCGTCAAAGTCGGCATCGTCGCCGGCCTCACGTCGACGATGGTGGTGCAGATGATGGCGCAGCCGCGGATCTTCATGTCGATGTCGCGCGACGGGCTGCTGCCGAAATGGACGGGCCGCATTCACCAGCGCTATCGGACGCCGTTTCTCGGCACCATCGTGACTGGCATCGTCGTCGCGATGGCGGCCGGCCTCACGCCGATCACGGTGCTCGGTGAGCTGGTCAGCATCGGGACGCTGTTCGCGTTCGTGCTCGTTTCGATTGGGGTGATCATCCTGCGCCGCACGCGGCCAGACTTGCCGCGGCCGTTCCGGGTGCCGTGGGTTCCCGCGATCCCAATCGCATCAGCCGTGGTGTCGCTGCTCTTGATGCTGAGCTTGCCGGCGTCGACGTGGATTCGACTCGCGATCTGGATGCTGATTGGCGTCGGGATTTACTTTGGCTACGGACGCGGACGCGAGCAGATCACGGAACCGACAGGTACGTAGCGCGGACCGGGTTATGGTCCGCGATGGGTGATCGGCGGACCAAAGTTCGGTCCGCCCTACGTACGTCAAGCAATCACGCTATCTGGGCCACCCGTCCTTCGGCAGCCCCGGCGTGATCTTGAGCGCGTTCGCGTAGTACAGCTTCTTCAGCACCGCGTCCGGCAGATCCATCCCGTACAGCTTCCAGAACGCGTGGTAGTCGCGGTAGTAATCGAAGTACTCGTCCGTCGTCTCGAACACGCGCCAGTAGTACGGGTACTCCTCGGCCGAGTAGCTGTCCTTGCCGAACAGGATGCGGTCCTGGTATTTGATGAAGAACTCGCGGGCGCCGCGCGGCTGGCGGCCGAAGTCGTAGAGCACGGCCGCGACCTCGAGGACGAGGTTCGGTGTTTCGTCGAGCTGCTTCGCCGTCTTGCCGAGGTTGTTGCCGTACCAGTTGAAGTGCGCGCCGATGTAACGCGTCTTCGGGTTGGCTTTGTACATCCGGTCGCGCTCGCCCATCAGCTCCGCGAACGTCGGCTCACCGTCCATGTAGTGCCGGCGATCGCGGAAAAGCGCCAGCTCGAGCCAGCGCTCGTTGTGCATGTCGAGCGGCGAGAAGAACTCCTGCGGCTCGCCGGTGTGAATGATCACGGGAATGTTCAGCTCGGCGCAGAGATCCCAGATCGGCTTCAGCCCAGGGTCGTCCACCTTCTGACGCGTGCCGTCCGTCCGGCGTGTGCCCATGCCGAGGTTCTTCGCGATCTTGAGGCCGACGGCGCCATTGGCGACCGCCTGTCGAAGATCCGTCACCGCGCGCGTGGCCCACCCTGGCGCGTCGGCGCTAGTCCAATTCACGTTGGCAAAGACGCGGAACCGGTCGGCGTACTTCGTGCCGCGCAGGAAATCCACTTTTGATTTCACCGCCGCCGCATCGCCGCCACTCAAGTTGACCAGGACGCGCAGATTCAGCGCGTCCATCTCCTTGATCATCTGCTCGATGTTGTTGGCGTTGATCGTCGTGTGGTTGTGGCTGTCGACGACGGGGTACTTCGCCTTCGGGACCGGATGCTCGCTCGTCACCATCGTCGAGCGCGGGCGGTAGTCCACGATGCTCGGCGGTGGAAACTCGGGGGCCTGGCAATTGCCCGGCCGGGTCATCGTCATGCCAGGCGGGCATTCCTGGCCCGGTTGAATCTGGACGCCGCCGCGACCGCCTCTGCCACCCTGGGCGAACACCGCACACACGGCGACTGCCGTCACCAGCACCAACCCGGCTACCCACCATCGCGCCGATTGAAGCGAATGCATGGTCATTCTTGTAGCATGAAATGCCCATGTCATCCCCCGGCACCCGACTGCCTTCGTTTTCGGCCGCCGCCAAGCGCCTTGCCGAGGTCGGCCGCCGGTTCTATGCCCGCGGGTGGATGCTGGGGACGAGTGGGAACCTGAGCGCGGTGATTTCGCGCACGCCGCTACGGCTCGCGATTACCGAGAGCTCGGTCGCCAAAGGCGACCTTACGCCGAAGCAAATCCTGCAAGTGAACGACGCGGGTGCCGCCGTCCGGCGCGGATCCGGCCGGCCGTCGGCCGAGACGCTCCTGCACTGCGTGATTGCACGGGAACGCGGCGCCGGCGCCGTCTTGCACACCCATTCTGTTTGGAGCACCATACTTTCAGACATCCATGCTGGCGAGCGCGGGCTCACGATCTCGGGATTCGAGATGGAGAAGGGCTTCGCCGGCGTGCGGTCGCACGAGCATCGCGAGATCGTGCCGATTCTGGAGAACGACCAGGACATGACGCGCCTGGCCGCGCGCGTGTCGGACGTGCTCCGCGAGCATCCTGACGCGCACGCGTTTCTGCTGCGGCGTCACGGCCTCTACACGTGGGGCGACACGCTCGCCGACGCCGAACGCCACGTGGAGATCGCGGAGTTCCTGTTTGAAGTGATCGGAAGACAAGCAAGCTAGGAGCGATCATGGCATCCGTCAGAATTCCTGCCGAAGACCGCACGATTCGCGACAAGGCCGAGCTGACCGCTTTCCTCGCGTCGATGGACATCGAGTACGAGCGGACCGACTCCGTCACGGTGCCGCCGGATGCGTCGAACGACGTGCTGCTCGCCGCCTACCAGACCAAGATCGACGATCTGAAGGCACGCGGCGGCTTCGTGACGGCCGATGTGATCGACGTCTTTCCGCACACGCCGAACCTCGAGGTGATGCTCAACAAGTTCAACTCCGAGCACTGGCACGACGAGGACGAAATCCGCTTCATCGTCGAAGGGCGCGGCCTGTTTCACATCCACCCGAAGAACGGGCCCGTGTTTGCGATCGAAGTCGAGGCCGGCGATTTGATTCGCGTGCCGAAAGGCACGCTGCACTGGTTCGACCTCTGCGGCGACCGCCGCATTCGCGCCATCCGTCTCTTTCAGGATCCGTCCGGCTGGGCGCCGCACTACACGGCCAGCGGCGTGGACAAGGGCTTTCAGCCGGTGTGCTTTGGGCCGGCGTATTTCCCTGCGCAGCGGTAGCGTGCCAACTGTTTTTAGGGCTCGCGGGGCCCCACCCCCGCTCGGCCGCTCGACGCCGCTCCTGCTCGTCGCGGGTCGAGCGCGCGTCCAACGACTGTGCGCGTCCACTCATTGATCGCCTCGGGTGTCCGTGTCGTCCTTCTCGATATCGAGGGCACCACCACCCCCATCTCCTTCGTCCATGAAGTGTTGTTTCCGTACGCGCGCGCGCGGCTGCGCGAGCACTTGAGCGCGCACCGCGATGCGCCGCAAGTTACGGAGATCCTTCGACGCTTTGTTGACGAACACGCTGCAGACTGCCAGCAAGGCGAGCATCCACCGGCGCTCGTGCCGCATCCCGCCAACGGCTGGCTGGATGCCGCCGTTGCGTACGCCGAGTGGCTGACGGATCGCGATCGGAAGTCGCCGGCACTCAAGCAACTGCAAGGACTCATCTGGGAGGCGGGCTATCGCGCCGGGGATCTGCGTGGCATGGTGTTTCCCGACGTGGCGCCGGCGATTCGGCGCTGGCGCGACGCGGGCCTTGGCGTCGCCATCTACTCGTCGGGGAGCGAGCTCGCGCAGCGGTTGCTCTTCGGATCCACCCAGTACGGCAACCTCGTGCCGCTGTTCAACGGGTTCTTCGACACGGCCGTCGGTCCGAAGCGCAGTGCCGAGAGTTATCGGGCGATTGCGAACGCGCTCGACGTTGAGCCGTCGTCCGTCCTGTTTGTGTCTGACGTCACCGCCGAACTCGACGCCGCGCGCGAAGCGGGGCTGCAGTGCGTGCTTTCAGTGCGCCCAGGCAACGAGCCGCACCCGTCGGGCGAATGCGACGTCATCGAGACGTTCGACAGCCTCGTGATCTGAGTGCGGCATAATAGGCGCGGAGTTTCACGCATGAAGCGGTCGAGTTCCATTACGTACGCACTCGCCGCGGTGACGATGTCCGCGACCGCCCTGTTGTACGCGCAGCGCGCGACGACCCCGCCGGCGCGCCCTCCGGCCCATCCGCCGGCCGTGACGTCGGGCCCGGAACGGTTTACGGTGCCGTCGGATGGCCACCAGATGGCGGTCTGGGCCCGGCGTCCGCCGGCGCCGAAAGGCGCGGTACTGCTCGTTCACGGACGAACGTGGAGCAGCCGGCCGGATTTCGACCTGCAAGTGCCAGGCATACAACGGTCCGTGATGATGTCGCTGGCGGCCCAAGGGTTTGCCGCCTACGCGGTCGATCTGCGCGGCTACGGCGAGACGCCGCGCGATTCGTCGGGCTGGCTCACGCCCAAACGTGGCGCCGCCGACATCACGAACGTGCTGACCTGGGTCGCGCAGCAGAATCCGACCTTGCCGCGCCCGGCGCTCGTCGGCTGGTCACGTGGTGCGGCCATGGCGGCGCTCGTGGCGACGACGCATCCGGCGAAGATGTCGGCGGTCGTGCTGTTTGGTTTTGCGTTCGATCCGGAGGCGGAGTTCGTCGACATCGCGCCGTCCGAGAAACCGTTGATGGAAAGGAACACTGCGGGGGCGGCCATCAGTGATTTCATCTCGCCGAAGATCACGCCGCCGGCCATGGTGAGGGCGTTCACTGAGCAGGCGTTGAAGGCCGATCCAGTTCTCGTGGACCTGAAGAACGACGCCGAGTTCAACGGCATCAAGCCCGATCACATCAACGTGCCGACATTGTTGCTGTTCGGCGCGGACGATCCCGGCGTGCTGCCGAGTGACGCCGGCAAGTTCTTCGCGGCGCTCGCCACCGGCGACAAGCAAATCGTCTCGCTGCCGGGATCGGATCACGCCGCGCAGCTCGAAGACACACACGACGCGTGGATTGCCGCGGTCGTGAGCTTTCTCAATCGGCCGCCGGCGCGCCGGTGACGCTCGTACCGACGCTGAATCATGGAGGCCGGGTCTTCAGACCCGGCGAAAGGAGAAGTCGCATGCGCACGTCACTCAAGTTTGCGGTTGCTGTGCTGGCGCTCGGGCCGATCGCCGCCGCATTTCACGCGACGGCCGCCCAGCAGGAGGTCGTGAATCCGCCGGGGACGTTCTCGATTCTCGGCTTCGATCCCGAGACTCTGGAGGTCGGCGGTGCCGTGCAGTCTTGTGTGTTCTCTGCGGGTAACGGCGTGCTGTGGGCCGAGGCCGGCGTCGGCGCCGTCGCCACGCAAGCCATCGTCGACGTGAGTTACGGTCCGAAGAGCCTCGAGCTCCTGCGTCAGGGCATGGCGCCGAAGGACATCATCAAGAAAGTCTGGAGCGAGGATCCGGACCCGGGGTACCGCGGCGGGCGCTGGCAGAAGGCGGGGCGCCAGTTCGCGGTGATGAATGCCAAGGGCGAAATGGCGGCCTTCACCGGCCCCGAAGCGCCGCCCGAATCCGGCGACGCGCAAGGCAAGCACTCGACGGCTCAGGGCAACACGCTCGGCCGTCCTGACGGCAAGTGGCCCCCGGCCGACGGGATGAAACCGAGCCAAGTGCCGGCGGCGATGGTCGACGGATTCGAGAAGAGCGAGACGAATGCGAACGGACGCCGCAATCACATCTCGCTGCGGCTCGTCGCGGCACTCGAAGCCGGGCAGGCTGCCGGCGGCGACCACCGCTGTCAGCAATCCGCCGCGCTCCTCGTTGTGAAGAAGGACGCCGGCGTGTGGCTGCACAACGACGTCGTGCTCCGGCTGCAGGTGGACGACAATCCCGAGCCGATCAAAGAACTGCGGCGCCTCGTCGAGAAGTCGCCGCCCGGACGCGGCCGCGGCGGACGCGGCGGGGAATAGCGCTACCAGTTCAGCGCGCGTCGAACTTGCCGGTCGAAGATCGCATCCGGCAACAGCCGGCGCAGCCACATCATTCGTCCCATGCCGGCGGGAATCGCGTAGCGCGTGCTCGGTGACGCCGCGCCGGCGATTCGCCAGATCGTCTCCGCGAACAACTCGGGCGGGAACCCCTGACCTTCCTGGTTCTGGATGTATCGGCGCAGACGCTCGAGCAGCGGACCGTATTCGCCGGCATCACCGCCACGTTCCAGGCGATCGCGGCTCGTTTTCCAAATCGCCGTCGGACTGCTCGCCGGTTCGACGATGACCACCCGGACGCCGAAGGGCGCGACCTCGACTCGCAGCGAATCGCTGATCGCTTCGAGCGCGAACTTGCTCGCGCAGTACGCGCCGACGCCCGGCACCGCGATCCGGCCGCTGACGCTGCTGACGTTGATCAGCGTGCCCCGCGCCGTCTTGAGAAACGGCAGCAGCGCCTGGGTGACGGCGACGTGCGCGACCACGTTCACCTCCAGCTGCGCGCGCAGGTCGGCGATCGGCAGCAGCTCGACCACCGATGGAAACGCCGTCCCGGCGTTGTTGACGAGCGCGTTGAGCGCCGGCGCGTCCCGACGCACGGCCTCGCCGAGCGCCGCCACGCCCGCGGGATCGGTGATGTCGGCACGGACGACGGTCAACCGATCGGCAGCGCCGAGACCGCGCGCTTCATCTTTGAGGCTCAGGCCGTCGGCGTCCTGTCGCACGGTGGCGATCACGCGCCATCCTTCGCGCAGAAAGCGCCGGGTGGTGACGCGTCCGAAACCTGTCGAGCAGCCGGTGATCGTGATGGTGTGCATAGGACTCAGTTGGGAGTTCGAAGTGGGAAGTTCAAAGTTCAAAGTTCGAACCAAGGAACGCACTGACGCTTGCCATCTGATCGTTCCAACAAGATCGATGACAAGCGTCAGTGCCCACCGCGGTTCGAACTTCGAACTTCGCCCTTCGAACTTTGACTAGTATTGCTCCATGTCCGATCCCGTCCGCATCCATGCGCCCGAGCTCAGCGGCGGATTGAAGTTGGACTGGTTCAACGTCGCGGCGCCGCTGTCGCTGAGAGCCTTGCGCGGGAAGGTGGTCCTGCTCGATTTCTGGACCTACGGCTGCGTCAACTGCATGCACCTCCTGCCGGACCTGAAACGGCTCGAGGCTAAGTACGGTCCCGCGCTCGTGGTGGTCGGCGTGCACTCGGCGAAATTCACGAACGAGCGTCACCCCGACAACATCCGCCGCATCATCGTCCGGTACGACATCACGCATCCGGTGGTGAACGACGCGGCTTTTGCGATTTGGAAGGCGTACGGTGCGCGGGCCTGGCCGACGCAGGTGCTGATCGATCCCGAGGGCTACGTCGTGGCCACCGCGTCGGGCGAGGGCAAGGCCGAGGCGTTCGATCGCGCGATCGCGGCGGTGATTGGCGTCTTCGACGAGCGCGGCGGCATCGATCGCACGCCGCTCGCGATGTCACCGGAGCGCGACCGGCTGCAGACGTCAACGCTCGCGTTTCCTGGGAAGGTGCACGCGGACGAGGCCTCGGGCCGATTGTTCATCGCGGACTCGAATCACCATCGGATTCTGGTCGCGACGCTGGACGGCCGGGTGACGGACGTGATCGGGCCGCGCGATGCAGCCCAAGCCGGCGAATCATTCGAATCAGTCGGATGGACGGATGGCGCGTTCGAGGAGGCGCGATTCTACCGGCCGCAGGGTCTCGCGCTCGACGGCGACGTGCTCTACATCGCCGACACCGAGAATCATCTGATCCGTGCGGCTCACCTGCGCTCGCGTCTGGTCGCCACCGTCGCCGGGAATGGCCGGCAGGGCGTGTGGGGCGAGCAGGGCGGCGCGGCGCACGAGACGCCGATCAGCTCCCCGTGGGATCTCGTGGTCGCGAACCGGCTGCTGCTGGTGGCGATGGCCGGGCTGCATCAGATCTGGATGATCGATCTCGATCGCATGCTGTCGTTTCCGTACGCCGGATCCGGCCGCGAGGCGCGCGTCGACGGTCCGATCGATGAAGCGGCGTTCGCGCAGCCGTCGGGCCTGGCGCTGTCGGCGTCCACGCTGTTCGTCGCCGACAGCGAATCCAACATCATTCGCGCCGTGTCGCTTCCACCGACGAACGACGTCCGCACGCTGGCCGGCGGCGATCTCTTCGAGTTCGGAGACCGCGACGGGCGCGGCGACGAAGTGCGGCTGCAGCATCCAATGGGCGTCGCGTGCTCCGGCGGCCGCGTGTACATCGCCGATACCTACAACCACCGCATCAAGATGCTCGATCCGGAGTCGCGATTGGTGACGGCGTGGGCGGGCCGCGGCGCGTCAGGGGCGGCTGACGGGCCGGCGGGCCGCGCGGAGTTCTACGAGCCCGGTAGTGTCTCGGCGACAACCGACGCCCTGTACGTCGCGGACACGAACAACCATGCGATCCGGCGGGTGACACTGCGCACGGGTGCGGTCGAGACGATCGACGTCAGGTCAACCTAAGATACACAGCACGGATTCGGAGGCCACTCATGGCAACTGGCGTCGGAACACGGTTCGCGGTCGGGGTGCTGTTGGTGGCGAGCGGCGCACTGATCTTCGCGCAGGACATGCTGCCAGGAAATCCCGAGTCCAAGCTCGCGCAGTTGGCGGTCGAGGCGGCGCGGCAAGGCCCCGTCACGCCGATTCCCCTCGATGGGTCCCCCGGCGTGGAACATGGTGTGCTCTTCGATCGCTTCCTGTTGGGAGTGCTCGCCGCGAAGGCCGCGCTCGCTGCTGGCCGAACACCACCAACGACGGTCACGGCGCCTGGACAAGGAATCGTGCCGCTGACGATGGCGGTCGTGGCCTACCCGCGCCGGTGCGAAGGCCGATTGAGCCCCGCGCAAAACATCCGCCTGAATGCCCGCGCCGTCCCGGCGGCGGGCGCGCCAATTCAGCCGGTGCGTGTGGTTGCGACTGGCGCGGCTGCCCGAGCGCTGCTGCCGGGCGTGACGCTGCCGCCGTCGGCGCTCGTCGTTGGTTTTGCCAACGCGCCGCTCAACGACGCGATCGTGTCGATCGAGTTCACCGAGCCGCTGTGTCCAGCGACGCTGAAGATCGTGGATCTGACGCTGCAGGCGACGATGGCGCGGGCGGTGAGAACAACGATGGCGGCACCGATGCCGCCCGAGCTGCCGGCGCTGGCGTCAACGCAGGTGCGGGTCCAGGTCGTGATCGATCGGGATGGGAGCCTGAAGTATCCAAGCTTGATACAGGGTCCGTCCGAGCTCGAGGCCGCGGCGGTCGCGGTGATGAAGCAGTGGCAGTTCGAACCGGCTCGCACGAATGGCGTCGCGACGACGCAGATCGTGGTCCTCCCGATTACCTTCAACGCGACGTCGCAGCCGTCACAACCCCCGCTCACGGCCAGCTCGACCGGCAGCCCTGGCGGATCCGATCCCACGCACAACACGACGACGGCGGACGTGCCGGCTCTGGACTATGCCTCGAGCCGCTGCCCCGTCTCCGACGATCCGACGTACGGGTTCTCGGCGACGAACGCGATCAAGGTTGGTGGAGATATGCGGCTCGGACCGGCGCGCGAGGTGCAGTATCTGCGCGCCCTTCGCGGGCCCAACGGCCAAGGCATCAATTTCCGCCGGCTCGGATCGGCGAACGTCGAGCAAACGATTCTCGACGTCTACGAGATTTCCTACGCGGGTTTGGCTGCGCCGCTTCGTCTGTATCTCGACGAGTACCACTTCGAGCCGTTGAAGGCGCCGGCGGGTCTCGTCTGCGCGGCTGCATTCGGTCTGACCGCGCTGCCTGCCCCTGGCGTGGCCGGAGTTCCGGCCGGTCGCGGAGCGCCGCCGCCGGGTACCGCCGCGGTGGCACTCACGATCACGGACGATCAGCCGGGACTCACGGCGGCGACGAGCAAGTGTCCCGTCTCGGATGACGACACCTACGCGGTGTCCGCGGCGAATGCAATTCGTCTGGGCGGAGGCCCAGAGGCCATCGCGCGCGAGGATCAGTACATGAAAGCGCTGCGCGGTCCGGGCGGCGCCGGGCTGAGGTACCGCCGCACCGGCTCCATGCTCGCGCCAGATCTGAAGACCATGGTGGACGTCGTCGAGGTGAGCCACGGCAACGTTGCGCAGCCGATTCGGCTCTACTTCGATCGCGCGCTCGCCGAAACGCTGAAGGCGCCCAAAGGCTGGGCGTGTTACACGGAGATCCGCGAAGCCCGCGAGCGGCGCTGAGCGCGCGAGCGGGGGTGGGGCCCCGCGAGCAACAAGAAAAAGAGGACCACCAATGAAACGCCTTCTGACCGTAGGCGCGGCGATCACGCTGGCAGGTGTTCTGTCCGTTGCGGCCCAGCGCGGCCCGGCGGGGAATGCCGTGCGGCAATTCGTGAAGGTGGACGGGCCGGTCGTCGCCATCACGCACGTGCGTGTCATCGACGGCACCGGTGCCTCCGCGCGTGAGGACCAGACCATCGTCATCCGCGACGGCAACATCGCCGCGATGGGGCGCGCGGCCGACGTCGCCGTTCCGCCGGGTGCCACCGTGGTCGACGGAACCGGGAAGACCGCGATTCCCGGCCTCGTGATGGTGCACGAGCATCTCTACTATCCGACCGGACCTGGCGTGTACGGACAGCTCGGCCAGAGCTTCACGCGCCTCTATCTGGCCGGCGGCGTCACGACGATGCGGACGGGCGGGAACACGAACGGGGTGATGGACATCACCTTGAAGCAGCGGATCGAGCGCGGTGAAGCGGTGGGTCCCGCCATCGACGCGACCGCGCCGTATCTCGAGGGGCCGAACACGTTCAACCAGATGCACGCGCTTACCGACGCGGCGGACGCGCGGCGCCAGGTGGCCTACTGGGCCGACATGGGCGCGACGTCGTTCAAGGCGTACATGAACATCACGCGCGAGGCGCTCGGGGCCGCGATCGAGGAAGCGCACAAGCGGAACCTCAAGATCACGGGCCACCTCTGCTCCGTGACCTACGCCGAGGCGGCCGCGCTCGGCATCGACAACCTCGAGCACGGATTCGCCGCATCCACGGATTTCGTGACGGCCAAGCAGCCCGACCGGTGTCCGGGCCAACCCGCTGGCCAGCGATCGATCGTGGACCTGGATCCCGAAAGCGCGCCGTTCAAAGCACTGGTAAAGACCCTCGTCGATCGCAAAGTGGCCCTGACATCGACGCTCACCGTCTTTGAGACTTACACACCAAAGCGCCCGCTGCCGCCGGGCCTTGACGTGTTGCTGCCGGAGCTGAAGACGCAGTTCGAGCAGCGGTTTGCCGCGACCGCCGAATCCACCACCAGCGTGTACACGACGCTATTCCCGAAAATGATGGCGCTCGAACGTGCCTTCGCCAAGGCGGGTGGGCTGCTCATCGCGGGGACGGATCCGACGGGGGGCGGGGGGGTGATCCCGGGCTATTCCAACCAGCGGCAGCTCGAGCTTCTGGTGGAGGCCGGATTCACCCCGCTGGAGGCGATTTCCATAGGCACCGCCAATGGGGCCCGGTACCTGGGCCGGGAGGGGAGGGTCGGCACCTTGGCGGTGGGGAAGCAAGGCGACCTGGTACTACTGGCGGGGCCGCCAGACACCGATATCACGAGCGTCCGCAAGGTGGACACCGTCTTCCGGCAGGGCGTGGGATTCGACCCCGTCCGCCTCGTTCAGTCCGTTACGGGGAAGGTCGGCCTCTGGTAGGAAAACCAGGGCACGTTTAGGCGTAAAAACCGTATGTCGTGGTAGGTTCCTAAGCGTTGTTGTTTCTGAGAGCTAAATCTAAATGGAGGTAAGTGTGCGTATTCGGACAGTCATTACGGTGCTCGCGGTTGCGATGGTCCTCATGGTTGCGGCGCCGGCGTCAGCCCAGGAAAAGGGTGCCGCGAACTTTGCGTTCGGCTACTCAAACCTCACGTCTTTTGATCCCACGCACAACACCCCGGCCGGGTGGCTCGCATCAATTGGCGTGGGAATCACCGCCAATGCGTCGTTTGTGGGCGAAGTCGGTGGTTTCTACGAATCGGGCGCCAGTCTCCACACGTTCCAGGGCGGCGTGCGGTTTGCGGGAACGTCCAACCCCAAGGCCACCCCGTTCTTTCAGGTGGTGACGGGCCTAGGCCGCGGTGGCGGCACCAACGTCTGGGCGCTCACGCCGGGTGGCGGCTTCGACGTGAAGGTGAATGACAAGGCCGGCGTCCGGATCCAGGTGGACTTGCCCATCTTCCGCTCGAGCGGCGTGACTGACACGGGGCTGCGGATCAGCGGCGGCGTCGTCGTCAACATTCCGAAGGGCTAGTCGAAACGATTCTTCCGAAAGGCGAAGGGCGGGTGCGCATCGCGCACCCGCCCTTTTTTCGTACCGGGGCCGGGTTTGAAAACCCGGCCTCCATCAATCCAATCCGCTACTGACCGCCGCGGCCCGGGAACGGCGACGTCGCGGGTTTGCGCGGCAGCTTCTCGTCGCGGTTCGCGGTGAGGAATGCGAACGCAGCCGCGATCGTGGACATCCGCCGCATGTCTTCCGGCTGGATGCGCTCGTAGCTGTCCAGGTTCGTGTGATGCGTCATCGTGTCGTATTCGATCTCGTCCTGGATGAACTGGAAGCCCGGCAGGCCCACCCCGTCGAACGACTGATGGTCGGTGCCGCCGGTGTTGCTGAGGGTCAGCGTCGTCATCCCCAGCGAGCGAAAGGGCTCAATCCAGTCGCGGAAGATCGGTCCCACCGCGTGGTTGCCCTGCTGATACACACCGCGAATCGCGCCGGTGCCATTGTCGATATTGAAGTACCCGGAGAACTTGTCCCACGCGGTCTGCTGCGCGGGGGTCCGGGCCGGCGCGGGCTGCGCACCGCCACCACCTGCGCCTCCACCACCACCGCGGCCTCCGCCACCGCCGCCCGGCGCAGGACCGAAGTGCCTGTCGACGTAGTCGCGCGAGCCATGCAGCCCCTGCTCCTCGCCGGTCCACAGGCCGATTCGCACCGTCCTCCGCAGCCGCACACCGCTCTGCTTGAGGATTCGCATCGCCTCCATCATCGCGGCCGATCCGGCCGCGTTGTCCGTGGCGCCCGTCGACGCATGCCATGAATCGAAGTGCGCGCCGAGCATGACGACTTCATCAGCCTTGTCCGTCCCGGCGATCTCGG
>Ga0137427_10000293_pt1 | contig 27004 bp, 23 predicted proteins | sample EasRivERMZT700_2_FD_102309 | JGI IMG/M metagenome (GOLD analysis project Ga0137427, IMG submission 102309) | Soil microbial communities from meander-bound floodplain in the East River, Colorado, USA - East River MetaG ERMZT700_2 | ecosystem: Environmental > Terrestrial > Soil > Floodplain ...
ACGATTCCGAATGAACGGCTGCTTGCCACGCTTGAACGCGGCACCAGCTTGTTCGATGCCTTTCGGATAGCGGACGATATCCTCCGCCAGGCCGTCCAGGGAATCTCTGACCTGATCATCGTTCCCGGACTGATCAATCTCGACTTTGCCGATGTGAAAACCGTCATGCACGGGATGGGCATGGCGCTGATGGGAACGGGAAGCGGCGTGGGAGAAAGTCGGGCCGTCGAGGCGGCGAAAAAGGCCATATCCAGCCGGTTGCTTGAGGAGACGTCGATTCAGGGTGCGCGCGGCGTGCTGATCAACATCACCGGTGGCCACGATCTGCTGTTGCACGAAGTCAGTGAAGCCTCCAGCATCATTCACGACGCCGCAGATCCCGAAGCGAACATTATCTTCGGTGCCGTTTTGGATGAACGGATGAAGGGCGAAGTGAAGATAACGGTCATCGCAACGGGATTCGAACGAAAGACGGATCCCATGGTTCTGACGGCTGCGGCAGGGGCTCACGCCAAGATGCCGCCGTCGATTCCAACACCCGACCTCGAAATCCCCGCATTCCTCCGTCGTTCCGCCGCCAAATGACCCGATTGCTGAATTCGGGGTCTGGCACTTGTTGTATCAGTTTTACGTGCCTGACCCCGAATTCTCCAAACGCTATAATCAATTCATGCTCGATCTGCTTCGATCGATCGTCGGCGCGGCTCACGTTCGCACCGACGCCGATACCATTCGGGAAAACAGCACGGACGCCACGAAAATGTTTCACCCGGCCGACGTCATCGTCTTCCCCGACAACCGCGACCAGGTTGCGGCCGTAGTCCAACTCGCAAACCGCGAGCGCATTCCGGTGGTTTCCCGTGGCGGTGGCGTGGGCTACGCCGGAGGTGCCGTACCGATTCGTGGCGGGATCGTTATCTCGATGCGTCGAATGAACCGGATACTTGAGATCAATTCGACGGACTTGCTCGCTGTTGTCGAACCAGGTGTTATCACCGAAGACCTTCATCGGGCTGTGGAGGCAAAGGGGCTCTTCTATCCCCCCGATCCCGCCAGTCTGAAACAGTCCACAATCGGCGGAAATGTTGCGCACAATGCCGGTGGTCCCAGAGCCTTTAAGTATGGTGTGACCCGCCAATATCTTCTGGGTCTGGAAGTCGTTCTGGGAAACGGCGAAATCGTCGAGGCCGGCGGAAGGGTCGTGAAGAATTCGGTCGGATACGATCTAACCGACCTGATGTGCGGGTCCGAAGGCACTCTGGGCGTTATCACCAGGCTGACGATGCGGCTACTGCCGAAACCCGAATCGGCATCGACGATCATGGCGCTGTTTCCTTCGGTGCGCTCCTGCGCCGACGGCGCGATCCGTTTGATCGAATCAAAGCTCATCCCCTCGAAGTTAGAACTTCTGGACGGCCAGTCTCTCGCCGCAATCCGACAATACATAAAGGATGAACACATTCAGACCGCTGCAGATTTACCCGACACTGCGGGCGCCATGCTTCTGGTGGAAGTGGATGGCGATCGCTCAGCGGTCCTTGAGTCGATGCGCAAAGTTCAGGACGTTTTGACCAAGGCTGGCGCTGAGATTCGCGAATCGGAAAACGCCGACGATTTGTGGGCGATTCGCCGGTATATGTCACCGGCCGTTGGCAGGATCAGACCGAACAAGATCAATGAGGATGTGGTCGTTCCGCGGTCTCGTGTCGGCGATTATCTTGAAGCGATGGCCCGACTGCAGTCGGAGTCTGGCCTTCCTATCGTGTGTTTCGGGCATGTCGGTGACGGTAATCTTCACGTCAATTTGATGATTGATGAGTCTAACCCGGCGGAACGAGAGACGGCTGGACGGGTGAAACAAAGGATCTTTGAGCTGGCCGTCGAGATGGGAGGCACGATCTCGGGAGAGCATGGAATCGGTATCGCAAAGTCCGAGTTTCTGCCTCTGGCTTTGAGTCAAGCGTCGATTGACGCCATGAAGCGGATCAAACAGGCACTCGATCCCAACAACATTCTGAATCCCGGTAAGATTTTCCCATGAACATCACGCTTCCAGCTGAGCTTCTCGACAAGATGGTCGATTACGCCAGGTCAAGGTATCCGAAGGAAGCGTGCGGGTTGCTGGTAGGGCGCGGTGGACAAACGAGATTCCTTCCAATGGAGAACCTGCTCGACAGCGAAACGGCTTTTGAGATCGACCCGGCATTGCTGGCATCCACATTTCGTTCCTTAAGGGAAAGCGGTGAGGAGTTGGTGGCGATTTTTCACTCGCATCCAAAGGGACCGGCGGAGCCTTCACAACGCGATTTAGCTCGGGCTTATTACCCTGAAGCGGGCCACATCATCGTCTCATTGGCTGATTGGGAAAGCCCGCAGGTACGGGGTTTCCGCATCATCGACGGGCAATCCTATGAGATCGAGCTTCATGCTATAGTCTAGCAGCCCGTGGCAAAAGTGGGGTCTGGCTCCTCTGGCACCTGTTTTCATTAATGATTTCAACCGAAAACAGGTGCCAGAGGTGCCTGACCCCCGCTAGGCGTTTCGGAGGGGTTATGGTTTCTTTGCTGTTGTCATTCTTAGCATTATTCCAGGGCGTTACGAACGTTCCTTTTGACGTTCGCGCAAGGGAGAGTCTGGTCTTCGGCAAAGGCGCTTCGAGCGGGTCCACTTATTACGACGTTGTGATTACCCGTCAACCCAGTGACGGCGTTCTGATCCGGCTCCCATATACGAGGAAGGGAGGCAGGTTTACATTTGACCTGCATCACCGGATTGCCATGACGCCGGATTTTGCTTCGCCCGCTGAAGTCACGACCGTCGTGGAAGTGTTGACCGGCGGGACGACGAGCATCGGCACCTATACGATGTCCGGCAAGGTCAGTCCTGGCGACAAACCGGCGGAAGCGGTAACGAAGGTCAGCACAGCCGAACTCGACAAATTCGTCGATCCACAGGGATCGAAGACAGTAGTTCTTACCATTCGACCCGGACCTCAATCCATCAGCATCGTTGGCTTGAGCCAGGTCATCACACGCGGAACAGCGACGGCGCGCATCGATACGCCGAATGCGCGTATTGCCACAATTTCCAAGCTGAAATTCGAAGAAGTCACGGAAGTCAACCCGCTCAAGAAGACGCCTTAATCCTGATGGTGGCATGCCGCCAAAAGTTGAGGCTAAAGCTATGAATCGGTGATACTCTACGCTCTCAATGTATCCAGGTTTGGCGGACTGGTTGGTCAAATCCTTTTTCCTCAGGAGCTGATGTTATGCCCTACACCTTGGCGGTAAACGGAAAATCACAGTCGGTGGACGTGCCGGCGGACATGCCCCTTTTGTGGGTATTGCGGGACGTCCTCAAATTAAAGGGAACAAAGTACGGATGTGGTATCGGTGCATGTGGTGCTTGCACCGTGCTGGTCAATGGCACACCCACGCGATCGTGCTCAACGCCGGTCTCGGCGGTTCGGGCAGAAGTAAAGACCATTGAAGGTCTGTCGCCCGATGGATCGCATCCACTGCAAAAGGCGTGGTTGGAAACGGACACTCCGCAGTGCGGATACTGCCAGGCCGGTCAAATTATGACGGCGGCCGCATTATTGGCGCGCACTCCGAAGCCAACCGATGCCCAGATCGCTACTGCAATGACTGGAAACGTGTGCCGATGCGGAACATATCTACGGATCCGCGAAGCCATTCACCTCGCCGCCAACGGCGGGACGAAGGTTTAGGAGGCCGCCATGGAGAACACCACGAAACAACTCGATCGTCGATCATTTATCAAAGTGAGCGCGCTTGCCGGTGGCGGCATGTTGATTGGCTTGTACACCGACAATGAACTGCTGGCTCAGCGCGGCGGTCAGGCTGCGGCGCCAACCCAGATCGTTCCTGCCACGTTCATCAAGATCCATCCCGATAACACTTTTACGATCATTGCGAGAAATCCGGAAACCGGACAGGGTATCAAGAACGCCCTGCCAATGATCATTGCCGACGAGTTCGACGTCGATTGGAAGCAAGTGAAGATCGAACAGGCGGATCTCGACACCAAATACGCTATCGATGCCGGCGTTCCGGGTCTTCGTCAATATGAAGGTGGAAGCACGGCCATTCCACAGAACTACATGCCGATGCGAAATGTCGGCGCGACCGGACGGGCCATGATGCTGACGGCTGCCGCTCAAACTTGGAGTGTGCCGGAAACAGAGCTGACCACGGCGTCTGGTGTTGTGACCCACACGCCCTCGCGTCGAACGGCGACTTATGGATCGCTTGCCGCCAAAGCTGCAACCCTGACGCCTCCTCCCCTCACTGCGGTGAAGCTGAAGGATCAGAAAGATTTCAAAATCATGGGCAAGCCGATCCCGGGTGTTGATAACCTGGCGATCGTCACTGGAAAGCCTTCGTTCAGCATCGATATCGACATGCCGAACATGCTGTTCGCGGTTTACGAGAAGTGCCCAGTCTTCGGTGGCAAGGTCGTCAGTGCCAACGTCGAAGAAATCAAAAAACTGCCGGGCATCAAACATGCGTTCGTCGTCGATGCTCCGCCGCCTCCGGCGGCTGGCGCACGAGGCGGTGGCGGTGGTGGCGGCGGTGTGCGGTGGGATTCCGGTGTCGCGATTGTTGCAGACTCCTGGTGGCTGGCCCAAAACGCGCGCAAGAGTCTGAAGATTGTTTGGGACGAAGGTGCCGTTGCCACGCAGAGCAGCGTCGGCTACGCAACTCAAGCCAAGCAATTGGCGGCGGCCGGTGCTGCCAAACCACCGGCAGGCGGCGGACAAGGCGGCGCGAATATCGGCGATGTGGATGCGGCCTTCCCAACCGCAGCTAAAGTTGTCGAAGCGGAGTACACCTTCCCGTTGCTGTCCCATGCTCCACTCGAGCCAATGAACTCGACGGCATGGTTCAAAGACGGCAAAATCGAAATCTGGTCGCCCAGTCAGACTCCGGCGTTGCAAAACGCAGCGGTACCTGCGGGAGTCGAGAACACTGCGGTTACCTTCCACCTCGTTCGGGCCGGCGGCGGTTTCGGCCGACGACTCTACAACGAATATGACATTGAAGTTTCGAAGATCGCCAGGCTCGTAGCCGACGAGAGAGCCAAGGCAGGCCAGCCCAGCGTCGCAGTGAAGCTTTTGTGGACGCGCGAAGACGATATGGCCCACGACGACTACCGTCCTGGTGGTTATCACTTCTTCAAGGCAGGATTGGACGCGTCCGGAAAACTCATCGCGTTCCGCGATTACGCTCCGAACACCCAGGGTGGCGTGGTTCCTTCGAACGAATTTCCGAGAGGATTCGTGCCGAATTTCCGCGTTTCTGCCGATCCCATTGCTCCGTTCGGCATTCCGACCGGTGCGATGAGAGCCCCAGGTACCAATGGTGTTTCCTTCGTCATGCAGTGTTTCATCGACGAAATTGCAACCGCTGCTGGGAAAGATCCGTTGCAGTTCCGGATCGATCTGTTGAACAGTCCCGTGGATCCTGCCGCGCCGCAAGGCGGTGGTTTCAATGCTGCTCGTGCTCGCGGCGTTCTTGAAGCCGTCCGAGACATGTCAGATTGGAACAACCGAAGCAGGCTGCCAAAAGGCACTGCAAAGGGCGTTGCTTTCCAGTTTGCCCACGCCGGTTATGTCGCTTATGTCGTCGAGGTCACAGTTGCCGCCGACAAGGGTGTCAAGGTCAACAAAGCCTGGGGTGCCATCGACATCGGCAATCAGATCGTGAACATCAGTCAGGCGACCAACCTGGTGCATGGCGGATTCATCGAGGGCATGAGCCACATGATGTCGTGGGAAATCACGATCGACAAAGGCCGTGTTGTGCAGAAGAACTTCAGCCAATACCAGCCGGCGCGCATGGCGCAGGTGCCGGCATCGATCGAGGTGAAGTTCCTGAAAACCGAGTATCCGCCGACCGGATTGGGTGAGCCTTCGCTGCCTCCCGCTCCGCCGGCAATTGCCAATGCGATCTTTGCAGCGACCGGCGTTCGAATCCGAACGATGCCTCTGGGGCCGCAGGGCTATCGCTGGACATAGAAGTTTAGAACCATGCGGAAGATGCTTTTTATCGTCTTGCTGGTTGTATTGACAGCGGCGTCTTCCGCTCAGAGCACCCCTAAGGTGACTCTGTCCGCCAATCGAGTTCCGACCCCTGGTTACCTCACGGTTCAGGGGTCGAGATTCACTCCCAAACGCAACATCTCATCTCATCTCTGCGCCCCCAGCGGCAAAGAGTATCCCGTCCTTCCGCTGCTTACCGACGAGCGAGGAGCCTTCACCCACGAAATCGAAACGTTGGTGCTGACCATTGGAGTTCACGAACTCTGGGTTGTGGACGACACGTCAAAAGTCGCTTCCAATCGTGTCCGCTTCGAAGTTTATTCCGACACCGCGACGATGAATTAGGCGAGTGCCGTGACTGTCTCGGCCTGCCATCCCGTGCGCCACCTTTGAAGCCTGCCGCTCCCGACGCATCTCTAAACTTCAGTCTTTCCGTCGTCACCGTCTGTCATTATCCTCCCGGCGCTTCCAAGTGGAATCCTATTGAACACCGCTTATTCTCCGAGATCTCCAAAAACTGGGCCGGCCGTTGCCTCTCGACAGCTATGAACTGCGACGCACTATATCCGTACGACAGCTACCTCTTCTGGCCTGCGTTTCCGCTCCCGGCTCCTTCGAAAGGATTATCAAACCGGAGAACGCATAACCGACGCTGAGTTCGACCTTCTGCACCTCAACTCTCACAAAACTCTTCCCAAGTGGAACTACACTTTGACCCCTTCAAAAATGCGAAGTTATTTTGAGTGAGCCCTAAGAGCGACGTCGCCCCTTGATCAAGCAGTAGTCGTCCCGCTCAGTCGTTGTCAGCGCCGACTGCCAGTAGTATCATTGAATTCATCACGACTCGGCGCGAGTCGGTTTCACACGGAGACATTGGCTCATGACCAAGCGAATCAATCTCAAGCTCGTGAGCGTTGCGTTGCTGCCGGCGCTCGGCGTGAGTGTCGCGTGCATCCTGGTCGGGAAGGCCTTCGGAATTCCCGAGACCGTCGCTGAACGCGTGTCGCAAATCCTGTTCTTCCCGGTTTTCCTTGGAGCCTGTCACGCTTGGCGCCATCGGTTCGAACGCGTCGCTTAGTTAGTGTTCGGGTTCTTATTAAATCGCAGCGATACCGCCAGCGACGTTTGGCCTTGCCGCTCGATATTCGTCGCAGCGCGAAATGCGGCAAAGTCGATCCCGAAGCCTCTCGTCAGATTCACTCCAAAACCGCCCGACGGAAACCAGCGGTTGCGTGAATAGCGCTCGCCGCCGCGCACTTCGATGAAGCCGATCCGGTATTCACCGCCGGCGTGGAACTCGGTGCGGTTCAATCCCCGGGAAAGCTCGACATCGGCCGTCCACTTGTCCGCATTGAATGCGACGCCGCCGCCATACTGCACCGGCAACTTGACCTGGATGATGCCGGGACGGGAAACCCTCGGGCCCTGAGCAAACTCCAGCCCGTCGTAAAGATTGCCTAACGAGAACCGTTCGGACTCCACTTCGTCCCACTCCATCCGATTTCCCAGCCCCTTGGCCTCGAACGTCATATCCCAGCGATCGAGTGCCACGGCCGTCGCCAGATCGATGGAATAGCCGCGACCCTTTTGCGAGAAGAGATGGTCCACTTGCGCAGGGGTAGTTGACGGCTGCAGCGTGACGAGACCCTGGGAGTCGGTGTCGAAACGGACGCCGACGTTGGCGGAATCGTATCGAAAGCCCCGAAGGTAGTTGTAATTCACCGCGATGTAGAGTCCATCCCGTTCCGAAGTGCTGGCAAATTGCGGCAGCTGAAAGTGAGCACGGTAGCCGCCTGTGATCGCTGCGGCTAACTGCGTCTCCGTCACGTTACCGACGGTGAACTGCTGGTTAGGCAGATAAACATCGGTTGGGCTTCCCAGGACATCGATCAGGCGCTGGTCAAAGCTCATATCCGTGCCGACAGAGACATAGGGCCCGGCCCCGACGTAGATCCCGTGTGAGGCGCTGTCGTCGCCCTTGACGCGAATGGTTTTGCCGATCCGTCCCAGCAGGAGGCCTTTGGCAGCGATACTGGGGGCCGGAGCAAAACCACGATAGGCATTCAGATCACGACTGACCTGGCCGTTGACGAGATCGGAGATCATGGCGATGCGGTTATCGCCGCTCGCGGCGAGGATGTCATTCACGAGCGTCGAGCCGCCTGGACCCGATACGCGGCTGACAAGGCTCCTAATAAAGGTCGTATTGTTGGCTCCATACCGGTTAACCAGATCCTGGACCAACGTATTGATTGCAGTCTGGTTGCCCGATGACAACTGTTGGACCAGCGCCGCTCCCTGCGGCCCTTGAATGCGGCCGATCAGGTCTCGCACTGCGCCCAGGCCGGATGGCGCATTCAGACCCTGGATCAGGTCGCTCACCAGGTTGAATCCGGAACTTCCCGTCTGCCGATTCACTTGATAGTGCAATGGGCTGGCGGCGAACTCCATCGCGCGAATTGGATCGAATTGGTCGCTGCCCGGATCAAAAATGTCGCGCGACTTGTAGATTTGATACAACCCGATCGGCAGAATGATCGATCGATATCGTCGCTTCTCTCCGGCGAGTTCGGACGCCGCATTCTGCGCACCGATGCTACCCATGGCGATATGCCTGGCGTCTCCGCTGTAGTTCTGCGCGAAAGCCGGCGTCCCAAGGATTGCGAGCAGAAGTGCCGCAATCGCTACCCCAAACACGTTTCTTGTGTGTTGCAAAGTACCCTCCCATCCTGTTGCCCAACAAACCAAAGGTGCCACGAAGGAAGATTGTCAGACCGCCGGGTGGGAAGCTGTGAACGCTGACCTCATGATGCCGCAGCCGCCGACCGAACTCTTCCTGAGTGGCCGTTTTTTATCGCGCGCATACTAGCAGATGGTGTGATTTGAAACAATGAAAGGTCGCGGTGGACTTCTGAAAAATTCCCCGCGAGGCGCCGATTCTTTGTGTGTGCCTCGACTTGGACGGAGCCAAATGGACGGGGGAAGATTCACTCGCTGGAAACCGGTACCGGTCAAGTGCTCAGCAGCACGGAAGGGATTTCGCAGTGGGGCCCGGCCTCGCTCACACCGAGCCGCCGCCGTAAGCCGGACTTATGCGACGCGGATGCTCGACCATACGCGTTTGTTTTTCCTATCCGCCCAGGTAGTCTGCCTTTCCTTTGACGTTTGACTGCTTCCAGTAGCCCACCTAAGATACCGTTTCACAATGCCTGGCGTGTGGTCGCCAGTACGACATCGCTCCCGATGGAAAACATTTCATCCTGATTCCACCGCCCCAAAACGAAGCCTTGCGCCAAATCCAGATCGTCCTCAACTGGTTCGAAGACGTAACAGCGCGTTCCCTGAACAAGGGTGGATTCCACCGCTTGCGTTCGTGACTAGTTGCGGCAAGACCGATGATCGTTTGCGTCTCTAGCAGGAGTTTGCCCAAACTCATGAATAATCCGGGCTATGAGGCGGACTTGGATTTCCGCTTGCGCGGTTTTCGTGCACTGCTGCGGGTCCCGTCGGCTTGAGCGTATTGGACGGAATCCGAGCCAAACTGGCCCTTCATCGCGCTCCGGAAGCGGGTGAGGAGGTTGCTTAGATCCCGCACCTTATTGTCTCGAGCGTGTTTGAGTCCTTTGAGCTCGATTTTCTTGTTCAAGTACGCGTCGATCGACGCACGAGCCTCCTGGTGAATACCGACGAACTCGCTCAAGCCGATATCTCGCATTTTGAAAACGGGAAGCGTTTCCCAGACGGCCTTCACCCGGCTTGCGTCTTCCAGAGTGTCCGCAAAGCTTATCTTTCTGGCCATTCCTTAATATTGGATCAGAAATTGTCGACTCGAAACGAAATTAAGATGGGGCCGATCGCCCCAATTGATCTTCGCTGTGGAAGAAGGATTTCCGACCAAAAACAAAAACCGTCATCGCCGCCGCGCGAAGGATTCGCCCGGCGAAACGCGAGTATTTCGACCGGAAAGGAAGCATGGTTGGACTCAAGGTCTTTGACACGCCGAAAAGGCTTTCACGCCTTGGAATGAATTGGGCTGAACCGCCCCAAATTTACCGCGCGGAGGAACTTCTGTTCGAAGCCGAGGCGCCGAAGATCGGATAGCGGAGGGAGGTCAGTAAACGAGCAAAGTTCACTTGACGTCCCGTGCCGCCTCGCGAAACCTGCCCCACGACTCCTCCAATGCGTCAGCGGCGTGCGTCCGCGCAAGAAGCTCTTGCTTGATAAGAGCGACCGTATCGCGATCCGCTATCCGCCGCCTGTTCCTGTGACCCCGTCCGCCTGATTGGTTTACTCGTCGCTGTCAGGTCCGACCGTTTGTCCGTACCTTATTCTGTGACCGTCGGGCGTCACGACAAGAATCTCACGCATTCCCCATGGCCAATCGTGCGGCGGCTCCTCACCAAAGTTGGCACCGCGAGCCTTTAGATCGGCATAAAGAGCGTCTACGTCTCTCACCCTGGCGTAGGCCGCATAAGAATGCGCGCCCGTGTCACGCGCCGGCATCGCGTCGGGGAATTCGCAAAGTATAATCTGGAAATTACCAAAGGAAAGGAATTCCCGTCCTGGGACCGCGAAGTCACGTTCAAATCCCAGCTTATCGATGAAATATGCAGCCGATATCGCAAGGTCGTTGACGGCGAGCACAGGTCGAGCGTTGATGACTTGCTTTTCCATAGTACTTGTTCCACAAAAGGGATCGCGAAAATTATACAAAAAGACGGAGTTAAGAGGTCAGATTCACATATCCGCGTCGTATTGACGCCGCACAAGAGAAAGGGCTGCGCGTTGTCACACGCAGCCAAGCGTTTGTTTTTCCTAGCGCGGCCTGTGGCCGCAACCAAAGTGGACGATACGGTCGGCCGCGCGCTGTCAGCATTCAGCTTTCAGCGATCAGCTTGTTTCTCAGTCGCTCAGACCGGGCTCTCGTTCATCTTCACCATCCCTTGAGCGTCATAGACCTCGGTCTGGCTGACGAAGACATCGGTCGGAATGACGGACACATGGGTTGTGCTGTTGTTCCTTACGATGGCCGACCCACCGGGACAACATTTTGCTTCGGGACGGGAGCAGTTTCTTTGCGAGCAACGATGAAGGCCAGGATAATCGCGAAGATGCCAATCAGACTTGAATACATGAAGAACACCGTGTAACCGGAGGCTAGCGCAGCCGGTGGGACACCCGATTTTTCCAGAGCCTTGGAAAAGCTGTCCGCAGGCAGGTTGGCAAACATGCCGATCAACCCGGAAGCCCAGCTGCCGGATGCAGCGGAATGCGCAGCGCTCTCGACAATGCGGCCCGATTGCGAGGCGATGAGCTTTCCAGGCAAGGCATATAGCGAAGAGAACAAGGCGTATTGCGTTGCTGTGAATCCGGCGGCGGTGAGGCTCGACATATACGCGATCAGGCATGTGCCGGCAAAGCCGGACAGCGAGTTGTCCAACCCGATGGCGATGAACAGTGCCGGCAAGCTGTGTCCTTTAATGGTGAGCCAGATGAAGATGAGATTGCTCAGCGGACCTGCGAAAGCTCCAATCAGCAGAGACTGCATCAATCCGAGCCGCGCCACGGCAACGCCGCCGGCAAAAACGCCGAACAACGACGCCACGACTCCGAAGATCTTTCGCACTTCGGCGACCTCGACCAGCGAGAATCCGAGATCGAGATAAAACGGATTCATGATGTTCAGCACGAAGTCCGACACGCGGTACAGGCAGATCAAGGCGAGGATGAGCGTCGCGGTACTCTGGTAGCGGCGGAAGAAATCGCGAAGCGGATCACCCAGGGCCGCGGCGAGATAGAGTCCAGGCCGCGTGCGAACTCGCGGAATCGGCTGAGCGGCGACCGCAACAAGAGTGAAACCGGCAAGAACGCTCAGCAGTTGAAACCACACTCCGGAACGCGATTTCCACGCGTTCACTGCAGCGTCTCCCAATCCACCCGCTCCAAATGCGGTCAGCAACCAATCGAGGGTTGCCGCATTGGCCGCAAGCCCGGAGCCCACCAGGATCGCACCCGCCGCCAGAATCAAAAATCGTCCCGCCCACTCCACGAATTCCCTCGCGGGTGCGGCCTGCAAGCCCTCCGAGTTGATCGGCCGAGCCTTGTGCGTGCCTTCTTGTGGAGCTGCCAGCACTCCGAGCATCCCGACTCCCATGAGCACGGCCATCACGGCGTAGGACACATTCCAGCTGTAGGCGTCAGCCAGCAGTAAAGGCGCGGCGCCAGCGGTAATCATGGCGCCACGGTATCCCCATTGATAGGCGGCAGCCATTGCGCCCTGACGGGAAACTTCTGCCGCCTCAATTCTCCAGGCATCGATGACGATGTCCTGTGTCGCAGAGGAAAACCCCACAAAAACGGCGAACATCGCCAGCAGGCCCAGATTCGAAACCGGATCGGTGCCGGCGATCAGCCACAATCCGAGCATCATCAGCACCTGGCAGACGATCATCCAGGAACGCCGATGGCCGAGCCATTTCGTGAGCAATGGAATTCGTGAGCGGTCGATCAGCGGGGCCCAGAGAAACTTGAAGGAATGGGCGAGCGTCGCGAGACTGAAGTATCCAATCACTTCCAGCGTCAACCCCGCGCTTCTAAGCCATGCCGACAGCGTGTCAAAGATAAGAAGAAACGGAAGGCCGGCGGAAAACCCCAGCACAATCATTACCAGAACGCGACGCTCGGCAAACACACGCAGCGCCGATCCCATGTTTCGTTTGCTGTCTGCGTCGCCGGACTGCGAAATCATGATTCTCTTGTACCAGATAGGCAAATCCGGCTGAAGGGGATTATGCAGCAGCCGGATTTGCACATAAAGTCGGGAAAGTCGGGTCTGACCTAATTAACGTTAGTCGAAAAAGGGATCTGACAAATCCACAAATCCCAAATCCCAAATCCCAATCCGAGGGGAACGCTCAGAATGTGTTTTCCTCGGATTGGGATTCGGGATTTATGGATTTGCGGATTTGTCAGAACCCTTTCCCCGTCCCTAATCCTGATTCGGATTACTGGATTCCGTAGTCTTCTTCTTCAGGTCTCCCTTGAGGTGATCGTCCCACCAACTGACGATCTGGCGGTGATAGTCGTAGACCTCTTCGACTGTTGACGTCGGCATGCCGTGTCCGCCGTTTGTGTACATCACCCACTTCACTTCTTTGCCGAGGCGTCGCATGGCGTAGTACATCTCCATCAACTGCCGGCCCGGGACGTTGTGATCCTGATCGCCCCCCATCAGCAGCAACGGAGTTTTGATGCGATCGGCAAACATCACAGCCGAGTGTTGAATGTACTTCTGCGGTTGCTGCCAGAGTGTCCCGCCAATCCGATCCTGACTCTTTTCCGGAGCGTGCGTATTGCGGTCTCCAAGACGCGGGCTGTCCGTATAGAAACTGATCATATTCACTTTGCCGGAGATGTTGATTGCGGCGCGGAACCGATTGGTTTGGGTAATGAGCAGATTGGTGGCATATCCGCCGTAGCTCGTGCCTTGAACTCCCAGCCGCTCGGCATCGGCGACGCCCATTTCGATCAATTTGTTCGCGGCCGCGGTAACGCCTTTCATCCAGGATTCGCCGGGATATCCATTCTCCAGCTTCACTGACGGTTGCATCACGACGTAGCCATTCGAAGTAAGAACGTTGATCGTTCCGTTGAACGTGTCATCGAAGAAGTCTTCATAAATGTTGAAAACGACGGGATACTTCTGACCGGCCTTGTAGTCGATGGGGTAATACACCACACCATAGAGCTTGTTTCCATCAACGTCGAGGTAGGACACCAGCTCCGTTTTGGCGATGGGTCTCGTCGCGAGCCTTGTATTCACATCGGTAAGACGGCGGATGTTCTTGAAATCGGGATCCGCAGCGAAGAGGTCCGCAGGATGATTGCCTTGAGCGGCGCTGAAAATTACCGTGCTGCCGTCTTTCGACAAGCGAACGTTCGCGTAGATCCGCGAGTCACGGACAAGGTCGGCAGTCTGCCGGGTATCGGAGTCGTACCGGATGATTCCGCGTTCCCAGGCTTTACGCGAACTGTAAGTCAGATAGATTCGCCGTCCATCAGGGCTCCATTCGACGACTTGATAGCGCGGCGCCTCTTTGTCTTCTTCGTTGATCTGAAGAAACAGTTCCTTTGTTCCACTTGCCGTGTCGAGTAACCACAACCCGCGTTTATCCGAGGCGACCATCCGGTCGCCCTTAGCGCTCAACCGAACGGCTGTGAACTTTTCCTCGTCCTTTGGATCCGTCTCCTTCTTCGGTTCCTTGGGATCCTCCACCTTGCCGGCGATCTGCTTTGGCTCCTCGCCATCGATCGTTCCAAAGAAGATCTTCCCGTCCTTCGAATACGCATATCGACGCTCATCGCGAGACCAGACAAGGCTGAGCCCTTTCGTGGACTTGATGATCGTGCGGGCGGTCCCACCCTCTGCCGGTATGGCCTGAATCTGATTCTCGACGCCCATGATCGTGTCGTAATCGGTCTTCTTTGTTATGTCCTGGGAGTACGTTACGGTCGATCCGTCTTCGATGAGGTTGTACGAACTGATCCGCGACTGCGGCAGTAACTCTCGGGTGGTTTTCGAATTGACGTTGTACGCCACGACAGACCGATTGGCTGAGGAGCGCCGCAGATCTTCCCAGGCCAGAAATGGTTCCGTACTCGAGTGCACGACCACCGTTGCCTTCGTTTCATACTCGAAGCGCTTTCGCGTCTCCTCCCGCCAGGTCTTCGGGCGAACGGCAAAGACGAGCTGCGTACTATCCGGCGACCAATCGAATTCGGCGTTTTCGGCCGCTTCTTTTCCGGTTGGAAGAGTCACCGGCTGTAATTGAGAAGTGACGCGGTCCCAGATTGCTGGTTCAAATGCTTCGCCCCTGAGCACGAAAAAAGCCAGCCGGCTTCCATCCGGCGACCATTTGAATCCCCGAACCTGCTGTTTCGCCGGATACAGCTTCTGCGATCTTCCGGTCGTCGTATCGACGATCAGAACCTCCGTTACCGATGGCGCCACATATGTTGGATCGGCGAAGCGGTAATTATTGATGCCAATTCGATCACGCAACGCCGCCGTCGTGACAACAAGCCACTTGCCGTCCGAACTCAAATCCCCTGCGGTTGCCGACGTGTTGTCGAGAACAAAGTGGTCCACGATCGGATTCAGGGCCGGCGCCTGAGCAGTCAGGATCGGAGCCCAAACTAATATCAGCAGAATCGCGATTAATCGACGTTGCATCGTACCTCCTCAAACTTTACGTATGCTGTAGTTGGTTGCGGGCAATGTCAAGCAAACGGTACGATGATTTACGTGGCGGATTTCAACGTCAAATCTCTCGAAGCGGACCTCGATTTCGATCATCTCCGGTATTGGGATGTCGTCATCATCGGCGCCGGGCCTGCCGGTCTGGCCGCCGGCCTGACAACCGCCCATCGCGCACTGACCACACTGATCATCGAGGCGAAAGATAAGCCAGGCGGCCAGCCCCAGTTTTTGTATGCCGACAAGCGCATCGTCGATATCCCGGGGTTTCCCGACGGAATCAGTGGCGAAGAACTCTCGGAGAGAACGTTCCGACAAGCCGTCAATGCTCTCGTTCAATTCCGGTTTAACGAAGAGCTACAAGCGATCGAAGAAACGGAGGAAGTCGAATCGGACGACCAGCTCAAACGAGTTGTTACGTCGAAGAATACCTACCTTTGCCGGAAAGTGATTATCGCGTGCGGCTTGCTTCATTACCCTAGACGACTTGGCGTACTCGATCGCTTGAATTCGAAGAACGTCCACTACAAGGTTCCTAAAATCGGCGACTACGAAAACACGCGAGTAGCGGTGGTTGGCGGCGGCGATTCAGCGCTCGACGCGGCCCTCATGGTTCTCGGTCGCAAAGGACATGTCGATCTCATCGTTCGCGAGGCCGTGTCCATAGGAAAGCCGGATTCACTCGCTCGTGTCCGAGATGCCGGCGGCATTTTGCGGCTTTCGACTGAAGTGGTGGCGGCGGAGTTTGCGGGCGACCAGATTCGCCTGAAGCTCAGCGGTGGAGAGGAGATCGATGTGGCTTTCGTTATTGTCCAGATCGGGTTCCTTTCCGCCAAAGACACCTTCGAACGTCTTGCTCTGAAGTTAAACGAAGACGGCAGTATCTCCATCGACCCCTACTTCGAAACCAGCCGCGTTGGGGTCTTTGCTGTTGGTGATGTGCATGGCGACATCAAGCTGATTGCGGTTGCCTGGGCCGAGGGCATACAGGCCGCAATTCATGCATTCAAGGAAATCACCAGCCCCTACTGGCTCAACGAAAAACGGCTGCGCGACAATAAGATCGCTCTGATCGGTGAAAAGATTTCTCAGGCCGCGCGAACTCGAAAGAAACCTTCATGACCCGTGTTCTCATCGTTGGCGGAGGATTTTCGGGTCTCAATGCGGCCAAGGTCCTGGGTGGCGTACGCGACGTCGATGTCACACTGGTCGACAAGCACAATTACCATCTGTTTCAACCTCTTCTTTATCAGGTCGCCATGGCGGGACTCAGCCCGGCCGACATTGCAGCTCCAATTCGAAGCATCCTTTCAGACTATTCCAATATCCAGGTACTCCTCGGCGAAGTACGTTCCATCGACCTGGCGCGCAAGGTCGCGGTCACGGATTTCGCGGAAATTCCATTCGACTATCTGGTCCTGTCGTGCGGCGCGTCGCATTCCTATTTCGGTCATGACGAGTGGGAGCCGTACGCTCCTGGTCTGAAGACACTCGAGCAGGCGACCGAGATTCGCCGGCGTGTCCTGACGGCATTCGAAGAAGCTGAACGTACATCGGACACTGAAGAGCGCCGGAAATTCCTGACCTTCGTCATCGTTGGCGGCGGACCGACCGGCGTTGAACTGGCGGGCGCGATCGGTGAGATGAGTCGTTTCACGCTCGCCAAAGACTTTCGAGCCATCAATGCAAAACTGGCTCGCATCATTCTCATCGAAGCCGGGCCGCGAATCTTGCCGACGTTCTCGGAGCAACAGGCAAATCGCGCCGTGCGTGATCTGGAGAGCCTTGGCGTGCAGGTGTGGACCTCCAGCCCGGTGACGTTGATCGATCGAGACGGCGTCGAAATCAGTAAGGAGCGCCTGCGTTCATGCACTGTGCTGTGGGCTGCCGGAGTCAAGGCGTCGCCGTTGGGGAAGCTTGCGGGCTTGGAGGTGGATCCGCAGGGTCGGGTTTTGGTGAATCCCGATCTGAGTATTCCGGGCCATCCGAACGTTTTCGTGGCAGGCGATCAGTCTCGTTTCACACATCAGACCGGTAAGCCGCTTCCAGGTACTGCCCCGGTCGCGATGCAGCAGGGACGCTACATCGGATCCATGATCCTACGCGATCTGCGCCAAAAGCCACGCGAGCCATTTCGGTTTTTCGATAAAGGTCAGATGGCGACAATCGGCCGCAGCCGGGCCGTTCTGGAATTGGGCTCTCTGCGATTGTCGGGCTGGTTCGCCTGGGCGGCCTGGCTTGCTGTCCACATCTACTACCTGACGGGCTTCAAGAACCGACTGCTCGTGGTCATCCAGTGGGCTTGGTCGTATCTGACTTTCGGGCGTGGTGCGCGGCTCATCGTTGGCAAGCCGAACACATGAAACCACCCCGCTCGCCTCGTTGGGCCCCTCGCTACCGCTCGGGTACTGTTGTCTCGCGCGCCACCAACAGTACCCGAGCGGTAGCGAGGGGCCCTAAAAGCCGTACATGTGTTCGTCCGGATTGTTTACCGTGTCCTGCCAGTCGAGTCGCTTGGCCGCGGCCTCAATACTGCCCGCTTCGCCCCTGGCGACCATGTCTTCCAGAACGCTGCGCTGCATCGGCGTCAACTTGTTATCGGCGAGCGCTCGCTCCCAGCTTTTGAAGCTTTCGTCTTCAGTTGAGTAGTTCATTTGCTTCACCGTCTTCTTTCTTCTGACGCAGCGTTGCGCCAAACTCCGCGTCGCTGCCGTCGCGGAAGAACAACTGCAGGTGCTTTGCATTCAATCGGAACTGGCGCATCGACTGGCAGACCCGATCGGCAGTCGTCTGGTCGGCCGAAGGTCTGGCCCATCGGTTATCCCGGCTCGTGTGCTCAAACTCCAGAAAGCTTTCATCCGCGAAATACACGGCCGCTCGATTGAATTCCGCATTCACAACGTATCGCGTCGACTGACTTAGCGCAAACTCTCCCTCGTTCATCCCACCATTCTATTTCTACGGCGGTCGAAGGCAACTGCCGCAACGATGATCGCTCCGATGATGATTTCCTGAATGTAATTCGGCCAGCCGACTTGCTGGCAGCCATTGCGCAGGAAGGCCATGATCAGTGCGCCTATCATCGACCCCGCAATGCTGCCCTCGCCACCACTCAGACTGCCGCCGCCGATGACGACCGCCGCAATGATGTCGAGTTCGGCGCCAACTGCTACCGTCGGGTCGCCTTGTCGCAGTCGTGACATCTGCATCACTCCGGCCAGTCCAAAGAAGAATCCCGCGACTGTGTAGATCATCGCTTTCAGCCGCGCGACGCGGATACCGCAGGCTCGGGCCGCGGCTTCATTCGATCCGACGGCAAAAACATGACGACCGAAAACGGTGTTGCGAAGGACAACGGCCGCTCCGATGGCAAGGACCAGAGCCAGCCACACTCCCGGAGCTACCACCATCCACGGTCGTGAAGGAAACGTGACTGCGAGTTCATTGATCCACGTCGGCGGAACCGCGACCGTCATTTCCCCCGCCAGCCATTTGGCGACACCTCGAGCGACACCCAACATTCCGAGCGTGGCGATGAACGGCACCACCCGCAGGTTTGTGATCACCAGTCCGTTGACCAGTCCCACGATACCGCCCGCCACAATGCCAGCGCTCACCGCCGTCACAACCGGCCAGCCCTGGTTAAGTGCGAGCGATGTGACGACACTCGCCAAGGCAATGCTTGATCCTACGGAAAGGTCGATTCCTCCACTGACGACGATCATCGTCATTCCGATCGCCCCTAAAGCGACGATCACCGTCTGTGCCAAAATAATGCGGACATTCGGAATGGAAAGGTATCGTTCCGGCGCTCCTGTGAGTACAGCGAACAGGAGAATCACCAAAGCCAGCCCACCAAATGGCGCAAGCTTGCGGATCACGCTTCCACCCGGTCGCCGATTGCAGCCTGAATCACGCTATCCGGCGTCCAGTCACTGATCGGGCGCGCAGGGGAAAGGCGGCCCTTCGACATCACAGCAAGTCGATCGCAAATGCCGAACAGTTCCGGCAGATAGGAACTGACCATCAGAATGGCCTTGCCTTCATCAGCCATTCGGTGGATTTGTTCGTAGATCTCCACCTTGCTTCCTATGTCAACGCCTCGGGTCGGTTCGTCCAACAACACAACGTCTGCGTTCTGATGTAGCAGCCGGGCAATCAAAACTTTCTGCTGATTCCCACCGGAAAGGTAACGCACCGAGTCGTCCGGGCTCCCGGCGCGAATGTTCAAAGTCGTCATCCATCGCGCGGTCTGACGGCCTTCCTCGCGTTCGTCAATCCAGCCCATCCGCGTTAACGGCCTGGTGATCGTCACATTTTCGCGAATGGAAAGATGTGGCAGCAATCCTTCATGTTTACGATCCTCGGTGAGGTATCCAACGCCAAAAGGATTCGCGCGTCGCTCGCCTTCCAGTAAGCGGCGGACCATCTCCGTCCTGCCCGAACCCACAAGCCCGGCAATTCCTAAGATCTCACCGCGGCGAAGTTCGAGGAACGGGTCACGGGCAGTAAGCGCCACGTCGCCGATCCTGGCAGTTCTGGCTTTTCGGAAGATCGTTTCCATACGACGGCCGACCATGTTCGTGATCAATTCGGCGTCGGTGATGTTCTCCGGTTTGCCCATCCATACTGCGGCGCCGTCGCGCAGCACGACCAAACGATGCGCGATCCGGCGGATCTCCTCGAGAAAATGACTCACATAAACAATCGAGATTCCGCGCTCGACGAGATTCCGTATCAGCCCAAACAGCCGCTCGACATCCTGTTGTTGCAGGCTGCTCGTCGGCTCGTCCATCAGGATCACTTTCGCGTCTGCTCGAAGCGCCCGGCAGATTTCCACTACTTGACGACTTGCCGGCGACAACTCGGACACTCGGGTTTCGGGCGGGATTTCGGGCCAGCCAAATCGTGCTAAAAGCTTCCGGCATCGATCGTTCAACTCCGCGCGGCGGATGAACGAGAGGTGCCGCAAGTTCTCCCCCATGAACATGTTTTCGGCGGCTGAAAGGTGCGGGAAGAGTGAAAGTTCCTGCTGGATATACGAAAGCCCGCCGTGGTCGTCGAACTCCATCGTTCCTTGATCCGGCCGAAGCAGGCCCGCCAGGATATTCAGCAATGTGCTCTTGCCTGCGCCGTTTTCTCCGACGATGGCCAGGACCTGGCCGGGTTCGAGATCGAAACTGACACGGTCCAACGCAACCGTTGCGCCGAAGCGTTTTCCAATTTCATTGAGACGCAGCCTCGACACGATTTACGAAAGATAGCGGTTGATTGGTGGGTGGAGAAGCTCCTGAGATGCGGGTTCGTTCACATTCTCCGGACTGATCAGTTGGACACCCGTATCGATCTGCTTTTCGACCGGTCGGCCGATGAGATGGTCGATCATCGTCTTCACGCCCAGTTCGCCCATCCTGAACGGGTTCTGAACGATGATGCCGTGGAGTTTCTTTTCGTGCATTGCGGTGACAAACGCGGCGCTGGTGTCGAAGCCGATAAATCGGATCTTGCCCGCTCGGCCCAGGTCTTCCAGCGCCAGCAGGGTTCCGGACGTCGACGATTCATTTGGCGTGAATATTCCCTGAATCTGATCGCCGTATCGGTTGAGAAGGTTTTCAGCCGCAGCCTTCGCCGTATCTCTCGTCGCGCCTGCGTACTGGTTCGACGAAATCAGTTCGATCTGTGGGTACGTCTTGATCTTCTCCGTGAAACCGCGCTCGCGCGCTTCGGTGCTGGCCACACCTTCCTGGTACCGCAGCAGCAATACCTTCCCCTGGCCACCGAGCAGCTTCGCCATGTGTTCCGCTGCCAGTTCGCCCCCTCGATGATTGTTGCTGGCCAGGAAGCTGACGATGTCTTCGGAGTCGATTCCGGAATCGATGACGACCGTCGGGATTCCGGCTCGCCGCGCCTCTTCGACCGGTCGAACCAAAGCGCGACGGTCAAACGGAGCCAGCACAATCCCATGAACACCCTGCGTTAAGAATCCTTCGACAACCTGTATCTGCTGTTCACGATCGTCCTCTCGCAGCGGAGCCTTCCAGATGATCGTGACGTCGATACCGTTGGCTTTCAGATCCTGAGTTGCTTTGACTGCTCCAGCGTGGATGCTCTTCCAGAACTCGTGTGTCGAGCCCTGAGGAATGACTGCCAATTTGAACGCCTGACCCGAGGGATCGACGGTGCCGTGACATGACGCCAGCAGCAGGGCCAATAAACAACAAGGGATGACACACCGTAGTTTCGTTAAATCCATGTAATAGTATTGCCGAACATATCACCGCTTGGAGGCAATATGGTAATCCGTGCCATCGCGTGCAGCCTTGTTCTCCTTCTGCTGAGCCAGCAGCGGCCGCCTGCTCCAATCAACCGATCGGCGCTGGCAAATCAGGTTAAAAGGGAATTTACCCATGCCTGGGACGGCTACAAGCGATACGCGTGGGGTTTTGACGAACTTCTGCCGGTCAGTCACGGCGCTCGCGATTGGCACAATGGTCAGACTCTGGTCATGACGGCGGTGGATGCGCTCGACACCATGCTCATCATGGGCATGAAGAATGAAGCTCAGGACACGAAAATGTACATCCTCGAGCGCCTCTCATTTGACAAGGACATCCAGGTTAAGAACTTTGAGATCACCATTAGAGTCCTCGGAGGCTTGCTGTCCGGCTACGAGATGACTCTTGATAAGCGACTGCTGGCTCTGGCTGAAAATCTCGGCAATCGGCTGCTTCCGGTGTTCGACTCTCCAACCGGCATGCCGTACATGTTCATCAATTTGAAAACAGGAAAAACCAGCGGAGCAGAAACCAATCCGGCCGAGATCGGCACCCTCATCCTTGAATTCGGCAAGCTCGCGCAGCTTACGAAGAATCCTGTTTTCTTCGACAAAGCGAAGAAGGCCCTCGTCGAGCTTTACAACCGGCGCGACCCCAAAACAGGTCTGGTGGGTCAGGGCATCAATGTGGAGACCGGTGCATGGACGAACAAGTCCAGCCATGTGGGTGGCGCGATCGATTCATATTACGAGTACCTCGTGAAGTGCGAGCGACTGTTTAACGACAAAGAATGCGGTGCGATGGCACGCGAGAGCCTGAAGTCCATGAATCAGTACCTCGCGGACGATCGACCGGATGGTTTGTGGTACGGCGCCGTGGATATGACCACCGGTCAACGCATTCGCACGACCTTTGGGTCGCTGCATGCGTTCCTTCCATCGGTGTTGGCCTTTGCTGGAGATCTGGATCGAGCCCGGCGACTGCAGGAGTCGAGTTTCCGGATGTGGACGTTGAACGGGATCGAACCGGAGGTCCTCGACTATTCGGAAATGCGCGTAACGAGCCCGGGATATCAGTTGCGACCGGAGATCATGGAGTCGGCCTACTACCTGTCGCACTACACCAAAGATCCGAAATACCTGGAGATGGCTCGAACGTTTTTGGCCGATCTGATCCTGCACTGCCGGACCGATGCCGGATACACCGTTTTACGGAACGTCGTCACGAAGGAGAAGGGCGACCTCATGCATAGCTTCTTCCTCGCTGAAACGCTGAAGTACCTGTACCTGACCTTTGAGCCCAAAGCCATCGACTTCGAGAAGGTGATCTTCAACACCGAGGCTCATCCACTGAAACGTTAAGACACGTTCCCATCGGCTGAGAATTGAGAATTTCTATTAATGAATATTGTCTATTGCAACTGACCATTGCTTTATTGGTGCCAATGGTCAGTTGCAATAAATAGTTACGCCTACGACGCGGAAAACCGGTTGACGTCGGTCGGTGGCGGAAACGTTACCTACGCGTATGATCACGAGGGCCGGATGATTAAGCGTACTATCGGCTCAACATCAACTTACTACTTATAAGGTGACACGGGCTTACGGAAGTTGCGCGTATTCTGCCCTTGCTTCCTTGAGAACCGGAATCTCGGGGTCGGCATTCTTCCACAGGGTAAGGAGATCGTTGTACGCGCTCTTCGCCTTCACGGTGTCGCCCGAGAGCGCGAGCGCTCGTGCCAGCTGCAGGCGCGCCATCGCGTCCATGGGATCGACGAGCACGATGCCTCGATGATCGAGAATCCGCTGGAACTCGGCGGCGGCTTGGGCGGGTTGACGGGCGGCGAGGTACGCCAAGCCGCGAACGTAGATGGAATACAGACCGCCGAAACGTCCGATGAAGCCGACGCCCCCAAGCGCGAGATCGTAGCGCGAGGCGATCTGCAGCGCCTGAATCGCCGCTGCCGGATCGTGAGCGTTCAACGAGGACAGGGCCCGAAGCGTCGGCAGATACATGAATTGAACGAAGGTGGCCTCAGGGAACTCGCGGGCGAGATCCTCGGCGAGCGCTCGCGATTGCGGCAGATCACCTGAGAGGGCCAGCGCGAACGCCGCGGCATAGTCCACGTCGCGGCCTCTGCCCAGTTCGAGCGCCCTGGCGGCGCCCTGCCTCGCGGCGGCGGCATTCCCGTAGAACGCTTCCCACACTGCCCTGGCTGCTTCGAACAGGCCTGCCCGTTCGCTTCGATCCGCCCGCTCCGCGATCTCGACGGCGACCGCGGACGTCCGTCTCGCGTCGCGTAACTGGCCGGAGCGGGCCAGGGCCAGCGCCTCCAAGTGCGAGATCATGTCTTGCTCTGCGGGACTCTTTCTCGCGACCGCCGCCGACCGTGCGAGTTCGTCGTCGGCGCCCTTCAGGAAGGCGACGAAATACGGGATCAAGAGCAACGAAGCGGATTCCAGCTTCCGCTCCGCCGCACGACGCACGGTCAGCAACGCATCGTCGAGGCGATTCAGGCGGAGCTGATTGTATGCCCTGTTGGCATACGCCGGGGTTTGGTCGGGATCCAGTGCGATGGCCTTCTCGGTTTCGGCGATCGCCAACTCATATTGGCCGGTGCTCGACAGGGCGAGACCCGCGATCAATGTGTGTGGGCTCGCATTGCGCGGGTAGCTCTCGGCCCACGTTTCCAACGTTCGTCGCTCCCGTTCCAGGTTTCCCGTGAAGTCGCGGTCGTACAGTGTTTCGATGTAGAAGCGCTCGGCGTCGCTGGCTCGATTGCGCAGCTGGTAGGCCTTGAGTAGGCTCTGTCGCGCGAGCGCCGACTCTCCCATTCCGCCGTAGCGGAACCCGATATGCGCATGGGCCAGCGCAAAATCGGGATCGATCGCGACCGCACGTTGAAACAGCGGCAGGGCACGTACCGAGCCGGCAATGGCTGCTTTCATTCCGGCGCTGAAGGCCTGCAGCGCTTCGAGCGACGGCGTCGTCGCCTCGAGCGGCCTCGAGTATCTCTCGATGGTGGCGAGCGATTCGCCAACCCGCGTTCGGAACCGAGTCGCCATCTGACTGAGCGTGATAAGAACATTTTCTTTCCGCGACGCCTGTGCCTGCTCGTCGGCGAGGATGTCCCCAGTCGCGCAGTTGGTTGCGCGCAGCCCGAGGACGTACTGACTGCCAAGCGCCGCAATCGATCCCTGCAGGACCGCCGCACCGCCCGTCCGAACGCACACGACCTGTGCAACATCGGGGGTCAGTCGTGCATCCGCCGGCTGGTTCATCAATGGCAGCGTTCTTCGGATGCGTTCGTCGGAGATGAGGCTCAGGAACGGCGACTGCTGAAGCTGCACCGCGAGTCCTTGTCGGAGCGTATCGTCGAACACCGGGTCGCCCGTCGTGTTGGTGAACTCGGCGAGCACGATCGTGTCCTTGTCGGTGAGCGGCGCAGGACGGCGGCTATAGATCACGCCCGCGACAGCGGCGGTGACGACGACTGCGGCCGCGCCGATCGAGAGCCACCGCGCGCGGCGACGCCCGAGCGCCGCTTGCGCCGCCACCGTTGCGCCTTGCCCGCGTCTCAGACGTTCGAGATCGGTGCGCAGGTCGGCGGCGTGTTGATATCGAAGTTCGCGCTCAGTCTCGAGACACTTCGAGACGATTCGCTCCAACTCCGGCGACGCCTCGACGCGCAGCCGGACGGCCTGCGGGGGCCGCGTCCCCTTGACCATTTCGTAGAGAACCAGGCCGAAGCTCCAGATGTCGGCGCGGTGATCCACTGCCTCGCCGCGGGCCTGCTCCGGCGCCATATAGGCGGCTGTTCCCATCACGACACCCTGCCGCGTGCCGGCAAGCGTGGTCACGTCCGACTGCGGTGTGGCCGGCCCGCTCTTGGCGAGGCCGAAATCGAGGACCTTCACGTGGTCGCGCGGCCCGACGAAGATGTTTTCGGGTTTGATATCGCGGTGGATGATGCCTGCAGTGTGCGCGGCGTCCAGCGCGCTGGCGAGTTGCGCGCCCACGTCGAGGGCTTCGTTCAAGCTCAGCGCACCGTCGGCGAGCCGATCTTTCAGCGTTGTGCCCTCCAGATACTCCATGACGATGAACGACCGCTCGTCCTGCTCCCCGATGTCGTAGATCGTGCAGATGTTCGTGTGGTTCAGCGCCGACGCTGTCCGCGCTTCGCGCGCGAACCGGCTCAACGCCTCTGGATCCCGTGAGAGCTCTTCGGAGACGAACTTGAGCGCCACCGAACGGCGCAGCCGCGTGTCTTCGGCCTTGTAAACAACGCCCATGCCGCCGCCGCCCAGCCTGGCGACGATGCGGTAGTGTGAGAGCGTCTGACCGATCAATGGATCGCGGCCGTCCTCGACGGCATCGCCGCCCCGCTTTCGTTCACCAGTGCTCCCGTCCGGATCCATAATTGCTGAGCGCCAAATTCTATGTGGCGTTCACTGGAATGACAAGAATTTCAAATGGGCCGCGATAGAGTGCAGCCCCAGACAGTCCAGAGTTTTTCGTGTCGTAGTGGGTGGATCTATTGCGGCAAGAATTTTTCATCCGTCCGCCGCATCGTTCGGGGGATAGGCTGAGGCGCGCCGCAGATCTTCCCAGGCCAGAAATGGTTTCGTACTCGAGTGCACGACCACCGTTGCCTGGGGATAGTCCGTTCAAGAGGGGGTGGCGGAATGCAGCGAGTCGCATAAGAGGCTTTCTGTGCGGTTCCAGCCGGGACTGTCGGCCAAGAGGCCTCCTCGCTACCGCTCGAGTACAGTTTGGGGACGGCCCGCGAGACAACAGTACCCGTGGTCACGCGTTCCCGCCCCTTCCCGGCTCTCATCGAACCGAGCGTCACACGTTCCCGCCTCTTCCCGGCTCTCATCCAACCGCGCGTCACACGTTCCCGCCTCTTCCCGGCTCTCATCCAACCCCGCGTCACACTCCCCGCCCCTTCCCGGCTCCCAACGAACCGCGCGTCACGTGTTATATCCCTTTACTCCAACCAGCGTAAGCATCAGAACATACGGTGTCATACCAACGGCTTCAAGAGCCCGAACACATTTTGGAACTGAAACGAGAAACTGTCATTCAAAAGTTCCTGCAGGACTTCACAGTTATCGCGGCAATTACGAGGATCTCGCCATCGGTTCTGAGCACGGCTATTCGGTCAAGGTTCGCGACTTCATCAACTTACTCAGGAGTACTTCTACCCGCGCTGCGCGGGCCAATAACAGTGAGGAACTTTAAGCATTCCCATTGCCCAGATTCGGCCATGATGAATTTTAAAAAGGGGACACGGCAGCGGTAAGCGTAGGTCGCAAATCCATTGGTGCTTGCCTCGGCGAGCCCGTTCAGGAGTTTGATCCCAGGCCCGTGCCCGATAACATTGGTGACGCGCAACCGATGTTTGCG
>Ga0137427_10000294_pt1 | contig 26904 bp, 25 predicted proteins | sample EasRivERMZT700_2_FD_102309 | JGI IMG/M metagenome (GOLD analysis project Ga0137427, IMG submission 102309) | Soil microbial communities from meander-bound floodplain in the East River, Colorado, USA - East River MetaG ERMZT700_2 | ecosystem: Environmental > Terrestrial > Soil > Floodplain ...
ACCAAAGGTCACTGTCGCGGACCACGGCGTGGTAAAGACGTTCGGGTCATCGACCGTGAAGAGAAGCTGCAACCACTTGCCCCGGGAATTGAAATCGACGACCGGCGGATTGTTGAACTGGGGGAGCACATTGTCTTTGTTCGCTCGCTGCACCCCTTCTCGCGCCTCATCGGAATCGATCAGCCGATACCGTTCGACGACATGCAGTGCCGGACTCTGCGGCGTCCCGAACCAGTCGATCATTGCGAACGGCCCGGGCTTTATGCCGACCGTGTCGATCACCAAAGTGTCGCCCTCATAATGGCCGACGGAATCGCCAAAGTAGGACGGCCTGACAGTCGCGGGGTGGGACGCATTCATGCGCACGGTACGCACCTGATGATCCACGCGGTAGATGATCGTCAGGTGGTCGCCGCGGTCGAAGATCTGCTGCCCATTGCTCGACAACACGAAGGGAATGCCGTTCGGCCAACACTGGTTGCGTGGATTGTGAAAGCCGAAATATGCCTTCGACTGCTCGCCGAATTTACGCACCGTTTCGGCGGCTTCGGGCTTGAGGATCGGATTTTTGTAATCGCCGACCAGCCGGGTCTGGATGCTGCGCCCCTCGGGCGTGCGCGACAGGTTGACCAGCGCAGTCGGACCGGATGCAAGCGCCTCGAAACCGGGCAGCCAGGGATGCGCCCAGATGCCCGAGAAGTCCGGTACCGCATCGCCACGCGGCGCCGACTGTCCAAACGTAGGCGCCGTCGCAACGACCAAAAATATCGTGGCCTTCAATACGTGCCTGAGCCTCATCGCCGCCCTCGCAAAGGTTCGCGAAAGCGATGCTACACGGGTTCTCCGCCGCTCAAAACCCTGCGCAGTCCGAGACAGAACCGGACCGTCAATGGCGGGGACGGTCGTCGGCTGGCCGGAATTCTCAGGGAACAAGCCCCTCAGTCACCCCCGAGCGCCGCCACGATAAGACCTCGCTCTTGCTCCGAGATTAGATCGCCGTAGTCAGCCAGTAGGTCGCTAAGCGTAGGCTTGATACCCCAGGCATACCGTACTTGGCTGTTCGCGGCAGCCACCCCTAAGATGTCCATAATTTGCTGCTGTGTAGCTAGTGTGAGATGAGGCTGTAGTAGCGCAAACGCCTTCTCAGCCTGGGCGAAGGTGTTGGCGCCCCCCAATCGATTGATCATTACGTCGATGGCGAAGGTGGAATCGTACCGAACTATTCCCGCGAACAAGATCGCGGGGTTGATGCTCCCTGGCTCAACCCGCCGTGATTGGATTGGTCTCAAAAAGCCCGGCGAAATTGTGTCGTCTATCGACAGTGGGATGATGGTGTTCGCAGCCTTCCGGAAAACGGCTATTCCGGACTCCTGTAAGCAGTACGGCGATGCAAGATATGCCGCACTCAATATGGCGATAAAAATGTCTGCCGCACTGATCCGATCAAGAATCACATCCTGCCATTGGTCGGAAACCTCAAGATCGTCGTGAGCCATAAACGTTGGGATGCCAAAGTCCGCTAGGAAAGCGCGCACTTCGTCGGCAACATGGCGGTCATCCTCGGCAATACGTGGACCTTGTTTCCAAGGACGTTTAACGACAGCGGAACTGTCGCAGGCCCTAAGGGCACCACCGGCAAGGCTGCCAAGAATCCTCGTTTTCAGCATGATCGAACTTCCTGGACACTCTCCGGCCTAGCTCCGAAAACGCTCGGGGCGCGATTCGATCCGGCAGCGCGCGCGGCCATAGGTCAATTCCTATTGACATAGGAGTTATCCTATATACGGTTCGTGTCCTGCTCTTGGAGGTGGCAATGCCGCGACGAAACCTGTTTGTCCGCGATGACCTTGGTCACACCGCCCCACTCAGCCTGCCTGCAAGCGGCCATGGGAATCGAGGGCTATTCCAGTCGCGGCGATGTTCCGCGGTGTCAAAAAAAATCGCGATTTCGAACGAACAAACTGATGAAACCGGGAATAATCGTGCATCGCCAATCGTTTGGACAACGCGCCGGGAAAGTGTCCCGCACCCGCCGAGTGCGGTGGCGAGAAATTTCAAAATTCGAACGAACAAACTATTGGAGGCAGGGATTATCGTGCGTAGCCAAGAGCTTGGACGCAGCCTGTCGGCCGGCCGCGAGAGCCGCTTTGCCGCGGAACACAGTCCCGGCGTCTGACGTTCACGGCATTTGAGGACGGCAAGTTTGGCAGCGCGCGACGCCCCGGCCACGACATCGAAGAGGAAGCCGCTCGCCGAGTATGCGCGCAAGCGCGACTTCGCCCGCACGCCCGAGCCCAAGGGAAAACCATCCAAGGACTCCGCCGGCGCCTTCGTCGTGCAAAAGCACGATGCGCGCCGGCTGCATTTCGATCTGAGGCTCGAGCTCGACGGCGTGCTGAAGAGCTGGGCCATCACGCGCGGCCCCAGCCTCACGGTCGGCGAGAAGCGGTTGGCGGTCCGCACCGAGGACCACCCCATCCAGTATCTCGAATTCGAGGGCAACATCCCGAAGGGCGAATATGGCGGCGGCTCGATGATCGTCTGGGACCGCGGCCGCTGGAGTCCCGAAGGCGATCCGCGCAAGGCGCTGGCGAAAGGCCACCTCGACTTCACGCTCGAAGGCTCGCGCCTCAAGGGACGCTGGCATCTGGTTCGCATGCGCGCCAAACCGGGCGAGAAGACCGAGCCGTGGCTCCTGATCAAGTCGGACGACGAATTCGCGCGGCAGAAGGGCGATCCTGAGATCGTGGACGAAGAGACGACGTCCTATATTTCCGGCCGCACCAATGCCGAGCTCGCGGCCGCGGGCGATGTGCGCAGCGATCACAAGGCTCGCGCGAAGGCGGCGAAACAACGCAAGCAGCCGCTTCCCGACATCGGCAAGATCGGGGGCGCGAAGAAACGCATCCTGCCGGCGTTCGTCGAGCCGTCGCTCGCCACGCTCGCCGAGAAGGCGCCAAGCGGCGCGAATTGGGTGCATGAGATCAAGCACGACGGTTATCGCCTCCAGGCGCGCCTCGACGGCAGCAAGGTCAAGCTGCTCACGCGCAAATCGCTCGATTGGACCGGCCGCTTCAAGCGCATTGCCGATACGCTCGCCGAGCTTCGTCTCGGCTCTGCATTGATCGACGGCGAAGCCGTCGTCGAAGACGAGTCGGGCTTTTCCAGTTTCAGCGCGCTGCAGATCGCCTTGAAGGAAGATCGCCACGATCGGATGCGGTACTACGCGTTCGACCTGCTCTACCTCGAAGGATACGACCTCACCGCGGCCGCGCTTGTCGATCGCAAGGCGCTGCTGCAGCAGGTGCTCGCCGGGCTGTCCGCCTCGTCACCCATTCGCTACAGCGAACATCTGGAGACCGACGGTCCGACGATGCTCGAACATTCCTGCCGGCTCGGGCTCGAAGGCATCATCTCGAAGCGGAAGGATGCGCCTTACAGGTCCGGCCGCGGCGATGCATGGCTCAAGTCGAAATGCCGCGAGAGCCAGGAGTTCGTGATCCTCGGTTACGTGCCTTCGACGGCCGCGACCAAATCGGTCGGCTCGCTCGCGCTCGGCTACAACGAAAGCGGAAAGCTCATGTACGCGGGCCGTGTCGGCACCGGCTGGTCGACCGCCGTCGCCTCCGCGCTGTGGAAAGAGCTGGACAAGATCAGGGCCAAGAAACCGGCGTTCGGCAAACCTCTGCCGGCCGGCGCCGAGAAGGGCGTCGTCTGGGCCGAGCCGCGCTTGGTCTGCGAGATCGAATTCACCGATTGGACCCATGACGATGTGGTTCGGCAGGCGTCATTCAAAGGCTTGAGGGACGACAAACCGCCCGGCGAGATCGTTCGGGAAGCGATAGGAAGGCGGTCAGCGCTGACGCAACCCAAGACAACCGCCGTGCGGCTCACGCATCCCGAGCGCATCCTGTGGCCCCAGGAAGGAATCACCAAGCAGGGGCTGGCGGATTTCTACACCGACATCGCCGACTGGATTCTGCCGCACATCACAGGGCGCGTGATGAGCCTGGTTCGCTGTCCCTCGGGCACCGGTGAGAAGTGCTTCTTCGCCAAGCATCGCTGGGCGGGGTTGAGCGAGGCGGTCACGCGCGTCAACGTCGGCGACAATGAGCCGATGCTGATGATCGGCGACCTTAAGGGTCTGCTCGAATTCGTCCAGGCGGGCGTGGTCGAAATCCATCCCTGGGGCTCGCGCCACGCGCGGCTGGAACACCCCGATCGTCTGATCTTCGACCTCGATCCCGGCGAAGCGGTGCGCTGGGGCGATGTCGTCGATGCGGCGCGCGAGATGCGCGATGTGCTGGGCGAGATCGGACTTGAGAGCTTCGTCAAGACCACGGGCGGCAAGGGGCTCCATGTCGTCGTGCCGGTCGAGCCGTCGCTGGAATGGGAGCCGGCCAAGGCCTTCACGCAATCGGTCGCGGAAGCGCTGGCCAAGAAGAAGCCCGAGCGCTATGTCGCGATCATGTCGAAGAGCGCCCGTCGCGGGCGCATCTTCATCGATTATCTCCGAAACGGACGCGGCGCGACCGCGGTCGCCGCCTATTCGACTCGTGCGCTGCCGCGAGCCTCGGTCTCGACGCCGCTTGCCTGGGAGGAACTCTCGGAGAGCCTGCGCTCCGACCATTTCACGCTCGGCAACATCCGGCACCGGCTCGAGCATCTGAAGACCGATCCGTGGTCGGGGTTCTTCAAGATCCGCCAGCGCATCCCGAAATCGAAATCATGAGCGAGCACATTCGCATCGACCTGTCGCCATCCGAGCACGTGACCGCGATCGTCTATCCGGCGGCATCACGCGCACGTGCCGGGCTTCGTCTCATCCTCGCACACGGCGCCGGCTCCAATCAGATGACGCCCTTGATGACGCGCACCGCGGGCGCGCTGGCGAACCGCGGCTTCGAGACGATCACCTTCAATTTCCTCTACAGCGAGAAGCGCAAGCGCGTGCCCGACAGGAACGACAGACTCGAAGCCTGCTGGCGCCGGGTGATCGAGACCTTTCGCGAACCCGGCCGCGACACGCTCGTCATCGGCGGCAAGTCGATGGGCGGGCGCATCGCCTCGCAGGTCGCGGCCGCCGACGCGTCCGGCATCGCGGGTCTCGTGTTCCTCGGCTACCCGCTGCACCCGCCCGGCCGTCCGGAAACGCTCCGTTCCAAGCATCTGCCGGACATAAGCGCGCCGATGCTGTTCGTGCAGGGCTCGAAGGACGCCTTCGGCACGCCTGCCGAACTGAAGCCGATCCTCAGCACGCTCAAGCACGCCGAGCTGTGCGTCGTCGAGGACGCCGACCATTCGTTCAAGGTGCCCAAACGCGCCGCCCTTCCGCAGGACAAGGTCGATGCGTTCGTGCTGGATCAAGTCGAAGCCTGGCTGCGCCGCATCGCCTGATAGCAACTCTTGCCTGTACCATGCTGACGCCCTGCCGTATGATCGGCGAAGCATCGCGTGTGGTCGCCAAGTCCTGATTGGGAGACGCCGATGAATTCCAGATCCTTGATCCTCGCCATTTCTGCTTCTGCCGCCGCCGCCTTCGCGGCGCCGGTCTTTGCGCATCACTCGTTCGCCATGTTCGATCAGGAGAAGACCGTCACGCTGAAGGGAACAGTCAAGGAGTTCGAGTGGGAGAACCCTCACGCCTGGATCCGCCTCATGGTGACGGACCCCGCGACCAATAAGCAGCTGGAATACGCGTTCGAGATGGGCTCGGTCATCCGTTCCACGAAAGACGGCTGGAAGCGGGACACGTTGAGGCCGGGCGATGTGATCAGCGTGACGATGCATCCGCTGAAGGACGGTTCGCGCGGCGGCATGTATCTCGCGGCCGAGCTTCCCAACGGAAAGAAGATGGGCCGCACCGGACCCGCTGTTGGCCTTCCCGATCCGAAGTAACTACGCCGTCGGCTCTGCAACGCCCATCACGCGCAGGCATTGCGCCAGGCGCCTGAACAGCATCGGGTGGCCGCTCGGGCGTTCCGGATCGTTCTTGATGATGACGCGAAGCGAGGGATCGGCTTCGCTCGTCAGTCTTATGGAGCCGTCGTCTTCAAACCAGAATTTGACGTTGAGACTGACGCTCCGTCCATCTTCGTTCACTTGCATGGTCTTGCCCCCGGCTGTCCGTCACCCAAGCCACCGGGTCATTCTCGCAAGCGCCCAACGCAGAATCCCGCGCGGATCGTCTTATCCACAGGATTGTGGCACTCTGCCGGCCCAGCCAAGGGCTGGCTTTCGGGGATCAGCATGTTCATCAGGCCCGTGACGCGGGAACTTGCCGCCGATTTGGCGCGGGGCGATTTCTCGGCCGTCCGGGCTTCGAATCTTGCCGATGCCGGCGCGCCGTTGCGCGAGGTCGCGAAAGCCTATGTTGAGCTCTATGAGAGGATGCCGTCAGCCGCGCCCTGGATCGGCTATCTCGCCGAGGACGAAGCCTCTGGCAACATTGTCGGCTCGTGCGGCTACAAGGGTGGTTGCCGCGACGGGATCGTGGAGATCGCCTATTTCTCGTTCCCGGGTCATGAAGGACGTGGCTTTGCCACGGAGATGGCGCGCCTGCTGACCGACCTCGCGTTGCGCCAGCCCGAGGTGCAGATCGTTTGCGCCCACACCTTGCAAGAAGAGAAGGCGTCGGTTCGCATCCTGCGCCGGTTGGGATTTGCTTTGATCGGCACGGTCGAGGATCCCGACGATGGTCCGGTCTGGCGCTGGGAGCTCAAGCGCCGCTGACGGTTCCCGGGTCACGCGGCGCCGCGCTGCAGTCACACCAGCGGGACGGTCAGCGGATTGTAGGAATAGAGCCAGACATTGCGCTCCGCGCCTTCGTCGCGCCTGGCGAAATGCGCCCGGATCTCATCCGCATCCCGCATGTGGAATAGCGCCCGGTTGGCCTTGGATTGTTCCACGATGCGCGACGTCCGTCCGATGCGGTTGCGCTGGTAGAGCTGGAGCGCTTCCCCGATGGAGGGCGCCATCGCAAGCGCGCGCGTCAGCACGATCCCGTCCTCGATCGCCATCGCGGCGCCTTGCGCCAGATAGGGCAGGGTGGGGTGCGCGGAATCGCCCAGCAGCGTGACCCGCGGCGTGCTCCAATTCGCGATCGGCGCGCGGCTGAACAGCGACCAGCGGTAGCACTCGTCGCGGTCGGCGGCGTCGATCAGGGTCTGCACGTCGTCGTGCCAGCCGGCGAAATCGCGCTTGAACTTCGTCCAGGGAAACTTCGCCGTCCACGATTCCTCCGACACGTCGTCGGTCTCGACAAGTCCGACGAAGTTCAGCAAGGCGGCATTGGCGCGGATGTAGTAGGCGATGAAGTGCCCGCCGGGTCCCATCCACACCGACATCACCTGATCCACGACGCCTGGAGGCACGGAGGCCGCCGGCAACGTGACGCGCCACGCCGCATCGCCGGTATAGGTCGCGGGAACATTGCCGGCGATCTGCTGGCGCACGGCGGATTTCAAGCCATCGGCGCCGATCAAGAGATCGCCGCGTGCCGTCTTTCCATCGGCGAATTGCAGCTCCACGCCGTTTGCGTTTTCCCGGAACCCGACAACCTTGTGATTGAGCCGGATCGCAGCGGGATCGAGCGCGCGCACCGTGTCGGCGAGCAATTCGTGCAGATCGGCGCGATGCATCTGGTAGTAGGGCGCGCCGTTCACGCGCTCATGCTCTTCCGAAAGGGCGAAGCGCTGGATCACTTCGCCGGTATCGAAGAGCTTGAATACGTAAGCCTGGGGCCGCACACCCACTCTGGCGATCGCCGGCCCGAGCCCCAGATGGTTGAGCACGTGCATGGCGTTGGCGCTCATCTGGATGCCGGCGCCGATTTCCGCCAATTGCGGCGCCTGCTCGAACACCCGGACGTGGTGTCCCGCCCTGATCAGACTCGCCGCCGCGGTCAGGCCTCCGATGCCCGCGCCCGCAATGAGGATATTCAACGTCTGCAAAACCATACTCCCTGACCGGCGCTTCCTTATTGTGTTCGCGCCCGTCTTTCCACGAGTATCCTGCCGCACCCGTGGAAAGCGGGGAAGGAAGGGATCAGCCTATGAACGGCGCCGAGAGCCTTGTTCGCACGCTGGTGGCATCGGGCGTCGACACCTGCTTTGCCAATCCCGGCACCAGCGAGATGCACTTCGTGGCCGCGCTCGACCGCGTGCCCGGGATGCGCTCGGTGCTCTGCCTGTTCGAGGGCGTCGCGACGGGCGCGGCCGATGGCTACGCGCGGATGCTGAAGAAACCGGCAGCGACCTTGATGCATTGCGGACCCGGCCTCGCCAACGGTCTGTCGCTGCTGCACAACGCCAGGCGGGCGCGGGTACCCATCGTCAACATCGTCGGAGACCAGGCGACCTATCACGCGCCGCTCGATCCGCCGCTCAGCACCGACACCGAAGGGTTGGCGCGTCCCGTCTCCGCCTGGGTCCGGAGAGTGACGAGGACGGAGTCGTTGGGCGCGGAGGCGGCTGCCGCGGTCCAGACCGCCCGTCGCCCGCCGTCGGGCATCGCGACCCTGATCCTCCCCTCCGATGTGAGCTGGAACGAGGACGGGGTCGTGGGCGCGCCGCTGCCAGTCCCGGAGCCGGCGAAGGTTTCATCCGACACCGTCCGGGTCGTCGCGCGCGTGCTCGCCTCGGCTGAGCCGACTCTGATGCTGATCGAGGGCGACGCGGTGTCGAAGGAGGGGCTCGCGCTTGCCCATCGGATTGCGGCAGCCACCGGCGCCCAGCTCGCCGCGCCGACCTTCAATACCCGGCTCGCGCGCGGGCGCGGCCGCTATCCGCTCGAGCGCGTCCCCTACGTCGTCGATGTCGCCGTGGCGAAATATGCCGGCATCAAGCATCTCGTCCTAGTCGGCGCGAGCGAGCCGGTGGCGTTCTTCGCCTATCCCGGAAAGCCGAGCATCGTCACGCCGAAGGATGCAAAGGTTCACGTCCTGGGCCGCCCCGAAGACGATCTCGTCGATGCCCTCACGCGGCTTGCGGACGAGCTGCACTGCCCGGAGGCGGCGCTTCCCGAAGGGCCACGTCCCGCCGCGGCGCGCGGTCCCATCACGGCGGAGGGCGCCGCCGCCACTCTCGCCGCGCTGATGCCAAATCATGCGATCGTCATCGACGAAGGCATCACGTTGCGCGATCCGTTCTTCGCTGCGACGGCGAATGGGCCGCCGCACGACTGGCTCGGCAATATCGGCGGCGCCATCGGCGGCGGCTTGCCGTTGGCGACGGGTGCTGCGATCGCCGCGCCCGACCGGCGCGTCATCACACTCACCGGCGACGGTTCGGCCATGTACACCGTGCAGGCGCTGTGGACCCAGGCGCGCGAACAGCTCGACGTCACGACCATCATCCTCTCCAATCGCAAATACGCCGTCCTGTTCCGCGAGCTTGACGGCGTGGGCGCCAAGCCGGGTCCGACGGCGACGGATTTGTTCGGGCTCGACCGGCCTGCGCTCGATTGGGTCGCGATGGCGAAAAGCATGGGCGTGGACGCCGCGCGTGCCGATAGCCTGGAGCGCCTGGCCGACCTGCTGCGCCATTCCTTCAGCAAAGCAGGCCCGCTCCTGGTCGAGCTCCCGGTCGATTCGGCGTGAATTACCGGGACAAGACAATGGGATAGCGGGCGGTCACAAATGCACAAAACTTGCCCGCACCAATGCCCTTAAGCCGCTTGGAACGTTTTCGGTTCTGATATCGGCTTTGGATCGGTGCAGGCAGGACTTTTTGGGACATGGGGTCGGACGACTCTTCGGGACGTGACCGCAAAGCGGGCGGCAAGCGCCGCCGCCGCTGGGCGATCATTCTCGCCTCGGCGGGCGGCGTTGCGGTCGTACTGCTGCTTGCGGCCGCCGCGGCGGTCTATGCCGAGCGCCGGCTGATCGCGGCGACCTTCGTCCAGCGCTATCTCGAGGCCTACGGCATCGAGTCCGAGATCGAGTTCGACCGCCTCGCCTGGGGCGGCTTCCTCGCCCGCGTGCGCGCCGGTTCGGTCGACGCGCCGGACTTCACTGCCGAAGCCGTCGACGTGACGCTGATCTATCCCGACACGTCTTCGTTCGCGGCGAGCGTGACGCCGCAGGTGGCGGCCGTGCGCCTGATCCGTCCAGTCGTGCGCATCACCTATGACGGCGAGAAACTCTCGTTCGGCTCGCTGCAGCGGCTGGTCGACGACATCCTCGCAATGGACTCCGACGTCCCCGGCCCCGAGATCGCCATCGACGACGGCCGGCTTCTGCTGTCGACGCCCTTCGGCGCGGTGCCCCTTCTCGCCGATGTGGCCATCGACAAGAGCAAGCTCGTGCGTCTCCAGGCGACGATCGAGCGCGGGGTGCTGAAGGACGAAACGTTCGCCGCCGATATCACCGGCGGCACGGTGACGGCGGCCATGAATGGCGATGCTCTGAATGCACGCGCGTCGCTGTCGCTCGCGTCGCTTTCATATGCGGGGCGAACCGCTCGCGGCGTCGAGCTGGAGTCCGATATTGGTGGCCTCGCATGGCGGGATGATGCCGGGGGCTATGCTTTCTCGCTCGACAACGTTGTCATGAACCTCGCCACAGGTGCGGCGGAGGCGCCGGAATTCTCCGCCGGCCGCAGCACGGCACGCGTCGATATGCAGGCGGTCGCAGGTTCCTGGGCGGATGAACGGCTGCGCCTGAATGGCCGGGGCGATGTAAGGGCCGAACTCGGAGAGGTCCGGGCGGCCGGTGCTGCGGCGAGCGTGCTCAACGCGGCGGCTTCTCTCTCAGCAGTATCCGTGGATGCTTCGTCGGGGAAATGGTCCGCCACCACCACCGCGCGCGTTGTCATCGATGGGAGCGATGCGCGCTATCCGATGTCCGGCAGCGCGGTTGCGCTCGCGTCGCTCCACAGCGAGTTCGACAGCAGCGCCATGCTGAGCATGGAGGGCGCATCCGGCACGTTCAAAGGGACGCTTGCCGGGAATGGCAGCCTGCCGGAACAGATCGCGCTGCGTTCGCTGCGCGCCGATTTCGACGGCACGATGGCGGCCGACGGAAACCATCGGCTGAGGCTGAGCTCGCTCACGGCGACAACCGGGATGCCGCGCGCGCGGGCGCTGTCCCTGGCCCGCGGGATGCCGGGTATCGGCAGCGACGACGCACTGGCGAATGCCATCGCGAGCGCCTTCCAGACATCGACGGTGCGCGTGCGCAATGTCGATGTGGCAACGACCGCCGGCGGCATCACGGTCACAGCGCGCGCTCCCGTAGTTCTCGACGGCGCGGCGCAAGCCAATCTGACGCTGTCGCCGCGCGGCGCAACGCCGCTCGTGCGCACAGCCGGTGCGCAGACAACCGGCGGCTTCAATCTGAATGTCGGCGGCGGTGGCCTGCCGCTGCTTCGCCTGGGCGTGGCGTCCTATCGCTACCGCACGGATCAGAACCGCACGCTGCTCGATGCGGATGCCGAGTTCGCGACCGCGCTCTCCTATGGCTCTTTCCGGGGCGTCGATCTGAGCGGCAGCGGCAAGCTCCAGATGGCCGGCGACCGCGTCCGCTTCGATGTGCCCCAATGCGCCGATCTCGCGATGGCATCCTACAATGCCGGTGGCGCCGAACTCGTGCGCAATCTCAAAGGCCGGTTCTGCGGCATGTCGCTACAGATGAGCGGCGACCGCATGCAGCTTGATCTCGCGACTTGCGCCGACGTGAATTTCGACGCGTTCGTCAACGGCGGTACGGATCAGGTCCGCGACGCGAGAGGACGCCTCTGCGCGGTTCCCAACCGGCCGGTGCTCGTGTCGCAGCCCACCGGCTGGCAGCTCGAAGCGCGCGTGACCGATGCGGTGGCGAGGCTGGTGGCCGGGGACGCTCGGGTCTCCGACGGCGCTGCGCGCATGCAGCTCTCCGGCGACGCGGTCGCGATCCGCAGCGGGACCATCACGCTCGATCGCGCCAACCTCGTCGATCTTCAGCCCATGCCGCGTTTCCAGCCGATCTCGGCCGGCGGCGCGTTGCAGGTCATGGGCGACAACTGGACCGGCGATCTCACGCTGTCGCTCCGCGAACGCCGGCTCGCTTCGGTCGCGCTCGAGCACGCGCTGAACAGCGGCGTGGGCGAAGCGGCCATCACGGTGCGCGGTCTTGCCTTCGAGCCCAACATGCTCCAGCCGGCAGACATCGCACCGTTTCTCTCCGCGTTCGGAACGCGCATCAGGGGCGCGGTGGATTTCGCCGGCCGGTTCTCCTGGTCGAAGGACGGCATGGCGAGCGAGGGGCGACTCGTCGTTCCGGGCGTCGACCTTCAAAGCCCCTTCGGCGCGGCGCGGCAACTGAAGACCGAACTTGTGTTCACCTCGCTCCTCCCCGTCGCGCTCCGCCCCAACCAGAGCGTCACGGTCGAGCGCGTCGATCTCCCCGTTCCGCTCGAGCAGGTGTCGGCGACGTTCAGCTACACGCCGGAATCGTTTCGCCTCGAAACCGCTACCGCCGGCGCCGCCCAAGGACGCGCGGCGCTCGACCCGATTACCTACAGCTTCGCGCCCGACGCGACGAGCGCGGGAACGCTCCGTCTACAGAACATAAACGTCCAGACCCTGGTCGCAGCCGCAGGCCTGGCCGACCGCATGAGCGTGCAGGCGCGCATCGATGGTACCGTGCCCTTCACGATCGGGCCCGACGGCGTGCGCTTCGTCGATGGCCGCGTCGCCGCCAACGCCCCGGGACGCCTGTCGATCAAGCGCGAAGCGCTCACGGCGTCGGTCGGAACGACCGAGGGCCAGGCGCCGCCGAACGCGGTTCAGGACTTCGCCTATCAGGCTCTGGAGTATCTCGCGTTCGAGCGCCTCGAAGGGGTGGTGAACAGCCGGCCGATGGGGCGGCTCGGGCTGCTGCTGCACCTCGTCGGGGCGAACGATCCGCCGCAAGCCGCCGAGGCTCGCGTCGGCATCGTCGAGCTCCTGCGTGGGCGCGCGTTCGATCGGCCGCTGCCCCTGCCCAAGGGCACGCCCATCGACCTGACACTGGACACGTCGATCAATTTGGATGAGCTTCTGGAGTCCTACTTGGATCGCGGCCCGGTTGCGGCCGCGCCTGCGACCGCCGGCCAATGAGGTGCGTGATGGAATTGCGGACTATAGCGTTGTGCGCTCTGACGATTGCCGTAAGCGCGCCGTTCGTCGGTGCCTGTACGCCGACCGTGCGCGTCGAGGTGGCGCCGATCAACATCTATGCCCGGCTCGATGCCGATGTGCGGGTGAGGCTCGATCAGGAAGTGCAGTCCCTGATCCAGCAGAACCCGAACCTGTTCTAGACGCGAGGTAGGACCATGAGGATCAGGATGTATCGCATGTCGGCTTTGGCCCGCGTTTTCGCGGTGTCGCTCGCCGTCTCCGGAGGCGCGTTCTTTGCGGTCGTGCTCCCGAGCGTGCCGGCGACCGCGCAGACCGCGGCCCAGAAGGCCGCCGTCGACGCCGCCAAGGCGGCAGGGCAGGTGGGCGAGCAGGGCGACGGCTACTTGGGCTTCGTCACGCCGTCGACCGATCCGATGCTGGCGGCGGCGGTTGCCGCGATCAATGCCGGACGCGAGCAGGTCTATCGGGATATCGCGGGGAAGACGAATGTCACGCCGGCAGCGGCAGGGCAGGCGACCGCGGAGCAGCTCTTCTCGCGCCTGCCGCCGGGACAATTCTTCCGGCCGCTCAACGGAAACTGGTCGCGCAAAACCTGATCGCTCTGCATGATGCGAAACCGCAGGCGCCTCAGTTCGCCATCCCGCCGGACTTGCGCTGCTTCGTTCATCGTCGCGCTTTCCTTCGCGGCAGACATTGCAGCCGCGCAGGATGCTCTGCCGCGCCTGCCGCGTGCCGCGTTCGACGTGATAACGCCCGCCGAACGTGTGCAGGGCGCGCGCGGCGGCATCACGGTGTGGCAGGCGCTCTGCCGCAACGCGCCGACGAGTTGGGCGCGGCGCCGTGTCGTCGACATCGCCGTGCAGGAGTGGGCGTTCTTCGGCATGCAGACCATCGACGCGACGAGGATCGAAGAGCGCCTCCTGCCGCCGGGTCTGGTGCCGGACACGGTCAATCCCAAGCTGCCGGCGCCGCGCATCGAGCGGCAATTCGCGCGCCTCGGCACGCCGGAAAGCAATGACGAGCTCGACGCCACGATCGCCGGCTATTGGTCGTCCACGCCCGATGGTCCCCGCATTCTCGCGCAGCAGAACGCGGCGTGGAGCGCGCCCGGCGGAAACTCGGTCGGCTGGGTGCAGCCGTGGTCGGCCGCCTTCATTTCCTGGGTCATGTGCGAGGCGGGGCTTGGCGAGACAGCGCAGTTTCACCGCTCGATCGCGCATCGCGAATACATCGACCAGGCGATCCGGGCGCGTGACGGCATGGACGCGGACGCGGCCTATGTCGCCTATGACGCGGGCGAAGCGCCGATCGAGCCGGGCGATCTTCTCTGCAACGCGCGGGCGAGCGCCGAATATCGCATGCTTGCCGATCGGCGGCGCGATGCCGGGCGCTTCGCGCCCACGCATTGCGACATCGTCGTCAAGATCGACGAGCGCGCCGGGCGCATCCTCGTGATCGGCGGCAATGTCGTGCAGTCGGTGAGCCTCACCATCCTGCCGCTGCGGCGCGACGGGGATTCCTATGCGAAGCCGGTGGACGAAAGCATCATCGACGGCGCGCGGACGGTGTTTGCGCACCTGAAGCTGCGGGCGGATCGCGTCGAGCTGAATGCGCTGGACAACAGCCCGACGATCCGCGCGCTCTCCGCGCCGACCAACTAGGGCAGCGAACGGACGGGGCCTATGACCCCGTCCACCGCCTCACCCGCCCTGTATCCACATGCACGAAATTCGATTTCGGATAATAGCCGACGCCGCCCAAGCCCAGCTTTAGGGCCGCGTCGTGCACCTGCGCGAGACGCCGTCCGGGCACCAGCAGATCCACGGCCTGCCCCTTCATGTGCAGGCTCTTCTCGGCAACGGCCGACGATGTCTTGTTCAGCATCGCGTTGGTTGCCGGCGAGCGATAGCCGGAGATCACCTGGATGCCTGAGCGCGCGTCCACGTCGCGTCCCAGACGGTGCACGAGATCGAGCAGCTTGGGGTCGATGGCATGGACCTCGCCGGTGCGGACGTCGCGCAGCGCCTCGTTGATGCGCGCCATCTCGCCGTCGACATAGCGCCCTTCGACCCAGTAATCCGCGGTCAGCCGCTCGCCGCTTCTCAAGCACTCGACAACGAGTGTCCGGCACGCCTTGTCTTTCACGCCGAAGAGAGCGGGAGAGGCGACCTTTGCGAATGCGGGAATTGCGAAGCTCGAGGCGGCGGTGACGACGACAACACCGCTGGTGGCGCGCAGGAACGCGCGACGGGATAGGGGCATACGCGCTGACCTCGACTTGGTTCCAGACTAGAGACGCCTGCCTAGCAAAAAATCCGGCTGGCGGGAATCGACAATTGCTTGAGTGCGGCGCCGCTTAAGCCTCAGAAATTGCGTCGCAAAGACGGTTCGACTGCGTGTAAGCTGAAGCTGGACAGATTATTGCTGGGAGAAAATCATGCACGCGAAGCGCCTGGCACCGGCAGCGATGGCATTCGCCTGTATCGCGGCAACCGTCACGTACGCCGGCGCGGCCGGTGCACCCAATCCCTCCGGGACCATCACGCGTCACGAGCTCGCGGTGAAGGGGATGCAGCGCACCTACATCCAATATGTGCCGCGCAACCTGAAGCCGAACGCACCGCTGCTGTTCGTTTTCCACGGCTCGGGCGGGGACGGCGAGGGGATGCGCGAGATCACCGGCGAGGAATTCGACATGCTCGCCGACACCAACGGCTTCGTCGTCATCTATCCCGATGGGTACCAGACGACGTGGAACGATTGCCGCAAGGCATCGCCGCAACCCGCACGGCGCATGAACATCGACGACAAGAGCTTCATCGATGCGATGATCGAGAAGCAGGCGGCGGACAATCGCATCGACCGCAAGCGAATCTTCGCCGCCGGCTGGTCGAACGGCGGCCAGCTCGCCTATCGCCTCGCGTTGGAGCGCCCGGCGCAGTTCGCTGCCGTGGCGTCGATCTCCGCGAGCCGTCCGACCGCCGAGAACCTCGCCTGCACGCCGACGGACAAGCCCATGGCGGTGATGATCATCAACGGCACGGCAGACCCGATCAATCCCTTCGAGGGCGGCGAGGTCACGATCGGCTTCTCCACGCTCGGGACCGTGCTGTCGTCACGCGAGACGGGGCAGTATTTCGCGCGGCTGAACGGGATCACGGCGCCGCCCACGACGACGCGGCTGCCGCACCGCACGCCGTCCGACCGCACGTCGGTCGACCGGATCTCATGGTCAGAGCCCGGCAAGCCTCCGGTCATGCTCTATGCCGTGAATGGCGGCGGGCACGTCGTGCCGCAACGCTTCTTCCAGTTCGGCGGTGGGCAGACGCAGGATCTGGACGCACCCGTCGCGATCTGGGATTTCTTCTCGAAAGTACCGATCCGCGAATGACACGGAGATAGAAATGGATGTGAAAGCGGCTGTTGCGTTCGAGAAGGGCAAGACGCTCGCGATCGAAACCGTCCAGCTCGACGGCCCGCGTGTGGGCGAGGTCCTGGTGGAGCTGAAGGCGAGCGGCGTCTGCCACACCGACGAGTTCACGCTGTCGGGCGCCGATCCCGAAGGCCAGTTCCCGGTCATTCTCGGCCATGAGGGCGCGGGCGTCGTGGTGGAAACCGGCAAGGGCGTCAGCTCGCTCAAGGTCGGCGACCACGTCATCCCGCTCTACACGCCCGAATGCCGCCAGTGCGAGTATTGCCTCAACCCGAAGACCAATCTGTGCCAGGCGATCCGCTCCACCCAAGGGCGGGGCGTGATGCCGGACGGCACCAGCCGATTCTCCTATCGCGGCCAGAAGCTGCTGCACTACATGGGCTGCTCGACCTTCGCGAATTACACGGTGCTGCCCGAGATCGCGCTGGCGAAAATCCGCAAGGACGCGCCGCTGGACAAGGTCTGCTACATCGGCTGCGGCGTGACCACCGGGATCGGCGCCGTCATCAATACGGCGAAGGTCGAGCCCGGCTCGCGCATGGTCGTGTTCGGCCTCGGCGGTATCGGGCTGAACGTCGTCCAGGGCGCGCGCATGGTGGGCGCGTCGCAGATCGTCGGCGTCGACCTCAATCCCGACCGGCGCGCGATCGCGCAGAAATTCGGCATGACGCATTTCGTCAACCCGAACGAGGTCAAGGGCGATCTCGTCGCCCATCTCGTGGAACTCACGAACGGCGGCGCGGACTACAGCTTCGAGTGCATCGGCAATGTGAAGGTCATGCGGCAGGCGCTCGAATGCTGCCACAAGGGCTGGGGCGTGAGCGTGATCATCGGTGTCGCGGGCGCGGGCCAGGAGATTGCGACGCGGCCGTTCCAGCTGGTCACCGGCCGCGTCTGGAAAGGCACCGCCTTTGGCGGCGCGCGAGGCCGCACCGATGTTCCCAGAATCGTCGATTGGTACATGGAGGGGCGGATCAATATCGATGATCTCATCACCCACACGATGCCGCTCGAGAAGATCAACGACGCCTTCGACCTGATGCACGAAGGCAAGTCGATCCGCTCGGTCGTGACCTACTGATCGCCTGTCGCCGGCCCATCGGGAACCTCGACAATCGCGCCCGGCAGGCGCAGTCTTCTCTTTGGGGGATGTCCGCGCGCCTCGATTAGGGCGCGTGATGAAGGTCGATCCGTTCGAAGGAGCCCCAGCGATGAACCTCGATGACGCAAAGAAGCGGCGCATGGCGCCGCTGAACACGCCGACCGATCTGCCATCCAATGCGGTTCGTGACATCACGGGCGCGCTCAACATGCTCGCTGCCGACATGTTCGCCCTGTACCTGAAGACCAAAAATTTCCACTGGCACGTCTCGGGCCCGCATTTCCGCGACTATCACCTTCTGCTCGACGAGCAGGCCGATCAGATCTTTGCCACCATCGACCCGATCGTCGAGCGCGCGCGAAAGCTGGGCGGCACCACCTTGCGCTCGGTCGGCCATATCGCCCGGCTGCAGCGGGTCCTCGACAACGATGCGGATTATGTGACGCCGCTCGACATGCTGGCGGAGCTGCGCGACGACAACAAGCAGATCGTCGCGAGCTTGCGCGAAACGCACGGGCTTTGCGACGAACACCGCGATGTGGCGACCGCGAGCCTGATCGAGGTCTGGATCGACGAAGGCGAGCGGCGCACCTGGTTCCTGTTCGAGGCCTGCCGGGCGGGAGAGACGCCGCGCTGATCGGGCGGCCTCAAATCCGCGGATCTTCGCCTTCGTGGGCGTGGCCGATCGCCGTGCGCAGGCGATGCTCCAGTCTGCCGCAATTCAGGACGACCTTGCCGGAATCCACGGCGGTGACCGCGGCGAGCGGCACGGTGAAATCGCCCGCGTTCTCGACATAGATCACCAGTTCGGGCCGTCCATGCGGCGAGACCCGACGGACGGCGCCGAACGCCTTGTCGCCGTCATGGACGAAGACGTCGAAACCTTCGCGGATAGGCTCGTTTGCCATGTCTCTGCTCCTTGCCGGTTGCGCCTGTCGCCCCGGCGGGGATCATAGTCTCACCATCGGCAACGGACTTAAAGGATGGGTTCTGAGACGGGTCAGCGACAGCCGGACAAGCCGCGCGTGAAAGCCCGCGCTCGGCCATTGCGCGTATAGATCCCTGATGAACCCGCGCGGCAGGCCGAACGTCACCACGCCGCGCGAGAGATCGACGAGATCGGCTTTCCGGAACGGCTCGGCCAGCCACTCCGGATGCGGCCGGTATCGCGACAGCTTGTGATGCTCCCTGATCGTCGTTTCGATCTCCGGCGCCCATCCCGCCCGGCTTGAGCGGGCGAGATGCGCGCTCGCCAGTTTCACCGACGGCTCGATGTAGTCGAAGGTACCGGCAGTCCAGATGCCGAGATCATGAAACGCCGCGGCAATTTCGATTTTCTGACGTTTCCCCTCGTCCGCGGTCGGCGACAACGCAAGGCACAGATTCATCACCCGATGCGCGTGATTGCAGTAACCCGTGAAATCGCTGCCCACAATTGCCGCGTGCGCGTTCAGCACTTCGTCGAGCGTGGCGCTTTCCGTGACCGACATTCGAGCGAGCCCCGCTCAGACCCGCGGCAAGCGCTTGTCGATCCAGCCGAGGATGTCCGCCATGACCTCTTCCTTGCCGACGTCGTTGAGGAGGTCGTGGAAGTGTCCGTCGTACAGCTTCAGCGTCTTATCCTTGGACCCGGCGTTGTCATAGAACATCTGGCTGCCGCTCGGCTTCGTGGCCTTGTCGGCGGTGCCGTGGAGAATGAACACCGGCAGCGTGATGAGCGGAAACTCCCGCTTCAACCGCTCGTCGGCGCGGACCAATGTGGCCACGGTCTTCGTCGGCTGAACCTCGTTGAGGGTGAGCGGATCCTCGTTCATGGACTTCACCACCTTGGGATCGCGGGAGAAGTCCTCATTGTGGAGCTTCAGCACGTGCGCGTGCGGCGCCAAGTGGCTGATCCCCTTGATGACGGCCAGCGCAAAGTCGGGCGCGGGCACCTGGAAGGCAAAACTCTCGCAGATCAATCCCGCGATCTCGGCCTGGTTCTCGAGCGTGTAGACGCAGGAAACCACGCCGCCCGCGCTATGACCGAGCAGATATACCGGCAGACCAGGTTCACGCGACTTTGCCAGCTTGATCAGCATCGAGACGTCGCTGACATATTCAGAGATGTCATCGACGTAAAACCGCTCGCCGTCCGACTTTCCGCGCCCGCGCAGGTCTAAAGCGTAAACGGCGAACCCGCTGGCAACGAGTTGGTTGGCCACCCAGAAATATTGGCCGCTGTGGGAATTGACGCCGTGGCATATGGCGACCACGCCGCGAGGCCTCCCGCTTGGGCGCCATGAGCGGAGGAAAATGTTCAGACCCTTTACGCCTTCGAACCGCTCTTCATTCATGGCGTGTCACCTTCGCTCCGATAGTCTGTGGTTGTGTGCGGCGCGCGCGGATCGTCCCGCCGGATGAATGACTCGAATGAAATCTGAATGCGTCGGCTCATGGTCACGCGCTCCGCATTCGGAGGCCAAGTGAACTCCCGTTGAGCCATCGCGTCAAACCACTCTTTGGTATCATCGTGCTTATTAATTGAGCACCTAAGCTTGCGCTTCCGGCGGCGGTTTCGTAGGAGGGTCCACAACAGTAGAATGAGCCATGGCTGAAGCAACGCGATCGCCGACCCTCGAGAGCCGGCGCCACCAAATGTTTCCGGTGCTCGAACCGGCCGATATCGATCGTCTGCGCCGCTATGGCGAACCGCGCGAATTTGCCGACGGCGAGCGCCTCATCAAAGCGGGCGAAGCCAGCACGGCGATGTATGTGATCCTCAAAGGCCAGACGGTTGCGACACTGCATGACGGACTGGTCGCGCGCGAGCCGTTCGTCACTGTCGGTCCGGGCGGGTTCACGGGCGAACTCGCTCAGCTTTCCGGTCGCCCCGCGCTGGTCGACATCGATGCGCAAGGCGCAGTCGAGACGCTCGCCATTCCCTCGCAGCGGATCCGCGACCTGCTGGTCGAAGAAGCCGAGATCGGCGAGCGCATGATGCGCGCCCTGATCCTGCGCCGCGTCGGCCTGATCGAAAGCGGCGTGGGCCCGATCATCATCGGCCCCGCGCACAACGCCGACGTCGTCCGCCTGGAAGGCTTCCTCACCCGCAACGGCCATCCGCACCAGCGGGTGGACGACACGGATTCATGCGGCCAGTGCCTGATGGAGCGTTTCAAGGTCCATCCTCATGAACTGCCCGTCGTGCTGTGTCCGGGTGAAGTGCTCCTGCGCAATCCCAGCGAAACTGAGCTCGCCCGCTGCATCGGTATGGTCGGCACCATCGACTCGAACAAGCTGTTCGACGTGACGATCGTGGGCTCGGGGCCCGCCGGACTCGCGGCCGCCGTCTATGCGGCATCGGAAGGGCTTTGCACCCTCGCGCTGGATTGCCGTGCCTTCGGCGGCCAGGCGGGGGCCTCCTCGCGCATCGAGAATTATCTGGGCTTCCCGACCGGGATCACCGGCATGGCACTGATGGGCCGAGCGTACAGCCAGGCCCTCAAATTCGGCGTGGACGTCGAGATCCCGGATGAAGCGGTCAGCCTGCAGCCGTCACGCGAGTCGAACAGCTCCGGCTATGCGCTTGCGCTGGCCAGCGGCGAGCGCATCAAGACTCGTGCCGTGATTATCGCGAGCGGCGCCAACTACCGGCGCCTCGACGTCGAGAACCTGGCGGCCTTCGAAGGTTCCTCCGTGCACTATTGGGCGTCGCCGATCGAAGGCCGCCTGTGCAAGGAGCAGGAGGTCGCGATCGTCGGCGCGGGCAATTCGGCCGGTCAGGCGGCCGTGTTCCTCGCCACCCAGGCCAAGAAGGTGTGGCTCATCCTGCGCGGCTACAGCCTGCACGCCAGCATGTCGCGCTACCTGATCGAGCGCATCGCCCAGTTGCCCAATGTCGAGGTCCTCGCACAGACCGAAATCATCGCGCTGGAGGGCGAGCATGGCGCGCTCGAAGCGGTCCGGTGGCGGCATCGGGCGACGGCCGAGGAGACGCGGCGGCTCATACGGCATCTGTTTCTCTTTATCGGCGCCGAGCCCAACACGGCGTGGCTTGCGGATTCCGGCGTTTCACTCGACGACAAGGGGTTTGTGTGCACCGGCGCCGACCTTGGCAACGGCCAGGCGGCGCTCGAGACCAATCTTCCGGGCGTCTTCGCGATTGGTGACGTGCGTGCAGGCTCGATAAAGCGCGTCGCCGCCGCAGTGGGCGAGGGTGCCCAGGTCGTCGCCACGCTGCACCGCTTTCTTGCCAAGGCGGACGAAGAGCAGTCGCGCATCGCCGAGTCCGGGAGACCCTGATGGCTGACGAATGCACGCATGTCGCGCAAATCCGCAAGGTGACGCCGAGCGCGCTGGGCTGCGAGGAGTGCCTGAAGATCCATTCGCGCTGGGTCCATCTCCGTCTCTGCCGTACCTGCGGGCATGTCGGGTGTTGCGATCAATCGCCCCACCGTCACGCCACCAAGCACTTCCATGCCACCGGCCATCCCATCATCGAGGGCTACGATCCGCCCGAGGGCTGGGGCTGGTGTTATGTCGATGAGGTCGCGCTCGATCTCACCGGCAATACGACGCCCCAGAACGGCCGCATCCCGCGCTACGTCTGAGCGCCGCGAATTTGACTGGACCTGACCCTGGCGGCGGGAGAGCATTGCGCCGGCGGCACACATTCCTGTTGTTGATCGCATGACAGTCAGCTGGTGGGTCTGGGCGCTCTTTGGCGCGCTTGTGTTGGCGATGCTCGCGCTCGATCTGAGCACGCTGCGCCGCTCGAAGGGCGAGCAATCCCTGCGCAACGCCGCGCTGTGGAGCGCTGCGTGGATCGGTCTCGGATTGGCGTTCGGCGTGATCGTGCTCGTGATCTACGGCGCCGATGCGTCGCTCACCTACTTCACCGCCTATGCGCTGGAGAAGTCGCTTTCAGTCGACAACATCTTCGTCTTCGTCCTGATCTTCGCCGAGCTCCAGATCCCGCCGGCCGAGCAGCGGCGCGTGCTCTATTGGGGTGTGCTCGGCGCGCTCGTGATGCGCGCGATCTTCATCGCGCTCGGCGTGTTCCTGCTCGAGCGCTTCTATTGGGTGATCTATCCCTTCGCCGCGCTGATCCTGTTCGCCGCTGTCCGAATTCTGTTCGGTCAGGAAAAGGAACGCGAACTGGTGGTCACGGCCTGTGCCGTCTGCGGCACGTGGGTGGCGCGCTTCATTCCCGTCACGCCGGTGCTGTGGGGACACCGCTTCTGGGTCCGGCAGGGCGGACGGCTGGTGGCGACCCCGCTGTTCATCGCGCTCATCCTGGTCGAGGTCACGGACGCGATCTTTGCGCTGGACTCGATCCCCGCCGTGTTCGCAGTAACCCAGGAGCCCTTCCTCATCTACACCTCGAACATCTTCGCCATGCTGGGCTTGCGCTCGCTCTACATCGTCCTCGGCGGCGCGGTGTCGCGACTGCGCTATTTGCGGTTCGGCCTTGCGTTCATCCTGGCCTTCGTCGGCGTGAAGCTGCTTTTGGGCGAGGTGGTGGAGATCCCGGTATGGATTTCGCTCCTCGTCATTCTCGCGGCCGTCGCGGTCTCGACCGCGGTCTCGCTGCTGACGATCCCGGCGCGCGCGTCCCCCCAGGCACTGAAGAAGGCCTAGCATGGCGGAGCAGGCCATCGTCACACTCGCCATCGGCGCGGACTATGCCGACCGCTTCGAGCGCTATTGCCGCGCGAATTGGACGGCCTATGCGAGGCGCCACGGCTTCGACCTCGTCGTCATCACCGACCCGCTGGATACGAGCGAACGAGCCAAAGGCCGCAGCCCCGCGTGGCAGAAATGCCTGATCCTCGGCGCGCCCCAAGTCGCCGGCTACGATCGCGTCGTCTGGATCGATTCCGACATCTGCATCAATCCCGAAGCCCCCTCGATCCTCGACGGCGTTCCACCCGAGCGCATAGGCGTCACCGACGAGCATCGGTTCCCTTCGCTCGAAGGGCGGCAGTCCATCCTCGACGCCATCGTCGCGGCCGCGCCCGAACACGGAGATTTCGATCGGCGCTTCTGGGAGGCCTGGCGCAGTCCGGGCGCCTGGCATGCCTACATGCGGCTGCCGTCCGGGCAGTCTCATATCGTTCAAAGCGGCGTCATGGTGCTTTCGCCGAAGCACCATCGCGAGACGCTGGAGCACGTTTACCGTTCCTACGAGGACGCGGCCTCCAGCCCTCTCAATCGAGCACCGGGCTGGGGCGAAATGGGTCCGCTCTCGCACGCGATTCAGGCGCACCGGCTCCAGCACTGGATCGATCCGCGGTTCAACGCGCTCGTGTGGTGGCTGTTCCTGCACCAGAACGCATCGGCGGGCGATCTCCAGCGCTTTGTCCAGGACTGCTACCGGCGAAACTTCTTCCTCCATTTCGCCGGCTGCGCCCACTTGATGCCGCTGCTGCCACCCTCCCCATGACTGCGACGCCGAATTGGACTCTGTGCTAGGCTGCGCACGTTCGGGGGGCCCATGGGCAAGTCGCTACTGGTCGCAGTCGCACTGTTTGTACTCGCCTCGGCATATCCTGCGGGGGCGCAGGCGCCGGATCCGCCGGCTTGGTCCGCGGAACTGGAGGCTATCCGCCGCGTCGCCGTCAGCATCCCCGGGGCACGGCCCGTGCGCGTCAATGTCGTAAAGGTCGCCGAGAGTCGCCGCACCAAGAACTTCGCGGTCAAGGGCGCGCCCATCGAAGACAGCGCGCAGGCGCGCACCGCCTACCAGGTGGTGTATCCCACCGGCAGCATCATGATCGATGCCGGCATGGATGCGCAGGTCCATCGCTTCTTCGGCCGCGGTGTCGAGGAGCCCTATTTCGCCGATCAGGCCGAGCTGCTGGAACGCGCCCTGCGCGCGGCGAGGGCGATCGTGCTCACGCACGAGCACGGCGACCACGTTGCGGGCATCATCCGGAGCCCGTACTTCAACGTGCTCGCGCCGAAGACGCGTCTCACCCGCGCTCAGATGCAGATCCTCATGACTGAGCCGCAAATGCCGGAAATCAGGCTGACCCCGGCGATGGCGCAGCAGTTTTTGGTGATCGATTACGAGGACTACTTTCCCGTCGCTCCGGGCATGGTCCTGATCAAGGCGCCGGGCCACACGCCCGGGTCGCAGATGGTCTTTGTCAACTTGCAATCGGGTCGCGAGTTTATTTTCGCGGGTGATGTCGCCTGGCACATGGACGGCGTCCGCCTGGTTCGCGGGAAGGATGCGTCGTGGATCCAGGAGGACGAGGCCGCGATCACTGCTCAACTGAAGTGGCTGAGCGCCATTGGCCGATTGGGCCCCAACCGCGTCTTCGTCATCGCGAGCCACGACGATGACCAGCGGCGGCTGCTGATCAGCCAGCGCGTTCTCGGCGGAGCGCTCGAAGTGCAACGGGCCGAACTCGCACCACCCTCGCCTGAGCTGCCCGAGAAATCTCGCCGTTTCTGACGGGTTCAGACCCGAATGCGAGAAACAACGCGCACCCCGCTGCTCGCCCGGGCGGCATCGGGTTGATATGCTCCGGACAAGCGGTTGAAAGAATGAACGATCCGATGAAAGCAGCGTCTTGGTTCGCCGTCGCGTTGTTTGCGTTCGCGACGGCCTCGCCGGTTACCGCACAGTCCTGGACTGCCGATCTGAATACGATCCGCCAGGCCGCGCGGTCGATGCAGGGCGCGCTCCCCTTGCGCGTCAATGTGGTGAAGTTCGCCGAGAGCCGCCGCACCAAGAACTTCGCCGTCAAGGGCTCACCCGCCGAGCCGAGCATCCAGGCCCGCACCGCCTATCAGGTGGTTTATCCCGATGGCACGGTGATGATCGATGCCGGCATGGACCAACAGGTGCACCGCTTCTTCGGCCGCGGCGTCGAGGAGCCCTACTTCCCGGCCGAAGCGCACAAGGTCGAACTCGCATTGGTCGCGGCCAAGGCGATTGTGCTCACGCATGAGCACGGCGACCATATCGGCGGCGTGATCCGGCATCCTGCTTTCCCTTCGCTCGCGCCCAAGACGACGATCACGCGGACGCAACTGCAGACCCTGATGACCACGCCGCAGATGCCCGAGATCAAGCTCACCGCGGAGCAGGGGCTGCGCTTCAATGTGATCGACTATGAAACCGTCAGGGCGTTCGCGCCCGGCATGGCGCTGATCAAGTCGTCAGGGCACACGCCCGGTTCGCAGATGATCTACCTCGTCCTGCAATCGGGGAAGGAATATGTCTTCGCGGGCGACGTTGCCTGGCATATGGACGGCGTCCGCTCGATCCGCGGCAAGGACGCGCCTTGGATCACCGAGGACGAGCCCAACATGGCGGCCGAGCTCTCATGGCTGAACGGCCTGACCAGGACGGAGCCGAACGTCGCCGTCGTCATCAGTCATGACGAGGATCAGCGCCTGCAATATATCCGCGACCGTATCCTCGGCGACGGCTTCGAATAGGCCAAAGAAAAAGCGCGCACCCTTTTGGATGCGCGCTTCTGTTGCGATAAGTGCCGGTCAGTCCTCGCGGACCTGGACCTTCACGATCTTTGCCGGCGGCCGATAGACCGGCAGCCACACGGTCGGCCGCTCAGCGCCTTCTTCCACCGTCAGGTCGCGGACCTCGTACGGGCCCGGCATGAAGAACTCGGTCGATTTCCCGGTCGCCGTGTCGATGCGGTAGATGCGGTTGCTGTTGAAATCGTTCGTCCACACCCACTGGTTCTTGTTGTCGAACGAGGTGCTGTAGGGCGCGGCATAGGGCGCACCGAACGGCTTACTGCCCGGAACGACAGTGTACTCTTTGATCTCGCCGCTGTTGGGATCGAACATCGCCACCGTGCCGGAGAAATACTGCGCCACCCACAGGCGGTCCTGCCTGTCGATCTGGCCGCGGCGCGGGCCCGATTCGGGTGTCGGCAGCTGGTAGGCGTTGTAGGTTTCCTTCTTCGGATCGAAGACGGCGACCTTGCCTTCACGCCAGACGTTGGTGATCGTCCGTCCCTGCGAATCCGTATCGACGTCGTAGTCGCCGTCATTTTTCGGAACGGTGTACTTGGCAACGTCGCCTGTCGTGGTGTTGACGTTGTACAGGATGCCGGTGCCGCCCTCGGCGGTGTGCCAGACATTGCCGTTCGGATCGAGCCCGAACATGTTGCTGCCCGACGTCCAGCTCTGGAACTTCTCCGTCGCGGGATCGAAACGGACGATTCCGTTGTCCATGCCGATCAGGACCTTGCCGGTCTTGTCCATCAGGATGTCGTGCGCGCCGCCGCCGGGATTGCCGGCGCGGCCG
>Ga0137427_10000295_pt1 | contig 26869 bp, 34 predicted proteins | sample EasRivERMZT700_2_FD_102309 | JGI IMG/M metagenome (GOLD analysis project Ga0137427, IMG submission 102309) | Soil microbial communities from meander-bound floodplain in the East River, Colorado, USA - East River MetaG ERMZT700_2 | ecosystem: Environmental > Terrestrial > Soil > Floodplain ...
CTACGCTGCGCTGGCGGCCTTCGTGGTGGCCTACGCCGCGGCGTGGTTCTTCTTCAACCTCGGACGGATGCCGCCGTACATCCCGGGAGCGACGATGGATCCGACGGTCGCGACGCCGAGGGCCACGGCGAATCTGGCGTTGTTCACCGGTGCGGTGATCCTGCCTGGCAGTGCAGTCGCCTGCGTGCTGGCGTTTCGCCGGCGCCTGCGGATGACGAGAAGCGCGATCCGCCAGGCGTGAATCGCGCGCGGATCCGCTATGTTGCGCTCGCCGTCGGGACGGCCGCCGTCGGCCTGATCGTCAACCGAGGCGGTGGAGGGCTGCCGCCCGTTGTGCGCGATGTCCTCGGTGACGCGCTCTGGGCGGCGATGCTCACGTGGTGGATCGCCGCCGCCGCGCCGGCTCTTCGCCTGCCCTGGCGCGCGGCGGTGGCTCTTGCATGCTGCTTCATCGTCGAGTTCAGCCAGATGTACCATGCCCCCGCACTCGACGCGCTGCGCCGAACGACCGTGGGACACTTGGTACTCGGGAGCGGCTTCGACCCTCGCGATCTGGTCGCGTACACGGCCGGGGTCCTCGTGGTGGTGCTGTTCGAGCGGACGTGGGGGCGCAGTGCCATTCATCGACTGGGCGGATCCTGAAGAGATGTTCGGGCTGCTTCTCGAGTTTGTTTCCGACGAGCGCAATGAGGAGACGCAGGATGTGGCCCGCCGAGCGTTTTTGTCGAAGCTCCTCTTTGATCTGTCGTCCCATCAGGACGAGTTTGGCTCGCTGCCGGGCGTGGAACAGATGCGCCTGTTGCGAGAGGCCCGGCAGTCCATTGACGTGGAGTTCGCCGGCGATCCGGTCGTGGAGCATCTCATCGCATGTGGCCACGAGTTGGAGCGCATCAAGGCAGGGCAGTTGCCATGATCCACTCGCTGTCATCCGACGACCGGCAGTTTGGCGCGGACTTCGCCGCGTGCCGGGTACATCCCGACGACTTCGACCACCGGGCCCACGTCCGGCTGGCCTACATCTATCTGGCGGAGCACGACACGGACACGGCACTGGCGTTGATGCGAAGCGCGCTGCTCGCCTTCATCCAACACAACAAGGTTCCCGTGTCCAAGTATCACGAGACCCTGACGCGAGCCTGGATACTTGCCGTGCGCCACTTCATGGCGATCTCTCCCGCTACCGACTCAGCGGCCACCTTTATCGCCAGCAACCCGCGCCTGCTGGACTCGAAGATCATGCTCACGCACTATTCCACCGAGGTGTTGTTCTCCCCGGAGGCGCGGGCGCGTTTCGTGGAGCCGAATCTCGAGTTGATCCCTCGACACGACGGTTGAGCCGGATGCGCGCGCCAGGCGCCTGAAATCATGGCCCACGTGACCGCTTCACGCAGATCTCGGTGGTTGGGCGCGGTGATGCTCGTCGCCACCGTCTACCTTGTCGTGGGCGTCGCATTCCCCAATCCGCCGGCCTCGAACCCGATGCAATTCGTCTGGCGGCTGGCCGCGTGGGTGATCTGCGCCGCGGCGTTTGCGACCCACATCGGGTTCGAACACTTTCGATGTCGGAACGCGCCTCGTTCGATAGCGCTGCACGCGGCGGTGTCTGTGGCACTCGCGGCATGTGCTCTCGCTGCCGCGGCGAACATCCACGCACGAACGGCAGGCACCGGCAATCGGCGCCTGCTGGCTCTGGCGCTCGTGACTTGGCCAATCATCACTGCAGTGCCGGCGTTTGTGGTTGCGTTGGCTGCAGCGACGGGTCTTGCCCGAGTGCGACCGCATTCAGGTGCTCGGCCAGGGAATTCAATCTAATGAGCGCGCGCCAGCTACGGTTGGGTAGTACATGAGGATCCGCAACGTCGCCATTCGCCGCTTGCTGGCGTTCGCAATCGATTGGCTCGTCGTGGTCCTGTGGGGCGGCGTGCTGTTCGGCGTCGTGATGGTTGCGACCGGCGGCAACCCGCCGCGGCCGGCGAATCCGTGGACGGCGCAAGGCATCGGTTTCCTGACGATGACCGTTCCGGTCACGCTCTACTTTGCGCTCTGCGAGAGCTCGGCGATGCGGGGATCGCTCGGGAAGCGGATGCTCGGGCTGGTCGTGTCCCGCGAGACTGGCGACCGGCTCCCGTTCGGGTCCGCGCTTCTCCGAAACGGTCTGAAGTTCGTTCCATGGGAGTTCGGGCACACCGTCGCCCAGCAGGCGGCCTTCTCGGGCGACGGAGGGATTCCGATCTGGGTGTGGGGACCCGCGATTGTTGCGTTCGCCGGTCCCGTCTGGTGGCTCATCGCCATGATGACCACGGGGCGCACACCGTATGATCGTTGGGCCTCAGCGCGGGTAGCCGGCCATGACGAATCAGACCGCTGAAGTCGAAGCCGGATCTCTGTGACGGGACGTCGCTTCTTCTTCGCAACGGCCGGTGACTTGAGGCATGGCCTCGCCGCGGCCCAGGCGCAGATCCCAACCGAGTTCCTGCTTCAGGAGATGCGTGACGATCGCGATGTCACGGTGTATCAATCCCTGGCCGTGGCTCCTGACTTCGGCCGGAGTCCAGGTGGAACGGTCGCCGGATCTCCTCAGTACTTTCTCTTCCGCCGGGGCCACGTGCCGCAGCCACGCGCGGCACCACAACGGCGCGGTGGCACCAAGTACGTCGTCGATCCCACGCCTGACTGCGTGATCCTGAGGTGCGGCGGCCTCCACGAGCCCACCGGAGCCCTTATCGCGGGTGAATTGCAGCTGCCGCTCGAGCCGAGCAGGAGTGCCGAGGAGATGTACGACGTCTACTCCACCGAACTGCTGCGCAGCTTCCAGAGAGTCGGTCTCTTCTGGGTCGGCCCCGGGCGTTCCGTGGCTTCAAGGCTGGACAACGCCTGGTCACGATCGGCGTGCGATCATCTCCCGAGTTCGATCTGTCAGAGAAGTGACGATCATGCTGAAGAAGAACCGCGCAGCACCAGACGCCGCCGTGATACCCGTGCTGTACTACCCCGACGTGCGCCAGGCCGTCGAGTTCAACCCGGCCGACTGGGGCGGGGAGCTCAGGTCGCATACGAAGTGATCAGCAACGCTTCCAGTTCAGGAGGTCGCCGGATGGCCGGCGGATTGCCGATGCGATTCGAAGTTAGGGCGGCTCTGGCGATCGGAGTTCTCCTCCCGGTTCTCGAGACCTATCGTCGCGGCATGGGGTACTGGCGCGTCGAATTCACGACGATGTTCGAGGACTACCTGGCGGGTGCGTTGTTGCTGGTGGCTGCATGGGGAGCGGTGCGAAGGCAGGTGTGGGCGCGCGATGCGCTCGTGATCGCGTGGGCGTGGGTGACTGGAATGATGACGACGAGTCTAGTCAGCCAGATTGAAGACACCGTCCGTGAAGGGAGTCCCGAACCCGATAACGCGTTGGTCATCGCGGTCAAGACAGCGCTGTTTGCCGTCAGCGCCTGGGCGCTGGTCGCGACGCTGCGGTCGCGCGCGCGTGACGTCTAGCCGATCGCGGCCGTTAGGCAGGGTTGGACCCTCACCGCTTAATCGCCGCCAGCGCCTTCGTCGCGGCGTCGCGGATCACTTTCTCGGGACTCGACGTGAGGCGCGTCACGGCCGGCGCCGCGGCCGCCGCGGTGGGCCCGACCTCAGCGAGCCCGTGCAGCGTGCGCAGACGCGTGGTGTCATCGCCGTTCTCGAGCGCGTCGATGAGGAACGTGACGATCGGACCAGCTGACCTGGGATCCACGCGCGCGACGGCGATGCCGAGGTCCAGCTTGGCCCATCCTCCCTCCCGCTCGAACGCCCGGATCAACGCGGGCAGCGCCCGGCCCGCATCGGGACCGAGGATCGCGAGCGCGCCGGCGACGTCCATGAGGCGCATGTCGCTGTGTTCGTCGGTCCGGCGCGCCCGCTCAGGACGCGTCAGTTCCGCGATGAACATCGGGAGGAGCTCGAGGCCGGCTTGACGATCGATCGCGGCCACCGCCGAGGCCGCGCAGATCGCGACGCGCCCATCGCTGTCCTTCGCCGCCAGCTTCAGCGCTTCGAGCGCGCGAATCGCGTCACGTCCGTAGCGGCCGAGGCCACTGGCCGCCGCGGTTCGCATGTCGGCCTCCGGATCGAGCAGGGCGTCGAGCAGCGGCTGCAGCATCTGCTCGACCGGCGGCTTGCGGATCACCAGCACCACCAGCGCCTGGTGCCGGGCGACCGCGTCCGGTCCGCGAGCCGCCTTGATGAGCGCCGGCGCGGCCGCCGGGGGAAAGACGTCGCTGTTCATCAAACCGTGGGCCGCCGCGATGCGCGTCGCAGGATTGGAGTCGGCGAGCGCTGCGACGAGCGCGTTGGCTCCCGCGCGACCCAGCCGGCCCAGGCCAGCCGGCCCCAGGATTCTCGGGCTGCTCGAGTTCATCTCGACGTCGGAGCGGAGCATCGCGTCGAGGATCGGCAACGCCGGAGCGGCCCGCTCTGGATCGACGGACGTCAGCACGTAGGCCGCGGTGTAGCGGGTCACCAGGTCGGGATCGGCGAGCGCGGCCACGAGCGCGTCGATCAGGCCACGCGCCTCCTTACGATTCTGGTCGATCGTCCAGAGCGTGTCCTTCCGGGTCTGGATGTCGGGCGAGCGCAATTGCTTCCGCGCGGCCGCCGGATCGAACACCTCGCCACTTGCCGACTGTGCGGCCGCTCGCGGAACAGCGGCCATCACGCACAGGACCACGGCGAAGGCGCGCAGAGGGAAATGCATCTGGTGGACCGCCCTTCAGCGGTCTATCGGCGAAGATAGGGGCGGCAATGAGAATCATTTCTGTGATCGCGGCGTTGTGGGTGGCGCGCGGCCTGGCGATCTCTAGCGGCAGCTAGTTGGCGCCATGACAGTGCCCGATTGGACCTACGAGTACTTCGAGCGCGGCTATGGCCAGCGCTGGGGGCTCCGGCCGCCGACTGATCACGTGCGGCAGGAGGCCGGGGCGCTCTGGAATCTGCTCCATCTGTCGCCGGCCTCTCGTGTCATTGACATCGGATGTGGTCATGGGCGACATGCCCTCGCCATGGCCGAACGCGGAGCCAAGGTCGTCGGCCTCGACTTCGCCGTCGCGCTGCTGGATCGCGCGCGACAGCTCGAGCAGGAGCTGGGCATTCGAGGCGCCTGGATCCGCGGTGACATGAGGCGCCTGCCGTTTCGAGACGAATGTGCCGACGGCGCCATGCTGATGGATGCGTTCGGCTTCTTCGAGACCGACGACGAGCACGACGCGGTCCTGCGGGAGGCCGCCCGGGTGTTGGCGACGGGTGGGCGCCTGGCGCTGAAAGTCGTGAACGGCGGCCTTGTGCTCGATGACTTCCGCGACACCGAGCAAGAGGAACGGGACGGGACCGTCATCTCGGTCGTCAATACGCTGGCATCCGATCCACCTCGCCTGATCCAGCGAATAAGCGTCCAGGGAAATCGGGGGCACGGCGAGTACGAGCGACGCCAGCGCCTGTACCGAGTCGGCGAACTGCGCGCCGCCCTCGAACGCGCCGGCTTGTCGGTCGTCGACGTGTTCGGCGATCCCGGCGGCGCACCGTTCGATCCAGCCAGCTCTTCGACGATGTGGGTCGTCGCGCGCCATCGCGGCGGGAAGATCGCGGTAGAGTGAGCAAGCTTCATGGCAATGCTCGAGAAGACCGTTCGTTCCGTCGCCGGCGCCATCGCAGCGCTGTTCATCGTGCTGAGCCTGCTCGGCATTGCCGGCGTGTGGTGGGTCGATCGGAGGGCGACTGAGGTTGCGCTGAAGGCGTTCAGCATCGTCGAGACCGCCGCCGGGGTGATCAATGCCGGCGTGGCGCGGATCGATGGCCTCATCGGGACGAGCCGGACGGAAGTGCGGCAAGCCGCCGAGACCATCACCGCCGTCGGCGCGCGAGTGGAGGCGAACAGCCCCGTGCTCAACGCGCTCAGCGAGCGCCTGGAGACGAGTCTGGCGCCACGCATCGGGCAGATGCAGCAGGCGCTCGCTCCTGTGCGGGATGCAGTGGCAACGATCGGGAACGCGATCAGCTTGGCGAACTCGATGCCGATGGTGGCCGACCGGGCTCCGCGGCTGGCGGCCCTGGACGAGGCATTCAATCGGCTCGAAGAATTGTCGGCGGACACGACGCAGCTGCGCAGCACGCTGCGGGCCCTCGCCGGAGCGCAAGTCAGCCAGATCACCGCCGAGACCGTCGCCGTGCTCACCGGACTCACGCAGCGCATCGACACGAGGTTGGGCCAAGTGCAGGCCGGCGTTCAGGAGGTCCAGGCGGACATCGCGGCGTGGCAGGTCCGGCTGGACGCGCGCAAGTCTCGGCTGCTGTTCATCTTCAACCTGATGGCCTTGCTCGTGTCGCTGATGCTCGCCTGGATTGTCTACTCCCAGATCGTCGTCATCCGGTACCACCGACGCTGAGCAGATGAACCCCTTGAAACGCGCTGCCGTGTTCGTCGCGCTGGCGTACGCCGTGAGCTGGCTCCTGTGGATCGCGGCGGCAGCGACGATGGGCTGGGATTTCTCGATGCGATCGGGAGCGGCGGCAATCGGCGGGCCGCTGTATCTGCTGGGAGTCTGGGCGCCGGCGTTCGCCGCGGTCGCTCTCACCGCGCACGCTGACGGACGGGCTGGAGTCTCGGCGCTGCTCGGCCGCATGCTCATGGGGTCCGTCCAGGTGCGTTGGTATCTGTTCGCCGTCGGCTACTTCACCGCCATCAAGCTCGCTGTGGCCCTGATGCAGCGCATGATCGCCGGCGAATGGCCTGCGTTCAGTCCGGAGCCCTGGTTCGTCATGATGGCCGGTGTGCCGTTGTCGACGCCGATGCAGGGCGGTGAAGAAATCGGCTGGCGCGGGTACCTGTTGCCTCAGCTTTCCACGCGGGTGGGCCTGTCTGTCGCCAGTCTCATCGTGGGTGTGATCTGGGCGTGCTGGCACCTGCCGTTCTTCTTCGTGGCCGGCGCGGACAAATCCGGCCAGCCATTTCTGCCGTATCTGCTGGGCGTGACGGCGCTCTCGGTCGCGATGGCCTGGCTCTACTGGCGCACGCGGGGCAGCCTGCTGCTGACGATGCTGATGCACGCGGCTGTGAACAACCTGAACCCGTTGGCTGCGTCCGTGTCAACGTCGACGAGTGTTCTTGCGATCAGAGCGTCGTTCGTCGCGTGGGGCACAGTGGCGCTGTTGTGGGGCTGTGCGTTGTACTTCCTGTTCGCCATGCGCGGACAGAGACGCGTCGAATGACCAGGGTGTTCACCCCGGGCTCGACCCTCGGCCGCTACCGACTCGATCGTCTGCTCGGTCGGGGTGGGATGGGCGCGGTCTATCTCGCGTACGACACCGCGCTCCATCGCTCGCTCGCGATCAAGGTTGTCGAGGCGCGGGCGGAGGGCCCGGCCTCAGGCATGATGGCGCTTCAGGAAGCGCGCAGCGCATCCGCGCTCAGTCACCCCAACATCTGTACGGTCTTCGAAGTCGGCGAGGCGGAGGGCTCCGCGTTCATCGCCATGGAGTACGTGGACGGCCGATCGATACGCGACCGGCTGAAGGTGGGAGCGCTCGGGGCGGAGGAGGCGTTGCGATACGGCCTGCAGGCGGCCGATGCGCTCGCGCACGCGCACGAGCGCGGCGTCGTTCATCGCGACGTCAAAGCCGCGAATGCCATCATCGCGGACGCCGGGTGGCTGAAGCTCGTCGATTTCGGCCTGGCGCGCCGCGACGATCCAGGCCGGTTGGACGTGAGCACGCGCGAGGTGGTCGTGTCCGCCGGCGTCATTTCCGGCACGCCGTACTCCATGGCGCCGGAACAAGTTCGCGGCGTGTCGACCGGGCCGGCCGCGGACGTGTGGGGTCTGGGTGTACTCCTCTATGAAATGCTGGCCGGCGAGAGGCCGTTCGATGGCTCCTCGCCTGCGGAACTCCAGGCGGCGGTGCTGCGTGACGAGCCGCGCAGGCTGGCTCCCTCCATCTCGGAGGATGTCCAGCAGCTCATCCGACGGTGCCTGGAGAAAGACCCGGCGGCGAGAAGCCGCGCGACCGAGATCCGCGACGCCATCAAAGCCATCCTCAGCGGCAGCCGGCCTGCCGGGAGTGACGCCGGGCGCCCATCGGGACCGGCGCGCAAGCGCGTCCTGGTGCTGCCGTTTGCCAACATCAGCGCCGATCCGGACACCGACTACTTCGCCGACGGCCTGACGGAAGAAGTGATTGCCGACTTGTCCCGGATTGGATCGTTGATGGTGATCTCGCGAACGTCGGCGATGAAGCTCAAGGGGCGCACCGAAGACATCAAGACCATGGCGGCGAAGATGGGGGTGGACCTGGTCCTGGATGGCAGCGTCCGCAAAGGCCGGAACTCACTGCGCATCGCCGTGCAGCTGGTGGACGCGGCAATCGATTCGCCGATCTGGGCCGAGAAGTTCACGGCAGGAGACGAGGACCTCTTCGAGGTGCAGGAGCGATTGTCGCGCCAGATCATCGAGGCGATGCAGATCACGCTGACGCGATCGGAAACCGACCTGGTCACCAGCCGGCCGATCAGCGACGTGCGCGTGTACGACATCTACCTCCGAGCGCGCCACCGGCTCATCAGGTTCTCGGCGAAAGACCTCGATGACGCGGTGGCGCTCCTGCAGGAAGGATTGAACGTCCTGAAGGGCAACGAGCTGCTGCTGGCGCAGCTGGGCCACACGTACCTGATGTACGTGCACTGGGGCATCCGTTCGGATCCGAAGTATCTGGATCTGGCGCAGCAGTGCGCCGATCAGGTCCTCAAGCAGCGCCCCGGGTCGGCACACGGGCACGGCCTGCGTGGCGGACTGGAGATCAAACGCGGCAACCTGCAGGGCGCGGTGCGGCACCTCAAGGAGGCGATTCGGGCCGATCCGGCGAATCTCGAGGCCGCGACGTGGCTGGCGTATGCCTGCATGACGGCGGGCCACCCGCAGAATGCCCGTCCGCTGGTCGAGCGGCTGGTGAAGGTCGATCCCCTGACCGCGCTGAACCACATTTTCTACGGGTGGCTGTACATCGCGGACGGCAAGCCCGAAGGGGCGCTGCCGCATTATCACCGGGCGTTCGAGCTCGATCCGGGATCGCCGCTGATCAACTTCCTCTGGGGTTACCTTCTGGCGCGGACCGATCGAGCGGCCGAAGCGGTCGCGCACTTCGATCAGGTCTCGAACACGGCCGCCGGTTCCGTCTTCGGCGACCTGGCCGCCGGCTTCCGTCACGCGCTCCTGGGCGACGCCGACGCGGCGCGACGCGCGATCAGTCCGACGACGGCGGCGGCCGGCCGCACGGACGAGTCGATTGCGCGTCTGCTGGCGCAACTGTACGGACGCCTCGGGGACGTGGACCAGGCGTGCACCTATCTCGAGCACTGCGTGGCCCGCGGCAATCTCGACTACCCGGGGCTGGCCCGCGACCTCGCGACGGTCGCGCTCCACGCCGAGCCGCGTTTTCAGAAACTGCTGGCCGGCGTGAAGCGGCGTTGGGAAGCGTTCGAAGTGTAAGGGTGATGACTCAGGATCAATGGACCGCCGTCGACGCCTATATCGACGATGCCGTGCGCGCATCTGATGACGTGCTGGAAGGTGTCCTGACGGCGAGCGCGGCCGCCGGCCTGCCGGCGATTGCCGTCTCGCCCAGCCAGGGCAAGTTCCTGCACATCCTGGCGAACGCGATCGGCGCGAAACGGATTCTGGAGCTGGGCACGCTGGCCGGTTACAGCGCCATCTGGCTCGCCCGGGCGCTGCCGCCGGACGGCCGGCTCGTCACGGTCGAGCTCGATCCGGCACATGCCGAAGTGGCCCGGCAGAGTTTCGCGCGCGCGGGTGTGTCGGGACTGGTCGATCTCCGCGTCGGCGCCGCGATGGATGTGCTGCGCGCGCTCGAGGCGGAATCCGCGGCTCCATTCGATTTCGTCTTCATCGACGCGGACAAAGGCAACTATCCCGACTACTTCGACCGCGCCATGCGCCTCTGTCGTCCTGGCGCGCTCATCGTCGCCGACAACGTCGTCCGCGACGGCGCGGTCATCGACGCCTCGTCCACCGATCCAGCCGTCATTGGCGTCCGCCGCTTCATGGAGCGTGTTGCAGCCGATCCGCGCGCGACGGCCACAGTGCTCCAGACGGTTGGTGTCAAAGGGTACGACGGCTTCGCGATCGTTCTGGTCCGCGCGGCGAGTTGGTGAACGGCACGAACGTTGTGCCAACATCGGAGGTCTGATGCTCCTTGTAAGCCTTGTCGCCCTGGGCCTGCTCTCGCAGCAATCGGTCCCGCCGCCTGCTCGCTGCAAGCTGACGCGCGTGAGCGACAAATGGCAGGGGCCGTGTACCGAGCTGCTCGGTGAGACACCCACTCTCACTGTGTCTTCGACCACGTCGCTGAAGAGTGGCCGGTACCAGAAAACGATCGAGCCGAAGGCCATCTATGCCGGCGAGATCAAGATTTCCACGGGGGCCGTGCCTGTTGAAATCGAGATCTACGATGGCGGCACGGGCATTCTCAGGCCGCAGGGCCTGACATGGCTCGTGGTGGCGAATGCCGTTACCCGGTCCGACGTGATGGAGTTCACTCTGGACGTTGCCAGGGCCGTTCCTCCATCGGACCTCGACCGCGAGATCATCATGCGTGCCGCATCAATCCTCAAGTCTGAAGCGGTCTGGGATCGCGCTGACGATCGGCAATGCGGTGCGGACGACAAGACGTATAGCATCTACTGCGCCATGATTCGCGCCACGAACGAGGTGACGGGCGGCATCCATCACCGCCGGCCGGCCATGGAAGTGGTGCGACAGATCGTCGACGCCCGATCGGCGGGGCGCAAGTACGAACATCGACTGCGTGACTACAACAACGACTCGTCTACGACGCTGGCGGACGTCCGCAGCCTGTTCGAGGAAGCGCTCGGTCGGCTGAAGCTGTCCGCACAATCCCAGCCGGTGTCCCGGCCGGACTTCTCCGGCACGTGGACGCCGGCCGATCCAGCCAGGAGCGACACGCTGTTCGACGTCGGCCTCAGCCGGATTCCCGGCGGCGGCCGCCTGGCGATCAGCCAGACGCCGAATCGCTTCACGGTGACCATCACCATGCCGGAGGAGCGGCTGGATGTCCTCCTCAACATCAGCGGGCGGTTCGATCCGACGATCATTTATCGTGTGTACGAGGCTGGGCGATCCGGCGGCGCAGGTGCCGGAGGACCGGTCAGCCCGACTCGCACGTCGTGGATGGACGATCGGCTCGTCATCCCAAACGCGATTGTGGGCGCGATCCGACCGGTCACCATGACGTTCTCGATGGATGGAGAGCGACTGAAGATGGAGACGCGCGTGGAGGTGGATGCCACGCGCGTGAACAACACCACGCAGTTGTTCACGAAGGTGAAGTGAGACTCGAGCCAACCGATGCTGCTCGGTGATGCGAAAGGAAGCCACGTGGTCCTCCGCGCGGAGCTCGAAGCCGCCCGCGAGGACGCCGATGCCTGGGTCTCGGTCGATGTGCGCCTCGAAGGCTTCCTGGTGGGGATCACCAGCCGAGTCGCGCGATTGGACTGGGATGCGTTTCTGCACGCGTTGGGCCGGCTCGAGGAGACGCGGCGTGGCGAGGCGCTCGTCAGAAGCGCCGACGGTTCGGAGCTCTATCTCCGGATCTTCGCCAAAGGGTCCGCGGGACGCGTGGCTGTCGAAGGAGGGTTGAGCCGGCTGGATCTCGTCGGAGCGCCCGTGTTCCGATTCGGCGCTGTCGAGTTCGATCCCACAAGCCTTCCCGGGCTGCTGCGTGAGTTGCGAGACATCGGTGGTCCAGCGACCTGAGCCCCGCATCGCCTTCTACGCGCCGTTTATCACGGCCGTTGCGTTCATTGCGTGCGCTTCGAATCAGGGCGACCGCACCGCCGACATCGGGGCCCTGCGGACGAAGCTCGAGGCAGATGCGAAGGCCGATCGATTCGCGGGTACGGCCCTGCTCGCGCGGCTGGAGAACGGCACGCCTCGCGTGTTGTTCCGCGAGGCGTACGGCCTGGCGGATCGCGAGAGGACCATTGCCAATACCATCGATACGCGGTTTCGCATCGGATCGATGAACAAGATGTTCACCGCCACCGCGATCCTGCAGCTGGTGCAGGCAGGGAAGATCGGGCTGACCGATCCAGTCGGCCGGCACATCCCCGATTATCCGAATCAGGCGATCGCGAGCAAGGTCACCATCCATCAGCTGCTCACGCACACAGGCGGCACTGGCGATATCTTCGGGCCCGAATACGACGCGCATCACCACGAGATGGTCACGCATGACGACTGGATCAAGCTCTATGGCAAGCGCGATCCGCTGTTCGAGCCGGGCGCCCGCCACGTCTACAGCAACTTCGGGATGGTGATCCTCGGCGTGGTCATCGAGCGGGTCAGCGGAAAGAGCTACTACGACTACGTCAGCGAGAACATCTATCAACCGGCCGGCATGACGCAGAGCGGCCTGCCGCCGGAGAGCATCCCCGATGCCGTCCGCGCGGTAGGGTACTCGCGCCGGGACGGGAGCGCGCCCTGGACGGCGAGGTCGATCGTCGGCAACCGCGGCATCGCCGCCGGCGGCGGGTACTCCACGGTCGGCGACCTCCTCAAATTCGCGGCGGCGCTCACGTCGAACAGGTTGTTGAATGCCGAGTATACGAATCTGCTAATCACCGGCAAGGTCGACACGGGCCGCGGCTTCCGGTACGCCTACGGGTTCGTGGACGGCCGAAAGAACGGCCTGGGATCGGTCGGCCACGGCGGTGGCGCGCCCGGGATGAATGGAGACTTGCGGATCTATCCCGGCACCGGCTACGTTCTTGCCGTGTTGTCGAACCTCGATCCACCGGCGGCGAGCGACATCTCCAACTTCATGCATGAGCGCGTGATGAAGGGGTGGCCATGACAATGACCGTGAGCAACCGACGAAACCTCGCCAACCTGCTCGCCATGCTCATCATCGCCGCGCCGTCGATATTTCCGCACTCCAGGATCGCGAGCGCGTTGAGGTATCTGGGCTTTGCCTACATCACGATTGATCTGGCGCTCAAAGCACGGGAAGGCTACCTCCGCCGACGCCCCCACTGGACGCGTGAGTCGTGGCGCGGGTACTGGAAGCTCTGTCTGATTCCAGCAGGCGCGTTTCTGATGCTGGCGGGCATGATGACCGCGCTCGAGTTGCGGCTCCCGATCGTCGGCGCCTCGCGCACGACGCCTCGCACGCTGTGGGCCCTCGGCACCATCTTCTTCCTGTTGGTGTTCGCGGCCGGGTTGGTCATGGTGATCGAACGGCTGCGGGAAGGCGAGCCTTCGCGGCCGTTCGAGTGGCCGCGCTGGCTGGGCGGCAGGCGCGCGTAGGATGGCGCACGTCATCAATTTCAAGACGTCACGATTTGACGTGACGAAAGAGACGCCCAATCCGAACAACCCGATCGCGGGTGAGAGCATGTTGACGTGGCTGCGTGGCGAGCTCGAGAAGGCCCAGTATCGGGCGACGGTGCCGGACGCCGAGGATTGGGGATGGTATGTCGACGTCCGTGGGAGCGACGCTTCATACCTGGTGGGTGCGAGCGCGGACGCCGAAGGCCCCAGCGGCGGCAACATCGAGTGGACCATTCAGGTGCACAAACACCGTTCCGCGAAGGACAAGATCCTGGGGCGGAACAAGATGGCTGCCGATGATCCGCTGACCGCCCTCATCGAGCGGATCCTGCGCGCGGATCCGCAGATGGCGGAGCTCACGATCGACCGGGAACCCTAGACTGCACTCTGATGGAATCAACGGCAGCCGTGCGATGGCTACTGAATTCAGATTCCGCGATTCGCTGGCAGGTGATGCGCGACCTGACCGACGCGCCCGCGGATCAGGTCGCGGCCGAGCGGGCAAGGGTCGCGACTGAAGGCCTGGGCGCGCGGTTGCTGTCGCTGCAGGCGCAGGACGGCAGGTGGGGCGGCGCGGCGTGGAACCGCGGCTGGGACTCGACGATGCACGCCCTCACGCTCCTGCGGGAGCTGGGTCTCGATCCCGCCAGCGACGAAGCACGGCGCGCGATCGCTCTGGTCCGCGAGCGAGTGACATGGCGAGGCTGTGGTCCGCCGGAAGCCGACAACAACCCGTTCTTCGCCGGCGAGATCGAGCCCTGCATCAACGGGCAGGTCGCGGCGGCCGGCGCGTACTTCCGCCAGGACGTCCGAGGCATCGTGGACCGGTTGCTCGGCGGGCAGCTCTTCGACGGAGGCTGGAATTGCGAAGCCGAGAACGGCTCCACGCGGTCGTCGTTCAACACGACCATCTGTGTGCTCGAAGCGCTGCTCGAGTACGAAACCGCGTTCGGCGCCAAACCCGATGTATCCAGCGCCCGTCTTCGCGGCCAGGAGTACCTCCTCGAGCGCCGGCTCTTCCGCCGGCGGTCCACCGGCGAAGTGATTGAGCGCGATCGCAAAGGCGGCGCGTCGTGGATGCGCTTCGCCTTCCCGACGTGGTGGCACTACGATGTGCTGCGCGGTCTCGACTATTTGCGCCGAGCCGGCGTCTCACCCGATGAGCGCGCGGCCGAGGCGGTCCGCCTCGTGGCGTCGAAGCGCGACGACGAGGGCCGATGGCCGCTCGAGAGGCTGTACCCCGGCACGATGCCGATCGAGACGGACGAGGGCGAAGGCCGGCCGAGCCGATGGAACACACTCCGCGCCCTGCGCGTGCTGCGCTACTTCTTCATGTTCAGCTTGTAGCCGGCCGGCGGCGCGAACAGATCGTCAGCGAGCGCCGCGGTATCCACCGATTCGACCACCGACGTCATTGTCATATTGCCCATGCGCGCAACCATCGCCATCGGCCCTTCACCGCTCATCTTGATCTCGGTCCGCGACTCGTAGGGAATGCCCCCAATCGCCGCGAACTGTTTGTACATCTCGGCGATCGCTTTCGCCGGGCCCGGCTGCGCCTTGGCCGCGTTGGGGTCGCCGAAGATGAACCCCTTCTCGGCGGCCGCCTTGTAGAAGCGGCTGAAGTCAGCGGAGCCGGGGGCGCCCTTCACGATCCAGACCGGTCCCTGCAGCGTGACGGTCATGTTGAGGTCCTGGCTGCCCGCCATCGCCGACTTCATGCTCATCACCATGTCGTAGCCGCTCGCCGTCTGACCCGCGATCGTCTTTGATTGGCCGTTCGCCTTGATGGATCCGCTGGCGCCGGCGAGGTCCACGCTCTTCTCCATCTGCTGCCTGAATGCGGCCATGTCCCACACGTCGGCTTCCTTCTTCCTGGAGTCGAAGACGTAGATCTTCTGCGCATCCACGTCGAAGATCATCGAGTGCGTCCGGTCGCCCATCGTGGTTTCCGTGCGCATGCGGTTGCCCTTGATGTACGTCGTCGACGTCCCTTTGCCGGAGAAGGCGAGCATCTTGCCGTCCACGGACTGCTTGATGGTGACGTCGGCACCGAGGTACCCGAGCGACACGCTGACGAACAACGCGGTGAGCAGCAGGCGGGCGGCGATTCTGGACATCGGATCCTCCGGGCAGATGCCTCACAATACACGGCAGCGAGGAACAAGTTGGACCGGCGCCCTGCTTCGGTGTTTCGTGAGACATTGACCACATGACGAAGCATCTCGTTCTTGCCGTTGTTGTCCTGGCGTGTGCGTCGTCGCGGCTGGCCGGACAGACGCCGGCCGCGTCGCCGCATCCGTCGTTCGCCGGCACATGGGCGCCGGCCGATCTCGAACGCAGCGACAGGTACTTCGATGTGGGCCTGAGTCCGATACCCGGCACCGCGCGGTTGATCCTCGAGCAGCGCGGCGTCAATCGCCTCACCGTGACGATCCTGATCCCCGAGGAACGGCTGGCGCCGATCAACCCGCTCTTCTATCACACGTTCTACCAGACGATCGTCTACCGTTTGTTCGAGCCGCACGGCCGGGGCGGCGGCGCGGGCGCCGGCGGCGACCCGCAGCCGGCGGTGCCGACATGGATCGGCGATCGGCTCCTGATTCCCAACGCGCGTCCTTCAGCGTTTCCCACCATGACCACATTCTCGATGGACGGCGATCGACTGAAGATCGAGACGCACGTCGACCGCGGCGGCGGGCGCGGCAACGACGTCACCGCGTGGTTCAAGAGAGAACGGTGACCTGTCATGACACCGAATCAACTCACGATCGAAGAGTACATGGACGGCTTCAGGATGACCGACCGTCCGAGAGTCCTGGCGTGCCTGACCGATGACGTCGAGTGGGTGCTGCCGGGCGTCTTTCACGCCCGGGGCAAGGACGACTTTGCGAATCACATCGTGGACGAAGGCTTTACCGGCAGTCCGACGATCACGATCATCCGGATGATCGAAGACCACGACGTCGTCGTCGCCGAGGGATCCGTCCGGGCGCCGCGTGAGGACGGCACGTTCCTGAATCTGCTCTTCTGCGACGTGTTCGACATGAAGGGCGCGAAGATCCGTCGTCTGATCAGCTACCTGGTGGTGACGAGGTAGCGACGCGCGACCATGAAGACCAATGACATCACCGAATCGCTGACGACGCTCTTCTCCGAGCTCGTGAATGGCGCCAGCGAGGGCGGCGGCGCGTACATCCTGAACTCCGGTGACGCGGGCCTGCTGGGCTCGCTCGGCAAGCTGTCGGCGGCCGAGGCGTCCCGCTCCGTGAATGGCGGCGCGACGATCGCCGCGCACGCGCAACACCTGCAGTACGGACTCTCGCTCATGAACCGGTGGGCGAGCGATGGCGGGAATCCCTTCGCCGACGCCAAGTGGGACGACGCGTGGAAGACATCGCAGGTGAACGACGCCCAATGGGCGGAGATACGCGCCGGCCTGCGCGACGAGACAGGTCGGTGGCTCAAGGCCCTTGCGACGCCGCGTGAGGTCCCCGTGGTTGCGCTGAATGGCATGATGGGCAGCATCGCGCATCTCGCGTATCACCTCGGCGCCATCCGGCAGATTGCGGCGAGCGCTCGCGGGCCGAAAGAAGGCACGTTCGCCTGAAGCCGATTCAACTCGTGCGGCGAGTTGGTGACCGGCACGAGAGAGGTGCCGGCGGCGTCGCGGTGGCGACGCGGCGGTCTGGCACGAAATGCGTGCCACCTTTATGCGGCGACATCGCAATTCCTGCTTGACACGTCTCGGCGCGACACCTTCACTCACGACCACTCATCATCGTCAGCGGCCCCGTAGTCGTTCAGGATGGCGTAGCGCCGAATGAAGGGGTGCGTTTTGTCGCGCGGACGATTGAGTACCGCGATCGCGCAGCAGCCGGCCGTTCCGAGCTCCAGAAAAGCCCGTGATATCACCGGACATGACCATTGATCTGGCAACGATGACTGACGAGACGCTGGTTGCGGAGACGAAGCGGGTGGCTGAGGTTGAGCGTCGATCGACGGTCCAACTTCTGATGCTCCTGATCGAGATTGAACGACGAGCGCTGCATCTGACCCTTGGATATGCGTCGATGTTCGTGTACTGCACGCGCGGGTTGCTGTTGTCAGAACAGGCGGCCTTCAAGCGCATCGCTGCAGCGCGTGCGGCCAGGCGGTACCCGACCATTTTGAAACGGCTCGCCGAGGGCGAGCTCACCCTCTCGAGCATCCGAATCTTGGCCCCACACCTGATGGATGAGAACGTCGACAGCCTGCTCGAAGCAGCGCGACACAAGAGCACGCGTGAGGTTGAGCAGCTGATCGCCACCGCGCATCCGCAGCCGGACATTCCTCCAAGCATTCGCTCGCTGCCGGTACCGAAGGCTGCCCACGCTACGTGTCAAATACATGCGCCTCGGTTGCTCGACCCCAAGCCGGCCGACGCTCCACTCATCCCGCCGGTCTCACTGGTGTCGTCGCCTGCGGCCACCGCAGCGCGGGCGAAGGTCGCCCCGATCGCGCCGCGGCGCTACCTGCTGAAGGTGACGGTCGGCCAGGAGACTCACGACAAATTGCAGCGTACCCGGGCGCTCTTGCGCCACGCGGTCCCGGACGGCGACCTTGCCGCCATTCTTGACCGGGCGCTCACGCTGCTGCTGCGAGAAGCCGAACGCACGAAGTGGGCGTCAACCGCGCGTCCGCAACTATTCCGTGTGGCTTCGGTTCGGGGTCGACACGTGCCGGCGGCCGTCAAGCGTGCCGTCCGGGCGCGCGACGCTAGTTGCTGCGCGTTCGTGGGGCCGGCTGGGCGATGCGGCGAGACTGGGTTTCTCGAGTTCCATCACGTCGTCCCATTCAGCGAGGGAGGGAAGACAGATGTCGAGAACCTCGAGTTGCGCTGCCGGGCCCACAACCAGCACGAGGCGCGAACCGCCACTCCAGCTTCACTCACTCGCCGCGCGGCGAGTGAGTGAACGGCACGAGAGTTGTGCCAGCACCACCGACCACGGCTTCGCGTGCGGCCTGTCGTTTCGAGACCCGGATGGGAATCATGTGACGATCCTCGTGTACGCTCCGGAGCACCGGTCTCGCCATGGAGCCCAATCGACATCGCGGAACGACACTTGTCGCTTTGGCCTCGCTGCTCAGCCTCGTCTGGGTCGGAGCACCCCTGCTTCACGGAATCGGCGTCTACCTGGGTACGGCCGGGTTTTGGGGAGCGCCGGCTGCCTGGCTCAGCTTCTACTGTGTTCTCCCCTGGTCGGCGATTCGGATGGCGTTCGGCCGGTCGTTCCCGGCGTGGAAGAGATTTGGGCCCCTGGCGATCCAGGTCGCCGCCTTCACACTCGTATGGGCGGCGCCGCACTGGTTCCTTGTGGAGCACTCCTGATGGACAAACCACCCATCCGCCTCGAGATCACCGACGACTCGGGCTTCCTCGCGCTGGTCGATCCCGACGCGTACGAGGGGTTCATCGGCGACTGGGATTACGACTCGATCATGGAACGCTTCCAGCGAGAGATGGCGGAACGGCGGATCCTCGTCTGGGGCAGCGGGCAGGAAGGGTGCTGGACGGTCGCGGTCTCGTTGACGCCCAGCACCGTTCGTGGTGAGCGGGACGCGCTCGGCTCGATCGTCTGCACGAAAGGCCGTCTGCTCGTGACCAACTACGAGAGTCTGACGATGGCCGCGCAGCACAACGATGTCACGGTGCCGCAGCCGCACGAACTGAACGACGTCGTCGAAGTGCCACCCGGCTCGTACCGCTGCCGCGTGGTTCAGATGTCGAGGCGCGCGCACAACTGGGACAAGGCGCAGCCACCCGAGTTCGTGATTGAGCTCGAGGCGTCCTCGGATCTGGAGGCGGTCTGGCCCGAGGTTCCGTGGGCCGACGACCAGCAATAGGCAACATGCGCGAGCTCATCTTCGGCGGCGCGAGCAGTCTCGATCTCTTCCTGGCCCGCACCGATCACGCCGTCGACTGGCTCCAGTGGAGCGACGAGGTCGCCGAGGTGATGGCGGAATTCTGGCCGCGAGTGGATACGGTCATCATGGGACGCAAGACTTACGAGGTCGCGTCCGCGTTAGGCCAGGGGAGCGGCTATCCGGGCGTCGCCAACTATGTCTTCTCGCGCACGTGGACGTCGTCGCCCAATCCGGGTGTTACCCTGGTCCGCGAGAATGGCGTCGAGTTCGTCCGGCAGCTCAAGAGCCAGCCGGGCAAGGACATCTGCGTCATGGGCGGCGGTGATTTCGCGCAGTCGCTGTTCGAGGCGGACCTGATCGATGAAGTCGGCTTCAACGTCCATCCGGTGCTGCTCGGAGACGGCATCCCGGCCTTTCATCGAATGACACGACAGATTGATCTGGAATTGAAGGATTGCCGGCGGTTCAAGACAGGCTGCGTCCTGCTCACGTACCGAGTGCGTCATCCCGGTTGACGCTCTCTCCTTGACAGTCTAGGAAAGACCCGCTAGACTCCTAGTCGAACTAGGAGACACGCCCATGCCCCGACAGAAAGACATCCACCCCGGCATGCTCGAGATGCTGATCCTCAAAGCCGTCTCGCTCGAGCGGCTCCACGGCTACGGGGTCCTCCTGCGAATCGGCCAGATCTCCAAGGGGGCCCTCGACATCCCGCAGGGGTCGCTGTATCCCGCGTTGTACCGGCTCGAACATCAGGGCCTCATCGAGGCGGAGTGGGGCGACAGCGAGAACAACCGCAAGGCGAAGTACTACAAACTGACGCCGACCGGCCGGAAGCGGCTGAAGGAAGAGACCGCGGGCTGGGCCAAGCTGACGGACGCCGTGTCTCTTGTCCTCGACGCCACCCCCGAGGAGGCCTGACATGTTCGCGCGGCTGCGCAAGTTCGTCGACGCCGCGTTCCGGCGCGGGCGCTTCGAGACCCGGATGGCCGACGAGATGAAGTTCCATCTGGACGCGTACGCCGCCGACCTCGAGCGTCAGGGCGTCGCCGCCGACGAGGCCAGGCGCCGGGCCCGCATGGAATTCGGAAGCGTCGAGTCCGTCAAGGAAGCGGCGCGTCAATCGCGCGGATTGCGCCTGCTCGACGAGCTCGGCCAGGACGTGCGATACGCCTTTCGCCAGATGCGTCGGTCGCCAGGCTTCACGTCCGCGGCGGTGCTTTCGCTGGCGCTCGGCATCGGCGCCAACACGGCGATCTTCAGCCTCGTCGACGCCGTGCTGCTCCGCGCGCTGCCCGTGAGCGATCCGGATCGCTTGTTCTATCTCGCGCACGGGCGCGGCGACAACACCAGCATCAACGCGAACTTCCCGCTCTACGAAAGGTACAAGAAGGCCGACATCCTCGAAGGGGTCACGGCCTACGAGGGCCAGACATTCGCGGTGCGCGTGGCCGACACGATCGAGTCCGTGGACGGACAGTACGTGAGCGGCAACTACCACGCCGTTATCGGCGTGCCCTTCGCCGCAGGCCACGGCTTCACGGCTGCCGACGATCGCCGTCGCGGCGAGATCACCGCCGTGATCAGCGACGACTACTGGGCGCGCCGGTTCGGCCGGAGCCCGGACGCCATCGGTCGCACGCTCGTGATCGCCGGCCGTCCCTCCACCATCGTCGGCGTGACGGCGCCCGGCTTCAACGGACTGAATGCGGGCGCTCGCGCCGACATCACGCTGCCGATCTGGGTCCGCACTTTCGACGACCCCGGCTATCTCGACGATCGCGGCGGCTGGGTCTCCTTGTCGCTCGTCGGCCGGCTGCGGCTGGACCAGACCGAAACGCAGGCCCGCGCGGCGCTCGCCGCCGTCTTCAAGCCGTTCTGGATGGAGCCCGAGAACGCGTGGGTGCGCCGCTCGCCGGACGATGACCAGGAGGAGGCGCGGCTCGTGAGCGCGCGCCTGGGCTCAGGGGATTTGCGGCAGAAGTACACCGAGCCGCTGCAGATGCTGATGTGGATGGTCGGCTGCGTGCTGTTCATCGCGTGCGGCAACGTCGCCAACCTGTGTCTCGCGCGCGGCGCGGCGCGGTCCCGTGAAGTGGCCGTGCGGTTCGGTCTCGGCGCCGGCCGAGCGAGGCTCGTTCGCCAATTCCTGACCGAGAGCCTCGTGCTGGCCGCGATGGGCGGCGCCCTCGGACTGCTGGTCTCGGCCGTGAGCACTCGCACCGTGATGGCGGTCCTCAACAGCGGCCGATGGCCGGTTGTGCTGGATACGAGTCTGAACCCTCGCGTGCTGGTCTTTGCCGCACTCGTCTCCGTGCTGACCGGCGTCGCGTTCGGTCTGGTGCCGGCGCTTCGGGCGACGCGTATCGATCTCAGCTCGATGCTGAAGCGGGCGGGTGGCGTTCGTCGCCGGTCGCGTGCGCCCGTCGGCAAGATGTTGCTGGTCGCGCAGATCGCACTGTCCGTGATGGTGGTGTCCGCCGCGGCGCTCCTCGGGCGCAGCCTGTACAAACTCCGGACGGTGGACACCGGCTTCACCCGTGCCGACGTGCTCCTCTTCGACGTGGGGACGACGGACCAGGTCTTCACGAACGAACGGCGGGAGATCTTTTATCCGGCGCTGCTCGATCGCCTGCGCCAGCTGCCTGGCGTCTCGTCGGCCGCGCTGGCCGATCGGAGTCCGATCGACTCCACGACACAGGAGCGTCGCCTCGAAATCCCTGGCGTGCCTCTTAAGCGCGCCGGTGTGTCCGCAGTCGCCGTCACCTCCGCGTACTTCGAGGCCTTCGGCCTGACCCTCGTTCGTGGACGCCTTCTGAGTGAAACCGACCGCACGGGATCGCCGGCCGTGGCGATCGCGAATGAGTCGATGGCGAAGTTCTATTTCGGCGATGCCGACCCGCTGGGCAAGACCATCCTGCTTGGCGGTCGCAGGGACTTGAAGACCATCGTCGGCGTCGTCAGTGACGCACGTCACGAAGACCTGCGCACCACGCCGCCGCGGACCGTGTACACGCCGCTCGCGCAGCCGGGCGAGGCGTTCGACGGCCGCGCCAGCCAGCCGGCCGAGCTCACCGCGATTCTGCGGACGTCCAGCGATCCGGAGGCGCTGGGCGCGCTTGCGCAGCGAGTCGTCCGTGACGTGGATGCCAACGCGGCGGTCAGCTACACGCGCACGATTGGCCAGCAGGTGAACGGCGCATTGATCAATGAGCACTTGCTGGCAGCCTTGTCCGCGGCGTTTGGCGTGCTCGCGCTGCTGCTCGCGACGGTCGGCCTGTACGGCGTCACCGCGTACGGCGTCGTCCGTCGTACGCGCGAGACGGCGATCCGCCTCGCGCTCGGCGCCTCGCGCGGTCTCGTCCTTCGGAGCGTCTTGAGGGAAGCGCTCGTAGCCTCGCTGGCCGGCATCGCGACGGGCCTGTCCTTCACGTTCCTGGCGACGCGGACGATCGCGTCCTTCCTCTTCGAGCTGTCGCCCCACGATCCCGCTACACTTGGCGCCGTGGCCGGCATCCTCGCGTGCACCGCCGTGACCGCGGGCCTGATTCCCGCGTACCGCGCGGCCGGGATACAACCCGCCGTGGCCATGAAGGCCGAGTGAACATGAAGGATGTCGCTGACGATCTCCGAGCTGAGGTCAGGCGGGCTGCTGAGCTGTTGCGTTCGCTCTCGGAGTCAGAGGCGAATGCATCCCGCGGCGACCTCAAGTGGACGCGGAAGGAGATCCTTGGCCATCTGATCGATTCGGCCGCCAACAATCACCAGCGGTTCGTCCGTGCGCAGCTCGTGAGCCCGTTCGTCTGGCCGGGCTACGAGCAGGACGCCTGGGTGTCGGTGCACCGGTACCGTGATCGACCCTGGACCGAGCTGATCGATCTGTGGGCCACCCTCAACATCCACATCGCTCACGTCATCGCGCACCTGCCGCCGCACCTGCTCTCGACAGAATGTCGAATCGGTTCGGACGAGCCCGCCAGCCTGGAGTGGCTGGCCCGTGACTACCTGCGTCACTTGCGCCATCATCTTGGACAAATCCTCGGAGGGTGACTCTCGTCCCATGTCATCGAAGACGTTCAGAGCCCGGATCGTGCGCGACGGCTCGATGTGCTTCATCCCGCTGACCTTTGATCCGAAGGAAGTTTTCGGCAAGGTGCGCGCGCCGGTTAAGGTCACGCTGAACGGGTACACGTACCGCAGCACGATCGCCGCGATGGGCGGCCCCCACTGCGTGCCGTTGCGGAAGTCGAATCGCGAAGCCGCCGGCCTCGAAGGCGGCGAGACCATCGACGTGCGGCTCGATCTCGACACGGAGAAGCGCGAGGTTACTCCGCCGCCGGATTTGCGCCGAGCACTCAAGTCCACGCGCGGCGCCACCGAGCGGTGGAACAAGCTCAGCTACAGCCATCAGAAGGAGCACGTCGAAGCCATCGAAAGCGCGAAGAAACCGGAGACCCGCGCCCGCCGGGTCGAGGCGGCGATCAGGCTCATCCAGCGGGGCAAATAGGACCGCTGCGACCTCAGTAGAACTGGGTATCGCTTCGGCACTCGGGGCGGTACCTAATAGCTGAGAGGTTCCTATGAAGCGACTCGTTGCGCTCGTTGCTCCCGGCGTCGTTCTGCTCTCAGCGCTCGTTCAGGCACAGACCGTTCAGGCGCCCTGGCCCACGGACCCCGGCAAACTCGCGGTCTTCATCGGGAAGTGGTCGGTCGAAGGAGACATGAAGACCGACAACAGCTATGGCGCGCCGGCTGGACGTTACACCTACACCGAAAAGTACGAGTGGCGGCCCGGTGAGTTCCTCGTGAAGGTGACTCGCACCGGTCAGGGGCCGGGAGCCGACATCAGCCACAGCATGATGCTTGGCTACTACGTCACGACGGGACAGTACTCGTTGATCGGCTCGGATCTGATGACCGGCGCCGTGGTATCCGGCACCGGCACGAACGAGGGCGACACCTGGACGTTCGCCAACCTCGGCAGCCTCGGAGCCGGCCGGTACTTTCACGAACGGTGCACGCTATCGGTCACATCAGAAACCTCGTTCAGCGTGAAATGCGAGACGAGCCCGGATTCCAGAACGTGGTCCACTTCCTTTGAAGGGAAGGCGACGCGGTCCTGATCACATAAAATCTACCGACCATTGGCCACCCAGGATCCCGCCGCGGTTCGCCGAGCCGTCATCGTCGTCGTCGTATGCGTCATCGTCGGGGCGCTCGTGATTGTCGGTTTCGGCCGCTATCGTGAAGCGATGCTCGGCTGGGTCGTCGCGGATCCGGCCAACACGGGGCGCCGCGTCAGTCTCGTGTTCTTCGTGTCGGCAGGACTCTTCGCCGCGCCGCTCCTCGTCTTTGCGGCGTACCTCTGGGCGTTTGGGACAAAGGTGGTGCGGACCGGGTCGTTCCCGCCGCCCGGCCATCGCGTGATTCGCGACACGCCGCCGCTTGCGGGCGCGGAAGCGGTCCAGCGTGGCCGTGGCTTCAGGAGCCTGGCGCTCTTCTTCGGCGGCGGCGCCCTCGTGCTGTGGGTGCTGTTGTGGCGGCTGGCCGCGGTGCTGACGAACCGCGCGTCATGAGCGCCCTCTCGCGCAGGCGCCGGGTTGGCGCGGCGGCTGCCGCGTGCATGGCCGTGCTGGCGATCGCGACGGCGGTCGCATCGCAGCGCGCCGCTCACGACAAGGCGTTCTGGCAGCGCACCGTCCAGAACAAGTACGCGCTCCCGGCCGGCGAGCCGCTGCCGCCGCTGGTGCGTGAGTTGAGCGGTTACCTCGGCTCGCCCGATCCCGAGCTGCGCGACGACATCGGGTACTCGACACTGGTCGCGTGGATCTACCGCCAGAAGGTCGTGCCCGTCGAGGTGCGGCGCGAGCTCCTTTCGGAGTGGACCGCGAACCTCCGGACCGGCATCGGCACGCGTGGCGCGGACACGGTGTTCCTCCGGTCGTTTTCCGCCCTCGCGCTCGGCATCCTCGCGGCGTTGGACAACGACGCGTCCTGGCTGGAGCCGGCGGAATTCAACGGTCTGCTGACGGCGGCCCTGGCGTACCTGCGGGATGAAGTGGACGTGCGCGGATTCGACCCGGCGAAAGGCTGGATGCATTCGACGGCCCACACCGCCGACCTGCTCAAGTTCCTCGCGCGGAGCCGGCATCTGGAGCCCGGCCAGCAGGCCGTCGTGCTCGACGCCGTGCTCGACAAGGTGAGCCGAACGGAAGCGGTGTTCACCCACGGCGAGGACGAGCGCCTGGCGCGTGCCGTGCTGTCGATCGCCGCCCGGCCGGACTTCGACGAGGCCGCATTCGGCCGCTGGGCGGCGAAGTTCGTCCCGCTCGGCGGGCGCGGCGCGCCGACGCCGGCAAGCCTGGCGACCACCCAGAACCGCAAGAACCTCGCGGTGGCGGTGTACTCGGTGCTGTCAACCGACGCGCGCGATCTTCCCTCCATCCCGGCGGCGCGCGCGATGATGCTGGCGACGCTCAAGAAGGTCATGTGAAGCCCGTGAAGCAGGAGATCGCCCCGTGAGCACAGTCGCCGCATCCGTCCTTCACGCCATCGGCAACACGCCTGTCGTCCGTCTTCGAGCAGTGGTTCCGTCGGGCGCCGCCGACGTGCTCGTCAAGCTCGAGTTCTTCAACCCGACCGGGTCGTACAAGGACCGCATGGCGCTTGCGATGATCGAGGGCGCCGAGAAGCGCGGCGTCCTCAAGCCCGGCATGCGCGTCGTGGAATTCACCGGCGGCAGCACGGGATCGTCGCTGGCGATGGTGTGCGCCGCCAAGAAGTACAAGCTGCTGCTGCTCTCATCCGATGCCTTCGCCGAAGAGAAGCTGAAGACGATGACGGCCTTGGGCGCGGAGTTGAGGATTGTGCCCAGTGAGGGCGGCAAGGTGACGCCGTCCTTGTTCGAGAAGTTCAAGCAGCAGATCGCGGTCCTCGCCGCGGAGCCGGATACGTTCTGGACCGATCAATTCAACAACATGGACGCGGTCGACGGATACGCCGGAATCGGCCGGGAGTTGCTCGAGCAGACCGGTGGGCGGATGGATGCGTTCTGCGGCGCGGTCGGAACCGGGGGCATGCTGAGCGGCGTCCTGCGGGCACTGCGCGAAGGCGGTAGTACAGCGCGTATCATCGCGCTCGAGCCGGCTTCGTCGCCGGCCATGACCGAAGGGCGCGCCGGCGCGCACCGCGTGGAAGGAATCGCGACGGGACGAATCCCACCGCACATGCTCAACAAGCCCTACGACGAAGCGCGCGCCGTGCCTGAGGAAGACGCGCGGGCGTTGGCGCGGCGTCTCGCGCGCGAGGAAGGACTGCTCGTCGGTACCTCGAGCGGGCTCAACATCAAGGCGGCGATCGATCTCGCGCGCGAGCTCGGCCCTGGCAAGGTCGTCACCACTGTCGCCGTGGACACTGGACTCAAGTACCTCGCGGGTGATCTCTTCGCGTGAAGAAACTCCGCTGGCCGTTGAGCATGACGATGAGCTTCGCGCCGCGCGTCTGGGCGGCCGCGCTGATCGCCCTCGTGATCGTTGTCTGGCTGGCGTGGCAGCGGGACACACCCCCCGATCGCGCC
>Ga0137427_10000296_pt1 | contig 26861 bp, 27 predicted proteins | sample EasRivERMZT700_2_FD_102309 | JGI IMG/M metagenome (GOLD analysis project Ga0137427, IMG submission 102309) | Soil microbial communities from meander-bound floodplain in the East River, Colorado, USA - East River MetaG ERMZT700_2 | ecosystem: Environmental > Terrestrial > Soil > Floodplain ...
CGGACGGCCCGCGGCTTCCCAGATGCACTTCGTGATCCCCGCCTTGTCAGCGGCCGTCAGCCAGTGGTGGGTCGGGACGGTGAGGATGTGCTGCGCGACGATCCGCGCGGCGGGAAACCGCTGGCCCGCAAAGACAGCCGCGAGCTCCGGGATGTCGGACACCGGCGTCGGATAGGCGCGGCTCATGCCGAACCCGGCGCGCCGGCCCAGCTCGTAGAGATGGTCCCGCATTTCGGGCGTGCCGACCAGGATCGGCAGCCGCAGGTACGGATGCGAGGGCCCGTGCGGGAGCGGCAGGCCGAGGCGCTTGCCGAGATCGCCCGACGTGCGCGCGCAGGCCTCGTGGGCCTGTCGCAGACGGGCCCGCCAGTTCTGGAGCAGCGCCGCGCTCACCGCGGACAGCCGCTTCACCTTGACGTCCGTGGGGTAGACCGATCGGCCGAGGCCGAGGAACGGCATCGAGGCCGGAATCCAGTACAGCGCCGGCCGCGTGAAGACGGCCATCGCCAGCACGACCGCCAGACTCTTGAGCGTGTCGAGCCCGGTCTGTTGCGGCAGTGCCCGGCATTCGCGGCGGATCGCCTCCGCCAGCGCATCGGACTTCGTCAGGATGACGCCGCCCGATCCGCACGTGAGGTGCTTGCCGCGGCCAAGGCTGAAGAGGCCGATGTCGCCGAGCGTGCCCAGCGCGCGGCCGTTGACCTCGATGCCCATCGCCTGCGCCGCGTCCTCGATCACCGCGATGCCGAGCGGCGCGCACCGCGCGCGCACGCGGTCGACGTCCGACGCGATGCCGAAGAGGTGATGCGCGACCACGGCGAGCGTATTCGGGCCAATCGCGCGCCCGAGTCCGGACTCGTCCAGGTCGAAGGTCGAGGGGTGGATGTCGCAGAGCACCGGCTTCAGTCCGGCTGTGACGACGGCCGCCGGGACCGAGAAGCACGTGTAGGCCGGGATGACCACCTCGGTGCGCTCGGGCTGTTGTGCCTTGAGGGCCTTCAGGGAAATGGCGAGGGCCGCCGTGCCTGACGACACGAGCGCGACGTGCCTCGCGCCGAAGTGCTCGCCGATCTCGGCTTCGAGCGTCTGGACCGATCGGCCACCGGCGCGGAAGTCCTTGAAGGCCCGCCACAGGTCGGCGAGCGACAGCGCCGCTGCGGCCGGAGGGAGTGTGCGACCGATTCTCATGTCGGGCAGCCTCTAGTGAACGCCGGTGGTGGCCGCGTTGCGGAGCAGGCTCAGGCTGTCGGAGCGCTCGGCGACGAAGTCCGCAATGCACGTGATGGAGCGGAACCGGTCCAGATCGAGATCGGCGGCGGACGCCCGCACGCCGTAATCCAGCTCCAGATGGAGCAGCAGCTCGACGAAGGCGGCCGAATCCAGGACGCCGGCTTCGAAGAGATCGAGATCGACCGACGGCACGGGACGATCGAGCGTGTCGGCAAACAACCGGGAGATCTGCTGGCGGAGTTCGTGGGCGTGAGTCATGGGACTCTCCTCGAGTCGGCTTCCGTGAACTCAACGTGCATTGCGGTAGTAGCCGTCGTAGTTGCCGTAGTTGTTGTGGCGGCGCTCGCCGCCGTTCAGGACCGTGCCGACGATCTTCGAGCGGTCGAGCGCCTCGACGGCGTCGATGAGCGCCTGCTTCGGCGTCTTGTGCGCCGTGACGACGAGCACGTAGCCGTCAATCCAGCGGCCGATGAGCGGCGCGTCGGGCAGCACCGTGGCCGGCGGCGTGTCGATGACGATGTAGTCGTACGAGCGCCGCGCTTCCTGAAGCAGGGCCTCGAACCGCGGCGCGGTCAGGAGCTCGTAGGCGCTGCCGTGGTGCGCGCCCGGCAGCACGAGCGACAGGTTCAGCGCGTCCACTCGAAACACGACCCTGGCCAGCGTGGTCTCCGGGTTCAGGATGGCGTCGATCAGCCCGACGTCCGGCGGATTGGTCAGGCCGAGATAGGCCGCCGCGGTCGGCTGGTGAAAATCCGCGTCGATCACGAGAATGCGCGCCTGGGCCGACTGGGCCAGCGTGCCCGCCAGATTGAGCGCCGTGACCGTTTTGCCGTCGCCCGGCGTCGGGCTCGTGACGGCGACCACCTGGAATCCGTGGTCCCGGCGGCGCTCCTCGATGCGGTACCGCAGCGCGCGGTACTGATCGGCTTCGAGCGAGGCGGGCGCGCGGAAGCTCACGAGCGCTTCGGCGATCCGGGACGGCTCGGCCGTGACGACCGGCTCGAACCCCTGCGACATGGCGGCGACGTCGCCGCCCCCAAACAAGACTCCTCTCATGGCGTGCTCCATGGATGCATTTAGGTTCCCCGCGAGGTCAGCCGGACGAGCTCGTCGTTGCCCGACGCGTAGTGGTGCGTGCCCGCGGCGATGAGGGCCATGGCGACGGCCGCGGCCACGAACGCCGCGGTGCGCCGGCGCCGGCGGCGCTGGCGGTCCTGCTTCGTCGGAATACGGCTGACCGTGGCCAGCAGCGGCAGCTGCGTGATGCTCTGCAGCTCCTCGGCGGTGTGGACGCTGGTGTCGAACCGCTCGGTCCCGAGGATGACGACGAGGCCGAGGCCGATCGCGGCGGCGAGCCCGGCGCCGAGGAGGAACAGCCGCTTCGGCGCGAGCGCTCCGGTCGGTGGCACCGCCGGATCGATCACGCGGAACTGCTCGCCGCGCTTGCCCTCTTCGAGCGTCGCGCCGAGCTGCGCGTCCGCGTAGCGCTTCAGCACCGTCTGGTACCGGTCGTTCGCGCTGTCGTAGTCGCGGGAGTAGAGGTCCAGTGCGCCGGCCAGGCGCGGTGCCGTTTCGACGCGGGCCTCGTATTGCGCGATCTGGCGCTTGAGCGCCTCTTCGCGGTCGCGGAGCGCCTTGATCTCCGCGTCGATCTGCGCGACGGTCCGGGATCCGGGAGCGGCGGGCGTCTGTTTCGCCGTCGGCGCCGGCTCCGTCGTGCCGGTGCCCTTTGCGGCGATCTCCTGCTCGAGCGCCGCGATTTCAGCTTCCTTGGCAATGACCGCCGGCCACTTGTCGTTGTACCCCCGGCCGCGCAGCTCGTTCAGCTCGAGCTTCAGCCGTGTCAGGCGCGTCGCCGGCGTGTCGGACGCCGGAACTCCGGCAATCACGATCCCTTCAGACGGCTTGAGCAACAGGTCGCGCTGATCGGCCTTCCGGATTTGCAGGTCCACGACCTGCCGGAGCTCGCCGTTGAGCCGTTCGAGCGTCGCGATGTTCGCTTCCATCTGCTGCGGCAGGCTGCTGGAGTTGGCCGTCTGGAATCCTCGCAAGCGGGCCTCGCGCATTTCCATGTCCCGCTGCGTCTGCGCGACTTCGCGCTTCAGGAACTCGGCTGTCGACGACGCTTCCATCTTGCGGTTCGACGTGTTCTCGCTGACGTACAGCTGTGCCAGCGTGTTGGCCGTCTCGGCAGTCAGCGTGGGGTCGGTGCCGACGTAGTTGATCTTGAACGAGATGGTCGTGTTGCCGCCGGTCGGCTGCGGCACGTTCTTGAACTCGATGTTCACGTCGCCGCGCATCTTGTCCACGACGCCCTCCATCGGGAGAAAGCGGCGGAGCACCGGGTACAAGTTCAGCTTCTCGATGACCTGCGCGAGCCGCGCCCGGCTCATGACCTGCTGCTCGATCGTCTGAATGCGGGTTTCGAGGCCGCCGGTGACCGACGACTTCACGTAGTCCTCCGATACCCCAGGGCCGTGGACCAGCACGGTGGCGGAGGCCCGGTACAGATTCGGCAGCGAGAGCGCGAGGCTCACGGCGCCGGCGGCCACGAGGCCCGCGGCAAAGAAGCCGTAGCCCTTGCGGCGCCGCCAGATCTGGCCGATGCGGCCGAGAGCCGGCGCGGACGATTCGGGAACGTCGGAGTAGTCAGCCATCGGGTCACCGCACCATCACGATGTCGTTGTGCCGGACCATGAAATTGTCGGTGGCCGGATTCGGCGATCGTCCGGAGGCGATGTAGCTGTAGGCGAAGGGGATCGTCCGCGTGTCGGTGCCGTCGCGGCGGAACACGACGATGCCGTCCTTCTCCGCGTAGTCGCCGAGGCCGCCGGCCATCGCGATCATGTCCAGCACGGTCACCGGCGTCGTCAGCTCGTAGCGGCCCGGCGTCTTCACGCGGCCGACGACCGAGACTTTGAAGCTGTGGACCTCGCGCACGATGATCGAGACGAGCGGAGACTTGATGTACGGCTCGAGCGCCGACGTCAGGTTCTTCTGCAGCGCCATGGGCGTGAGGCCCGCCGCCGGCACGTCGTTGAGCAACGGCAACGAAATGCGGCCGTCCGGCCGCACGGGCACGGTCCTGCTGACCAGTGGGTTCTCCCACACCGAGATTTCCAGCACGTCATCGACGCCGATCGTGTATTCGCGCGCCGGCGCGGCCGGCGGACGGTTCGTTTGCGTGGCCGGCGCCTGGCCGGTCTGCGTCTGATCTTCCAGAGCCACGGCGCCGGGCACGGTGGCCGCAAGCGCCAATCCGATCGCGAGCGTGAGCCGTAGTTGGGCGTTCATGTTGTCAACCTCGTAGGATCCTGAGACACGGCCGCGACAGGGGCGTTCTGCGGGGCCGAGGCGGCCTGGGCCTCACGGTGTCCGGTTGGCCGCGGCCGGAACATCACGACTTTCAGCGTCGCCGCGAGAATCCGCAGGTCGAGCCACGGCGAGCGGTGCTTGATGTAGTAGAGGTCGTACCGGAGCTTCTCGATCTCTTCGTCGAGGTTGTTCGCGTAGCGGAAGCGCACCTGCGCCCAACCCGTCATGCCGGGCCGCACGAGGAGGCGCAGCGCGTAACAGCCAATCGCGGCGCCCGTCAGCTCATTCAGATTGCGACCCACGAGCGTGAAGAGCTCGAGATTGCTGACCGGGTGCGGCCGCGGTCCGACGAGGTTCATCTCGCCCCGCAGGATGTTGAGGAACTGCGGCAGCTCGTCGAGCCGGAACCGGCGGAGCAGCCTGCCCACGCGCGTGACGCGGTGGTGGTTGTCGGCTTCCCATTCCGACTTCCCGCCGCCCGTCTGCATCGTCCGGTACTTCAACAGCGTGAACGGACGGCCGCGGGCGCCCACGCGCTTCTGCCGGAAGAGCACGGGGCCGGGAGAGTCCAGCTTGATGGCGATCGCGAAGAGCAGAAAGAACGGTGAGAAGAGAATGGTCGCGACGAGCGCCGCGAAGAGGCTGGACACGCGGGCGAACCATTCCTGGATCCGTGTCGGAAACAGCCGGGCGGACACCAGGCTCATCGGCGTCAGCGATTCGATCGCGAGCTTGCCGGTGAGCCGCTCGTAGAACACGGCGGCGTCCTCGACGATGATCCCGCGCTGGACGAAGCAATCGAGCAGCGCCGAGATCGGCGTCATCCCGCGGCGCTCGGCGAGCGCGACGACGATCCGGTGCGGCTGCCGCTGCTCCACGACGGACCCGAGCGTGGAAAGCGGGCCGAGGCAGACCGCGCTCACCGAGTCATCCGGCGTCCCCTCCGAGAGCAGGCCGAGCAGCCGGCGCCGGTCGCGCCGCCGCTCGAGCTCGCGGACGAGCTGCGCGGCCAGGGGCGTCGTCCCCAGGATGAGGAGCCGTTCGGGACGGTCGGTGTAGTTCTCGGTCATGCGGGTGTCACTTCCGTGGCGTCCACGACGACAGCCACGCTGCGCTGCAGCAGCTCGACTGACAGCACGAGCAGGCCCTGCCGCGAGCGGACTTCGACGAGGCGGCCTTCGAGGCCGGAGAGCGGGCCTGCGGTGATGCGCGCCCGCTGGCCTTCGGTCAGGTACGGGTAGGGCAACACCGGCATGCGGGCGGTGGCGACGCGCTCGATGGCGTCGATCTCCTGGTCGGCGATCGGCGCGGGCCGATCCCAGCCGGCGCCGAGCATTCGCACCAGGCCGCGGACCGCGCAGACGTCCGTGCACGCGCGGCGATCCATCGCGTGCCGCACGAACAGGTAGCCTGGGAACATCGGGGCCGCGTTGAGCCGGCGGGCGCCGCGCCGGCGGCTCCACACGTCAACCGTCGGCAGGAAGGCGTTATAGCCCTTCGCGAGCAGCTGGTCGCGGACGACGTGTTCGCAGCGGCTGTGCGTCCAGAGCGCGTACCAGGCTGGCGACTGGGATGGCGCGCTGGTCGTGGCTGTCGTCGTGCGGGCGACTGGCGATTGCAACACGGGCTTCGCTCCCTTCAGTGCGATCGGCTACGCGCGATCGCGCTGCGTCCGTTGGTGGAACCCAATCCCTCTGCGCCGGCGTTCGGCACAATAGGCCGCAGGGTACGAAATGGCTGCATGGCCGCCTATCGGGTGATGTCCCGGGAGGTGGCTGGGAAAGCACCGACCGGCCGCCGCCTGCGCGCGCGGCGCGCTTTCGGCGCGGCCGCGGCTCCCAGCCGGCTCGGCAGGAGCGCGACGTAGCCCCGGCAGGCCATCTCGAAGGGCGAGAGCGCCTCGGTCAGAAACTCCTCCGCCGCCTTGAGCCGCGCCAGCGCGCGCCTGGTATCGGTCGTGGCTTCGAGAAGCGTATTCACGGACCGGTAGTGCGCCCTCAGGATGTCGAGCAGGCTGAATCCATCTTCGATAGCCGTCCGGCCGAGGTCGTACGCCCGAGCGCGCTGCTTCTCCCCGCTGCTCAGCAGGTAGCCGAGCAGTGCCGCGCGATACAACCGCGCAAAGAGAACGTGGGGTTTGCCCATATATGACGCCACACACTGCGCTTACGGTTCTCACCCACCTTCTCGCCAAATCGCGTCGCCGTCTATCCGGTAAAGATGAGAGGGCGGGGGCGGTGAACACCGGCTCAGGGCCCGCCTTCGCCGTAGGCTTCGGCGCGCCAGGGAGTTCAGGTCTTTTCCCTACTGCGGGACCCGGCAGGGCTATGCCAAGATCCAACCGGCTGTCCTGTGACCGATCCGTTGAAGGATCTTCAGACTGAGCGTGTGCTCCGACTGCTCGTCGATTCGGTGCGGGATTACGCCATCTTCATGCTGACCACGGAGGGTCAGGTGGCCTCCTGGAACGTCGGGGCGGAGCGGATCAAGGGCTATGCGCCCGAAGAGATCATCGGCCGTCATTTCCGCACCTTCTATCCCGAGAAGGAACAGCAGGAGCGGAAGCCCGAGAACGAGTTGGTGGTCGCCGCCGCGGTCGGCCGGTTCGAGGACGAGGGGTGGCGGATCAGGAAGAATGGCTCGCGGTTCTGGGCCAACGTCATCATCGTGGCGGTCCGGGACGAAGCGGGGGACCTCGTCGGCTTCGGCAAGATCACGCGCGACCTGACTGGCCGCCGGAATGCCGAAGCGCGATTCCGCCGCGTGGTCGAGGGCGTCCGCGACTACGCGATCGTGACGCTCGACGCGGATGGCATGGTCAGAAGCTGGAACGCCGGCGCGCAGCGGCTCAAGCAGTACTCGGAAGCGGAGATTCTGGGGGCGCCTGTCTCGCGCTTCTACATTCCGGAGGACGTCGCCTCCCGGCGGCCGCAGCGTGGTCTGGCCACGGCCGTCGAGCGGGGGGAGTACCGCGACGAAGCGTGGCGCGTCCGCAAAGACGGCACGCGGTTCTGGTCCAGCATCGCGATCACACCCATCCGCGACGATGACGGGCAGCTCATCGGCTTTTCGGAAGTCATCCGCGACATGACCGATCGGAAGCTGCTGATGGAACAGATCCAGCAGCATGCGAACGATCTCGAACAGCGGATCGCCGAGCGCGACCGCACGATGGCGGACCTCGAGTCCTTCAACTACTCGGTGTCACACGACCTGCGCGCGCCGTTGCGGGCCATCGAGGGCTTTGCCGCCGCACTGGCGGAGGACCTGCCGACGCCTCTCACCTCGGAGGTGCACGAGGATCTGCGGCAGATCACGAGCGCCGTCAAGCGCATGAACGCGCTGATCGACGACCTGCTGGACTACAGTCGCGTCAGCCGCGGCGACATCGAGATGGCCGACATCGCCCTGGCGGACGTCATGGCGGGCGTGCTGCACATCGACCCGGGCGCCAGCATCCGCACGGCGATTGAGCCCGGCGTTCGCGTGCGGGTGCAGCGCTCGGCGCTGACGCAGGCGCTCCTCAACCTCGTGGACAACGCCCTGAAATTCCACAAGCCCGGCCTGCCCCCGACCGTGGACATCGTCGCGTCACGCCGCGAGAACACGGTGCGGATCGCGGTGAAGGATGCCGGGATCGGCATCGCCCCGGAGCACCACGCGCGTATCTTTCAGATCTTTCAACGCCTGCACTCCACGGCCGCGTATCCCGGCACCGGCATCGGCCTGGCGCTCGTCAAGCGCATTGCCGAGCGGTTTGGCGGCACCGTCGGCGTGGAGTCCGAGGCGGGCAAAGGCAGCACCTTCTGGATCGATGTTCCCGCCGCCTGAACCACCATGGAACATCTCCTCCTGCTCGTCGAAGACGACGACGCCGACGCCCTGCTCATCGCGCGCGCGATCCGGAAGGCGCAGATCAGCGTGCGGCTGCAGCGCGTGAAGGACGGCGACGAGGCGGTCGACTACCTCGACGGCCGGACGGTGTACGCCGACCGCGTACGGTATCCTCGGCCGTCCGTGGTCCTTCTCGACATCAAGCTGCCCCGCCGTGACGGGTTCGAGGTCATCAGCTGGCTTCGGGGGCAGCCCACGCCGCTCTCCCGGACGGCCGTCGTGATGTTCACGTCGTCAGGACGATCGGCGGACGTCAACCGGGCCTACGAGCTCGGCGCCAATTCGTATCTCCGCAAGCCCGAGCAGCACAGCGATCTCGTGGACGCGATCAACGCGTTCCACGACTTCTGGCTGTCGCGGTGCGCGCTGCCGGAAGTCGGGCCTGGCGCGGTGCGCGATGCCTGACAGCCGGCTTCGCGTGCTGATGATCGAAGACACTCTCTCGGACGTCCAGCTCGTACAGCGGCTCCTGGCGCGCTCGAGGCTGCCGGTCTTCGATCTCCGGCTCGCGACCGATCTCACCCAGGGCATCCAGGCGCTGCGCGCGGGCGGATTCGACGCGGTCCTCCTCGATCTCGGGCTGCCCGACAGCTCGGGTACGGGCACCATGTCCCGGTTGCGCGATGTCGACCCGGACATGCCGACCATCGTCGTGACCGTGACCGATACGCCGCGGACCGTGCTCGATGCCATCCGGCTGGGCGCGGAGGACTACTTCGTCAAGTCCCGGCTCAGCGACGAGGAGCTGATTCACAAGATCGTCGATGCCGTGGTGCGCCGGCACGTGCTGTCCGGCGGACCGTTGGCGCTGGCGGCGCCGCACCGCGTGGGCGGCAAGACCATCCGCGTGCTCGTCGTCGAGGACGACGAGGCCGACGCGAGCCTGCTGCGACGGATGCTCGGCACCGTGAAACTCCTGCGGATCGAGGTTCTGGAGGCCACGACGCTCGAGAACGCGATGGCGCACCTCTCGACCGGCGTCGACATCATCCTGCTGGATCTCAATCTTCCGGACCGGATCGGCCTCGACACGCTGAGGCACCTTCGCGCCACCGACCCGACGACCCCGGTCGTCGTCCTGACCGGCGTGCAAGATCGCCAGACGGCCGTCGCCGCGCTCGAGAGCGGCGCGCAGGATTACCTCGTCAAGGGCCACGTGGACGGGATTGCCGTCGGCCGGTCGCTCCTGCGGCAATTGCGCGCGCCCGCCGCACGGATCGACTAAGGGTTTCACCCGGTAGCGGCGTGCGGCCCGTTTCGCTACTCTGAGTTCAGGTCCCCGCTACCGAAGACTGGAAGGCCATGCTGCCGAGCGATGTTCGCACGCTGCTCGTCGAGGCCCCGGCCGGGCGTCACATTGCTCAGCTGCACAGGGACTCGCGCTCGCTCGTGACTTCAGCCGGGTTGTACGTGGCCGCCGGCCTGGAGCGGGGAGCCGGCGTCGTCATCGTGGCGACTGCGGATCACACCGAGACGATCCTCCAGTACGTCGGGCGCGCGGGGCTTGACGCCGATGCGCTGCGCCGATCCGGCCAGTTCATCGTCCTCGACGCGGAGGCTACGCTCGCCCGGATCCTCCGCGGCGGTCAGCCGGTCTGGAGCGAATTCCAGCGGGTCATCCGTCCGGTCATTGCGCATCTGCATCGATTCGGACAGGCGAGCTGCCGCGTCTACGGCGAGCTGGTGGACGTGCTCTGGTCGCGCAGCAGGTACGCGGCGGCAACCCAGCTCGAGGAGTACTGGAACGCGCTCGGGCAGTCCCAGCAGTTCTCGCTGTTCTGCTCGTACGTGCTCGACAGCCACGACCACCAGTGCTACCACACGCCGCTGGCGGATATCGGCCGGACGCATTCGGAGATCGTCACAGGCGACGATGACGAGGCGTTCCTGCAGGCGCTGGACAAGGCGAGTGAGGATGTGTTCGGCGCCCCGCTGTCCGAGACGGTCACCCTGGCGCCCGAGCACGCGCCCGGCGAGCATCGGCTCCCGGCCGGCCAGCGCACGATGCTGTGGATCGAGCGCATGCTCCCGACCTCGAGCGCCGACATTCTCCAGCGCGCCCGTGCTTACCTCAGCCGGCGCGCCGCGCTGCCGCTCGGATCCGGCTATTAGCGCCGCTAGGGTTTCGACTTTCCGAGCACGTATACGGCGCCGAGCGGTGTCGAGTGCTTTCGCGCGTGCAAGCCTGCACCGTGCTTCAGGCGATGCCAGACGTAGCCGCAGACCTCACACCGGTAGTAGTCCAGGAAGCGCCCAGCGCTTGCGCCGGACAAGGCGTGTCCTCGAGTGCGGCAGTTCGGGCAGGCATCGACGGCGGGGTTCGGCATATGCCCTCCAAGAAGGGCAGGGTAGCGAAGGGTCGGGGGACTCGTCTGTCCCCTTTTGCACCCCAGCCTGAATCGGCGTAAATGCCTTGGTTATTGGTTATTGGTTATCGGGTTATTGGTTAATGACTGTTTTTCACTAAAGAACAGTCAATAACCAATAACCATTAACCAATTCGCGTTACTTGGTAACGCGGCTGATGAACTCCCGCCAGGTTTCCGCGACCTTCGGGGTCGTCGAGACCTTGCCGTTCAGCACGTCGCGGAGCCGGACCGCCTCACCGTAAAGCTCGGCGTTATCGTCGTCGTCCGCGTGGAGCTTGGCGCCTTCGAGCGCCGCGCCCGCAAAGAGACCCTGCGCGCGCGAGTAGGCGAGGATCTTGCTCCCCATCTGCGCGTTGGTGGCCGCGTCGGCCGAGCGGCCGACCGGTCCCGCCGTGACCGACGCCGATCCGCCGAGCGTGAACTTGTCCGCGAGCAGCTCATCGACGCCGCTGCGGTTCATGACGAGCATGGCGAGATCCACCTTCTCGAGGCCAATCTGCCAGCCGATGCTGCCGCCGGTCAGCTTCACGATGGCTGGCGCGGTCCACTGGCGCGTCGAGCGGTCACGAACGCTGACGATGCCCTTGCCGTGCTTGCCGCCGACGATGAAACCGCCCTTGACCAGCGACGGGATCACGATGATGGCTTCCGCGCGCTGCAGGAGATGGTTCGGGATGCCTTTGTCGGGCGTCGCCGTCAGCTCCCGGAGCACTTCCATGGACTCGGTAATCACCTGCGCTTCATCCGAGAGCTCCTGGCGCGTCTGGGCGCTGCCGCTTTGCGCGGCAGTCGTCGAGACGAGCGGCGACACGCCGACGAGCGCGGCGGTCAGGAATCCTGCGATCCGGACTTTCATGGACTTCATATGTCGAGCCTCCAGTCTGCAAAAAGGGGAGCACACTCAGTGCCGTCCGTCCTGCGTCAGCTGTTCGATGCGCTGGAGGAGGGCCGCCGGCTGCACCGGTTTGATCATGACGGCGTTCATGCCGGCCGCGAGCGCCTCGTCGTGCTCGCGCGTGCCGGAGTAGCCGGTCACCGCCATCAACGGCGTCGTCGCGGCGCCGGCGGTCGCGCGCAACGCTCGCGCCGTTTCGAATCCCGACATCCCGGGCAGCCCCAGATCCAGCAGGATGACGTCCGGCCGGTGCCGTTCCGCCTGCTCGATCGCTTCCGGGCCTGATGCCGCCGTGAACACGTCGTACCCGGATGACCGCAGGAAGAACGACCAGACCTCGAGGGCGTCCCGGTAGTCGTCCACGAGCAGGACCTTGGGCAGGCGGCCGTTCGCCACGGGCGCGCGGCTCGCCGGTTTCGGCGGCCGCTGCCGGGATGCAGGGCGGTTCGGGCGGTCGATGTCCGCGGGTCCTCCCGCCAGCGGCAGCACCATCACCACCGCCTGACGGCCGCGACGCGTGCGACGTACGGCGACCGAGCCGCCATGAGCGGCGAAGATCTCGCCCGCCAGCGCGCCGCAGAGATCGACGTCGCGTGACCCTCCAGCGGCGTGCGCGCGTCGTCTCGTGGCGCGATTCGCGAGGGCGCGTCCGCGCGGGACCGACACAGACATCGCGCACACGCGCAGGCGCCGGCCTCCGTCGACGCGGCTGGCCAGGACATGCAGCCGTCCGCCCGCGGGCGTGGAGGCCAGCGCGGATCCGAGGACGCGAGCGATCGCCCGCGCCAGATACCGGCGATCGGCCATCACCGGCATGGGGCCGGCGGGCGGACGCCACTGCAGCGTGATGCGTCTCTCACGCGCGGCGTTCACCAGCGACGCCACGGCCGGCGAGATGATCGACACGAGGTCCTCGCGCTCGAGCGCTGCGGACGCCTCCGTGGCGATTAGCTCAACGGCGGCGTTGAGATTGCCGATCAGCGCGGCCTCGGTCGTGAGGCTCCGCTCGAGCACGGCGAGCGCGTCCTCCCGTGCCTGTTCCGATCCCGATCGCAGTTGCGGCAGTCCGCCCGCGATCGCGTTCAGTGGCACGCGCAGGTGATGGCTCAGCGCGGAGAGCAGGCGCTCCTGCATCCATCGACCGGCTGCAATTCCTCGGCCACAGCCGGCGGAGACGTCGCGGACGGTGCGCGGTCTGGATTGGTAGCGTGAGTGTGACATTGGGCAACCGGCGACCCAGACAGCTGGAGGTGGCCCGTTCGGTACCGTGGCACGGGCCTTGCTCTTTTGGGCGTCCGTGACACGAGCGAGGGTTTCACTCATTGCCGGAGTCTGCCTGCTGTGGTCGATCCAACCGGGGCTGGTTGCCCAGGCTCCGGCGTCGACCGACACGCTGCTCATCCACGTGCCGGAACCAGGCACCTCGGCGAAGGATCAAGCGTGGAACGCCGGGGTTCGACTGAGCATGGCGGCGGCACTCGGCGCGGTGCTGGCGCTTCGTCCACGCCGCCGTGGCACGCCGCCGCGGTCCATGCCCGTCATCGAGACGCAGATCATTCTCGCCACCGTTGGCGCGCTCATCATGCTTGTGGTCGGCACCAGCCTGGCACGCGCCTTCGGCATCGTCGGCGCCGCGAACCTCATTCGCTATCGCGCCAAGATCGACGATCCCAAGGACGCCGTGGTGATGCTCGCGGCGCTCGCGGTCGGACTGGCGTGCGGGGTCGGCCTCTACGTGATTGCCGGCGTCGGCACGCTGATGGTCGGGGTGTTTCTGTGGACGATTGAAAGCTTCGAGCCGAAGGCGATCAAGGCGTTCGACCTGAAGATCAAGGTCAAGAAGGGCGCACCGGATCTGCGGCCGGCGATCGAGCGCACGCTGCGCGCCCATCGCGCGAACTTCGAGATTCGCGCCACGGGCGACGACGAAGTGCACTACATGGTGGAGCTCCCACAGGAGCACAAGACGGATCGCCTCACTGCGGCGCTGGTCGCGATCGCGCCGGCCGACGACGATCCGACGGTCGTGTGGGAAGAAAAGAAGCCGAAAAAGACATGAAACTGCTGGTCCAACCCGGCGCGGGCTTGCAGCCCATCACCGACGCGATCCGGCGCGCGAAGAAGACCGTCGACATCGCCGTCTTCCGCCTGAATCGGAAGGAAGTCGAGACGGCGCTCGGGCAGGCCGTGCAGCGTGGGGTGAAGGTGCGCGCGCTCATCGCCCACACCAATCGTGGCGGCGAGGACCGGCTGCGCAAGCTGGAAGAGCGGCTGCTGGCGATGGGCGTCACCGTGTCGCGGACCGGCGACGAGTTCGTGAAGTATCACGGCAAGTACCTGATCGTCGACAACACGCTCTACGTGTTTGGCTTCAATTACACCAAGAGCGACTTGAGCAAGCGCCGGAGCTTCGCCGTCCAGACCAGGGATCGGCGCGCCGTGAGCGACGCGACCAAGCTCTTCGAAAGCGACATCGGCCGTCAGCCGTACGACGGCACGACGACGTCGCCGCTCGTCGTGAGCCCGGAGACGTCGCGGGCCGCGCTCACGAAGTTCATCAGCGGGGCCAAACGCCGGCTGGCCATCTACGACGGCCGGCTCGAGGACACGAGCATCATCAAGCTGCTGCGCCAGCGCGCGGAGGCGGGCGTGGTGGTTCAGGTCCTCGGCAAGGCCGCGAAGGTGGCCCCCGGTGAAGTGCGCGCGCTGAAGGACCTGCGCATCCACGTGCGCGCCATCATTCGCGACGGCACGCACGCCTTTGTCGGCAGCCAGAGTCTGCGCAAGCTGGAGCTCGACCGGCGCCGCGAAGTCGGCGTCATCGTTCGCAACCCGTCCGTCGCCCGCCAGATGCTCGAAGTGTTCGAGACCGACTGGAACGCGTCAGGGTCGGACGACGAGAAGGACGAGAAGAAGGACGACAAGAAGGATGCGGGTGCGCTGACGGGGGCACGGTCATGAACCCGGCGGCGCTGGCGGTACTGCTGTTCCTGACGCCGCCGGCGGCCGACGGCACGCCTCAGGCATCCGCGCCCGCCTCCGAGAAAGCCGCCACGCAGGATCAGAGCTGGATCGATCGGCAGCGCGCGCGCCTCGACTGGCTCACCGATCGCGGCATCAGACCGAAGGTGGACTCCATCGTGTCGGGCTCCGGCCTGGCCTTCGGCGTCGAGCTCTACAAGCCGCAGCTCTTCGGCAAGCTCGGCGCCTCCTTCGAGACGATGTGGTCGATTCGCGGGTACCGCGCGAACGACCTGAAGGTCGGCGACATCGACGGCGCGGACGAGCGTGTCGAGCTGCGGCCCGCCGACTCGGTGCTCACCTCTACCCTCGAGCTCGAAACGGATGCGCGACCGGGCACCTCCGTGTACGTGCACGCCAAGCACCGCGTGTACAAGCGCGTGGACTTCTTCGGGCTCAATCAGTCGGCGTCACGCGATCTCCGCAGCGACTATTCCGTGACGGGACCGTCCGTCGACGTCGTGGTGCAATGGCAGCCGACGCCGCAGCTCGGGTTCAGCGCCCGTGGCGGCGTGCTCAGCCTGGAGATTGACCGCGGCCACAACGACCGCGTGATGGACGTGCAGGATCGCTTCACGTCGATCGAGGCGCCGGGTCTCGGCGGCCGCAACCCGTATTTCACGATTGGCGTGGGCGGCGTGCTCGATCGCCGCTGGCCCGACGGCGTGCCGACACAAGGCGGATCGATCGGCCTCGCCATCTGGCGATTCGAGCCGATCGAGTCCGAGGCCACCGCGTTCACACGGTACGTCGTCGATGCGCGCCAGCTCTACGAACTGGCCGGACCAAAACATGTGCTGGCCTTTTCGGAAATCGTGTCGTTCACGGCGACGGATGGCCGGCCGGCGCCGTTCTACCTGCAATCGACCCTGGGCGGATCGAAGACGCTGCGAGGCCTCGGCAGCTACCGCCTGCGAGGGCCGGCCATCGCCCATGGCTCGTCGGAGTACCGCTTTCGGGCGCACAAGCGGATCGAGCTGGCCGGGTTCGTCGATGTCGGATCGGCCAGCAGCAGTTTCCGCGCAATTTCCGGCGACACCGTCGTGATCACGCCGGGCGCGGGCATTCGACTCATGACCAAAACCAAGCGCTTCATCCGGGTCGATTGGGGCGTGGGCCCCGACGGCCATCGCTTCATCTTCACGGTCGACGGGCCTTACTGAGAGCGAGGTATGCCATGACGTCTGTTTTCGTGACGGCGGCGTTCATCGCGCTGTCGAGCCTCGGACCCGCCGATGACGGAGCGACGATCCGCGGCCGCGTCACGGACAACCAGGGCCGGCCGCTGGCCAACGTGGAGGTGATTGCACAGGCCGGCACGTTGCCTGGCCGTGTCGCCACACGGACAGGCGCGACCGGCCACTTCGCCCTGCGCGCCCTGCCTGACGGCGAGTACGTGCTGACGTTCCAGCGCGAGAACCTCGTCGTCCACAAAATCTCGGCGGCCGTCTCGCCCGGAGAACTGGTGAGCCTCGACGTCGGGCTGATTCCGTCGGCTCAGGCCTCGAGCAAGCCGGAGCCCATCGTCGTCACTATTCAGGACCGGCAGACGTTCATTCGACATCCCCTCATCGCGATCACGTACCACCGCGACCGCCTCGACATGCTGCCGCTCGTGGGCACGGCGGCATCGGCGCTCGAGCTCGGGCCGGGCACGATCACGACCTCGCCCTTCGAACCAGGCGTCTGGCTGGATGACCGGCCGGTACTGCTGGCGTGGCCGGATCGCCGGCTGGCGCTGCCCGTCGATTTCGGACGAGCCGGTCTCGCGGAAATCACGCTGATTCGCGCGGGCGTGCCGATCGATCTCGGACCGGCGGACGGCGGCGCCGTGCAGATCGCGCCGCGTCGCGGCGCGGATTTCTGGACCGGGTCGTTTCAGCTGGTGGGAGGCGCCGCGGGCGCGCAGGCCGACGCGGCCGTCAGAGCGCGCGACACGAGCAATGCGGTCGGCGCGGTCGAAGCCACGTTCGGCGGACCGGCGATCCCGGGACGGACCTGGTTCTTTGCGACGTTCACCTCGGATCGGCCGAATGTCCCCGAGGAGACCGCCCTCGCCGGCGCGCCCTTCGAGAGCCGCGTGCACGACTCGACGTTCTACGGCCGCCTGACGCATCAGTTCGGCAGCCGGCACCGCATCGACGGCTCGTTCTCGCGGGTGGGCACGTCCTCGGAGCAGGCCCTGTTCGACGGCTGGCGAGTCGCCGACGTCACGGCGGCGACCACCGACGACGCCGCGCAGGCGTTGTGGGCGGTCCGGACGTCGAGCCAGCTTGGCGGCGCCACGTTCCTCGAACTGCGGGCGACTGGTGAATCGCTCTCGCTCGAGGCTCCCGCGCCGGAGTTCACCAGCCTCGTCGCGCGCACGGCCGTAGTCGACTTGCCCGCGCGCCTCGGACTGGCCGCGCCGCGCGGGTGTCTCGGGTGCGACGCGAGCCGCCGTTCGGTGCTCGGCGGCCGGGCGGTCCTGCACCATCTGCTCGGCATCGGCGAGCAGTCGCACGATCTCGTCGCCGGGTATGAAATGACGCGTTACCGAAGCCGGCCCGCGCCCGACAGCGGCGCGCGGATCGAGCTGCTCGCCTCGAGAACGGCGCTGGCCGGCAATGCGCCGATTCCGGTGATCGTGCCCAACGGATCGAGCGCTGTCGCCTGGTTCCCGGCTCTGGATTCGGACCTCGATGGCCGCGAGCACAGCCTCTTCGTCGGCGATCGCTGGCGATCGTCCGCCGGCCTCACGATCGACGCCGGCGTGCGGATGGAGTGGTGGCGGCTCGCCGCCTCGAACGGCGCGAACGTCCTGAACGAATGGGCGCTCAGCCCGCGCGTGCAGGTGGCCTGGGAGCCGCCCGGCGCGCACGAATGGCGCTGGACCGGCAGCTTCGCGCAGTACGCGAGCGGCCTGCCGTGGCGGAGCGACGATCTCTCGCTCGCCACGCAATCGTCGTGGCGGCAGGTTCAGTACGGCGGCCCCGCGCTCAACACCGGCGGCGCAATCTTCGCGACGCCCGACACACTGGCGCAGGTCGCCTCGTGGTTCGCGGCCGCAGGCGGCACCGGTCTGCCGCCGTCTGCGGCCGTGGTGCCCGGCCTCACCACGGTCGCGCTCGAGCGATCGCGAGCGCCGCAAACGACCGAGCTGGCCGCAGGATTCGGCGGACGCGTCGGCCCGATCGAGCTGCGATCGGACGTCGTGTGGCGAACGAGCGGCGCGCTGCGCGCGCGCGTGGCCACGCCCGGGGTGTTCTCGATTGACGAGCTGGGACAGGCCATCGATACCGGCGTGCCCGAGCGGCGCGAGGGCCTCTGGCGCAAGAGCGCCGAGCTCACGCTCCAAGGGCACTATCGAATCGGCTTGCAGGCGAATGTGGGCGCGGCGTACACGCTGTCGCGGCTCTGGGGCACGGCCGACGATCGGCTCGGCGACGATCCGTCGCAGCTGCTCGCGTTCGGCTACCCGCAGTATTTCGACGAAGCCTGGGCGGCGCCCGCGGGCAATCTCCGTCGCGACCGCCGCCATCGCACGCATTTCTGGGTCGTCGGCCAGCCGATCGACCGCGAATCCATCGGCCGGCTCACGGTCGGACTCCTCTGGCGGCTGGAGTCGGGCACGCCGTACGGCGCGGTCGGATGGATCGACCCGCGCCCCTTCGTGGCCAATCCGGGCGTGGCGCAGCCTCCCGCCGCGGTGCCGTACTACTTCACCGGCCGCGATGCCTTCCGATCGGACGGCTTGTCGCGCGTCGATCTGTCGTTCCAGTTCGCGCGTCCCGTGCCGGGCATGCTGCGCGGCGAATGGTTCGTGCGCGCCGACATGCTGAACCTGTTCGGCGATACCGCCACGCTCGACCCGTGGCGCGACGCCGTCGTCGTGACGGCACTTCAGGATCCGTCGCGACTGGCGCCCTTCAATCCGTTCACGGACCAGCCGGTCGAGGGCGTGCATTGGACCCGCGACACGCGGTTTCCCAGCGACACCGGCGCGCTTCGCACAATGCCGCGGTCGTTTCGCTGGTTTGTCGGCATCCGCTTCTAGGAGGACTGCAGGCCATGGCACATCGCGCGCTTATCGTTGCCGCCTCGGTCCTTGCGGTGGTGACCGCCTGCGCCAGCCGGACGATGGTGAAGTCGTCCGGAACGAAGGCGGCGATCGCCGAGCTCTGGTCCGCGCCGGCCTCGCCCCGGAATCTGTTGGACGGCGTAGGCGGCCCGGAGCTCGCGCCACCGCCGGACGCGAAGTACAAGGTCATCGAAATCAAACGCGGAGGCTTCAGCGACGGCTACACCGTGGTCGGTCCCGGGAAGCGTGAGTGGAGCGCGAAGTTTCCGCCCGAGGCTTCCACCGAAGTCGTCGCGTCGCGGATTCTGTGGGCCGTCGGCTTCCATCAGCCCCCGATCTACTTCCTGCGCGAGTGGCAGGCCGAGGGCAGCGATCTCTCCAATCCGCAGCTCCCGGCGCGTTTCAGGGAAAAGAATCCGTCGCTGCACGGCCTGAAGACCGAAGGGGACTGGTCGCTCTACAACAATCCGTTTGTCGGCACCACCGAGTTGAACGGCCTGCTGGTCCTTCACGCGCTGCTCGGCAACTCCGACCTCAAGGACTCGAACAACTCCCTCTATGAGCTGAACCGGTCGCATGAGGGCGCCGCACGCTGGTACGTCACCCGCGATGTCGGCCACACATTCGGCCGCACCGGGGTGATCTTCGCGCCGCGGGGCGACATCGACGTCTTTGAAAAGACGCCCTTCATCCTGGGCGTCTCGGGCGGCCTGGTCCAGCTCGATTACAAGGGCCTGCACGGAAACCTGTTCAAAGCGATTCGAGTCGCCGACGTGCGCTGGCTGTGCGAGCAGCTGAACACGCTCACGGACGACCAGTGGCGCGATGCGTTTCGTGCCGGTGGATATGAGCCCGGCCTCGCCGACCGATTCATCCGCAGTCTGAAACAGAAAATCGCGCAAGGCCTCGCCCTTCGCGCAACGCCGTAAGGAGGCGTCATGACGCTCAATTACTTTCGATCGGCCGGAGCCGCGTGGGCGGCAGGGACGGCGCTCGTCGTCGCGACCGCCGTCCTGACGGCCCAGCAGCAGACGCAGCTGCCCCCGCCGACCCAGCGCGTGGCGCCTCCGCCCGACACCACGAACACCGGCAAGGCGGTTGAAGAGTTCACGGCGAAGGTGAAGACGTATGCAGCACTGCATCAGAAGATCGAGGCCGGGCTGCCCAAGCTGCCCAAAGAGGCGAGCCCCCAACAGAAGGACTTCAATCAGCGCGAGCTCGGCCGCCTCATCAAACAGGCTCGAGCGACGGCGAAGCAGAGCGACGTCCTCACCCCAACCATGCAGGCGTACGTGCGGCAGCAGCTCGTCAAGATATTCGCCGGCGCCGAGGGCGCCGCTCGCCTGGCTTCGGTGATGGACGAGAACCCGGTCGGGGCCAAAGTCGGGGTGAACGACCGTTACCCTGACAGCATTCCGCTGTCGACGATGCCGCCCGAGGTGCTGCAGGTGCTGCCCAAGATGCCCGAGGAGCTCGAGTACCGCTTTGTCGGCGACAACCTCGTGATCCTCGACCCGCACGCCCACCTCATCGTGGACTACATGCCGGCGGCGTTGCCGAAAGGAAAAAAATCATGAAGACGCGTGAGACCTGGCTGGCTCCGCTCGCCGCCGCGGCGATCGCGATCACCGCGGCCACGTGCACGCTCGCCCAGCCTGAACCGACTGCGGGTCCCGCCGCGGTGACCGCGCCGCCGGCGCAGGCGCCGCCGGCCACGCTCCGCAACGCCTCCAACTCGATGAAGATCGGCGTCATGGGAGACTTCGGCACCGGCACCCGCGTCCAGTACGAGACCGCCGCGCAGATGCTCAAGACCTACCAGGCTTTCAAATACGAGATCGTGCTGCTCACCGGCGACAACCTGTACGGCGACGAACGGCCCCAGGACTTCGTGCTGAAGTTCGAAAAACCCTACAAGCCGCTGCTCGACGCGGGCGTGAAGTTCTATGCCTCGCTCGGGAACCACGACTCGCGCGAGCAGCGCACCTACCCGCCCTTCAACATGGGAGACAAGCTCTATTACTCCTTCAAGGCGCCCAGGCAGGACGTTCGATTCTTTGCGTTCGAAAGCACGTATCCGGAGCCGGAACAGATCAAGTGGCTCGAGGACGAGCTCAAGGGTTCCCGTGAGGCCTGGAAGGTGATGTTCTTCCATCACCCGCTCTACTCGTCCGGAGGGCGGCATGGATCGGACACGCAGCTGCGCGGTGTGCTCGAGCCGCTGTTCATCAAGTACAACGTCAGCATGGTCCTGACGGGCCACGATCATTTCTACGAGCGCACGAAACCGCAGAAGGGGATTGTCTATTTCGTCCTCGGCGCCGGTGGCCAGTTGCGCATGGGCAACATCGACCGGACGTCCGGGATCACGGCCAGGGGCTTCGACACGGACACATCGTTCATGGTGGGCGAGTTCATCGACGACGAGTTTGTGTTTCAGGCGATCTCACGGACGGGCCAGATCATCGATTCGGGGACCGTGAGCCGCCGCAAAGCCGAGGACGCCGGCGGCGCTCCCGCTACTCGCCCGAGGTGAACGCGCGGCCCGAGGCGCGACGCGTCGGGCCGCTCGCGCCGGATTCGAGCCATTCCTTGAGGCGGCGCAAATCCTCGCGCATCATCGATTCCGGCGCGGCGCCCGCGAGCGACGCGAACGCGGCGCCGAGCCGGCCCGCCGGCGGGGCGTACTGCAACAGCACGCGCACCTCGGTGGAGTGCCCCGGCAGACGCCGGAAGGTCACCGATCCGGCGCTCACCACGTCGGAGTCGCCGACCGATCGCCAGGCAATCAGATCCGGCCGCCGCTCGTTGATGATCTCGGCGTCCCACTCGATGATGAGCCCGGCGGGTCCGCCAATCACCCAGTGCGACCGGTAATCGTCGATGAGACTGATGAACTCGAGGTGCGAGACGAAGAGCGGCAGATTGCGCAGGTCGCGCCAGAAATCGAACACCTCCTCAGCCGGCCGGTGGATCGTGATCGCGCCCTCGAGCCGGATTCCGCGCGAGCCGGACAACGCGCGCTTCGTGTCGCGTACCCGCGTGCGGCCGAGCGCGGCGTTGACCGGACAGACGCCCGTGAGGCCTCGCGCGACCAGACCCAGGCCCGCGGCGCGGGCGGACCGCCGCCCTCGCTTTGACGCGGCCGCGACCGCCACCAGCGCCAGCCCGGCGGCGATCGACGCCACTCGCTCCCAGTTCCTGACGTTCTGCCGCATAAATCACTGCGGGGGGACTTTGTCCCCGCCGCACCCCCCTACGCGCTAGGACACGCCGCCTTCGTCCTCTTCGCGCTCCGGTTCCTGGTTGTAGCCGACAGCCGGACCGGTGCGATCGCCGGTCTCCGATTCGGTGGCGCCCGGGCCCGGGTCGTTGGCCTGTCCGGGCACGTCAGCGGTGCCGCGGCGGTTGCGGTTCGGCAGGTTGCTCTGATCCGGCGGCAGCTGCGGGTCCGGTCGGCTCGGATTCGGCGTGGTCGGATTCGTCGTATTCGTCGGATTCGTGGGGTTCACAGCGTCACTCTCCTCGCCCGCGTCGTTCTGCCGCCGGGCTTCGGCTCGCGCACGAGCGTCACGCTCTTCCCGTCCGTGGTTCGGTGCAGTGGGGGGTGACGCGAACGCCGGGAGGTCAGACATCAACTTACGACTTGAATGGGGTTGATCCATTGCAAAGCGTCCCTTGCGTCTGAGCTCCCGGCACCCTCATGCATTCCAAGTTCCGTGCCAGCGTCAGGGATTGGCATTCGCGCTGAATTCGTCCCGAGGCGTCGAATCCATGTGGATGCCGGGCACGTACAGGTCGTCAGAGGATGCCGTCACTCGGCACTGGGATGCTCACGGCGCAGGCGCGCCTCGGCGGCGAGCCAGTCCTCCACGTCGTGTCCCTCCTCGCGCCCGCGCTCGACATAGCGCGCGTAGGCCTCGCGCGAAATCTCCGTCGGCGAGACCTCTGGTGGCCGTTCGACGGCCTCCGGCGCCCGCGCTGTCTTCTCGTCCACGGACACTCCACGCACCGGATCAGTCGCCATGAATGCCTCCTTCAGTGCCTGCGCGTCTGGAAAGCAAGCCGCGTGCCGGGTTGGCCGAGGGCTTGCAGTGATGGAGATACAGGAGGCTCCAATGTCACTTCTCCCCCGCAAGGCCGCCGGCGCCGCCGTGCTGGCAGCCGCGCTCGCGATCCTCTACCCGGCCGATGCGCTCGCGCAGTCGTTCTCCGATCAGGCGCTGCAGGATCGCATCACGTTCACCCTCAACACGACGCAGGTGCCACGCTTCTACGACCTGACGGTGTCGGTGGTCGACGGCGTCACCACGCTGACCGGCAGGGTCGCGACGCTCGAGCAGCGCGCCGAGGTCGAACGCCTCGCGAGAAGGGCAGGCGCGCGCCTCATCGTGAATGACGTGGTCGTCAATCGCGATGTGGAGCACATGCTGGCCGATCGCCGGGCGCCCGGGTTCTCGAAGGGCGGCGATCCGGTCAGCGACACCTGGATCACCAACACCGTGCGGGGGTCATTCATGCGCGACGAGTTGATTCGCGGCGGCGACATCACCATTGAAACGGTCAACGGCGTGGTCACGCTGCGCGGCCGCGTCCGGACTGAGCCCGGCCGTCAGCGCGCGCTCGCGCTGGCGGGCGGAGTCGAGGGCGTCCGGCGCGTCCTCGACGTACTCCTGATCGGACGGTGACCGTGCTGACCAGCGAAACCGTCCTCAAGCCCTACTGGAGCGATGGCGACGGGCTCCCGCGGTTCGCGCGGCTGGCCCATGACCTCACCGTGGACGTCGTGATCGTCGGCGGCGGCATCACGGGCCTGACGGCCGCCTGGCTGTTGAAACAAGCCGGCAGGCGTGTGGCCGTCGTGGAGCGCTCGAGGTGCATGGCCGGGGATACCGGCTACACGACCGCGCACCTCACGGCCGTCACCGACACGCGGCTCGCCGCGCTCCACAAGTCGTTCGGTGAGGATCACGCGCGCGCCGCCTGGGACGCGGGGTTCGCGGCGATCGCGCAAATCGACGACTGCGTGCGGGCTGAGAAGATCGACTGCGACTTCGGCTGGGTGCCGGGTTATCTCTTCGCCGCGGGCGACGCCGAGCCGGCGGCGTCCGACATCAAGGACCTCGAACGTGAGGCCGAAGTGGCCGACGGGCTCGGCTTTGACGCGACCTATGTGGACCGCATCCCGTTCGTCAACCGCCCGGGCGTTCGGTTCGACGGTCAGGCGCGCATCAACCCGCGCGCCTATCTCGCCGGTCTTGCGAAAGCCGTGCACGGCGAGGGCAGCTCGATCTTCGAGCAGACGAACGTCGACGACGTGGCCGGCGATCCGCCGGTCGTGAAGGCCGGCGGCTACTCGATCCGATGCGAATTCGTGGTCGTGGCCACGCACAATCCGATCATGGGCAAGGCGGGCTGGCTCAGCGCGACGCTGCTGCAGACGAAGCTCGCGCTGTACACGACGTATGCGATTGCCGGGCGCGTGAAGGCGGGCACGGTGCCAGACGCGCTGTTCTGGGATACGGGGGATCCGTACCACTACCTGCGCATCGAGCCGCACCGCGGGTACGACGTCGTCGTCTTCGGCGGCGAGGACCACAAGACGGGACAGCAGGCCGACACGCAGGCCTGCTACACGCGCCTCGAGCGGGCGTTGGAGGCGTGGGTGCCCGGCGTCACGCTCACGCATCGCTGGTCCGGCCAGGTGATTGAGACGAACGATGGGCTGCCGCTCATCGGCGAGATCGCGCCGAAGCAGTTCGTGTCCACCGGCTACGCCGGCAACGGCATCACCTTCGGCACCGTGGGCGCGATGATGGCGGCCGATGCCGTGACCGGGCGCCGCAATCCGTGGGCGGAGCTCTTCGACACGGGCCGGACGAAAATTCTCGGCGGGCTGTGGAACTACCTGCTCGAGAACAAGGACTATCCGTACTATCTGGTGCGGGATCGGTTTGCCGGCTCGGAAGGGCGCTCGGTCCGCGCGGTCCGGCGCGGGACGGGCAAGGTGCTGTCACTCGATGGCCAGCACGTGGCGGTCTATCGGGATATGGACGGGTCGGTGGTGAAGCGCTCAGCCGTCTGCACGCACCTCGGATGCCTGGTGCAATGGAATGCGGCCGAGAAGACGTGGGACTGTCCGTGTCACGGATCGCGCTTCACGACTTCCGGCCGCGTGATTGGTGGCCCGGCTGAGGCGCCGCTCGAAGAGCCGCGCTAGGACGCAGAGCCGTCTCCGTTTCCGTCTGCGTCGCCGCTCTGGCGCTTCCAGAACTCGTCAACGGACTGCCGGGCGATCTCGCGTGCGTACCCGTACCGCTGTTGCACCAGGCCGATGAGCTTTTCCTTGGTGCCATCGAGCTTTTCGAGCTCGTCATCCGTCAGGCGGCCCCACTGCATCTTGGCGTGGCCCTTCAGCTCATGCCACTTGCCCTCAATCTGATCGCGATTCATGGTTCCTCTCCTGTCCGTGATGGGTATTGCAGGGTTCGTGCCTACATCGGGTGCTCGGATTTCGCTCGAACAGGGAAGCGTCGAGGCATAGTTCGGGCAACCGGGGAGCCAATGTGGGTAAAACATCACGGGCGGACGCGGAGCGTTGAGCAGGAGGCCCGGACCGGTTCTTGCAGAGTCAACGCTCGTGGCCAGGTTGCGGGTATCGGTCGGTCGGTTCGCGCGGATCGCTCTGATCGTTCTCGCGATCGGCCTCACGCTCGGCGTAGGCATTGCTTACTGGTTTTTCAACCCGCAGGCTTTGAAAGCCCGGGCGGAACAAAGACTTTCGGACCGCCTGGGAATGCCCGTGACCCTCGGCGACTTGCGGATCTCGCTGCTGCCCAGACCGCGCATCGTCGGCACCTCTCTGGTCGCGACGATGCCCTCGGCGCCGGCCCGGCCGTTTCTGGAAATCGACCGTTTCTCGGCAGAGATCGGGCCATTCTCGGTATGGCGGGGCTACGTGCGATCCGTCCTGGTTGAGGGCCTTCGCGTGGTGGTGCCGCCTGGAAGCGCGCCGTCGCTTGGGGAGCCTGCGCCGGCGGCCGACAGCCCGGAGCGCACGTTTGCCGGACATCTCGAGGCGCGCGGCGCGGTCCTGACGTTTCTCCGCAAGGATCCGGCGAAGGAGCCGCTCGAGTTCAAGATCCACAATCTGTCGATCGCCAACGTCGGCTTCGGGAACGTGATGCCGTTCTCCACGTCGATGACCAATCCCGTTCCTGAAGGCCTCGTCGAGTCGTCGGGAACGATCGGTCCATGGAATCGGCGGGAACCGCTCGCGCTGCCCGTCCGAGGCGACTACCGCTTCAGTCTGGCGAAGCTCGGGACGATTCGCGGTGTCGGCGGCACGTTGTCGTCGACAGGCAAATACGACGGCCACCTCGAACAGATCGCGGTGACGGGCACGACGACCACGCCCGACTTCAGCCTCGATCTCGGCGGCCGGCCGGTGCCGCTGACTGCTGAGTTCCGCGCCATCGTCGATGCGTCCGACGGCACGACGAAGCTGGATCGTGTGGAGGCGCGTCTCTTCTCGACCGTGATTGTCGTGAACGGCGCGATCGACAACCTGCCGGGTCCGGGGCGCCGGCACATCGATCTCTCCGCGCGCGTCGAGAACGGTCGCATCGAAGACGTGCTGCGGCTCGTCGTGGACCGCGAGAAGCCGTCGCTTGCCGGCAACATCTCGCTCACGGCGCGCATCCGGATTCCGCCAGGCGCGCAGCCGGTCAAGCGCCGGCTGACCGTGGACGGCACGTTCGGGCTCGACCGCGCGCTCTTCAGCGACGCCGGGGTGCACGCGAAGCTGCTGGAGCTCAGTCGCCGCAGTCAGGCCAGGGACACCGGCGCGGAGCTGATCCCGGGCGCCTTGAGCAGCCTGGCCGGGCGGTTCGCGCTGGCCGAAGGCGTCATTGCGCTTGACGGCGTCACCTTTGAGGTGCCGGGCGCGGCGATCCACCTCGACGGCCGGTTCGTCTCCGAGACGGGTGAGATCGACATGGCGGGCGAGTTGCGGATGCAGGCCAGCATGTCGAGCGCGGTTGGCGGAAAGAAGTCGATTCTTCTCAAGCCGTTTGAC
>Ga0137427_10000297_pt1 | contig 26853 bp, 19 predicted proteins | sample EasRivERMZT700_2_FD_102309 | JGI IMG/M metagenome (GOLD analysis project Ga0137427, IMG submission 102309) | Soil microbial communities from meander-bound floodplain in the East River, Colorado, USA - East River MetaG ERMZT700_2 | ecosystem: Environmental > Terrestrial > Soil > Floodplain ...
ATCGGGTCCGCCGGAGGCCAGCGTGGGGTGCCACCGGGCGGCCGGCGCGGCGCGCCGCCGCCTGGCGCCCGGCGTGGCGGTCCCTCAGCGACCTCGTCGCGCATCGAGCAGCGCTTCTACACGCTCGAGGCCACGAACGAGGACATGGAGTACGCCGTCTTCGTGTCATCGAAGATCGACCCGAAGAAGCCGGCGCCGCTCGTCATCGGTCTGCACGGACTCGGCACGCCGCCGGCGGCGTGGCTCGGACGCATCACCGACGCCGCCGAGCGCGCCGGTTACATCGTGGCGGCACCGACGGGCTATTCGCTGACGGGGTGGTACGGCGCGAACGGTCCGGGACGGCCCGTCGGCGACACGAACGTCGGCGCGCTGAGCGAGAAGGACGTGCTCAACGTCCTCGACCTGATGCGGGCGGAATTCAACATCGACGAGCGCCGGATTTACCTGGCCGGCCATTCGATGGGTGGCGCCGGCGCGCTGTTCCTCGGCATCAAGCACAAGCATCTTTGGGCCGCGGTGTCGGCGTCCGCGCCCGCGATTCGATCGAACCTGCACACACCCGCCGAGATCGAGCAGGCGACAGATGTGCCCTTCATCCTGATTCATGGCGACAAGGACGCCGCCGTGCCGGTCGAGCAGACGCGGCAATGGGCGGCGAAGATGAAGGCGCTGAAAATGACGTACGAGTACCGCGAGCTCGGCGGCGGTACCCACAGCAGCACGCTCGACGACGGTGCGCCGCACACGTTCCAGTTCTTCGACAAGCACGTCAAACCGCCGCGATAACTGCAATCGACCTTCCCAGCCAGGAGGCTCCCCATGTCGCTTGTCCGCAAGCTCGTGTTGACTGGTCTCTGTATGTGCGTTGTGGCGTGTGCCGGCGTCGCGCCGGCCAGTACCATCGGCGAGACCAACAAGGCGCTGGTGCGGCAGTGGATTCAGGACGTTGACGCCGCCAAAGGTGCCCTGACCGTGGTCGACAAGTGGATGAGCCCGGACTTCAAGCTGCACCTGAACGGCGGGGCGCCGATGGATCTCGCGGCCTACAAGTCGATGATTGGCAGCGTCATGGGCGCGTTCTCGAACATGACGCATGAGATTCAATCGATGGTCGCCGAAGGCGATCGCGTGTTCATCGGCATGACGATTCGCGGGACGCACACCGGCGAGTATCAAGGCATCAAAGCGACCGGCCGCCAAATCTCCATCGTCGAAGCGATCAACATGCGATTCGTCAACGGCAAGATTGCCGAGGAATGGGCCGTGGTCGATCTCGGAACGCTGCAGCAGCAGTTGACGGCGCCGAAGTAATCACGCGTGACCTCTATGCGACGATTCGGCTCCAGGCTCAGCCCTCCGACAGCGCTCGCTCAAGTTCTTGACTGACGCCAAGCGCGGGTGCGTGCTGCCGCAAATAGATCATGTCGAGCCGCGCTCCTTGCGTGCGGATGATGCCCAGCACATCGCGCCATTGCCGATCGGAGATCCCGCCGCCCGGCCGGTACCAGCGAAGCTTCTGCAACAGGATGTCTTCGGGCGGATGGACGCCGATGGTCACGCCTTCGCGGACGGTCACCAGCTTGCGTCGAGCGATCTGCTGGGCGTCGAGGGCCGTGCCTCCGGCAACGAACAAGTCGATCTTGAGCATCGACGCCTGGTGGATGAGGTTTGTGCTGGAGCGCTCGCGCACCGCCCGACGCAGCGCATCCTCGTCGACGTAGAACTCGGACGACAACGCGGCGACGAGTTGTGAGACGTGGTGCGCTTCCAGGGCGGCCACGATGTCGATGTCGATCGTCGAGCGGGGCTCGCCGGCGAACGAGCTCGCGATGGATCCCCCCACGGTGTTGGCAATGCCCAGCGCGTCCAGGGCGCGAATCGCCGACTACGCGACGGCGATCGGATCGTCCCCGGCCGAACTCACCGGGGCTCCAGCGTCGCAATCTCAGGGAATGTCTTCTCCGCCAGCTCGCGGCCGAGCAGAATCAGCGCCAGTCGAAGGCGTTGCTCATGAGGCGACGCGTTCGGAAATCGATCGCGGATCCCGCATTTCGTCAGCGTCAACGCCGTCTGGGTGAGGTCGGTGACGATGTCGGCCTTCTGCTGCGGCGTCATCCGTCGCCAGGCCTCGATTTGCATCTGCTCGATCTCCGGTGCGGTGTCGAGACTGAGCGGAACGCGCGGCATGCTGGTGATTCTAGCAGCCGCCACTCAAGAACTCCGGGTCAGCCGGTGACCGATACAGCCCGAACGTCAGCGCCCATGTGCCGGATACGTGAGCGCTCGGAAAAGATCCGCTGAAACGGCACCGCCCGCAATGATGGGGAGCCTCCGGAGCAACGGCGTTGACCGTGAACCACACTTCCTCGAAGCCAATCGACGGCAATCCAGGAGGCGAGTCGAGTCGCCATCATGCCGACCATACCGCCTCTTATCGAGCTATTCGCACGCCGGCCGGCGGTAGACTGAGGCCCCATGCGCATCGTGCCGACTCTCGCCACCGCTGCTTTCCTCACCGCCAGCTTGGCCGGACGACAAGCCACCGCGATCACCACGGCCGGTCAACCCGCACAGCTCGACATCCGAAGTGCGGGACCGAACAGCCTGCGGATCACGCTCAAGCCGGTGTCGTTTGCGGGAGACTTCCCCGCCACGCCTGCGGTGGCCGATCGATCGTGGCCAGCGCCGGGGATCAGCGTGCGATCTCTGAGTTTGGACCGCCGGCTCGAACGAACTGTCGGCAAGTTCCGCGTGGTCGTCGAGCCGTCGCCGCTTTCGGTGAGGGTGCACGACGGCGGCCGGATCGTGCAGACGCTGCGCTTCGAATCCGACGGTCAGTTGAGTTTCGACGTCGATGACAGCCCGGTGCTTGGCATGGGCGAGGGCGGCCCGCGTCCCGCACGCGGCACGCCGTGGCGCGAGCAGCCGGTGCAATACGACCGGCGAGGCGCGCTCGACACGATGGAGCCGCGCTGGCAGGCCGACATGTACGGATCGCGCAATCCGGCCGCGGTACTCTTCGGCACGTCCGGCTGGGGATTGTTCGTGGCCACACCGTGGGTGCAAGTCGATCTTCGCGAAGCGGCACGCGGCAAGTTTTTGCCCGTGCAGCCCGACGCCGGTTCCGGACCGCAGACCGAGCGTAACCAGCAACAGGCGCTCGGCAAAGGACTGCCGCCGCCGGACAAGTACGTCCCGGGCCTGTACGACGTCTTCGTCTTTGACGCACAGGATCCCCCTGCCGCTCTCAACGACTTCGCCGCCATCACGGGCCGCGCCTCGATGCCACCGCGCTGGGCGCTCGGCTACATGCAGTCGCACCGCACGCTGCAGGACGAAACGCAGATGCTGCGGGTCGTGGACACGTTCCGCGAGAAGAAGATTCCGCTCGACGCCGTGATTTACCTCGGCACCGGATTCGCGCCGGTCGGCTGGAACACGCGGCAGCCGTCGTTCGACTTCAATCCCAACGTCTTCAAGCGCGACCCGAAGACCGTGCTGGCCGACTTTCACAATCGCCATACCAAGGTCATCGTCCACATGGTCCCGTGGGATCGCGATCGTCTGCCGACGCTGCACGGCACGATTCCCGCCGCGCCGGGCGAGACGGTGGACACTTCGCACATCCAGTCTTACTGGCAGCAGCACGTGGGGCTGGTCGAATCGGGCATCGACGCCTTCTGGCCCGACGAAGGCGACTGGTTCAATCTCTTCGAGCGCATCAAGCGGCACCAGCTCTACTACCAGGGATCGCTGAAGACGACGCCGAACGTGCGGCCGTGGAGCCTGCAGCGCAACGGCTTTCCCGGCATCGCGCAGTGGGGCGGCTGGGTCTGGTCGGGCGACACCGACACGTCGTGGAAAACGCTCGAAGCGCAGATCGCGGTCGGGCTCAACTACTCGCTGAGCATTGGCCCGTACTGGGGATCGGACATCGGCGGGTTCTACCCGAATCGCGAGTACACGGGCGAGCTCTACGCGCGCTGGTTTCAGTTCGCGGCGTTCTGCGGATCGTTCCGGTCGCACGGCCGCGTGTGGTGGATGCGAACGCCGTGGGGATGGGGCGGCAGCGAGCTCGGTCCGCTCGAGTACGGCAACAACAACCAGGCGCCGCCGCCCGGCGACGCGCGCAATATCGATCCGGCCGAGTTGAACAATCCGGCGATCGAGCCCATTGCTCGCAAGTATGCCGAGCTGCGGTATCAACTCCTGCCCTACACCTACACGCTCGCGCGTGAGGCGCGCGATCGCGGCCTGCCGCTGATGCGCTCGCTGTGGGTGCACTACCCCAACGACACAAAGGCACGTGGCGTGGGCGATGAGTATCTGTGGGGCCGCGACCTGCTGATCGCGCCCGTCTACACAAAGGGCGCAACCACACGATCTGTCTATCTCCCCTCCGGCGACTGGTACGACTGGTGGACGAACACGCGCACGACAGGAGGCCGGACGATTCAGCGCGATGTGGATCTGGCGACGATGCCGATCTATGCGCGTGCAGGAGCGATTGTCCCAGTCGATCCCGTTCGGCAGTACACGGACGAACCCGTCTCAGGCCCGACGACGCTGCGCGTCTTTCCAGGCAGGAACGGCGACTTCACGCTCTACGACGACGACGGCATCAGTCAGGTGTATCTCAACGGCCGCGGCAACTGGATCCGGATGACGTGGAACGACACGACGAACACGCTCACGCTCGAGCCCGGTACGCCGGCGGGATCGACTGACGTGGTTCGTAACCGCAGCTTCCGGGTCGTGCTGCCCGATGGGCGCACGAAGGATGTGTCGTACACGGGGCGGCGCGCCACGGTTGGGTTCTGAGGGTCCGCGGCGTGACGGAATGGAGGCCGGGTGGTCAGACCCGGCGGGAAGACTCTCGCTACCGGGCCGTCGTCTAAGAACACGTTCGCCAAGAAGAGAGGGGCACATGAAGCGCTTGGCTGGTGCGTTGGTCGTGGCGGCGGCGTCGGCCTCGGTCCTCGCGGGCCAGACGCCGGCAAAGAGCGAGCTCGACAAGTTGCAGGGCAGCTGGATCGTCACGGCCGCCTCGGGCCAGGACGTTCCCATCGGCATCGTCGTGAACCTGCGCGTCGACGGCAACAAATACCAAAGCACGAGGAACGGCACGGTCGACGAGAGCGGCACGCTCTCCGTCGACTCCAGCAAGAAACCCGCGACCATCGACTTCGCGATCGCCGTCGGCAAGGATGCCGGCCAGACGCAGGTCGGGCTGCTCGAGATCGTTGACGACACCGCGACCATGTCGCTGGCCGAGACCGGGAGCACGGCAAGGCCCACGGCGATGACCGGGACGGGCGCGCTGACGCTCGCTCGTGTCAAGCCGCTGCCGAAGGAACTCACCGGCGACTGGGACGGTGTGCTCGACGCCGCCGGGGCGCAGATGCGGCTCACCATCAGGTTGCAGAACGGCGCGGATGGCCTGGCGACGGGCACGATGATCAGCGTCGACCAGGGCAATCGCGAAGCGCCCATCGCGGCAGTCCTCGTCCGCGGCCCGCGCGTGACGATGCTCATGCCGGCGATTCGCGGCGTGTACGACGCTCAGTTGAAGGACGGACAGCTCACCGGCAACTGGACGCAGCCCGGCGGGATGCGGCCACTGGTGCTGAAGCGGAAGGGCTGACTTCGACATTACACGCGACCCTTCGCGCGTTTAGCTCTGTCTGGACAGAGTTCGGGCGGCGAACGCCTGTGATGTCGCCGCTGGCACAACTGTTGTGCCGGGAATCTTCGCCGCATGCGAAATACTGCTTGACAGACATTTCGACGCGCATCGCTCGCGCGAGATGCCATCACCGTCAACGCACGTCCACGCCACCACGTCGTCACCAGCGACGCGTCATCGAGTGTCGTGCCGTGCGAGAGCAATCCGCGTCTCGTTGATCGCCCAGACGCAAACCACAGGCCCCCAGAAATCGCGTGCTACAAGCGATCCATGACCTTCACTGCACCGACCCGCATGTCCGATGGCGAATTGCTCGCAGAAACTCGTCGCGTTGTTGACGCCAACCGGCAAACGACGGCCGAGCTCGCGCGGCGAGGCGGTTTCCGGACATCCTCACACGCCTGGCGAATGGTGACGTCACGCTCACGACCATCACGCGCCTCGCTGCACACCTGACCGATGAGAATCACGAGGCGCTGCTCGACGCCGCCCGGCACCAGAGCAAGAACGATGTCCTGCGGCTCGTCGCGGCGCTCAATCCGCAGCCAGATGCCGCCGCGAGCATTCGGCGGCAGCGGAGTCCTGTCCCGGCACCCCCGCTACTGATGACGGATGAAGCTCAGCTCCTGAACGCGGCGGCGACTGAAGCCAACCTCGCGTCAGTGCAGTGTCCCGTGAGCGCGCCGGTACCGGAACTTCGACCCTCGCCGAAGCTAGCGGTGGTCGCGCCACTGTCGCCGTCGAGATACCTAGTGAAGGTGACCTTCAGTCAGGAGACACACGACAAGCTCCAACGCGCCCGTGACCTGCTCCGGCACACGGTGCCGAACGGCGACCCGGCGGTGATCATCGATCGGGCGTTGACAGTCTTGATTGCGCAGCTCGAGAAAACGAAGCTCGGAGCTACGTCTCGGCCGCGTTCGGGTTGTAGTGGCCGGGCATGCCCGGCCACTACGCGGCACGTGCCCGCGGCCGTCAAGCGCGCCGTGTGGGCGCGCGACGGAGGGCGCTGCGCCTTCATCGGGCGTGAAGGACGATGTCCCGAGACCGGGTTCCTGGAGTTCCATCATGTGACGCCGTTCGCCGCCGGCGGCGCTGCGAGCATCGAGAACCTGCAGCTGCGGTGTCGCTCGCACAATGCGCATGAGGCGGAGAGATTCTTCGGGGATCGGTCCAGCTCTGTCCAGACAGAGTTCGCGCTCGGGTGATGGTTGACGGCCAGCTCGACGATTTCGATCGGTGGGCCCGGCAGGCGTTCGAGCTGCTCAAGAAATAATCGCCGGACCCGCGGGTCCGGCCCGCGCCCGCAACAGCGCCAGCGTCTGCTCATCCGGCCGTCCGTGAAAGAACCGCTCCAACGCTCGCGTGAAGACGTCCTCAGGGGCACTGACCTGCGCGAAGAGCGTCATGCAGGATCGGAACTTGATCGCGTCGAGGCCGCCGAAGATGTCCTCCGCGGACACATGCTGGAGGTCGAGCACGGTCTGCGCGCACTCACGCAGGCGGACGCCGAGCACGTCGTGCTCCAAGTACGCGCGGGCTTCGTCCAGCGATCTGATGGCGTACGTTCGCGACAGGTCGCTCGCGCCGAGCCCCGCCGCCTGCGGGAAGATGAACCAGATCCAGTGGCCCGTCTTTCGTCCACGCCGCAGCTCGTCGAGGACGCCGTCGTACACACCGGCCTGCGCCCGCACGAACCGCGCGAGGTTGTGAATGTCGCTCACCGACTTGACGGGAGAATGCCCCTCACGCGGACACCGGCACGCCGACCGGCTTGTCGAGACGCATCGGCTGCATGACGCCGTACGTCATCGAGCGCCACAGCCACTCCGCCGGCCCGAATCGGAAGCGCTGGACATACCAGGCGCTCAGCGGGATTTGGATGAAGAAGAAGAACGCCAGGTTAATCGCCAGCCATATGGCCGTTGACGGCCTCGTCAGCGACAGGCCGTAGTGGCTGAAAACCACGGTCATCGCGATCGACTGCAGCAGGTAGTTCGTGAGCCCGATGCGTCCGGCGGGCGCGAAAAGGCGAAACGCCCGTGCGATCGCCGGCACGAAGGTGACGCCCAGCGAAATGCCCGCGATGTAGAACATCGTGGCCCCGTTGTCGTTGGCCGTCTGGGCCAGCGCCGTCAACACGAGCGAGCCCGGCTCGACGACGTAGACCGTCACGGCCCCGGCCACGGCGAGGGTGAGGCCGACGCCGGCGGCCCAAGCCAACCCTTTCCGATGCCGCGCCGCCTCTTGGAGGATGCGCCGTCTCCCGACGACGAATCCGATCAAGAAGAAGCCTGGAATGTCGTTGACGATCGCCGTGCGTGACAGCAGGGCTCGCACCATGAATTTGAAGAGGTCCCAGCGGGACGCCATCGACGACGTGAAAGCGGCCGCCTGCGAGGCGTCAGGGTCGAGCTCGTAACGATTGGCCACGTCGTTCTGGATTCGGCTACGCTCGTTGGTGGCGGAGTTCATCAGCATCGCCGTTTCAGCCGCGCGTTCGCCGCCGATGCGATGCAGCAGGCCCGTCGTCGCCGGCGGCCAGACGCTCACCGCCAGGAGCACCGCCGCGATGCCGAGCAGCCATCGATCCGACAGGCGATGGAGCAGGACGAGCCAGGCGCCGCATATTGCGTACATCACGAGGATGTCGCCGTACCAAATGACGATGGCGTGGAACGCGCCAATCAGGAAGAGCGCCAGCATGCGTCTCGAATACACCCAGGCGACCGCGGCGCCGCGCGCGCGGGCCCGCTGCCACTGCACGGCGAAACCAAGGCCAAACAGGAACGAGAACAGCGGATAGAACGACGCCGACACGGCAATGTCCAGGATGTCGTTGATGACCTGGTCGAGCCGCCGCACGCTCTCACCGCTCGAGCCCCAGAAGTTCACGGTCAGGATTCCGAGCAGTGCAAACCCGCGCAACATGTCGATCAGTTCCACGCGCTCCGTCGAGGCCACCGGCGTCAACGGCATCGCGGCGGTCGTGGTCGCAGCGCTCATGGCCGTCCTCCTGGTACGGCCGCGAAAATCGTCTCGCGCGCGCCGGTCACCAGGTAGCCGCCACCCGGCCGGGCGGAGACCGTATAGAGATGCAGCCTGGTTCCAGTGCGTTCACGCTCCCACGTGGCGCCGCCGTCACGCGTCCGAATGCACTCGCCCCAATAGCCGACCGCGAGCCCGTCGCTGGGCCCGCTGAAGGCAATCGCGCGAAGGTGCACGCTCGTGGGGGACGGCACCGCACTCCACGACACGCCGGCGTCGACCGATCGAAGGATGACGCCGCTGCCGCCCACGATCACCGCCACGCGGCCGTCCGCAAACGCGACGCCATTCAGCGCGTCCGTGCTCGCGAGCCATCGCTGCTGCCAGGTCCCGCCGGCGTCGCCGCTTCTAGCGACGAAGCCCGCCCCGGCCACCGCCACTGCGGTTGGGCCGTTCGCGTCGAGATCGAAGAAAAAGAGAGGTGGCGCGGCCGTACGCCGCCAGGTGAGCCCATCGTCCGTGGAACGAAGCAGTGAACCGAACGCGGTGCCATACGCGGCGTCGCCGCTCGTCACAACGTTGTTGACGACGGTGTCGGCATCGGTCTTCACCTCGGTCCACGTGGCCCCGTCGTCGGTGCTTCGGCTCACCTTGCCGTCAGGGCGGCCAACCAGGACGAGGCTGGCTCCGGCAAATGCGACGTCGGAGGCACGCAGAGGCGGCAGGTTCTGCCATGTGCGACCGCCGTCCGTGCTTCGCAGCGATTGCATGAAGTTCGTCGCGATCACCGTGTCTCCGCGCTGCTCGACGTCGGCGAAGGATGTTCCCAGACCAAACGCGCCGCGCATCTCGCCGCCATGCCGATGCAGGGTGGTCCAGGTGAAGGCCGACGACGAGGCCGGAGGTGGAGGATCGTCGGTGCCCCTGGAGAACGCCAGGGCCAAGAGGATCCCGGCGGGGAGGAGCAGACTCCACGGCACGCGGGAAATCACCGGCATGCTCGCTCCTTGTCGTGAAGACGCGGACCGAAGTGACGGATTACACAGCCTGAATCGCGAACGCCGGGGACTCTACCACGAGAGGTGACCTGGCGTGTCAGGCGGACCTGAAGGTCCGCCCTACGTACTGTCGAGTCGTCAGTTCTTTGCCGTGCGCCGCTTCAGCTCGTCGAACCAGTTGAGCACCACATTGATCTGCAGCGGCGTCCTGTCACCGGACATCGTCTCCGACCGCGGGAGCGTGACCAGGAACTGTTTGCCGTCGGGCGTCACGGCGTAGTACGACGCCTCGATCGGCAGTGGAACCGGCGTACTGAACGTCAGGGTCGGCTGCGTTCGAATGTCCACGGCCATGATCCGGCTGGGCCCCAAGCCAGCGGTGCCGCCGGTCAGCGCGCTCTGGCCCAGAAAGAACAGCTGCGTGCCGTCTGACGACCAGATGGGTGAGTCGCCGCCTTCCGGCGAGACGAGATACTTGGCGCCCGTCGTCGGGTACGGCTGCACGAAGATCTGGGGCCGGGTCGATTCGTCGGACGCGTACGCGATCCAGCGGCCATCGGGCGAGAACATCGGACTCCAGACGTCCTTGCCGGGGACCGCAATGAGCGGCGTGGGTTTCCGGTCGCCATCGAGGCTGAGCGCCCAAATCGTGTCGTCGCGCCCGGCGGCTCGGACCTCGAAGCTCAGGACACGGCCATCCTTGGACCACGAGCCCGCCTCGTGCTGTTCGCCTTGCGGCGGGGTCGTCAGGCGTTCCGCCGATCCACTTCCGTCGGCGGCCTGCCAATAGATGGCGAAACTGCCCGGGCTGTCCCGATCGGAGTGGAACACGACTCGCTTGGCATCGTTGGTCCACACGGGATGGAAGTTGTTGGCGCCCCCGAACGTCAGTCGACGCAACGCGGTGGTGGCTGCCACGTCGCCGATCCAGATGTTGGCGGAGTCCTTGTCATACACCGTCCCGACGAGTTGCCTTCCGTCCGCCGAAAGGCTGAAGCTCGTGTACCCGGCCGGCGGAAAGTCCAGCAACTTTCGTTCGCCGGTCCGCTGCACGAACGCGAGCACGCGCTCATTCGAGACCGATCCGGGAATTGCCGCGAAGGATCCGCTCTTCGACACGGCAAAAAACGACGCGCCTGTACAGCAGGTGGCGCGCGCGACATTTTCGACGATCGGCACGGGACCGCCCGTGACCTGCAGTGTCGCGGCATCGAACGGCACGGCGTACACGCTGTTGCCAACCGCATACACGATGTGTCCCGTGGGAACGAACCTCGCGTCGGTGCCGCCGTCGACGAGGACCTTCCTCGTGTGAGACGTCAAAGACTCCGCGACGATCTGCGCCTTGTCCCAGTCGGTCGTCGCGGTGCCTTTGACGATCGTGAACAGCACGGTCTCGCCGTCGGGCAGCATCTGCGGCATGGCCGCGATCTCGCCGGGCTGTATGGCGATCACGGTTTCCGGTTTGCCGCTGCCGTCGATTGAGATGCGAACGATTCCCGCCGCCCCCTGTCCCACGAGCATCGCGTCGTCCGCATACCAGTCCGCGCCGAACGGGTTGTCGATGCTGGCCAGGGTGACCGAGGAGCCCCCCGTGACGGCGATGCGTTTCAACTTGCTCTCGGCGACCGCGCAGAACGCGAGCCACCGGCCGTCGGGCGAGAACACCGGCGTGTTGATGTCCTGGTGCGAGCCAGGAATCGGTGCAGCCGCCAGGTCCGACATCGATTTCAGGTAGAGCTCATCGTTCGCGACGTACGCCAACGATCTTCCGTCTGGCGAAATGGCGAGCACATGCCGTCCGGTGCGGGTGAAGCTCTGGTCGCGCGGGAGCACGTACGCAAAGCGCACCGGCGGAGGCGATGCGGGCGGCGGCTGCAGCCCGTGCACGATCATCGCCGTCGCTGCGGCGACGACGACGGCCGTTCCGACGAGCGCCGCGGCCATGCGCCCCCAGGGCATCGCCTGCGCGCGCACGACGGGGATCTTCGCGCCATGCGGATCCTGCAGGATCGTGTCGAGCTCGAGGCGCACGTCGCCGATGGCCTGCCAGCGCTTGCCCGGATCTTTTTCCAGGCAGCGACGGAGAAGATCGCGGACGCCGGGATGAATGTTCGCCGGCAGCAGCGTCAGATCCGCCTCGCGCGCGAGCACGGATGCGATCGCCTCGGTCACGCTGTTGCCCGGAAAGCTGCGCCGGCCGGTCAGCAGCTCGAACAGCACACAGCCGAAGCTGAAGACATCGGCTCGCGCGTCGACCTCCTGCCCCCTCGCCTGTTCCGGCGCCATGTACGGCGCGGTGCCGAGAATGACGCCCGCGTACGTCCCGCCGGCGGTCATCGTCGGCGAGCTCAAGATGTCCTGTTGGGCCTGTGGCGTCGTGAGCGCCTTGGCGAGACCGAAATCGAGGACCTTCACCTTGCCCTCGGGCGTGATCTTCACGTTCGCGGGTTTCAAATCGCGATGAACGATCGCTTTGGCGTGAGCGGCTTCGAGGGCGTCCACGATCTGCCGCGCGATGGTGAGCGCGTCTTCGACAGGCAGCGGGCCTCGCGCGATGCGGTCGGCGAGCGTGTCGCCCTCGACCAGCTCCATCACGAGGAACGACTGACCGTCAGCCTGCTCGAGGCCGTGCAGGATGGCGATGTTCGCGTGATTGAGTGCGGCGAGCAGCCGCGCCTCGCGCTCGAACCGGGCGAGCCGCTCCGGCTCGCGCGCGAAGAGCTCCGGCAGCATCTTCAGCGCGACTTTGCGGCCGAGTTTGGTGTCGCGGGCGCTGTAGACCTCGCCCATTCCGCCGGCACCGATCGCGTCGAGGACTTCGAAGGCACCAACGCGGGTGCCGGAGGACAACGGCATGAAGCGTGGGCATTGTAGCCCAGCCATCCTGGCTCGGGGCCACGCTCGACGCTGAGCGTAATGGACTGATCGCAACCGTGGGATGCTACAGGGCCTCTGATGGACAAGATCACCTGGAAGGTCCTGTCGCCCCCGCCACCGTTGGCGCTTGCCGCCGCGGACGCCCTGCTCGCAGGTTGGCGCGGCACCGCTCGCGTCGTCTCTGCCGAGCCCCTCGCCGGCGGCATCATGAATTGGAACTACGGCATCCGGCTCTCTGGATCGACCGAGCGATTCGTGCTGCGATTCTACGATCGCGTGCCGGCCTCGTGCGCGAAGGAAATCCGCGTTCTCGATCTCGTGCGCGAGGACCTGCCAGTGCCACGGGTGTTGCACGCGACCGTCACTGGCACGAGCGGCTATCCGCCGTTCTGCGTTCTCGAGTTCATCGACGGCATCTCGCTCCGAGAGTTGAGGCGACGTGGAGATTCGGAGGGTGTCGCCGATGCCACGTACGACGCCGGGCGACTGCTGGCCCGTCTCACCCGGCACCGCTTTCAGCGATCGGGCCTGCTCACTGCCGATCTCGACGTGCAGGACGGCCCATTCGCGGACGCGACTCTCGTCCAGCTCGTCGAGCACTTCACCGCATCGTCGCTGTTCCGCGAGCGCATCGATGCTGCGCTCCGCGCGCGCATTCTCGAGCTGGCCCGGTCGAACGCCAGCCGGCCCGGCCTGGATGGCGACGCCTCGCTGGTCCACGGCGACTTCAACTCACCGAACATTCTGGTGCACGAGCATCGCGGCTCGTGGCGCGTGGCGGCCATTCTCGATTGGGAGTTTGCGTTTGCGGGACCGATGCTCTGCGACATCGGCAACATGTTGCGATACGAACGTCCGGGCCAGTCGCGTTATGAGCCGCACTTCTCCCGTGGACTCATCGACGGCGGCTGGACCGCACCTGACGACTGGTTCCTGCGCGCGCGCCTGGCCGACCTGCCCGCACTCTGCGAGCTACTGACGCGAGACGATGTCCCAGACGCCGTGGTGGAGGAGCTCCGCGATCTCGTCGATGGAACGACGAGACTCAGTGCGGATGACGCGGTCCGGACGCCGGCTGACGTGCGCCCAGGGTCTCGCTACCCTGCCGCCTGACGTCGACGCTCTGGCCACGGATCTTCGTGCGGCGCAGCGCCGTGACGATCCGATCCGCCAGGCTCTCCGGCACTTCGACGAGCGAATGACCGGCGGACACGCGGATGTTGCCGATCTGGCGCGACGTGATGTGGGCCTCGCCCGTGATCGCGCCGACGAGATCGCCGGGCCGCACGCCGCCCTTGTGACCGGCGCCGACGAACAACAGGGTCATCGGACCCGGGGTCCCGCCCTCGTCGTGATCGTCCTCATCGCCATGGCGGCTGCGCACGCTCACGGCCGGCGCTGACGGCTCGACCGCTGATTCGCGCTCGTCGTGCATCATGGCCACCGCCGCCGCCGCGATGTCCAGCAGATCGAAGTCCTCGGCGAGCGAGGCGACCAGCGCCCGCGTATGCGCGAGATCGCCCGCCGTCAGGCGGTCCTTCAGCGCCGTGCGCGTGAGGTCGAGCCGCTTCGCGCGCAAGGCGTCGGCCGTCGGCAACGGCGCGATCTCGATCTTCTGCTTCGTCAACACCTCGATCTGGCGGAGCATGCGCTGCTCGCGCGGGTCGACGAGTGTGATGGCGACGCCGTCCCGGCCGACCCGGCCCGTACGGCCGATGCGGTGCACGTAGACTTCGGCGGCGGTCGGAATGTCGTAGTTGATGACGTGCGAGACGTGATCGATGTCGAGCCCGCGGGCCGCGACGTCGGTCGCGACGAGCACGTCCGTCTTCTTCTGCCGGAACATCTGCATCACGCGATCGCGCTGCCGTTGCTCCATGCCGCCGTGCAGCGCCTGCGCGCCGTAGCCGTGCGCCTTGAGGGTGTCGGTGAGCTCGTCGACTTCGAGCCGCGTCCGGCAGAACACGATGGCCGACGCCGGGTCTTCGAACTCGAGCACGCGGCCGAGGGCATGGCCCTTCTGCGCGCGGGAGACGATGTAGGCGACCTGCCGCACTTGAGGCAGCGTGCCGGCGGCGCGCTTCTCGGCTTTGATCGTAATGCGGGCGGGCGACCGCAGATGGCGCTCGGCAATCGACGCGATGCGGGGCGCCATCGTCGCGGCAAACAACGCCGTCTGACGTGTCGCCGGCGTGGCTGACAGAATCGCCTCGAGATCTTCGGCGAAGCCCATGTCGAGCATCTCGTCCGCTTCGTCGAGGACGACTGCGACAATGGCTTCGAGCTTCAGCGTCCCGCGGCGCAGATGGTCGAGCGCGCGTCCGGGCGTGGCCACCGCGATGTCGGCGCCGCGTGCGAGCGCGCGAATCTGCTGGTCCATCGGCGCGCCGCCGTAGAGCGGCACGACCGTCAAGGGCGTGCCCTTCGAATATTTGTGGATGGCTTCGGCGACCTGCATCGCCAGCTCGCGCGTCGGCACGAGGATCAATCCTCGCGGCACGCGACGGATGGACGACGCGGCGCCTGGAAGCCGGACGAGTCGGTCAATTCGATCAATGAGCGGCAACGCGAACGCCGCGGTTTTGCCGGTGCCGGTGCCCGCCTGCCCGATCAGATCGCGTCCCGCGAGCAGGTGCGGAATCGCTTCGCGTTGAATCGGCGTCGGCTCTTCGTAGCCGAGCGCCGCGACGGCCTTGACCAGGCCGTCGCCCAGTCCCAGCGCATCGAATCCAGCAGGAACATCTGCGGCCAGCGGCCCGGTCGTTTGATCGATCCTCTTGCTCACAGACATCCCTGCCGGCATGTGACTAGACCTCGCAGACGTTCTCGGCGCGCGGACCCTTCGGGCCCTGCCCCGTCTGGAACGTCACTTCCTGACCTTCACGCAGCGAGGCGAACGAGGCGCACGCCGACTGATGAAAGAAGTATTCCTGCCCCGACCCATCCATGATGAATCCGAAGCCCTTTTCCGAAACCAAACGCTTGATCGTGCCCTGTGTTGCTGCCATGTTGTTGACCTCCCAGGTCAATCGCTGAAAACGCCTGTCCGCCGGGCACGCGGAACATCCGCGCGGCGGCTGAGACTCATCTGCGTGATCCTGGAAGATTCGAAGAAGCCCGCGGGTTGCGGGCGACGCGAGGACTTGGGGGTCAGCGTAGAGACGGCGTGTCGAAGCGAAGAGTATAGCATGAGTCTGGTGCCGCTCTCCCATAGCACGACGAAAACGGTCGTCCGGGGTCATGAGTATCCCTTGGGCGCAACGCCCGTCGACATGGATGGCGGCGTGAACTTCGCCGTGTACTCACGGCATGCCTCGGCCGTGTATCTGCTGCTGTTCGACACACCTGACGGCGCGCCGACCGACGTCATCCGGCTCGAGCATCGCGACAAGTTCATCTGGCACGCGCACGTCCGCGGCGTCGGACCGGGCCAGCTCTACGGCTACACAGTGCAGGGCGACTACCGGCCCGAGCGGGGACTGCGGTTCAATGACGCCAAGCTGCAGCTCGATCCGTACGCGAAGGCGGTGACCGGCAAGTTCCGCAACACCGACAACCTGCTGCTCGCCTACGACGCGCGACCGGGCGCGGGCGAGTTCGTGCGCGACACCCGCGACACGACGACGTCTGCGCCGAAAGCGATCGTCATCGACGACACCGCCTTCGACTGGCAGGGCGACCGATCGCCGGATCTCAAGCTCGAGCAGCTCTTCATCTATGAAGTGCACGTCAAGGGTTTCACCGCCCACGCCTCGTCCGGGGTGACATCGCCGGGCACGTACCTCGGCTTCATCGAGAAGATTCCGCATCTGCAGCGGCTCGGCATCAACGCGGTCGAGCTGCTGCCCGTGCACGAGTACTACGTCGATGATTTCCTGCTGGACCGGGGCCTCACCAACTACTGGGGCTACAACTCGATCGGGTTCTTCGCACCCGAGCTGTCCTACTCCACCGGCCGTACGCCTGGCTGTCAGGTGACGGAGTTCAAGACGCTCGTGCGCGCGCTGCACGCCGCCGGCATCAAAGTACTCCTCGACGTCGTCTACAACCACACGGGCGAAGGCAGCGAGCTGGGCCCGAGCCTCGCGTTCCGCGGCATCGACAATCCGAGTTACTACAGCCTCACCGGACCGCAGGATGAGCCGCGGCGGTACTACATGAACTTCACCGGCTGCGGCAACAGCCTCAACTTCGACAGCTCGGCGGTGATTCGTCTGGTCATGGACTCGCTGCGCTACTGGGTCGAGGTCATGCACGTGGATGGGTTCCGCTTCGATCTGGCCTCGGTGCTCGGCCGGACGGAGGCCGGTGATTTCCGGACGTCGGGGCCGTTCTTCGAGGCCGTGTCGCAGGATCCCGTGCTCAGTCGCGCGATTCTCATCGCCGAGCCGTGGGACATCGGGACGTATCAGGTCGGCAACTTCCCCGTGGATTGGTCGGAGTGGAACGGACGCTTCCGCGACACCGTGCGCAAGTTCGACAAGGGCGACGCCGGTCAGCTCGCCGATCTCGGCTGGCGGCTCACGGGATCGGCCGATCTCTACGGCGAGGACGGCCGCTCCGCCTACAACAGCGTGAACTTCGTCACGTGTCACGACGGGTTCACGCTCGCCGACCTCGTCTCGTACAACACCAAGCACAACGAGGCCAACGGCGAGCACAACACCGACGGATCCAACGACAACGCCTCGTGGAACAGCGGTGTCGAGGGCGAGACGACGGACGCCGGCGTGCTGGCGCTGCGACGGCAGCTGATGAAAAACCACGCGTGCGTGCTGCTCTTCGCGTCCGGCACGCCGATGCTGCTCGGCGGCGACGAGTTCGCGCGCACGCAGCGCGGCAACAACAACGCGTACTGCCAGGACAACGCGATCGGCTGGTTCGATTGGGACAGGGCGGCGACGAACGACGACCTCGTCGAGTTCTTCCGCAAGGCGATCGCGTTCGTCCGTCGCTTTCCGATCCTCCAGCGCCGCAAGTTCGCGCTGGGTGGTGACCTCGACGACGACCAGGTCCCCGACCTGACGTGGTTCGGCGCCAACGGCGACGGTAGTCCGCGTTGGGACGATCCCGAGGCGCGCACGCTGTGCGTACAACTCGACGCGAGCACGGAGCCCGGCGAGCTCACCGGCGAGCGGCTCTTCTTCATCTACAACGCGCACTTCGCGTCGCAATGGGTGACCCTGCCGGCGCTCGACGCCGGACGCCGCTGGCATCGCGCGATCGATACGAGCCTCGCGAGCGGCGCGGACTTCACGGACGCCGGGGCCGAGGTCACGGTCGAACCCGTCGACCACTACATTGCGAATGGCCGGAGCACGGTGGTGCTGATCGGGCGCTGAAAACCGCTGGGGCTCTGGCTACACCTCAGGGCGCGGGGACCACGCGTCATCTATGGGAAACAGGATCTCGTTGCCGTCCGGATCGTCGACCTGGATCACGTCGTAGCCCCACCACGATTTCTCGAACGGGACGGACCGTTCGACGAGCTCGCGATGCATCTCGTCGAACTCCTCACGGTTCAACTCGACGAACAACCGCGCCTTGTCCCGGCGTGTCTCGTGCTGGCAGAGGATGATCTCGCAGTCGCTGCGATTGACCTGGCACACCGTGCCCTTGCCGTCGGCCGAATGCCATTTCTTCCAGAAGCCGAGTGTGTCGATGTAGAAGCTCAGGGCGCGTTGCACGTCCGAGACATAGAAGACGGGGCGCGCGTACCACATGGCGGCGTGCTCATGATGGCGCCGCCGGGCCGGCGGCAGCAAGCCGTTCCTCCTATAATCACAACCGCTCATGTCGCTCTCGCCTGGCCAGCGTCTGGGCCCCTACGAAATCGTCAACCTCATCGGGTCCGGGGGCATGGGCTCCGTCTACCGCGCGCACGACGCGCGCCTCGATCGCGCGGTGGCCATCAAGGTGCTGCCGGAGGCCTTCGCGGCCGATCCGGATCGACGCGGACGATTCGAGCGCGAAGCGAAGACGGTCGCCGCGCTGTCGCACCCGAACATCCTCGCGATCTTCGACGTGGGCGACGAACGCGGCGTGTTCTACGTCGCGACCGAGCTGCTCGAGGGCGTCACGCTGCGCGAGCAGCTCCAGTCGAGTCCGCTGCCGCCTCGCAAAGCCATCGAGCTCGGCGTGCAGATGGCGCGCGGCCTCGCGGCCGCGCATGACAAGGGCATCGTCCACCGCGATCTGAAGCCGGAGAACCTGTTCGTCGCGATCGGCGGACAGATCAAGATTCTCGACTTCGGCATCGCGAAGGCCGTCGCGCCGGATGCCCCCGCTGCGCAAACGCGGACGAACATCGCTGCGACGGACCCGGGCATGGTCATGGGCACGATCGGCTACATGGCACCCGAGCAGGTGCGTGGCCTCGCCGTCGATGCGCGCAGCGATCTCTTTTCGTTCGGCGCCGTGCTCTACGAGATGGTCACCGGCCGGCGCGCGTTTGAGCGCGCCACGGCCGCCGACACGATGTCGGCGATCCTCCGCGAGGACCCGCCGGAGATGACCGGCCCGCATGCGTCGATGCCGTCCGGCCTCGATCGCATCATCCGGCACTGCCTCGAGAAGGATCCGGCGGAGCGGTTCCAGAACGCGCGAGACGTCGCCTTCGCCCTCGGCGCCCTCACCGGATCGGCGACGAATCCGACCGTGGCCGTGGCGGCCATGCCGGGCCGCGCATCTCGACGAGGATGGCTCTGGGTGGCGGCCGTGATCGCCGCGGCGGCCGGCGGCGTCCTTCTGGGTCGCGCGATGAACGCGCCGGCTCCACCAGCGTCTTTCATCGCCAGAACGCACTCGCCGCAGACGATCTACAACGCGCGCTTCATGCCGGGCGGCACATCGATCGTGTTCAGCTCGGTGCTGGCCGGCGGCGTCCCGGCGCTGTTCGAATCGCGGGACGCGAACCAGGCGCCGCGGCAGTTCGGCCCCCCGCGGACACACCTGCTGTCGGTCTCGAAGACCGGCGAGCTCGCGATCCTCACCGAGGCTGAGCCGATTTTTCATCGGATGATGCGCGGCACGCTCGCCAAAATGACCATCGAGGGCGCGCCGCGAGCGATTGCCAAGCGTGTGCGCGAGGCCGACTGGCTCCCCGACGGCACCGATCTCGTCGTCGTCCGTGACGAGTCGGGTCACGATCAAATCGAATTCCCACTGGGCAAAGTCGTCTATCGGACGCCGGGATATGTGACCACCCCCCGCGTGTCGCCCGACGGCACCCGCGTGGCGTTCATGGATCATCAAACGCGATACGACAATCGCGGTTGGGTGAAGGTGGTCGATCGATCCGGCAAGGTGACGTCGGTGAGCCCGGAGTATCCGGCCGAGGAAGGCCTCGCCTGGTCGGCTGACGGACGCCGCATCCTCTACTCGGCCGCGCAAACCAGCGACTATCGCGTCTACGCCGTCCCCGTGGAGGGTGGCGCCGCACCCGAGCCAACGATCACCGCGCCGGGAAGCCTGGTGGTGCACGATGTCGGACCCGGCGGACAGCTCATCGTGACGAACGAGAACACCCGATATGGCGTGAGCGGCCGCGGCAAGGGACAAGATGTCGAGCGCGAGTTGACGCCGCTCGACCAAGCGTGGTCTGCCCGGTTGTCGCGTGACGGCTCATTCGCGGTGTTCACCGACGGTCGCGGCGGCCACGACTATGCCGTCGTGCTGCGAGCGTTTGACGGCAAACCGGCCGTCCGTTTGGGCGATGGGGACGCGCTGGCGCTGTCGCCGGACGAGCGCTGGGTCGCCGCGACGCTCCCGTCGACGGAGCGATGCGTCGTCTACCCGACGGGCGCCGGATCGACCGTGCCGATCGAGATGGGCCCGCTCGCCTCGTGCGTCGCGGCCGGCTGGTTTCCCGACGGCAAGAACCTCTTAATCACCGGGCGTGAGGCTGGAAAGCCGACTCGCGTGTATCGCGCTGCATTCCCCGGTGGCGTCCCGACGGCGTTGCTGCCCGAAGGGGTGGAAGTGCAGCAGATGTCCGCGGACGGCCGCAGCTTCATCGTGACTCAGGAGGGCCAGGCGTCTTTCCTGAAAATGGAGATCGGAGGGAAGAGCACGCCGCTGAAGGGGTTGGACGCGGATGACACCGTACTCGAGTGGTCGGCGGATCAACGTTCGGCGATCGTCGCCCTCGTCGGCGTGCCCAGTCAGGTTCTTCGAGTCAATCTGGAGACGGGCGTCCGCGCGCCGCTCGGCGAACTGGCGCCGGCAGACCGCGCTGGCCTTCTCTTCGCCAGGGCTGTCGCCTATCGCGACGGCGGCAAGCAGTATCTCTACAGCTTCGTGCGGCGTGTGTCGGCGTTGTATGTCATGACGACGCGGTAAGAGATCTCGCAGCCGCACCAAACGACACCCTGAAGTTCCTTGAATGTCACATCGCCGCGCCGGGGAATCAGCTAGAGTGGCCTCCCCGCTCCACAAACGGACACTCGGCCTGGTTCCTCCGGAGGCGACATGCGCAGCAGACTCATCGTTTCGCTATCCCTGGCCGCGCTCATCGCGGCGGGCACGCTCGTTCGGGCGGTCACGAACGGGCAACCCGACGGCAACGCCCATCCCTACGTCGGGGTTGCCATCCAGTTCATTCCCGACATGCCCGGCTTCGTCTTCGTCTGCTCGGGCTCGGCGTTGTCTTCAACCGTCTTTCTGACCGCGGCACATTGCTTCGACCCGAACGAGCCGGTGTTCGTGGCGTACAAGTCCGGCCCGCCGCTCGTCCTGGCCACCGATTTCACACCGGGCACGTTTCACCCCCATCCCGACTGGTGCCTGGGCTGTGGACCCGGCCTGCCGGGTTTCGACACCCACGACGTCGCCGTGATCACGCTGAACGTGCCCGCGAATCCGGGCGGCGTGGCGGTACTGCCGGCACCGGGACTCGTTGACGCGCTACCGATGAAGGCCGACGTCGACATCGTCGGCTACGGCGTGCAGGGATTCATCCGTGGCGGCGGTCCGCCCCAGGAGATCTTTCTCTTCACGCGCTTTTTCGCCCCGAGCTCGCTCGTCGCGAGCAACCACGTGCAGAGCGGCGAGTTCATCAAGCTCACGGCCAATCCTGCCAAAGGCAAGGGCGGCACCTGCTTCGGAGACTCCGGTGGTCCGAATCTGCTCGGCGATACGAACGTCGTGCTGGCCGTGAATTCGTACGTGACCAACGGCAATTGCAGCGGCGTGACCTACTCCAACCGGGTCGATGTGCCGGACATTCTGGCGTTTATTACGAGCTTTTTGATCTGAACGCATGGAGGCCGGGTCTCGAGACCCGGCACTCCTTACGCGCAAGACCCGTTGACAGCCTCCAGACGCGACGAAATAATCAGCGCGACATACGCGTCGCTCGACGAATCACATCTGGAGGACTCATGCGATCCAAGCTTGCCGGCGTACTCGCCCTGTTGCTCGTGTGCGCCACCGTCTCACCGCTCCGCGCCCAGAAAGCCGTCGAGATCACGGTCGACATCCTGGACCGGCTGCTGCGCGGCTACAAGGTCGAACAGACCGAGACGGCCACCGTGGAACCGCAACTCAAAGAGGCCGACGCCAAACTGAAGAAATACCTGGAGTGCAAGCGCGACTTCGAGGCGGCGGCCGCGGCCAGCGGGAGCAGCACGGGAGGACTCGCCGCGCGTCTGGCCATTCGCACGAAGTGCGGCTCATCGAATGAGGACGACCGCCAGAAGATCTTCGAGGGGCCGGAAAATGCGGCCGCTAAGGCCGGCAACTTCAAGCTCGCCGACTACCGCGCCGTGAGAGATCGGGTGAAGGGCTACCTCGGCGGCGACCGGTCTGGCTTCAGCAAGCCCTCGCTCGATCTGCTGGCCTCGCGCGCCGGCGAACTCTCCTCGCTGTTCGGCATCAGCGCTACTTCTACCGCGAGCGGCCCAACGCGCACGATCGCGGGCCCCCGAGTCTGGTCGACGGACTTCGCATGGCAGTACATCGGGCAGATCTTTGCGATCCAGTACATGTCCGGCGCCACACTCTTCGAGACGACGTATCAGCCCGGTCAGTGGACTCGGTGGCAGATCACGCAGGCCGACGCGACCGACGAGAAACAGGTGCTCGAGCGCGCGTTTCTGTCCGTCACGCCCGAGGGCGGCCAGTGGTGGCGGCTGAAGACGACGACCACCACCAAACAGGACGGCCGCGAGAACACGGAAGTCGTGGTGCTCGAGGCGCTCTTCAAACCCATGAGCGATCAGGTCCAACAGCTCGTCCGCATGCGCGGCAAGCTGCCCGGCAGCGACGAGCCGCAGGAGCTGATGGTCCCGCAGGCGATGGCCATGATCAGCATGTCGGCCGCGTTTCCGTTCAAGCCCACGCCGGAAAGTGTTGCCGGCGCGACGATCGGCACGGAGACGCTCGGCGGCGTCAGCGCGCGGCACGTGCGCTACGGCGCGGGTGGCGGCACGCTCGACTGGTGGCTCAACGACGCGACCCCGGGTGGCTGGGTCCGCTTCTCCGTGACCGACGATCAGAAGAAGGAATCGTATCGGATGGACATGATTGGCCAGGGCACGGGGGCGCAGAGCGAGACCGGCATCAAGGTGCCGTGAAGAAGCGGCTGCGTCAGAAGTTCATTTCCAGATTGATGTGAAACAGGCGGCCGTTGCCCCCGACGGGATAGGGCACGGCGGTGTACCCGACCGGCGTCCTGTGCAGACGCATGTACTCGCCGTTGAGTCGCAGGCCGCGCTGTTTCATGAAATACCAGTTGACGCCGGCCCGCACGTCCCACGCATCGCCGTAGCGGTCGCCGAAGATCTGCGATCCGCTGAGGTACACCTGCAGCACCTGCTGGATCGCCATGGCGGACGACTGCAACTGGTAGCCCTGGTCGGTGATGTTGGCGATGCCGCCCGTGTTCGGGCCCGTGAAGTCGCTGAGCCAGCGGCGGTAATACTCGCCTTCGAGCGACATCCCGCGGTACTTGACGCCCGCGTCGATCGTCATCATCTGGTATTTCACCGTGTCGACGTCAATGCCCGGTCCGAAGAGGTTGGGCGTGAAGATGACGCTGCCGTCGGTGAGGCGAATCTGGGTGTTCTCGATGCCCTCGGTGCCCGGCTGACTCTGTTGTGTTTCGGTGCTGTGTGTGTAGTGCCCCCCCAGCCGCGTCGCCACCTTCTGATGGTTGTCGTAGTCGCCAAAGGTCCCGTACAGGCCGAACTCGCCGGTTGAAGGCAGCCATTGGAGCGAGTAGGACTGCGTGTCGAACTTGTTGTCGATCTGTGTGGCGCTCACACCGAGGATGCTGAGGTTCGTGGCGAACATCACGTTGTATTTCAACTTCGTCTGCAATTCGCCCTTGAACCAGAAGCCCGTGGTGTACGACCCGCGAAAGAACTCGTCGGCGGGCAGACGATTGTCGACACTGAGCCAGTACGGGAACTGTCCCTCGGTGCTTCGCGTGGACGGCAGCGAGGCGATGCCGGCGCCGAACGTCACGTGCCGGTTGAACACGTAGCTCAAATTGCCGGCACCGACCACCTGCGCCGGATCGCCCTGCGACGAGTTCGACGACCAGACATAGAGGTAGTAGCGGAACTTGGGCGTCAGGAACCATCCCGAGAAGGGCGCGAAGAACTTCTGCAGCTGCATGTCCTGGCGCTGCTGCACCGTTTGCGTGGTGCCGAAGAAGTTCACGTAGGTCGGATCCAGATTGCGCTGATTCAGGTAGCGCGCGTAGCTGAACAGCCGGAAGTAGATCTCGCCCTTCTCGCCGGTGTACAGCAGGAACCCGGCATTCGGAATGTGTTCGAGTGGCTTCGTTTTGGTCTGCTCTTGTGGCAGCGGACCGGCAAAGAACTGCCCGCCGCAGCCGTCCGACACCCAAATGCTCGTGTTGTCGTACCCCCACGTCTTGCCGAGCAGACACGGCGCGCTGCCCGTCGATTTCACGAGCGCGACCCCCGCGGACGTGTTCGCGGGACACGATTTCCGCTCGCCGGCGTTCGACTCGCAGGTGACGAGGTTCGGCGCGGCGGGCGTCTGGTTCCCTGCGGGAAGTGTGGTCTGTCCGTTCGCATGGGCGGGCACGACGATCAGGATGAGCAGGATGGCCGGTCCGGAAATATTCACGCCCGGAGCAAGGCACCCCTCGTGCCAGGGCACGACGCAACGTGGCGAAGGCGAACACGCTGTCGTGGGGGACGTCGTCCGCGAAATGCCGTGGCACGGCCGTCGGCCGGTGCGTCAGCGCAGCGACGCGAACTCCGATCGGGCCGCAAGCAGCACCGGGATGTCCGCGTCGGCGTCCTTCCACAGTACGAAGAACGACTCGTATGCCGCCCGGGCTTTCGATCGGGCCGTCTCGGCGTCTGCCCCGCTGCTGGTCTTTGCCGTGAGCGCGTACGCGCGCGCGAGGCCCAGCTCGGAGAGGGTCCAGGTCCAGCAGCTCCAGACCAGAGCCGGGTGATCGAGAATGCGCTGAAACTCGCCGGCAGCGGCCGCGCCCTGCTGCGCGGCCAGATACGCCTGACCGCGGACGTAGGCGGGAAGCATGCAGACCGGGTATGAAGAGCTGGCGCTCAGCTCATACGGCGCCGCTGAGCGCAACAGATCGATGGCGCCGGTGGCGTCGTGGCGAAGGAGCGCCGCCTGCGCCCGAATCGTCGGCAACCACAAGGACTGCGTCAGCGTGTCCTGCGGATAGCTCGTGTTGAGCTCGTCGGCGAGCGTCGTGGCGCGCGCGGTATCGCCGGTGAGCGCGTAGATGAAGGCCGCGCGAACCTTTACGTCGCGGCTGTCGCCGATCTGATCGAGTGCCACGTGCGCATGCTGACGCGCCAGGTCCGCGTAGCCCAGGCCCGCGTCGAGGAGTCCGGCAAACATCCGCGACCGCGCGTTGACTTCCGCGTTAGCCGCGTTCGTGTTGACGGCAGGCGCCCGCCGGGCCATGTCGTGCAGGGTCTTCAAATGGCCGGCCCGCAGATGCATCGCGATCGTGAGGCGCGGGGGAATCTGCAGGTGCTGCGCGTCGAACCACGCCGCTTGCTCGGCGAGGCTGCCGGCGTCGCGTGCGATGAACGCCAGAACATACCGCCCCGTCTGCGCCCCGGTCTCGGTATCGAACTTCCGTTCGCGCGCCTCGTCCATCATCGCCCGCGCTTCGGTGAATCGGCCGGTCGCCTGCAGCAACAAGATGCCGTTGGAATAGGCAATCGTGCTGGGCATCAGACGCACTTCCTGGAGCGCGGAATCCCGCGCCTTCTCGAGCTGGCCTTTGATCGCGTGGAGGATCGTGAGGCGGTTGATCGGAAAATACTCACGGGGGTAGCTCGCCAGCCATTCCTGATTCGTCGCGAACGCCTGGTCAACGTCTCCGATCACGACCATCTGATAGTCCAACCTGATGCGATACGCCTCGGTGGCGCTCGCGTGGTCGCGCAGTTCGTACGCGCGCGTCAGCATCTCCTCGGCGCGAGGGCGCTGACCCACATTGTTGTAAATCGTCCCGATGGAATCGAAGGCGATGGCGAAGTTCGGGTCGAGCTCGACCGCGCGGCTGAGGAATGGCAGCGCCGCGAGATTGCCCTGCTCGCGGACCGTCTTGCGCCCGAGGGTGAAGGCCTTCAGGGCGTCGAGCGAAGGCGTCGTCGCCAGCTCGAGCGGCACGTCGAACTTCTGCACGCTGGCGAGAGATTCGCCCAGGTCCCTGCGTAATGCGGCCGTCGCCTCGTCGAGGGCGGCGAGCACCTTCTCTTTGCTCGGCGCAGTCGCTTGCGTCTGCGCCAGCGGCTCGCCGGTCTGACAGTTCACCGCCTTCAGCGCCACCACGTACTGGCTGCCGAGACTGGCGATCGATCCGCCGATCCACGCCGCGCTCGACGCACGCACGCACACTTCGCGGGCTATTTCTGGAGTCAACGCCGTCGCGATCGGGCGTTGCATCCGCTTCAGCGTGTCGCCGACGTTGTCGTCAGAGAGCACGGACAGAAATGGCGACTGTCGCAGCGAGAGATCGAGCGCCTGCTTCAGCGTGTCGTCGAAAGCCGCATCACCCGTGCGGTTGACGAAATCCGCGAGCACGATCGTGTCTTTTTCGCCGAGCGCCTGTGCCCGATTCGCCCAGAACAGCCAGGCCACCACGCTGACAGCGAGGACGGACGCGGCCGCCGCGGGCATCAGCCACCGTCGCCTGGGCGTCGTCCGCGCCGACGGCGCGCTCGCGTCGGTCACGCCAGGCGCCGCAGCCGCGAGCGTCGCGGTGGGCACGGACATGCCCGCTGTCGTCTCGCGCTTGAGGCGCTTCAGATCCGCGGACATGTCACTCGCATG
>Ga0137427_10000300_pt1 | contig 26717 bp, 18 predicted proteins | sample EasRivERMZT700_2_FD_102309 | JGI IMG/M metagenome (GOLD analysis project Ga0137427, IMG submission 102309) | Soil microbial communities from meander-bound floodplain in the East River, Colorado, USA - East River MetaG ERMZT700_2 | ecosystem: Environmental > Terrestrial > Soil > Floodplain ...
ACTGCGCACGCCCAACCTGACCCCGTGCCCGCGGGCACCGGATCACGCGTTCGCGTCGGCGTGGTGTTCGTGCGGCGACCGGCACTGGGTCGGTTTGGGAGAGTGGGGCACGCCGACTTGAAGCCGCGCGATGCGCGAAGCATGAAACCGACGCGCAAGGAGCTCAGGTTTCGAGCGCGACCTCCGTAGGCCAGCGAAGGCTGGCCGCATAGGAGTCGCGCGATTGGGATTCACGAAACCTGAGCGGATGAAGCGATCGGTTTCGAGCGCGAGCTTCGCGAGGCGTGCCCCACTCTTCCAAACCGACCCAGTGCCGACCGTTTAGCTAACCCACTACCGTCGTGGGGAACAGCGTGCCGCGACCCGTTGTCTAATAGCGCGTCTGAGACCATCCGAATCATGCGTGCCCGATCTCTCATCACCGTCTCCGCGATCGTGGCCCTGCTTGTGTCCGGCGACGCGACACTCGCCAGTCCGCAGGGCGCCATGCGCGTCATCGTCGCCCCGAACGAGATCACGCAGCCGATGCCGGCAGGTACGGGCATCGTGTCAGGCCAGATTCGGGAAGCGCGCGGCAACACGGTAGTGCCTGACGCCGTCGTGTCGCTGTCGCTCGGCAGCCGCACGCTTCGCGTCGTCGCCGACGCGCAGGGCCGCTTTGCGTTTCCCAGCCTGCCAGCCGGGTCATTCACGCTGTCGGCCGCGATGCCGGGATTCTCGGACGGCGCGCACGGCCGCCTTCGTCCTGGCGGATCGAGCCAACCCGTCGAGCTGACGGACGGCGAGCGCGTCACCGACATCACGATCCCGTTGTGGCCGCACGCGACGATCGCCGGCACGGTCGTCGACGACATCGGCGAGCCGGTGATCGGCGCGCGCGTGCGAACCTACCGGCGGTCGCTCGTCGGCGGCCGCGTGCGCCTCACGTCAGGCCCTTCCGATGCGACGGACGATCGTGGCTGGTTCCGCATCGCAGGCCTCGACGCCGGCGAGTACATCGTCGGCTTGCCGATGACGTCGCACACGTGGCCTGCCGCGCTCGAGCACTACATGCAACAGGGCGGCGAGTGGCCGCAGGACTTGACGAACTCGGCCGCCGGACAGATCGAGGCGTTGATCGCGTACGGCGTCCCTCTCGGCGGCGGTGCGCCGATCGTCGCGCAGGTCTCGGATCGCCTGCTGCCTCCCGACGTCCCAGGTGACGGGCGCCTCGCCGTGTATCTGGCGCAGTTCTTCAGCGGCACCTCGATCGTGTCGGACGCGACGCCCATCGTCCTCGGCGCCGGCGACGAGCGCGCGGGCGTCACGCTCACACTGCGCACGGATCGGACGTGGAACGTCAGCGGTACCGTCACCGGCGCCGACGCGTCGATCGACGATCTCGTCCTTCGTCTCTCGCCGGCGGGGGCGGCACAGATCGAGACCGCGGTTGCGGTCACGGACTTTCGCGGACGGTTCACATTCGTCGGCGTGCCATCAGGGCAGTACGTCATTCATGCGTTGAGGCTGCCGCGAGGCGAACCGGGGCCGGCCGCCACCGTCGGCATTCCCGCGGTGGTGGAGCTCGCGCTGCCGGTCGCGGCCTTGCCATCGACGCCATTGATGTGGGCGGAGCAGCCGGTGACGGTTGACGCCGCCGATGTTGGCTCTGTCACGGTCGCGCTCCGATCGGGCACGAAAGTCCGGGGCCGGGTCGAGTTCAACGGGACGCTGCCCAAGCCGGCGCCCGAGACTCTCGACCGCATGCAGATCGCGCTCGATCCCGCTGACGAGCGTACGGCCAGCAAGGCGGCGTCGGCGATTCGCGGGCGCGTGGAGCGCACCGGACTATTCGCGACCATCGGCGCGCCGGCCGGCCGCTACGTCGTGACCGTCGGCGGGCTGCCCGACGGATGGCATCTGCAGGGCGTGATGATGGGTGGACGCGACGCGTCGGTCGATCCGCTGGACATCGCCGCGGCCGATGTCGCCGGCGTCACGATCGTGCTGACCGATCGTCCCAGCGCGATCTCGGGCCGCGTCTCGACGCCGGCCGGCGCGCCGGATACGCAGGCAACGGTCATCGTGTTTCCCGTCGACCCTGCCGCGCGCATCGATCATGGTGCCGCACCGCGCCAAGTGAGAGCCGAGCGAACCGACCGTCACGGCGCCTTTGTCGCGTCAGGCTTGCCCGCGGGCCGGTATTTCGTCGGCGCAGTCCCTGAAGCGCTGGCGTCCGATTGGCAGCGGCCGGCGTTTCTCGAGGCGCTCGCTCGCACGGCGGTGCAGATCGATCTCGCCGCCGGCGAAGCGAAGCAGGTGCCGCTGCAGACCGTGAGGGTCGATGTTCGCTGACCTCCGCTGGGCTGTCTTCGCGACGCTGCTGCTCGCCGGCCTGCAACAATCGCCGGCGCCTCCACGCGATCCACGGCCCGGGCCGCCCACAGGCACCGCCGCCATCGGCGGCCGCGTTGTGACCACGGATTCCACACCGGCGCCGGTTCGCCGCGCGCGCGTCGTGCTCACGCAATCGGAAACAGGGTTCGGCCGATCGGTCATGACCGACGACGACGGCCGCTTTCTCGCGACGGCATTGCCCGCCGGCCGGTACACCGTGAGTGCGACCAAACCCGGTTCGCTGCGCGCCTCGTACGGCGCCGCGCGTCCCGGCCGGCCCGGAACATCGATCGTGCTCGCGGCCGCGCAACGGGTGACGGATCTCGAGTTGACGATGGCGCGTGGTGGCGTGATTACGGGCATCGTCACGGAAGGCGGCCGGCCGGTGCCCGGCGTGACGGCCCGATTGCTGCAGTTCCGGTACGAGAGCGGCGAGCGCGTGCTGGCGCCCGCCGGCGCGGGGAGTGGGTCGCCCACCGAGATCACTGACGATCGGGGCGAGTATCGATTCTTCGGCCTCGCGCCAGGCGAGTACGTCGTCGGCATCGTACCGGACGATCCAGCCGCGGGCTTCTCGCGCCTGATGAGCGGCGGCACGGCCGGCTACGCGCCGGTCTACTACCCGGGCACGACGATGGCCACCGACGCAGCGGTCGTGACTGTTGCCGCCGGTGAGGAAACATCGGGCGTGAACTTGTCGGTGCAACGCGTGCGCACCGCGCGCATCGAAGGCACGATCGTCGCGCCGGAGCATCTCACGTCGCAGGACTTTCGATTGACGATCGTGCCGGAGGCATCATCGCCGCTGTCGTCCACATCGGCGTCCAATCTCACGGTGTTCCGGCGGATTGGCATCGTGCTTCCCGATCGGCGATTCGCGTTTGGTGGCGTCACGCCGGGCCGCTACACGATCGTGGCGCGTGCGATCCAGCGCGCGGCGGCCGGCACCACCGAGCAGTACGTCTCGGTCATCACCGGCATCACGTCGATGTATGCCACCGCGGAGGTGGTCGTCGACGGGACCGACATTGCCGGCATCGCGCTCGACATGCGGCCCGGTGTCACGGTGTCGGGCCGCGTGCAGTTGGAGTTCCCGACGGGCACCACGCCGGCGCCCGACATCTCGAAGGTGCGCGTGTGGCTCAGACCCGCGCCGCCGTTCGACAGCAACATCGCGTTGGGTTGGCCCACGGCGTCGGCCAACGCCGCCGGCGAGTTCACGCTCATGGGCGTGATTCCTGGGACGTACTGGTTCAGCGCGTCCTACGGTGGAGATCTTGCGAATGGATGGTCCGCGAAGACGGCGACGCTCAACGAGCGCGAGCTGTTGGACGGCACGCTGCACGTGACCGCCGATGAGCCGATCTCGAGTCTCGCCGTGACGGTCACGCGGGCCACGCAGCGAATTACCGGAGTGCTGCAAGATGCCACCGGCAAGGCGGCGCCGGGGTTGACGGTGGTGCTCTTTCCGGCCGACCGCGCGTTGTGGCGCGTGGGCCGCCGGATTCGCACCGCGCGATCGGGCCAGGATGGCCGCTACACCATCAACACGATTCCCGCCGGCGAGTACCGTCTGGCGGCGGTGACCGACCTCGAGCCGAGCGGGCCGTCCGACCCGTCGTTCCTCGAGTCGCTGCTCGCGACGTCAATCGCGATCACAATCCGTGACGGCGAGCGCAAGGTGCACAACGTGCGCGTGGGGAGATGAGCACTTCTTTCTCAAATCGATCACGCGGAGACGCGGAGAAGTGCTGATTCAGGTGGAGACGCGGAGGAATGGCTGAGACCGGTCTCCGGCGTGACCGGCCGAACGAGCGTGATGCGCCCGCAGATGACTCTAAGGATTCGACGGGTGCGAGTCATCTGCGCGCGCCTCACGCTCGTTCGAGCGGCCCGAAGGCCGCGGGCCTGCGGCCCGCCGGTCACGCCGGGCACGTCTGCAGTCCGCTGACCTCTGTCGAAACTACCCACGCCGATCGACCCCAGCGCGTTCTCCGCGCCTCCGCGTGAGTTGCACCGAAGAACTCTCCGCGGCTCCGCGTGCTTTCGGGAGACGGAGCTCAATATTCCCGAAACGTCAGGTTGAGTCGTCCCTCGAAGCCGAGCCCCGCCGGTGCCGTGCCGGGGACGATCCGCGCGACGCCGTGGTAGCAGAGCCGGGCCGGTCCGCCGAAGACGAACGCATCGCCGGAGTGGAGCGGGATCGTCGCGACCGGATCGCGCCGGCGCAGTCCGCCAAATCGGAAGTGCGCGGTGTCGCCGATCGACAGCGACACGACGGGCACGCCGCGCGCGAGCGCGTCGGCACTCTCGTCTTTGTCCTGATGCAGGCCCATGCGGCTGCCTGCGCGATACCAGTTCACGATGCAGACGTCCGGACGAAAGGCGAATCCGGCGGCGGTGGCGACCGTGCGGGCCAGCTCGCCGAAGTTCTCAGGCAGTGGCGATGCCGGCCGCGCGTCGATGTCCGAGCGGACGGCTTCGTAGCGATAGGTCAACGCGTTCCAGTGGCGTCCGAGACAGAGCATTTGCACGCTCATCGGCTTCCCGCCGCGGACGATGGGCGTGTAGAAGCCGGCATCGCCGGCACCGACCTCGAAGCACTGTGCCGCCACCGCACGCTGCTGGTCGAGATTGAGATAGCGCTCCAGATGCAGGGCCCCCGGCGCGACGACCATGTGACCATTGTTACTTCGCTTCGGGCACTTACCACGATCCGGTGTCTATGGGGTAGATACCAGTGATGCGAACCATGCTCTTTGTCGCTGTCGTCGCGCTCGTGATCACCGTCTGGGGCATCAGGCTCGTCGGCCAGGTCCCATCGGGCCCGGCCGCCCAGGCGCCCGTCACCACGGCCGCGATCAGCGGCAGCGTGACGAACGCCGCCAACGGCCGGCCCATTCCCGGCGTGATCGTGTCGTTGCGATTTGGCGCGGGAGTCCCCGGACTGGCGCCAAGCCTGGCGCGCACAAGACGGCAGCTCTCGGACGCGTTGGGCCGCTTCGTGTTCAAGGATCTTCCCGGCATCGATGGCTACTCGATCGCCACCAGCCGCGTCGGGTTCGTGGATGGCGCGTACGGCCAGACCGCGGCGTTCGGCCCGACCGGGACGATCAACCTCAAAGATGGCCAGTGGTTCGACCGCGCCGACGTGGTGATGTGGAAGCCCGGCGCGATCGGCGGCCGCGTCCTCGACGAGCGCGGCGATGCCGTCGTCGGGATCTTCGTCCGCGCGCTGGCGCAGCAATTCGTCGCGGGCACGCCGAGATTGCTCGCGGGCGCGTCGGCCAAGACGGACGATCGCGGCGAGTACCGCATTGCCGGGCTCGTGCCAGGCCGGTACCTCGTCATGGTCCCGTCGGTGCAGAGCACCGTCTCTGCGGACCTGCCGGCGTCCGCGCTCGCGCAGCCGACGTCGGCGTCGAGCGCACTCGAGCGGCAGCTGATGTTTGGCGGCGTGCTTGGGGCATCACCGCGCGTCGATGCGGCGCTCGATCTGGATCCCGCCTATCGGCTCATCGTCGGCAACTTTCCGACGCCGCCGGCGGCCACCGGACGTCCGCAGTCCTACCCAATCACGTTTTTCCCCAGCGCGAGCGCGGCCGCGTCGGCCTCGGTCATCGAGCTGGGCCTTTCGCAGGAGCGTCGCGGGGTGGACATCGCGCTGCAGCCAGTGCCTGCCGCGCGCATCGCCGGCACTGTCGATGGCCCGCGCGACCAACTCTCCGGCATGCTCCTGCGGCTCATGCCCACCGGACTCGAAGATCTGGCGATCGGCAGCGAAGCGGCGACGACGACGGTTGGCGCCGATGGAAGGTTCGTGTTTCTCAACGTGCCGAACGGCAGCTACACGATCGACACGCGACGGGCCAGCACGGAGCTCACGATGCAGTCCGCGTCGAGCGGACCGCCACTGCCCATGCTGCCTGGGCCAGTGTCGTTGACCAGCGGCTCGCAGAGCGGCAACGTCGTGTCTGGGCCGCCGGGCGCCGGGTATGTGACGCGCGACGGCGGCGCGGGGGATCTGTTTTGGACGCGCACGCCCGTCTCGGTGAGCGGTGACATGGCGGGCCTCGTGGTGACGCTCCATCCCACGATCACCATCCACGGCCGCATGATCTTCGAAGGCACGACGCGCCAGATGGTGCAGGAACAAGCTGGCGGAGCGGCGGTTGGAGGAGCCACGCGCACGGTGGTGTCGGGCGTCACCGAACGGCCCTTCCGGCTGCCCACCGTCTACGCCGAGCCCGCCAGCGCGGAAACTTCGCTCGGCATCCCTCGCAGCACAGCGAACGAGGACACGACCGTCGCGGACTCGTTCAGCCTCGGTGGCCTCCGCGCCGGCGAGTACGTGCTGCGCGTCAATCAGGGCAGCGGCCGGTACATGGTCAAGTCGATCACCATGGGTGGCCAGGACATCACCGAGCGCCCGGTCGACGTGTCCACGCCACGCGGCGCCACCGACCTCGTGATCACGTTCACCGATCAAGTGATCACCGTCAACGGCTTCGTGCAGGGAGATCCGGCGTCAACGCCGAAAGCCGCCGTCATCGCGTTTCCGATCGACCGGGCGCAGTGGGCAAAGTTCGGCCTGACGCCAAAGCGCATGCACGCCACCCCGAGTGAGCCTTCAACCGGGTTCAGCATCCAAGGGCTTCCGGCCGGCGAGTACTTCTTCGTGGCCGTCGATCGGTCCCTCACGACGGCCTGGCAGGATCCGGCCTTCCTCGAACGCGCCGCGGCGGTCGCGACGCGAGTCAAAGTCGACTGGGGCGATACGCAGTCAGTGACCTTGCCGTTCTCGAGGATTCGATGAACCGCTGGGCTCTTGTCCTCACCGTGTTCCTGGGTGCGACCACGCTCGTCGCGCAGCAGCCGGCGCGCGATCGCGGCGCCGCGCCGCCGAATGAAACCGGGACGGCCGTCATCGCGGGCGTGGTCGTCGATACCGAGCCGCAGGCGCAGCCGGTGCGGCGCGCGATTGTCACGCTCGTCGGCGCGGAGATTCCGCGTGGCCGGACGACGATCACGGACGATGCTGGACGCTTCAGCTTCGACAGATTGCCGGCCGGAAGATTCATGGCGTCGGTGACGAAGGCCGGTTACGTGACCGGCGCGTACGGCGCCACCCGGCCCGGTCACGCGGGTGTTCCGCTCCAGGTTGAGGCTGCCAAGCGGGTCACGGATCTCCGAATCACGCTGGCGCGCGGGGCGGTGATCATGGGCGCGATTCGCGACATGACGGGTGAGCCCGCCGCGAACATGACGGTCGTCGCATTCCGCGTCCCGCCGCCTGGCGCGATTCAGACGCTGGTGACGACGGCGACGGCGACGACGGACGATCGCGGCGTGTATCGCATCTACGGGCTCATGCCCGGTACGTACGTCGTTGCGACGGCGCTGCGCGCGGCCGGCGCCCAGAGCGACATCGTGGCCATGCGGACGGCCGACGTCGATCAGATGCTGCGCGAGCTGCAACAGCGCACCGGCGTCTCCACAGCCGCGCCACTTCCAGCCCCCGGCCCCGATCTAGTGCCGCCGGGGTCGTATGCGTGGGCGCCGGCGTTTTATCCCGGCGTGTCGTCGACCGTGTCGGCGACCACCATCAAAGTGGCCGCCGGCGAAGAGCGCTCGGGCGTGGACTTTGCCGTGCAGTACACGCGCATGGCGACGATTCAAGGGACGTTGCGCAGTCCGGATGGCACCGTGCCGACGGTGCAGTTTGCGATCAACACGCTCGGCCTGCGGCTGCAGTCGCTGCTCGGCAGCACGCCGACGTTTTCGAGCGAGCGCCTCGACTCGTCGCGGACGTTCAAGTACACGAGCACCGCGCCGGGACGATACGCGATCAGCGTGCGCACGGCGTCCGATCCCATGCTGTGGGCACGCGCGGAGATCGAGGTGCTGGGTGACGACATCTCGGATCTGCAGTTGGTCCTGCAACCTGCGATTCGGTTGCGCGGCCGTGTCGCGTTCGAAGGCACGCTCGCGCCGCCCGGCACACTCTCCGTGACGCTCACGGCCTCGAACGGCGCCGGCGGCGGCGCGGCCGGCTCGACGCAGCTCGGGAACCTCCACGTTTCCAACGCCGCCGTCGACGACAACGGTGGCTTCGAGCTCGCGGGCATCGTGCCGGACAGCTATCGCCTCGGGACGAACGTGCCGGCGTCGTCCGGCTGGTCGCTGCGATCGGCGGTCGTGAATGGCCGCGACGTGCTCGATTATCCGTTCGAGATCGGCGCCGCCAACATCAGCGGCGCGGCGCTGACGTTCTCCGACCGGCACACGCAGCTCTCCGGCACGCTCACGACGGCCGCGAGGGCGGTCGTGCCCGGATACTTCATTGCGGTGTTTCCCGCCGACCGCGCGCTGTGGCGCTGGCAATCGCGCCGGCTCACGTCCGCACGCACGGGCACGGACGGACGATGGATTGTGAAGGACCTGCCGCCCGGCGAGTATCTGGTGGTGGCGCTGACGGATCTCGATCCCGACGATTTGTCCGACCAGAAAGTGCTCGAATCCCTGGCGCCGTCTGCCGTGAAGGTCACGCTCGCCGACGGCGAGCAGAAGACGCAAGACCTGCGGATTGGGGGGCGTCCGCAGTAAACTCCCGCCCATGATCACCAGACGCACATTCCTCACCACCTCCGCCGTCGCCGTCGCCGGCAGCGTCGCCGGCGCGCGCTGGGCCTGGGCGCAGCAACCGCAGCAGGCACCGGCCATCACGCCGGTCTTCACCGACATCCGCCGCAACGTGGGCTTCTTCACCGGCCGCGGCGGCACGATGGGGTATCTGGTCGACGCGAAGGGCGTGGCCGTCGTGGACAGCCAGTTCCGCGACGCCGCGCGGCTGTTCCTCACCGGCTTGAACGAGCGGTCGAAGTCGCGTCCGGTCGACCGGCTGATCAACACGCACCACCACGGCGATCACACGGACGGCAACATCGTCTTCAAGGGCGTGGCGGCGAAGGTCGTCGCGCACGCCAAGGCGGCCGCGGACATGCGGATGCCGCCCGGCGCCACGCAGCCGCCCACGACCGAGCAGCTCTATCCCGACGCGACGTTCACCGACACCTGGCGCGAGGAAGTGGGCGACGAATGGATTCGGGCCCGGCACTACGGCCGCGCGCACACGAGCGGCGACGCGGTCGTGACGTTCGAGCGCGCGAACGTCGCGCACATGGGCGATCTGATGTTCAACCAGCGCCATCCCATCGTGGATCGCGCGGCCGGCGCGACGCTCAAGAACTGGATCAGCGTGCTCGAGCGCGCCACGAAGGACCACGCGAACGACACGATCTACATCTTCGGCCACGCCGGCGCGAACCTGCCGGTCACGGGCGCGAGCGCCGATCTCATGCGGCTGCGCGACTACCTCACGAAGCTGCTGGACGTCGTCGGCACACAGATCAAGGCCGGCAAGACGCGCGAGGAAATCCTGGCGATGCGCGATCCGCTCGCCGGCTTCGAGACGTTCGGCCGCTTCCCGAATCCGAATCCCCGCGATCCGCTCACGTGTGCGTACGACGAATTGGTGAGTGCCTGACCGTTGTGGTTCAAAGGTTCAAGGGTTCAAGGGTTCAACGTTCCATGTGGTCCCTTGATGCCCGAGTGCTGAGCGGACCTAGGCCCGGAAATCACCTGTGCTGGCGCTCACGGCCGACGTGAGCGGCGCGATGGGCGACAGGTCGAAGCCGTGCCGGAGGGAGCGACGATTTCGAGCGCGACGTGCGAAGGCCAGCGAAGGCTGGCCGGATAGCACTCGCGCGATTCGGCGCAGCGATGAAATCGGAGCGCACGGAGGCAACGGCTTCGAGCGCCGCGATCGGAGGTCGTGGGCGTCAGCGCAGGTGATTTCTGGGAACATTGGTCCGCCCGGCGGATCACCTCGGCGTATCGAGCGCCCGCTACGTCCGATGCAGCGCGACCATCGGGTCGACGCGGGACGCACGGCGCGCGGGCAGGTAGCCGGCGAGCGTCGAGACCGCGACGATCAGGGCGGTCGCGGCGGTGAAGCTCAGCACGTCCATTGCGCCGAGGCCGAAGAGCACTGTCTCGATGAGCCGGCCCGAGAGCAGGGCGGCGCCGATGCCGAGTGCGATGCCGATGCCGACGAGCAGGAGCGATTCGCCGAGCACCATGCGCACGACCGAGCCGCGATGGGCGCCGAGCGCCATGCGAATGCCGATCTCGTTCGTGCGTCGCGACACCGAGTACGACATCAACCCGAAGAGACCGATGCAGGCGAGCAGCAGCGCGAGGCCGCCGAAGAGCGTGTAGGCCCGGGCGAAGAGCCGTTCCTGCGCGAAGCGCCGCTCGACCTGCTCCGTTTGCGTCGCGACGTTGGTGATCGGCACGGCCGGGTCGATGGCGCGCACGGCGGTCCGGACGGCCTCGGTCATGGCGGCCGGATCGCCCGCGGTCCGCAGCACGAAGTTCATGCTGCGCACCTGGCCCTGCAGGTAGCACTGATAGAGCGTCGGCGGCGCGGCATCGCGCACGCTGCTGTACTTCGTGTCCCGGATCACGCCGACGATTTCGTACTCGGTGCTCTGTTCCGGCGAGAATCCCATGCGGCGGCCCACCGCGTTGCCGGTGGGAAACATCTTGCGCGCCGCCGCCTCGTTGATCACGGCGACCTTCGGCGCGGTCTTCGAGTCCTGCGGTGTGAACGCGCGCCCGGCCACGAATGGAATCTCCATCGTGGCGAAGAACTCCGGCGACACGCTCATCATGCGGATGTTGAGCTCCGCCGGTGTGGCGCCGCTCTGCGGGTCCGGCACGTGGACCGAGCTCGCGCTGGTGCTGCCGGACAGCAGCATCGTGCGGGTGAGCGCGACCTGACGTACCCCCGGCACCGCCGCGAGCCGTTCCTGGATTTGCGTCAGCAGCAGCGCCGAACGGTCCGCGTCGTACCGGTTGAGCGCGGGATTCACGTTGAACATCAGCACGTGGCTCGGGTTGAACCCGATGTCCACAGTGCGCAGATTCTGCAACGTCCGCAGGAACAGCCCAGCGCCGATCAGCAGCACGAGCGACATCGCAACCTGCAGCACGAGCAGCGCCTTGCTGAGCGCCGTGCGCGTGCCCGTGACGCTGCGGCCGCTCTCTTTCATCGCGCCGGCCAGGTCCACGCGCGTCGCGCGGAGCGCCGGCAGCAGGCCGAAGATCACGCCGGTGAGCAGGCTCACGCCCGCGCCGAACGCGAACACGCGCCAGTCGATCGGCACGTTCTGCCCGAAGGGCAGCAGTTGCCGGCTCCAGTACCCGACGAGGACGCCGAGCGCGCCTCCTAAGACAGAGAGCAGCAGGCTCTCCGTCAGGAGCTGCCGCACGAGACGTCCCCGTGTCGCGCCCATCGACATGCGGATCGAGATCTCGCGCTCGCGGGTCGTCGCGCGCGAGAGCAGCAGGTTCGCGACGTTCGCGCAGACGATCAGCAGCACGATCACGACGACAACGCCGAGAAAGGACGCCGAGCGGGCGGAGGTCGTATCGAGATCGTAGACACCACGCGCACCGGAGCTCACGAGCAGGTCCGGCACGGCTGAGCCGTCGCGCTGATTCGTCGACAAGCCGCGCTGCGTCTCGGTGAGCGAGGACATGTACGACGCCATGCCACCACGCGCCGCTTGATGGAATGGGCCTTCGAGGTTGCCGCGGACCTGCTCCAGAGTCGTGCCGGGTTTCAGCCGGCCCATGATCTGCAGCCACCAGTTCGTCGGCTGACTCATCCGCGTCTGGCCGAGGTTGAACTGCCCGTCGTGCGCGAGCGGCACCGTTACGTCCCGCGCGGTGGCACCGAGGTGCTGGATGCCGGTGAAGTCTGCCGGGGTGACGCCCACGATCGGCACCTGCTGGTTGTTCATCGTCACGACGCGGTTCACGATCGCGGGATCGGACGCGAATCGCCGCCGCCAGTACGCGTGGCTGATGACGGCGACGGGCGGCGCGCCCGGCGTGTCGTCGGCATCCGTGAAGGTCCGGCCGAGGAGCGCCGGCACGCGCAGCACGCGGAAGTAATTGCCGGAGGTGAACAGCGCGGAGGCGAGATCGGCCTGGCCGTTCACGATGACGTTGAAGCTGCCCGTCGGCGCGCTCGCGAACATGTCGGTGAGGGTCTGATTCGCGGCGCGCAGCTGCTCGTAGGTCGCATATGAAAACGTCGTGCGCGTGTTCCGGCCGCCGTCCTGCAGGGTGAAGCCGTAGTCGCTGGAGTTCCGCACCATGTCGTTCTGGCCGGCCCAGCGCAAGCGCACCAGCGCCTCCGGCTCCGGTACCGGCACCGACTGCAGGAGCAGGCCGCTCACGGCCGTGAACAGCGCGGTGTTGGCGCCAATCCCGAGGCCGAGCGAGATCAGCACGACGGCCGTCCAGCTCTTCATGTGCAGCAGCATGCGCGCGGCCTGACGCAGGTCTTTGAGGAGGGCAGTCATCTTGGGGATTTTAGTTCGGACGTAGGTAGGGCGGACCGAACTTCGGTCCGCCATCACGGCGTGAACAGTCGGGACATGGTTTACAGAAGTCCGACGACATCCTTTACACCGACATCGGCGGTCCGCCCGCGGTGATTGTGCGCGTCCGCTCGTCGAAGCGCGCGAGCAGCGTGCGGTAGAACACGATATTCCAGATTCCGTCCCCGATTTCCTCGAGCGCGATGTCCTGGCCGCTCAGGGTCTCGGTCAGAAAGATGTGCCGTGAGTGCCAGCAGAAGTTGCCGACCGTGCTGACGCGGCGCACGGCCAGGTGCGCGGGGTATTCGGGGCGCGGCAGGGTTTCGGGATACGGGCGGGTGGACGGCGTCCACAGCGAGGACGGGGTGCGATTCGCCAGCGCTTCATGGGGACGCTCGTCGTTGTACCGCGCCCGGAACCGATCGCAGCGGCGTTGTTGGGCGCGCAGCGTCGCGGCCGCCGGGCGCGTCGTTTCCCGTTTGAGCTCGCGATGCATCCGCTCATGCTGGCCATTGGCCTGCGGGCTGGCCGGCGGAATGCGTTGATGGACAATCCCGAGCTGCATCCACCAGACGTTGAGGCGCGACAAGCCGTGCAGCGACGCGGACGCGAACGGCGGACCGTTATCGGTGCGAATCGCATCGGGCAACCCGACATCGCGAAAGATCCGGCGAAAGACGAGCTGGGTGTCCGGGGTCTGGACCGACGTGAGTCCGTGACAGACGAGCAGCCGCCGACTGAAGTGATCCGTGATCGTGACCGGAAAGCACCAGGCGCCGTTGCCCGTCCGGAATTGGCCTTTGAAATCCGCCGGCCAGACCTGATTCGCCGCGCTCGTCTCCAGCGCGGGCGCCCCGGGATGGTGCCAGCGCCGACGGTGCCGCCGCGTGCGCAGCCGCCCATGACGCTCCAGGATGTCATTCACCGTACTGCGCGTCGGCCAACGTCGGCGGGGATGCTGGCGCGCCAGGACGCCCAGCAGCTTCGTCGCGCCCCACCGATACTTGCGGCGCGCCGCCAGCAGGAGGCGCACGACCTCCGGATCGGTTTGCTGGGGCGAGTGATGGGGCGCGCGACTCAGATTCACCAAGGCGACCTCGCCGCCGTCACGAAAGCGCTCGACCCACTTGTAGCCGGTCGGCCGCGTGACCCGATACCGCTCACACAGCTCGGTCGTCCACTGGCCGCTCAAGACATCGCGGACAAACCGCTGCCGTTCGTCGACGATACTCGTTTCCATCCAAGGCATCTCCTTGGTGTAAACGATGTCGCCGGACTTCTGTAAAGCATCTGTCCCGCCCATACCCCGCGGACCATAGACCGGTCCGCCCTACGTACTAGGCGCAGTGCACCAGCCGAACCGTCAGGAACAGCGGCGCGGCGCCGAACACGCCAACGAAGCCGGCGGTCCACCAGCGGTCGCTGTTGACCAGGTCGAACTCGAGATGCTCCGCCGGTTCGATCGCGAACGTGACGTGTTTGCGGAAGAGCGTGTTGTGCGCGAACAGGCGATGGCCGCCCGGCTGAACCTCGATCGTCACCGACTCGCCAAAGACGAGCGCGATGCGGGGCCCGCCGTCGAGCCGGACGAACACCTGACGCTGGCCGCAGTCGGACGGATGCACGCGATTCAGCGTGATCGTCGACCCCAGGTTCGTCAGCTGATCGAGCGCCGCGTGGTGCAGGTGTTCGGAGGTGCGTGGCAGCGGCGGTGCGGTGGTGACGAACATGGTCGCGGATTACTTGACGACGGGCTTGAACTTGAACCCCTGGTCGTCCTCGCCGCCGAAGCCGACGGCGGGGAAGTCCATCGCCGGGCCGGCCGCCAGTACACCGACGCGACCGTCGGCGTTGAGCAAGCCGACGGTCGCCTTGACCGGCGTGCCTTTGCGTCCCGACGTGTAGATCACTTCGGCTTCGCCGCTCTCATGCAGCGCCAGCACGAAGTTGACCGCAGACGTCTGGAACGCACCGCCGGCCGGGATGAGACTCATCCAGTAAATGATGTGCAGTCGATTGGGGGCGGCGCCCATCGTCCCGGTGTAGACGCTGCCGACCCACTGGCCGTGTCCGGCTTCCATGCGGAGGTCCGTCCACAGCGCGAAGATGCTGTTCTTCGGCGCGGCGGCGGAGGGCAGCGTCGTGTTGGCCGCCGGGCTCGCCTTCGCCGTGCTGTCGAACGTGATGAAGCCGTTGTCGCTGATGAAGTAGCCGGTGACGTCCTGGCCGAAGAACTTCCACGTGAACGGCAGCTTCTGCCACTCGGACAGTGTGTTCTCTTGCGGCGGCGCGAACGCGAGCGCCGCGCTCTGGCGGAACGAGAACATGAAGTCGCGATCGCCACGGGTGGGAGTCACCTCGTAGCTCGCGGCCGGTTGCGGCGCCGTCGTGGCGAAGAGGATCGTTGGGAACACCAGCCAAGCCAGCGCGTGCTTCATGGCTGCAGTTTACTCCTCACGGCAGAGATCTCTCTCTGCGCCTCCTGGATTCGGGACTCGCCGGGTCCATACGCGGGATCGAGTTGTACGTAGGCCGGGCCTCTTAGGCCCGCCTGACCCTGGCGTGCGCCTTGCACTGCGACGGCCGTGGCTCTCGGCACGGACATCCGGCACGCGCTGCGCAGCTACGCCCACTCGCCATTTCTTACCGCCACGCTCGTGCTCACGGTCGCCGTCGGCGCCGGCGCCAACGCCGCGATCCTCGGCTTCATCGGCGGCCTCATCACGCACAGTGCGTCCAGCCCCGACCCTGCAGACGCGGAGCGGTTCGCACGCGTCGCGGTGCTATTGCTGCTCTCGTGCGGTTTCGTGCTGGTGCTCGCGTGCGCGACCGTCACCGGTCTTCTGCTGTCTCGGTCGTCGGCACGCACGCTCGAGACGGCTGTCAAGGTGGCGATCGGCGCGACGCGCCGACGCTTGGCGTGGCAATGCCTGGTCGACAGCCTGATCGTCACGATCGCCGGCGGCGTCCTCGGCGTCCTGTTCGCGTGGTGGACATCGCAGTTGTTCCCGATGTTCTTCTTTGCCGAGGACGCCGAACACCTCGCCCTCGCGCCGGACCTCGGCTGGCTGTCGGCCGCAGCCGGCGTGTGGGTCGTCGTCATGGTCGCGTGCGGCATGGTCCCCGTGCTGACGGTCCCGCATCGCGACCCGTCGCTGGTGTTGCGCCGCGATGCTTCGAGGTCGTCCACGGTCTCGCGGAGGTTTCGGCTTCGCCTCGTCGCGACGCAGATCGCGCTCTGCTCGATCCTTGTCGTTGTGGCGGGCGTGATTCGTGAGGACCTGCATTCGACCATGCGGACCTCGCGCGGGCGCGTCGTCGGATCTCTGCTCGTGGCGCAGGTCACGAGCGACGCCGGGCCGCTCGATGCCAGGAATGGCCTGCAGTACCTCGACGCTGTCGCGAAATCCGCGCGCGGCTTGGCTGACGTCACCTCCACGGCCTGGGCGGCGACGTTGCCCGGGGGGCGGCTAGCGTCGCAGGACTTCAAGATCGAGCTTCCGGAGACGGAGTGGCGTGAGATCCGTCTCGACGTCACGACGTTCTCGCCCGAGGGGCTTTCCCCGGACGAACTGCTCGTGGAGCCCGGTGGCCGGATGTTCGGCGGCCGCGACGGCCCGGGCACCTGCCGGGTCGGCGTCATTAATAAGGAAGCCGCCGGTCGTTACTTCGATGGCGACGCGGTCGGCCGATCGCTCGAGGACGCCATCGGCCGTACCGTGCAGATCGTCGGAGTACTCGCATCGGCGCCGCGCGACATGGCCGCGCGGCCGGCGCTCTTCTACTACGACACGCAGACGCCGATGGGCGACGGCATTGAACGCGACCAGCTGTTTCGGGGTCCGCGATCGGGCGCAGCGCGGAGCACGGTCACGATGGACACCAACGCCACCTCGCCCGAGTATTTCGATCTCTTCGCCGACCCACCGATCGCAGGTCGCGTGTACGGCGACGCCGACCGCGATGGCGCGTGCCGAGTGGCCGTCGTGAGCGAGAACGCGGCACACACCGAGTTCGGCGGGCGCGCAGTCGGCGCCGTCTTGATCGACCCGGCCGGCGATCGCATCGAGATCGTCGGCGTCGTCCGTGCCGAGGCGCTCGGCGCCGTGCGGCAGGCACCCGCGCCCACGGTGTTCTTGCCGCTGGCCCAGGCGTATCGTCCGGTCGTGTCGCTCGCGATGCGCGCGGGCGAGACCTCGCGCGAGTTTCGTGCCGCGGCCGGCGCCAAGCTGGGGGCCGTCGGTGGCGGCCGGTTGCTGTCGTCCGTGGCGACGCTCGAAGAGCACCTCGAGCGGACGTCCCTCGCGGCCGCTCGCATTGCGACGACGCTCGTGGGCGTGTGCGCGGCGCTCGCGCTCGTGTTGTCCGTCGCCGGTGTGTATGCGGTGATGGCCGATCTCGTCTTGCGCCGGCGGCGCGAGATCGCGCTGCGTGTCGCCCTCGGCGCCGGCACCTGGCGGCTCGTCGGGAGCATCGTGCGTGAAGGCCTACGTATCGCCGCGGCCGGCGGTGCAGCAGGCCTCGTGCTCGCGATTGCCGGCACGCCGCTGCTGGACCGCTTCGTCGTCCGGCCGCAGCTACCTGGGCTGATGGTGATCGTGGTGGCGATTTCCGCCGTCGGCGTGCTCGTGACGATCGCGTGTGCCGTACCGGCGTGGCGGGCGGTCAGCGTCGATCCACGCGCCGTGATGCACGACCCTACGGCGTGACCTCCGGCCCACTCCATCCGTCCGGTGCCGTGTCTTGAAATTCGCGCAGCAGCCGCCATGAGAGTTTCACAGGAGTGGCGTGGTAGTCCGTGACGTCGATGCGCAGGCCATCGCGGCTTTGCAGCAACCGGTAACCCTCATTGAGTTGGAGGGCGCCGTCGGGTGTCAGCTTGTCGACGAACCTCGGTTGCACGATCACGGTGGTGGATGATGGCGCCCGCGAGCAGTTCCTCTGCTTGCATTCACGCAGCATTCTCCAGGAGAGCGTGACAGGAGTCGCGTGATAGTCCGTCACCTCGATGCCCAGGCCGTCCTCGTCCCAATGAAACCGGTAACCATCAGGGAGCGCCAGCACGCGGCCAGCGGGCACCTCGTCGATACACCGCGGCTGGTTTCTCGTGACGCTCGTGACGTCGCCGTACACATCTGGCGTATCGGGCAGATCCGGGAGATGCTGCAGTGCGTTCAGTGTGGCGGAGCGCGGTATCGGTTTTTCACCTGCGAACCTCGTTGCCGGCAATCCGCACCGAGGCAATCGATCGCGTGTTCTTGATGTCCTGCAGCGGGTCGCGGTCGAGCACGACGAAGTCGGCCCAGGCGCCCACGGTGAGCCGGCCGGTGTCGGTCTGCTTCATGGCGATGGCCGCGTCGCCGGTCGCGGACTTCAGGATTTGCGCCGGCGTGAGCCCGGCCTCGCCCATCATCTCCAGCTCCACGTGCTCGAAGTACCCTTCGAAGCGCTCGGGAAACGCGCCTGAATCGGTCCCCATGGCGACCAATACACCGGCGTCGGCGATCCGTTTGAGGTTACGGTTGGCGACGACGAGCGCGGCCTTGTAACGCTGTGCGGTTTGCGACGCGCGCATGGCTTGCTGCCGGGCGGGTTCCTGCAGTTGGGCGACCAGATCGCGGTCGGCGTCACGCTGGAAGAACGGATCGGCGAAGAACGCCGGCGTGGACTCGTACACGAATGTGCTCAGCTCGCGCGTCAGCGTGGGGCAGTACGGCACGTTGCGCGCTTTCATCAGGCTGATGAATTCGTCGTCCACGTCCTTGTCCCGCACGCTGTGCGCGATCATGTCGACGCCCGCCTTGAGCAGCTCCTTCGCGTCGTCGAGGTAGAAGATGTGCGCGGCGACGCGCAAACCCTGCTTGTGGGCCTCGTCGATCACGGCACGGTAGACCTCGGGCGTCATCTTGGTCGCCGTGCCCAGGTTGTCATCCACGCGAATCTTGATGATGTCGGCCTTGAGCGCCGCGACGGTCGTCACGCGCTGGCGCGCCTCCTCGGGCGTGCGGCCGGCGATCACGTCGCCCGAGACGAAGATGCGAGCGCGATCGAGCGCCGCCGTGTTCTGCGCGTCCCGCGCGCGAAACGCCGGGGGCTGCTCGCCGCCGAGGCTCCACACCGTGGTCACGCCATAGCGCGCGAACACGCCGAGCTGCCGCAGCGTGTTCTCGTCCGTGTACGCGCGCGGCTTGAGGCCGTTCACGTCGGAGACGTGCGCGTGCGCGGCGATGAGGCCGGGAATGACGGTCTTGCCGGCAAGGTCGATCGTGCGCGCGCCGGCCGGTGGCCGCACGCTGGCCGCGGGACCCACCGCGACGATCTTGCCGTCGCGCACGACGATGACGGCGTTCGAGATCGCCGGGCTGGCGCCGGGACGATCGAGCACGCGGGCGCCGGTGAAGGCCAGCGTCCCTGACGCGGAGCCCGCCGGCGTGGTCTGTGCGGCGGGACGGCCCGGTGCGAGTGACAGCAGTAGGGCAAGCGTAATCACAGGTTTCATGGGAGTCACAGTCTACGATGATGGGCATGGCGAACCTCATGTCAGACGTGAAGATCGCGCTCCGCCAGCTTCGCCGCCGCCCGCTGTTCACGTTCACGGCCGTCCTGACACTGGCCATCGGTATGGGCGTCAACGCGGTGGCGTTTACCGTGGTGAACGGCCTGCTCTTCAAAGGCCCGGCGGCGAGTGCGCATGACGACGTTGGGCGGATCCTCACAACCCCGGGCAGCGACGAGGGCGGCAACGCCTCGCTCGCGGAGTACCAACGATTCGTCGAAGCGACGGCGGGGACGCTCGACCTCGCGGCCGAGGGCCGGATGTCGGTGGCGTGGAAGCACGAGGGCGTCACCGAAACGGCCTGGGCGCTCGCCATCTCGAACAACTACTTCTCGATGGTCACCGTGCGTCCGATCGCGGGCCGGATCAACGTGATGCCGGCGGCGAATGGGCCGGTGACGGTCGTCATCGGTGAGCGGTTCTGGCGGCGCAAGCTTGCGTCGGCGCCGCTCGCTGGTCTCACGCTGCGATTGAACAACACGGACGTCGGCGTGGCGGGTGTGTTGCCGGATACATTCACCGGTCCCGCCGGGCTGTACTCGCCGGACGTCTGGCTGCTGCTCGAGGATCTGCACCTGTTCGGCACGTCGGCCGCGCGTGAGAAGCGCGACATGCGATGGCTGTTCCTCTTGGGCCGGCTGCTGCCGGGTGCGACCGTGCCGGCGATTCAGGGCCAGGTCGCGAACGCCGTTTCGTCCATGGCGCACGACTGGCCCGAGACGCATCGTGAGCGCGGCGCCAGGTTCAGGATGTTGAAGGAAGGCAACAGCGAGATCCGTGGCATCACCACCGCGGCGGCGGTCGCGATGGGCATCATCGGACTCGTGCTCGTCATCGCCTGCTTCAACGTCGCCAATCTGCTGCTCGCGCGCGCGGTCGATCGCGAGCGCGACATGGGCATTCGCGCGGCTCTTGGCGCCGGTGCGGGACGACTCGCACGGCTCGTGATGACCGAGGGCTTCATGATCGCGGGTCTGGCCGGTCTCTCGGCGCTCGTGCTGGCGCGATGGACGCAGTCGCTCGTCGGGGCCTTCGCGATTCCGATCGAAGTGCCGCAGCACATCGACCTCACGCCCGATGCGCGGGTCGTGGCGTTCATCGGCCTGCTCGTGCTCATCGCCGGCGTTCTGCCGGGCCTGTGGCCCGCGTTGAGTGCCGCGCGTGTCGACGTGCTCCGCGTGCTCGGGTCGCAAGGCGCCAACGCCGCGAGCGGACGGCCGAGCGCGATGCGTCCGTGGCTCGTCGGTGCGCAGATCGTCGGCTCCACGGCGTTCCTCGCGATTGCCGCGCTGCTCATTCAGTCGTACGGGCGGCTCGCCGGCGCCGACATGGGCTTCGACCGCGATCGACTGCTGCTCGCCGACCTCAACCCGGCCTCGCACGGGTTCGACGCCGATCGTGCTGAACGGTATGCCACCGCGCTGGTGGCACGCACCCGTGCGCTGCCCGGCGTCACCGACGTCGCGCTGGCAGACCGCGCGCCGTTTTTTGTTGGGTTCGACCGGATGACGCCGGTGTCCTCGGCGATCGCGCCGTGCGAGCCTCGTGAGTGTCCGAAGCTGCCGGCAATCTCCGTGGCGCCCGGCTACTTCAAGACGATGGGGATTGGACTGACGGCGGGCCGTGAGTTCGAGCGCCCCGGCGCTCCGGCGGAGGTCATCGTCAATCAGCCGGTCGTGCGGCAGTACTGGCCGGACGGTCAACCGATCGGCCAGCAGCTGCGCCTCGGCGATCCCGCGACGACGGTGACCGTGGTGGGTGTGACGGCGAAGGCGCACTCGCGCGGACTCGATCGCGAACGGCCCATGCTCTACGTGCCGCTCGGTCGCGATCATTTTGAAGGCGGCCTCACGCTCATCGCGCACACGGCCGTGCCACCCGAGTCGCTCGTGCGGCCGTTGATGGAGGCGGCGCAGTCGGTCGACCCGGACGTCGCGCTGTCGTCCGTCAAGACCATGAAGGAGCGGATGGCCGTGGCGCTCTGGCCGTTTCACACGGTGAGCTGGCTGTTCTCGATTTGCGGCGGTCTCGCGCTCATCCTGTCGACGGTCGGTCTGGTCGGCGTGATCGTGCACTCGGTCAGCCGGCGATTGCGGGAGTTCGGGATCCGCCTGTCCATCGGCGCGGCGCCGCGCGATCTCGTGGTCGACGTGCTTCGTCGCAGCGCGTGGCTGTTGCTTCCCGGTCTCGTGGTTGGGCTCGTGCTCGCGGCCGTGTCCGCGCGATTGCTTCAGGCGGTGTTCATCGGCATCAACGTGCTGAACCCGCTGACCTACGTGGCCGTCGCCCTCGTCGAAACGGCGATCGTGGCCGTCGCCTGCATCGGCCCGGCCGTCCGGGCGGCCAACGTCGATCCCGTGATTGCGCTGCGGTCGGAGTAGCTCGAGGCCCGGCGCGCGATAGAATCCTCGCTTTGACGCCCAAATCTGACGGCGACGACGAGATCGATCGGTTGTACCAGTTGCCGATCGGTGAGTTCACGGCGGCGCGCAATGCGCTCGCGAAAGAGCTCGGTGCGACGGGCGCGCCGGTTCGCGCGCTCGAAAAGCCCAACCTGCCGGCGTGGGCCGTGAACCAGTTGTTCTGGCGGAAGCCGAACGTCTACAAGAAGCTGATTGCCGCGGCGGACGCGCGCCGTGCGGCGCACGCGAAGATGCTCGCCGGCAAAGGCGGCGACATCGCCGCGGCGGAGAGCGCGCACAGCACCGCGCTGCGCGCCGCGGCCGACGAGATTCGCACGCTGCTGTCTGGCGCCGGCGAGACGCCGACATCCGCGACGATGAACGCGGTGACCGAAACGCTGCAGGCGCTGCCGGGATCCACGCGGCCCGGCCGACTGACGAAACCGTTGAAGCTGGCGGGCTTCGAGGCGCTCGCGGGTCTCGTGCCGACGAGCGCGCGGACGCTGCGCGGTCTGTCGCCGATGCCGCGCCCGGCGCCCGCGCCGGCGCCCGCTCGCGTCCACCACGACAAGGACAAGGAAGAAAAGCCGGACCGGGCCGCCGCCAAGCGCGAAGCGGACGCGATGAAGCGTGAAGAGGCCGCGCGCCGGAAAGAGATCGCGGGTATCGACAAAGCGTTGCGCGATGCCCGCGCGGAGGCTCGGAAGGCCGAGACCGAGTTGGCGGCCGCGCGCAAGGCGCTCGCGCGCGAGAAGGCCGAGCGTGACCACCTGCAGGATCAACTGCAGTTCGCGATGAAGAAGATCGACAACGCGGTGGCGGATGTCCGGGCGCGCGAACAACGGGTGGCGCAGGCCGGCCAGGAGCTCTCGCACCTCGAGGCCAAGCTGGCGTCGCTCGGTTCCCGCGATTCTCGCTGACGTGTCCGCGTTCGCACGCCCCGCGCGCCGAGCGGGGCATGCCATGATGCGAGCATGAAGATCGTGGCCGCGGCGTGCGCGCTGGTGGTCGTCTTCAGTGTCAGTGCGCCATCGACCGCGCGTGCTCAGCAGCCACGGGATCCCACAACCTCCGCGTTTCCGCCCCAACCGATGTTCGTCATCGAGTCGTCGACCACCCCCATGTCGCGCAACGCACTGATGGGCGAGACGACGTATGCCGGATTCGCGCGCGGCCTCGATTGGGGTCTCGACCTCGGCACGCAGCGGTGGTGGCGTCGCAAGTCCGTCGGCGCCTTTGCCGCCCGGCTCACGCGCTTCGTCGCGGTCGATGTGCCGGTGGCGCAGTACCTGTTCGCGTGGACCCATGAGTACGGCCACAAGACGCGCGTCAACGAAGCAGGCCTCGCGGCGCATGTTGTCGTCGGCGGGTCCCCGTGGTCGCTGACGGCGTTCACGGATGTGGCGCTCACCGGCGCGGAAGTCACGCCGGCGATGTATAGCGCCGGGATGGAAGCCACTGCGGTGATCGCCGATCGCGTCGAACGGCGCATGGTGAACGTCGGCGCTGCGCACTACACGGATCTGACCGCGCTCTTCATCGCGAATGCGATGGCCTTCGGCTACCTCCAGCACGACCTCTCCGCCGGGCGCGTCCGGCGCGGGTTCACGCTCGAAGGGCCTGACTACGCCGATCCCTCCGGCTATGTCGTGACGGTGTTGAGTCGGCGGCTCGGGCGCGATCCGACGATGGCTGAGCGGCAGGACATGGCAAACGACGTTCGCCGTGCGTCGTGGCTGAATTTCGTCGACTACGACCTCGTGAATGTCGGCGCGGGTTTGTTTCGCGACTATCTCTGGCGGGGACAGCGTCAGACGCCGATCCGGTGGATCCGCACCGGTTCGATCTACGTCATCCCGAGTCTGCGATACGCGCTGACGCCGGTGGGCCCGGAGCGGCAAGTACGTTCGTTCGTGAAGGCGGGTGCGGCAACGTTGCTCGCGTACGCGCGTTGGTCGGAGCGCGTTGACAATGGCCGGCTCGTCGGCGTGGGCGTCGATTACACGTGGCGGCCGCGCGGTCAGTGGCGTCCGTCGTTCGCGTTGGACCTCTGGAGGAATCCCGACGGCACCGGCGCGTTCCGCGCAGAAGGCGGCTCGGAATGGGCCGCGCCGGCCTCGCGCTTAGTTTTGATGGGTGCGATCGGCGCGAAGCGCCGTGGGTATCTCCTCGGATTCCCTGAGGAGGCCGGCGTGTATCTGAACGCCGGCGTGGGGATCCGGTTTTGAAGGCGAAGGGGCGGGCTTCAGCCCGCCCCTAATCCCTGCGTGCAGCGCCAGCCTGAGTGCACGCAGGGATTAGAATCCCGACGAATATGCCTGAGGAGTCTGTCAGCGCGGTGGACGCCGCCGCGTGGCGTCGCCTCGATCCCCAAAGCGTGCACGTCGGCCGCTTGACGGGCGCCATCTGGGTTGCGGCCATTGGCCTCGCGTCGTTGCTGGGCTTCGGTGTTACCTGGCTCATTGACCCTCCGGAGCTCCCGATCTGGATCGTCCTCGGAGCCACCTGGGTTCTGCTGGGTCTGTTCGCGTGGCTGGCCTGGGTGCTTCCTGAAAAACGGTTCCGCTACACGCGGTACCGGCTGGACGAGCTCGGTCTGTTGATTCATCGCGGACGCATGTTCCACTCCGAGCTTGGCGTGCTCCGCTCGCGGATTCAGCACTCGGACGTGTCGCAAGGGCCCATTCAGCGCGCGTACGGTCTGGCGACGTTGTCGATCTCCACGGCGGGGTCAGACGAGGGCGAGATCGGGCTCACCGGGATTCCAATCGGCGAAGCGCGCCGGCTGCGCGCGGAGCTGACGGGACTGGTTGGCGACGATGTCGTCTGAAGCGCCGCCGCGACGGTTGCACTGGAGCTCGCTCTTCTTCAGCCTCGGTCCGGTGGTTCGCAACATGCTGCCGCTCGCCCTGTTCATCTTCGCGACGGGCGGACGCGGCATCGGCTGGCGTGTCTGGCTGCTCATCGCGCTCGTGCCGGCCGCGGTGCAGTCGCTCATCCGCCACTACACGTACACGTACCGTCTCGACGCCGAGTCGTTGACGATTGCGAGCGGCCTCATCGCGCGCCGGGTGCGGCACATTCCGCATCAGCGCATTCAACAAGTCGAGCTGAAGCAGGGTCCGCTGCAACGGCTGCTGGGCGTCGTCGAAGTCATCGTCCAGAGCGGCGGGACGTCGTCCGAGCCCGAGGCGAAGCTCAGCGTGCTGTCGATGCGAGAGGCGGACGCGCTCCGGCAAAGTGTCGAGGCCGCCAAGCGTAGGAGCAATGACGTGCTGCCGGCGTCCGAGGCGGCGCCCGTCGTGCTGCGGCTCGGTCTTCGCGACCTCGTTCTCTGCGGGCTTGCGCAGGGCCGTGGCTGGCTCGTCGTCGGCGGCGCCCTTGCGCTGGGGTGGCAGGTGCTCGACACGTTCGACATCGAGCTGCCGTCGTTCGGGGCGTCGGAGATCCGCACCGGCGCCAGGGCGATGATGGGGCGGCTGCCGTCGGTCGCGATGGTGCTGGTGCTGCTGGCCGGCGTTGCGGTGCTGTTTCGCATTCTCTCGGTCGGGTGGGCCATCGTCAGACTTCACGGCTTCACGCTGACGCGCGAGGGCGACCTGCTGCGAACGCAGTTCGGGCTGCTCACGAAGATCTCGACGGCGATTCCGCGCAAGCGCGTCCAGCTCTTGACGATCATCGAAACGCCGGTGCAGCGGATGGCGGGCCGGGCCGCGGTGCGGGTCGAGACCGCGGCGAAGTTCGCGAACGAGCAAGGTCAGACCGGCGCGGAGTGGCTCGCGCCGGTGATCGCGCGCGGCGCCGTGTCGCCGCTCGTGGCGGACGTGCTGCAGGGCGTCGATCCCGATCGGTTGTCGTGGCATTCCGTCGCGCCACACGCGGCGCGGCGGGTTCTATGTGAGTCGTCGATCGTGTCGGCGATTGTGACGGCCGGCGCGGTCTGGCTTGCGGGGTGGTCTGGCCTTGTGATGCTGCCGATTGCCGTCCTCATGTCCTGGGGCAGCGCGCGCGCGACGTCACACCGGTATGCCTATTCGGTGGATGACGAGGCCGTGGCGTTTCGGAGCGGGTGGCTCACGCACCGGCTCAGCATCGTGCGCATGGCGCGCGTGCAGGCGGTGACGCTGCACGAGTCGTGGCTCGACCGGCGATGGGGGATGGCGAGCGTCGCGGTGGACACGGCGGGCGCGAGCGGCGAAACGCACAAAGTGGACGTGCACTATCTGCCTCGTCCGGAGGCCGACCGGCTCTTCACCTTCGTCCGCGCCGCCGCCGCCCGCTACGACTCGCACTTCGGGTAAAAACCGATACCGGGTGTCGGTTTTCAACGTAGGAGCTCAAGTTGAAAACCGACACCCGGTATCGGTTTTTACCGCGCGAGCACGGACTTCAGGTCGTCGGGGATTTCGCCAGTCAGCTCCCAGCGCAGCAGGGAGATCGGGAGCAGGCCGGCGGCGTCGAATTCGTCCATGAACTTGCGCAAAGTGAACGCCGTGCCCAGCTGGCGCTTGCGGTCGGCGATGAGCCGCTCGATCTGAATCTTGCCGATGAGATAGCTCGTGCCGTACGCCGGTTGTCGCAGGTACAGATGCTGCTCGGCGCGGACGAGCTGGCCGTTGAGGCTGAGCCAGCCGCGCGGCGTGTTCGCGCTGGTGAAGGCGGCGGCCTCCTCGAGCGTCGCCGTGCGCGCGTGCATGCGCAGGTCGCCGAGGGCGCGCGCCGCGCGCTGCGCGATCAGGATGTAGATGAGGTCGCGCGATCGCGGGCGCCGGTCGAACATGCCGGCCTCGAGCATCAGCTCCTCCCAGCCGGTCGCGTGCCCCTCGGTCCGCGTGATGAAGATGTTGTAGAGCAGCGGGCCCCGCCGGATCGGACTCGCGTGCGGGTCGTGCACCATTCGCGCCTTGTCGAACCAGTGATAGCCGTGCG
>Ga0137427_10000301_pt1 | contig 26711 bp, 21 predicted proteins | sample EasRivERMZT700_2_FD_102309 | JGI IMG/M metagenome (GOLD analysis project Ga0137427, IMG submission 102309) | Soil microbial communities from meander-bound floodplain in the East River, Colorado, USA - East River MetaG ERMZT700_2 | ecosystem: Environmental > Terrestrial > Soil > Floodplain ...
GAATGTTCCGAGTCATTTCTGCGGAGTTCTTGGTTCCCATGAGTTCGCTCGCGACGATGGTGGATAAGAACCTCTACGGCCTCCTCCAGCAGCGACGCGTGAATCAATACCAGACTGTCGGTCGCCTGAAACCGGACCTGACCATCGAGAACGCCACAGCCAATCTTCAAACAATCGCAAGACAACTCGAGCAAGCTTATCCCGACAGCAACAAGAATCGTGGCGCCACGGCCATTCCAATCAACGACATCATCTTTGATCCAGCCGCCGACAGTTATATCAAGGCCGCCTCGGCCACGATCATGGGACTTGCCGGCATCGTCCTGTTGATCGCCTGCGCGAATCTGGCAAACCTGACGCTCGCGCGGGCCGTGAGCACACAGAAAGAGATAGCGGTCCGACTCGCTCTTGGCGGACGCCGAAATCAACTCGTTCGCCAGGTCGTCACGGAAAGCATGGTCCTTGCCGTTATCGGGGGCGCAGTGGGTTTGTTGATTGCGGTTTGGTGCAACCGGATCCTGAACGTCGTGGAATTGCCGATCCCGGTCGAAGTGGCGCTGGGATTGAGCTTGGATGGTCGAGTCATGCTGTTTGCCATGGCTACGTCCTTGATCACCGGCCTTGCGTTTGGATTGATTCCCGCCTGGCGCGCATCCGGCGTGGACGTGTTCCCGGCACTCAAGGAAGAGGGCAGGTCCGGAAGCGGCGGCCAGCGTAAGGCATGGCTTCGCAATGGACTGGTCGTGGCCCAGGTTACGATGTCGCTCGTTCTGCTGATCTTCGCTGGGCTTGCGGTGCGTAGCCTGCAAAACGCCGGTCTGGTCGATCCGGGATTCAATCCGGAAAACATGGTTGTTGGAGCGCTCGATCTGCGGCTCAATCGAAAGTCTCCGGAACAGGGCGTCGTCTTTTTCCGCGACCTCATCGAGCGGTTGAACGCAACACCCGGACTCCAATCGGCAAGCCTTGTCGGAAGCACACCTCTGAGCCTGAATATTCGGTTGACCCGACACTCTTTGCAGCAGGGTGTTTCCGAACAAGACGCTCCGCTTGTGGATACGACTCGCATCTGGTCCGGATACTTCGCGACCATGGAAATCCCTTTGATCAAGGGTCGGGAATTCACCGAAACGGATACGGACAGTTCTCCGTCAGTAGCTATCGTGAACGAATCCTTTGCAAAGGTGAACTGGCCGAATGAGGATCCGATCGGCAAGAGGGTCTTTCTCGGCTATCCAGATCTAAAACCCTTCGAAGTAGTGGGAGTCGCGCGCGACGGTAAATATCGCACTCTCGGCGAAGATCCCCGACCTTTTATCTACACCAGTCTCAAACAAGGCTATGAAGGAAGCGCCACGGTTGTGGTCCGTTCAGCAACCGGTACATCAGCCGGAATTGCGTCGTTGCGCAGCACGATCCAGTCGCTTGATCCCACACTTACCGTGTTCGGCTTGCAGACCATGAAGGAGCGCATCGGAACTTCCCTGCTTCTACCGCAATATGTCGCAGGGCTTTTCGGCGCCTTCGGAGTGCTGGGCGCGGCGCTGGCCATTGTGGGTTTGTACGGGGTAATTTCATACTCGGTGAGTCAAAGAACACAAGAGATGGGGATTCGAATGGCGCTGGGAAGTCAGCGCAGCGATGTGCTGAAGCTGGTGTTGACTCAGGGGATGAATCTGACGGTGATCGGTCTTGTGATAGGACTCACGATCGCCGCCATCTCGACGAGGCTGCTTTCCATGATCCTGTACGGCATCCGGGCGACCGATCCTTTTACGTTCGTCGGTGTTTCGCTGCTCATGACTTTCGTTACCCTGGTGGCTTGTTACATTCCTGCCCGCCGTGCCACAAAGATCGATCCAATGGTGGCTCTTCGTCACGACTAACGGGTTACAATATCGACATGATTTCAGCACGGCTCGCACTAATCGCTTTAACTCTATTCAGCACGACTCTTCTTGCGCAACGCACCAGGATGACTCCCGGCCGAAACATCTTCAGCCCGCAACAAGACGTCGAGATGGGCCAGCAGGTCGCAAAAGACGCGGAGAAGCAGTTGGTGATCATCAATAATCGCGAGGCCAACAACTGGGTCACCACGTTGGGACAGGCGCTGGTGACGAAGACTCCCAATGAGTACAAGTTTCCGTTTACGTTCAAGATCGTGGATGAGCGGTCGATAAACGCTTTCGCCTTGCCTGGCGGACCGATATTCGTACACCGGGGAGCGATTGAAGCGGCGGACAACGAGGCTCAAATTGCCGGTGTCATCGGGCACGAGATCGGGCACGTGATCCTGCGTCACGGTACCAATCAAGTCACGAAAGCTCAGCTTGCTCAGGCTCCGCTTGCGATCCTGGGCGGCGTATTCGGTAGCGGCACCTTTGGCAAAATTTTGGAACAGGTTGGCGGATTTGCCGCCGGATCGATTCTGCTCCGTCATTCGCGCGAGGCTGAAACGCAGTCGGACTATATGGGCACGCAGATTCTTTACGACTCGAGCTACGACCCAGGCGCCATGGCGCAATTCTTCGAAAAGCTTGCCAAGGAACATAAGGGTTCAAAGACCGAAGAGTTCTTCAGCAATCACCCGATACCGGAAAACAGGGTCACCAACGTTAACAACGAAATCCGACGAATAGGGCCGGCACTCGCCAATCCCCGATTCGACTCTGTGACCTTTCAGCGCGTCAAACAGACGCTGCTGGCAATGCCGGAACCACCGAAAGCTCCCGCCAAACCAACCGAGAATTCTCCGAACGACAAGCCCAGCGCACCGCCCGCGCCGTCCACACGGATGAGCGATCTACAGGTGGCGGGTGTACAACTGCGACATCCGGACAACTGGCGGCCCCACGTCCAGGACACGAACATCACGATCGCACCAAACGGCGGCATCGTGGGCCAGGGCGCCCTAGCTTACGGTCTCATTGTCGATGTCTTTAAGCCGCAAAACGCGAGAAGTCTCGATCAGGCCACGACGCAGTTCCTGGAAGATCTCCGAAAAGGAAATCCGGGAATGAAGATCGTCCGGTCTCGTGTTCGAACCCGTGTAGATGGTCTGCAGGCGCAACTGACGGAGGCGACGAATGTAAGCCCAATCGGCGGTCAGGAGACGGACATCATCGTCACCGTTCTGCAATCAAATGGCGACCTCCGCTACTTCGTTCAGGTTGCACCATCGAAAGAGATGGCCCGATATCAAAGTGCGTTCCAAACCATAATGAATTCTGTGCGGCTGGTTCGTTGAGAGGGAAGTAACCACAAGAAGCACAGGTGGGGGAATCGGAAACTGGACCAATCCTGCAGCTCAAAACCGAAATCCCGAAATCTCAAACTGGACGGGGCGCTTTCCCGTCCAGTTTGAGATTTCGGGATTTCGGTTTTGAGCTGCAGGATTGGTCCAGTTTCCGATTCCCCACCTGTGCTTCTTGTGGTTACTTCCCTTCTCTCTAGTGGGCTTCCAGCCAGTTTCTGCCGACACCCATCTCGACGGCGATCGGGACCTTCATCGGCAGCGCCGTCTTCATGCATTCCTCGATCAGCGGCATCACCGTCGTCTGCTCGCTCTTATACAAATCGAACACGATCTCATCGTGGACAGTGAGCAGCATTTTGGTCTGAAAACGTCCAGCTCGCAGAGCCTGGTGAACCTTGATCATTGCCAGCTTCAACATGTCGGCAGCGGTTCCCTGAATGGGGCTATTCATTGCCAGGCGTTCCGCGGCGTTCCGCAAACTGTGGTTGCGTGAATTGATATCGCGCAGGTAACGACGCCGGCCGGTCCGGGTTTTGACATAACCTTCCGCCCTGGCAAAGGCTACCGTCTCATCAATGTATTTGCGCACACCCGGATACTTTTGAAAGTACGTTTCAATTAGGCCGCGAGCTTCATCGCGGGAGATGTTCAGACGCTGTTGAAGACCGAACGCGGAAATCCCGTAGATTATTCCGAAATTGACCGCCTTCGCTTTGTCGCGCATTTCGCGAGTCACTTCCGGAACACCGACTTTGTACACGTTCGCAGCGGTCACCGTATGGATATCGGTACCACTGGCAAAGGCATCGTACATGGACGCATCGCCGCTCAACTCGGCCATGATTCGCAATTCGATCTGTGAATAGTCCGCCGAAAGCAGAAGGTAGTCATCGTTGCGCGGAATGAAGGCGGCGCGGATTTCCCTGCCACGTTCCTTCCGCACCGGAATCGTTTGCAGGTTTGGATAGCCGGACTGCATGCGCCCAGTCGACGTTCCATCCTGGTCGTAGTAAGTGTGCAATCGCCTCGTTGTGGAGTCGACGTGTCCCGGCAACTGATCCACATAGTTAGACTTCATCTTTACCGAGTTTCGATAGTCCAGCACGTCGCGCACGATCCGATGCTGACCGGCCAGTCGCAAGAGTTCGGTCTCGCGTGTCGTGAATTGGCCGGTATCTGTCTTCTTGGGCTGTTCGGCCAGTTTCAACTCTTCATAAAGCACGACACCGAGTTGCTTTGGAGATTCGATATTGAATTCCTTGCCGGCGGCTTTGAAAATGTCGGCGCGTAATTGCTCGATGTCTCGTTGAAGGAGCTGAGAGTATTCGAGCAATGCAGCGGTATCGAGGTTGATGCCGTGATACTCCATGTCCGCCAGCACAGAGATCAACGGGAATTCGACTTCATGGCAAACCTGCGCAACCTGGCGAGTTTCGATATCAGGCCCGATGACCCGACTCAGTTGCAGCATTACATCGACGTCTTCGCAGGCCCAGTCGGCAATCTGCTGAAGCGATAGCTCCTGCATATTCTTTCGGTCGACAGCAATAGGGATATATCCAAGGTAAAGTTTGGACAGATAGTCGACGGTATTTCGCATCTCCGGTTCCTTCATCGCATGGGCCAACCGGATATCCATGAGCCTGCCTCGCAACTCGAGCCCGTGCCAACGTAGCTGCATCGCCTCGTGCTTGAGGTTGTGCCCGACCTTTTCGATCGCGTCACTTTCCAGGACCTCGCGGAATTCTCTCAATACAGCCAGTGCTTCAACCGAATCCGTTGGACACTGAACGAAGTAAGCGGAGTGTGGCGCAAACGAAAACGCGATGCCCATCGGTGGAGCCGTGCGCGGGTTCAGCGCAGAGGTTTTGGTGCTGATGCACACAGCAGACTGAGCGAGAAGTAATGAAATCAACTGCGAACGCTCTGACGGGGTACGAACTATTCGATAGTCGTGGGCTATCGTTTGGATCGTTTTCTCTTCGACCGGGTCGATGAATAGCCTGCTTTGAATCTCCGTTTCCTGTTTTTGACGGGCTCCCGCGAGTGCGGGATTTGCGGAAAACAATGGGCCAAAGATGCGCTTGCCGAGAACTTCGAATTCCAGCTCGACAAATAACGCCTGCAAAGGTTTCTCGACGTAGTCCTTACGCAGCAACGCGTCGAATTCAAGCTGAACGGGCACGTCGCAAATAATCGTCGCGAGCCGTTTGGATAGCAGGGCTTGTTCGGCATGCGTTTCGAGTAACTCTCTGGTCTTGCCCTTGACCCGACCGGTGTTGGCCAGGAGGTTTTCGATGCTGTCGAATTCTGAAATCAGTTTCTGTGCCGTTTTCTCGCCGATTCCCGGTACGCCCGGTATGTTGTCGCTCGAGTCACCCATCAGGCCAAGGATATCGACGACCTGCTCGACGCGGCGGACGCCCCACTTTTCCAGAACCTGCTGCACGCGTAACTGCTCCGGTGAAGAGCCCTGCCGGCCGGGGTGATAGACCACCGTGTTTTCGTTCACAAGCTGATCGAAGTCCTTATCCGGAGTAACCATCCATGTAGAGAAACCTTGCAGTTCAGCCTGACGCGCGAGAGCGCCAATGATGTCGTCCGCTTCGAAGCCCGGAACTCGGACTGTCGAGATGTTCAAGCCCGCAATTAAGCGGTCGACGTACGGCAACTGGACCGCGAGATCCTCCGGGATGGCCTGCCGTTGCGCCTTGTAGCTTTTGAATTCATCGTGACGATGTGTCGGTTTGGCGGTATCGAAGACGATCGCCAGATGGGTCGGTTTTTCCCGATTGAGAATATCGAACAACGTATTGGCCAGTCCGAAAACCGCCGAAGTGCACAGACCGCCGGAAGTGAATCGCGGACTTCGAATCAGTGCGAAATGGGCGCGGTAAATAAGCGCCATTGCGTCGAAAAGGAAAAGGCGCTTCGCGTTGTGGGCTTCGCTCATATGGAGCAGCAGTAGCTAGCGGTCATAAGACCGCGGCTACTGCCTGCAGAGTTTTGTGAATAGATTCTTACCGGCCGGCAGCGCGTGCCCTGGCTTTCTCGGCAAGCGCTTTGGCTTCCGGGATCAGTTCGATTGCCTTTAGAACCTGCGGATCGTCGTCCAGCAAAGTTCTCGACGCATCGGCTGCACCGAATTTGTTGTAGACCACTTCGTACCGAATCGCTCTTTTAAGGAAGTTCGTGTTCTCCTGAACATCCTTTTCCACAAATTCGATGTTCCGCTTTTGCAGGTGTTGCTTGAACTGGGCAATCGCGGCGTCCGAAACACGGAACGATGAGTCGACGGAAGGATTCCTCGCAAGGAACTCACGAGTGAACGTGAAAACTGCGAACCGACTGGCCATCAGATTCTGGAATTCGTTCGACTTCGCGGGCGGCACAATGTAATCCGGCGTGATGCCACCGCCGCCATACACCACTCTGCCAAGATCGGAGTGCTTGATATCGTCCTTCTTTTGTTCCGAATCCTTGTGATTGTAATAGTCGAATTGTGAAATCTGGGAATAATCGCGCTGAATCAGTCGGCCGCTGGGTGTGAACCACTTCTGTGTGGTCAAAGCCAACGCACCCCGGTTCTGCATCGTAAAAATCGATTGAACGAGCCCCTTACCGAAACTTGTTTCGCCGACGATCAACCCTCGGTCGTGATCCTGCAATGCGCCGGAAACGATCTCCGAGGCACTGGCGCTGGTGGGGCTGATGAGAACGACAATCGGATACAGGTTCTCGCTATTCGGCTTCTGCGAAAAGTAGGAGCGATTCGAACCGCGAGTGCGGCCTCGTGTTTCGAGAATCGATTGTCCCTTTTGAAGAAACGTCTCGGAGATTTCGATCGCGGCCGGAAGGAGTCCACCCGGGTTTCCGCGAAGGTCGAAAATCAAACCGTCAAAACGTTTGGAGTCGAGGGACTTCAAGGCTTCACGAAGTTCGGAGGCTGAGTTTTCGGCGAAACTGTCCAGCTTGATGTAGCCGATTCCCGGTTTGATCATGAAAAAGCTGTTGATGGTGTACTTCGTGATTTCATCGCGAATTATGGACATCTCGAGAGGTTCGGGAATACCGGCCCGCACTATGGTGATGTGAACTGTGGTTCCCTTGTCTCCCTTGATTTTGGAAACCACCGTATTCAGGTCCATGTTATGAGTGGATTCAGTGCCAACCTTACTGATCACGTCACCAACTCTCAGGTCCGCGCGTTCGGCCGGTGAATTCCTGGCAGGTCGAGACACGACAGTGACTTTTCCGAACCGGGTTGTAACTGTGATCCCCAGGCCGTAGTACCTTCCCCGCTGGTCTTCGATCATCTGGGCGAACGCCTTGGGCTCGTAATACCGAGAGTGCGGATCGAGCGTGCGAAGCATACCGTCGACTGCCCCGTTCATTGCCTTGGTTGAATCAATTGTAGTCGCATAGTTCTCCTCAACCACGGAAAGGAGATTCGTGAACTGCTTGAACGCGGGATCAAGTTCCTCGCCGGATCGCTGCGTCCTTGACGGAACCTGGCCGTGCAGTCCCACGGAGAGTGCGAGCACAACCACCAGGAGAAAAGCCCAAAACGTTCCTCGGAATCTCATTGCACCTTCCCTTCTTAGCAGTCCGATCATCCCATAAACGCGCGGAAAAAGGAATTCAGGGGTCAGACGTATCGTTCACCCGCATTCGAGGTGAACGATACGTCTGACCCCTGAATTCCTATTACAAAACGGGCATGGTCTTTCCGGGTGTGCAAACGCAAACCTGGACGTTCGACAAAGTCGCACGCGAGTGGTATTACCATCGCTTTTACGAATTTCAGCCGGACCTCAATGTAGATAATCCCGACGTTCGAACCGAAATCCAACGGATCATGGGTTATTGGCTCGAACTAGATCGTGCTTGAAGGTTATGGTTATCGCTGGTATCGCGCGGGCAGTCTCGGTCATCTGCTGAGACGCCAGAAGTAATAAGCGGTCAGAACGAGTGACCAATCATCACACCGGGCCAGACCAGGCTGGTACCGACGCGGTAGAACAAATTAACCGTCGGGCGCAGGATGAAGCCGGAACTCGAACGAAATTGATAGCCCGCCGTCAGTGTCCCGACTCCTGTGCTACTCAAGTCTCTCGACGTTCCGAAAAGGTCACTAAAAACACCCAAAGTCCAACCCGCGGCAAGATAAGGACTGTGAGTCTTCCCGATAGGATTTGCTGCAACGTATAGAGGTACGACGACGAGAGTTCCATCGCCGATGCCCCAATAAGCGACCCCGGCACCAACACCAATCTTCGGATGGAGATACCTTTCAAAGTTCACACTGTAGACTCCGGCGCGACCAAGGAGTTCGACACTCACGACGTTGGGCTTGTCGCCCGACAAAGGTTGGGCTTCGGCAGTCGTCACCACAGCCAGCAGCATGGCGAACAATATCGATACTCTCATTGAAATCCCCTGGGGATTCAGGGGTCAGGGACGGGGACAATTTGACACACCACATGTGACACATGACGTTTGACATCTGGGGAACCACGCCCCTCGGATGTCAAACGTCATGTGTCACATGTGGTGTGTCAAATTGTCCCGTCCCTGACCCCTGAATTCCCTCTGTTGTCAAATTTATGTGTATGACTTATCGTCGGGAGGCATTTTGCCTTGAACAGGGATTCAAAGTCTTTGGCTGGGAATGGGATCTTTCTTTGAAAGATATTGGCGATTCACGCATTTTTGAATTTGGCGACTTCCGTCTGAATGAGCGGGAACAGCTTCTTTTGAAGCGGGGGGAACCCGTCTCGCTGACGCCGAAGGCATTTCACATCCTGATGGTTCTGGTCGAGAGCCACGGTCATGTTGTCCTCAAGGAGGACCTGCTGAAAAAGGTTTGGTCGGATACATTCGTTGAGGAGAGCAACGTCACGTGGAATATTCACTCCCTGCGGCGAGCGCTCGGCGAAACCGGTACGGTTAAGTTCATCGCCACAATACCCAAGGTTGGATTTCGGTTTGTAGCTGCGGTAACTGAGGTTGGGAAAGAAGCGCAAACGAAAGAGCCTTCGGCGCCGGCTTTGTCGATTCAAAACCCATCGGTAGCCGTACTTCCCTTCCGAAATCTGGATCGAGACTCCGACAGCGAGTATTTCAGCGACGGCTTGACTGAGGAAGTGATCAACTCGCTCGCAAACATACAAGGACTTCGCGTCGCTGCCCGAACGTCGTCGTTCGCGTTCAAGTCGAAGGACATGGACATTCGCCAGATCGGTCAGACGCTCGGGGTGACAGCCGTTCTCGAGGGAAGTGTTCGCAAGTCGGGTACGCACGTACGGGTGACTGCCCAGTTGATCAACGTTGCCGACGGTTACCACATGTGGTCCGAAGGGTTCGAACGTCAGATCGACGACATCTTCAAGATCCAGGAACAGATTTCGCGATCGATCGCCGAACACATGATCACCGGTCTTCGTCTGTCTTCCCGCAAGTCATTCGCGGCCAAACACACCACCGACTTCTCTACTTACAACTCGTATTTGCTCGGACGTTTCTTCTGGAACAAACGCGATGGCGAAGGGGTCAAGAAAAGCATCGAATACTTCCAGGGCTGCCTGAAAACGGACCCCAAATACGCTCCTGCATATGCGGGCCTCGCGGATTCCTACAATACCCTTGGACTTTACCGAATCCTTCCTCCCCACGTTGCCTTCGCCAAGGCACACTGGGCAGCAACGAAGGCCCTCGAAATCGATGATAGTTTGGCCGAACCCTACACCGCTCTGGGCATCGTTCACATTTGGTACAACTGGAAATGGTACGAAGGTGAAGATTCTTTTCGCCGCTCGATCCAACTGAATCCGGAATACGCAACAGCGCATCAATGGTATGCCTTGTCGCTTCCGGTCATGGGGCGAATCGCCGACGGCGTTTCCGAGATGGAGCATGCAAGCCGGCTGGAACCGCTCTCGCTGGGAATTCGCTCAACCCTGGCCTGGACCTATTACCTATCCCGCCAATACGATCTTGCGTTGACCAAAGCCGAGGAGACCGTGGGACTGGACTCTGCGTTTCTGCTGGCCCACTTTTACCTTGGGCTGATTTGTGTGCAGAAAAAGCTATTCGATCGGGCCATCGAACATCTCGGAGTTGTAGCGGAAGGAACAAACAACCTTCCAATAACCGTCTCCGCGCTCATCTTCGCACATGCGGCTGCCGGGAAACGTCGCAAGGCGCAACAGTTGATGCAACACCTGCGTGAACTGTCGAAGCAACAGTATGTCTCCGCCTACGATTTCGCTCTCGCGCACACCGCGCTCGAACAGTTCGACGAAGCATTCGATGCTTTGGAACGAGCGCTTGACGAGCGGGGATGGATGAACCACCTCCACGTCGAACCAATGCTCGACGGCTTGCGAAACGACCCACGATTTCCCGCGCTTCTGCGACGCATGGGAGTGGAGTAACAACCCCCTGCCGCTTCGCCTCGGGACGGGACATTTGACACGTGACGTTTGACGTTTGACATCCGGGGAACCACGCCCCTCGGATGTCAAACGTCAGGTGTCAAACGTCATATGTCAAATGTCCCCGTCCCCAAGGCGGCGCGGCAGGGGGTTCGCCGCAGTTCCGGGGATGTAAACACGTTTTCTCGAACGACGGTTGGATGGTAGAGTCCACGCCGCATGTTACCAATCGCTGCCGGAAGCCGGCTCGGACCGTATGAGATCCTCGCGGCTGCAGGTGCAGGCGGGATGGGCGAAGTGTTCAAGGCCCGTGATACGCGTTTGAATCGAACTGTCGCGATTAAGGTGCTTCCGGCGCATGTCTCCGAGAACGGCGAAGCGCGACAGCGCTTCGAAACGGAAGCACGCGCGATCGCAGCGCTGAAGCACGCGCATATCTGCACGCTATACGACGTCGGGAAGCAGAACGGCACCGACTTTCTGGTGATGGAATTCCTCGAAGGCGAAACGCTGGCTTCGCGCCTGAATCGAGGGCAGCTCCCACTCGAAGACGCACTGACCTACGCCATTCAAATCGCCGACGCTCTCGACAAGGCGCACAAGCTTGGAATTACCCACCGCGATCTCAAACCCGCCAACATCATGCTCACCCCGTCCGGCGCCACACTCCTGGATTTCGGTCTCGCCAAACGGCGGGCGCCAAGCGAAGCAGCGACCGAGCAGGTCTATGTGCAGTCGTTTCCTTCAGGAAACCTTCGGATTCCGATCTCGGTGGATGGCGGCTTTGACGCTCATTGGAGAAAAGACGGTCGGGAACTGTTTTTCCGCTCGCAGTCAGGACAGAGACAGCTCATGTCTGTGGATATCAAAGCGACGGCGAGTTCACTCGAACCCGGCATCCCGAAACGATTGTTTTCTCTTCCACCCGTCGTCGGCAACTTCGAAGTTACTGAGGACGGCCAGCGATTTCTCTTCTCTGTTTCCGGCAACGCCTTGACGACCGCCGCTCCCGATGACGACCCGCTGACTGTCCTCATCAACTGGACATCCCGTCTGAAACAATAATTCCTGGCTTTGCCCCAAAGTCATCGCGGTCCTGCAAAATCGTGCCGCGGGCTGAAGCCGCGCGGCCTACAGCCCGCGGCACGATTTTGCAGGGGCGCGACTCACGTGGCTTTGTCAAAAAACGGCTTGGCGCGACGCTCCAGGGCGTCAAGATCGATCTTGAGAATTTCCAGATCCGCCCGGAGCCGCATGCGCCGTCGGCGATACAGACGTTGCAGTTCCGGCGTGGCGCCGGGCCATTTGCGTTCAAGGCGGCGCACGCGCTGGTAGAGGAAAAAAGAACGGGTGTCGAGGTCGGCGATCGCCAGATGTATCATCTGGCGTTTAAACGCGTCCATTTGTTCGTCAAGTTTAGGAAGTTCTGCCATAACGCTTCACCTGGATTCCAGGGCGAGAAGCCGATCCTCTACCTGCGTTAGCCGCCCTTTGATCGCCTCGAGTTCTGCGGGTGCCGTCGCCGCCTGAATTGCCCCTTCAATACGTTTTAGCGCAACGGTAATCATGTGGTATTCCTGCTCCAGCGATTCAAGATCACCATTTAGTTTTTCGATACCGGTATCCATCGCCTTGAAGCGCTCGTTCACTTGAGCGAATTCCTCCTGGACCGACTCTCGGAGATTGAGCAGGTAGTTCGCCGTATTGGCGAATTGCTGATCGTGAGCGGAAAGCTTTGTTGAAATCGCCTCGAATTGTTGGCCGTGGCCGGATAGCTTTGCCGAAATCGCCTCGAATTGCTGGTCGTGGCCGGATAGCTTTGCTGAAATCGCCTCGAACTGCTGGTCGTGGCCGGATAGCTTTGCTGAAATCGCCTCGAACCGCTGGTCGTGGCCGGATAGCTTTGCTGAAATCGTTTCGAACTGCTGGTCGTGGCCGGATAGCTTTGCTGAAATCGTTTCGAACTGCTGATCATGGCCGGAGAGCTTGTCGTAAATGAGTTTGAGCGTAACAGTTTCCTCAGGCATGGTTTGTCCTTTGGTTGTGGGCCGGCCGGATGACTATCTTAACGCCTTTCACAGATTTCGCAAGTTGCTGAATTGTCGGCGGTCATAGACCGCCGCTACAGGCGCTTTGGCGCATCTTGCGCTTCTTGTGGTTACTTCTTTTTCCCGGACCGGTTTTTTTTGGTACTCTCCGCTTAATCGGAGGATCTTCCATGTTGACGCGCACCAATAAACTGATCGTTCTGGGCCTGCTGACATTGCTGGCAATCGCTATCCCGATAGTGGCGCAGCAACAGCGAGCCTACACTGCGGCGGATTACCAAAAGGCCGAACGGTTTATGGGATACAACACCAATCCGCTAGTGCTGCGTTCCGGAGTCCGTCCGACCTGGCTGCGGGACGATAAGTTTTGGTATCGCATCACGACCGAAAAAGGGTCGGAATTCGTTGCGGTCGATCCGGCAACCGGTAACAAAACCTCTGCGTTCAATCACGCCGCACTGGCGTTGCGGCGGATACGCTACGGCAGACGCAATGTTCCGTTATCCCGATTTCTTCAAGGTTGGAGTATCGCAAGCGGGAAACCACGACAATCGAGTTTACGAGGACGATTGGGGTGATAAATGGCAGGGATTGCTCACGAAAGAGAACGGCGGCGACAACTACGATAACCAGGCAAATCAGAATTTCGCGAAGAACTTGAAAGGCAAGCTCCTGATCGCTCATGGGACTCTCGATACGAACGTTCCGCCTTACAATACACTCCTTGTGGTCAACGAACTCATCAAAGCCAACAAGGATTTCGGTTTGATCATGCTTCCGAATCGCGGCCATGGCTTCGGAAGCGAAGCATATATGGTTCGGCGGCGGTGGGATTACTTCGTGAAACATCTGCTCGGCACCGAGCCGCCTAAAGAATACGAAATGCGCCCGCCGGCTAACCCGTAGCCCGGGCAAGGAGAACTGCGCGAACCTTAATTGACAAAAAAGCGTTCATTAGCTTTTGTCTGAACTGGGAGGTCTTTGAAAGGCGTGACAATGGGGTACCCGCAACCGGGATGGATCGAGGACTACGGACGCGTTTTCATGTTAGTACCAGATATCCTGGGCGTTTTTGGATTCAACGGCCGCTGCACCGTCGTGAATCCGGCATGGTCGTCGATCCTCGGCTTCCGGCCGGACGAAGTTCGAGGCAAATTCTATCTGGAGTTCGTTCATCCGGAAGATCAGGCACAAAGTGGGATCGCCTTTCGGCGGCTCGCGACCGGCGACTCATCCGTTATCTGGCACAATCGGTATCAACGAAAAGACGGCAAGTACCGAAACCTGCAGTGGCACGCCACTTCCGACCTCACTCGGCGAGAGATCTATGCCGTTGCGCGCGACATTACCGACCTGATGGTAAACGATGAACTCCTTCGAGAATCTGAACTCAAGTCACTGTCGACTATTGAACACGCATTTGAAGGCGTGCTTCGCACATCGCCGGGCGGGCAGGTCATCATGGTGAATCCAGCGGCGGTCAAGATGCTCGGATATGAATCCGAGGCGGATCTCATCGGCAAAGGATCCGACTTCATTCGAGATCTGTACGTCGACAAAGAAGATCGTGAAGTTCTAACTGAAAACCTCGCGAGAGAAGGGGTCGTCAAGCTGGAATGTCCCTTCTATCGAAAGGATCGCAGCGTATTCTGGGTGGCACTGAAAGCTCGCGCAGTCCGTCATGGCAGCGGCGCGCTGTCGTATATCGAAATGTTCCTTAAAGACATAACGCCGCAGGTTCAGATGGAAGAGGCCATCCGCATCTCCGACGGCAGGTATCGGACACTTGTCGAGAATGCCCCGTTCGGCATTTATCGCATCAGCCTGGATGGACAATTTGAAGACGTCAACCATGCGTTAGTGGCAATGCTGGGTTACGAGTCGCGCGAAGAAGTCATGATGCTGAACATCGAAGCGGATGTGTACGTCGACCCACGGGTCCGCACACAGCTCATCAAGCAGTTTGGCGACGTCGAGAGGATCGAGTCGGCAGCCGCCGAGTGGAAGCGAAAGGACGGCACATTGATTCTCGTTCGATTGAGCGCCCGAAAAATTCGAGATGCGTACGGTGTTCTCGAAGGATTTGAAGTCGTCGCCCACAAAACAGATTGATATGATCGTCTACAGCGGCCCAATCGAGGATTCACACGAATTGATCCAATTCTTCCGTCGAGAAGTCGATCACCTCCGCGCCTTGAAAAAGGTTGTCATCACTCGCGAAAAAACCGTCGTTAAGGATGTGAATGGCGATGGCATTGAATTTCCAGGCCTGACATACGGATCGACCACGCTCGAGGAATTGTTGCGAGAGCTTGGCGTGGTCTTTTCCCGCGAGGTGCTGCACAATCCGAACGCTACCCCCAGCGGCACCAAAGAGTTTCTACTCAGCGCCCGCTGGACCTGGGGTCACGACCGCGTCCTGTAAGTCGCCGCTGGCCGAGGAGGTTGAACTTATGATGCGTAGAAAGACCGAACGCGACGACGCACTCGATCGTCGTCTGCCGATTCCCTGCCAAATGGTTTCAAACGAGGAAACGACCCCAATAGCTCAAACGGAAATCGAAGCGAGGATCGAACAAACCATTCTCGACGATGCCAGCCGCTATTCCAGGAAACTGGGGATCGACCGGCGTATGTTCCTGCGGACCAGTGGCGGGCTGGCTTGTGCGTTTTTGGCACTGAACAAGGTTTTCGGACATCCATTCTTCGATGTCGATGAGATTGAAGTTTACGAACAGGCTGCCACCTCGGAGATACTGCCCAAGGGCGTGTTTATCATCGATAGCCAGAATCATTTCTGCCAGGACGGCATCAAGACGGATTTAAGAAACGCCAGTTTCCTGAAGGATATTGGCGCTCCACCTTTGGGCAACACCTCAGACGATTACAACTTCAAGACTTTCATCAAAGAGATCTTCTTCGACAGCGACACCACTATGGGCCTCCTGAGTGGCGTGCCAACACGATTCGATACGCAGTTTTGGGGCAAGGGATCGGAGAATCGCCGGAATATTCTGCCGGTCGATGTCGCAGCTTCGGCGCGCGATCAAGTGAACCAAATGGCCGGATCGCAAAGATTGCTGCTTCATGGGCAGATCGCTCCGAACCATTACGACAACTTTGCGCAATGTGCTGAGGAGATGGAGCGCGAAGTGAAGCTGCTAAAAATAGATGGCTGGAAGCACTACACCCATACCCCACTTGCCACTGCTGCCTGGCGATTCGATGACGAAAAAGTCGCTTACCCCTTCTGGGAAAAGTCGCTGCAGCTTGGAATGACGGTGGCGTGCGTCCATAAGGGCCTCGCAGATTCCAGCCCGAATGAAAAGTTCGCGCATCCTGGCGACATCAGGAAAGCAGCACTCGACTTCCCGAAGATGAACTTTGTCGCCTACCACTCGGGAATGCGACACGGCTATCGCGCTTTCAGCACCGGTGTAACTCCGGAATACGTCAAGGCGGACGCTGAGAAACTGGGCGGTCTGGAATGGACGCGAGATCTTTGCCGCGATCGAGACCAAAACCCGAAGATGACGAACGTTTACTGCGAGATCGGTAGTGTCTTCGCCATGTGCGTTGCCGATCCCGTGATGATGGCTCACCTGCTTGGCTCTTTGAAAAAATCCTTCGGAGCCGACCACATAATCTGGGGTACGGACTGCCTCTGGTGGGGATCGCCGCAATGGATCATTCAGGCGATGAAGCGATTCCAGATGCCCGAAGCCATGCAGAAGAAGTGGGGCTATTCGGCGATCACAAATGCCGACAAGGAAAAGATCTTCGGTTTGAACGCGGCAAAACTTTTCAAGGTCGATCTGAAGGCTCAACGCAAAGCAATCCCGAACGACTACATGTCGCGCTATAAAACGGCGTACCTCGAAGGCGGCGGGCTTCCGGATAACAAGTTTTACGGCTGGGTGCCCGCTTAACACTCGGGACAACAAGGACAGGTGAATCTTTGAAACCTACACTTCTCGGACTGGTATTGGCTTTCACCGCGCTTCAAAGCGCTACTCCGGCTCGAGTCATCGACCCGGTATACACTCAACTGCGTTCGCTGAAGCTAAGCGGTGAAACGATCGGCGTCGAAGTCGTAACGCTCAAACGGGACGCGGCGACACTCGTCTTCAATCGGGGTGTGTTTCACTTCGCAGAACCCATCAATGGAAAAGTGATGGCTGCAGTCTTCATCGGAGAAGGCCAATTTCGGATTGAACCGCCAACCGATGTGGAAAAGCGCAATATGGCCGGGCTCTCGAAAGATTTAGTATTCACCGAACCATTTTCCGAACTTGTGGTGCACTTTACAGACGGCACCTTTGCGGACGTGACTGAAGGAAGAGCGACCACGAAAGGGCCCCCGGATTCAAAAGCCTCCTCGATCATGGCCGATCGAATGAATTTGATCCGCAAAGGACGCGCCTTTTCCACACCCAATATCGCGGTCTATCTATTGAACTACAACCTTCCCGCCAGACTGCTCGAGGACGTTTACGATCCTGCTCATGCGGGCTTCTTCAATGCATTCATCAAAGGAAATCGATTCAACAATCTGATGTTTCGTATCGATCCTCGCGGAGTCCCGAACATGGAACCCGAGGAGGTGGTACTTGCCAGCTTCGATAACAGCGACCTCGGCATTTGGAATTCGTTCCATCTGGCTGATCACTACGGCAAGCAGCCCGTAGCCGACGAAGACAACCGCCTGATGGACATCCAGCATCAGGAAATCGACGCGACCATTCGCGGCACCGAACTTCAGGCGAAGGTCCGCACCTCGGTCGAGGTTCGCGCGGACGGTCCACGCGTGCTGTCGTTTGACTTGTTCAAATCATTGCGCGTGAAAGCTGTGCGCAGTGAAGACGGTCGTGAGCTTCAATTCATTCAGGAAGAACCAAACGATGATCCGATGCTCGCCGTTATCTTTCCGCAGCCGTTGAAACGGGGCAAGCATCGCATTGAATTCGAATATGCCGGCGACGGAGCCCTTCACAAGGAAGGGTCGGGAAACTACACGTTGGACAGCGACGCCCGCGCGAATTGGTATCCGTCGTCCAGTTTTGGTGATCGGGCCACGTACGACATGGTCTTTCACTTCCCAAAGGATCTCGTCATGGTGGCCAGCGGACAACCGCTCGAGACGAGTGTCCAGGGCAACAATCAGGTAGCCCATTGGAAGAGCGACATACCGCTTGCCGTCGCCGGATTCAATTTCGGACAGTTCAAGAAGTCGGAAAGGAAAGACGACAAGACAAAGTACCTTGTCGAATCCTACGCCAACACCAACATGAACGATCTTTTTCGGTCTATCGTTGACCGGGTAGGCGCCGCAAACTTCAATACGACCCGACTGATGGATAAAGCGCGTGAAGAGGCTTTGGTCTCTATCGGGATTTATCAGAACTATTTTGGACCGCTGCCTTACGGACGACTGGCAATCACCCAGCAAGCCGCGATCAACTACGGGCAGGCGTGGCCAATGCTGATATACCTGCCCATCACCGCATACTTCGATTCCACTACCAGGCACGAGATCGGCTTTACCGACGCAGCAGACTTTTTCAAGATCGTCGGTCCGCATGAGGTGGCTCATCAATGGTGGGGGCATCTGCTCGGCTGGAAGTCATATCGGGATCAGTGGATGAGTGAAGGTTTTGCTGAGTTCTCCGCTTCTCTCTTCGCTCATCTTGTCTATGGCGATGATCAGTTTCGTGAGTTCTGGAAAGACCAGCGTCGAATGCTCCTCGAAAAGAACCAAATGGGTAAACGGCCAGTCGACGTCGCACCGGTGGTGATGGGATATCGTGCAGACAACGCGCGTTCCGGTAACGTGACGCGCAGAGTCATCTACCCGAAAGGCGGGTACATCCTGCACATGCTAAGGATGATGATGTATGACCACACTGGAAAGCGAGATGAACGATTCATCGCAATGATGCGCGATTTCGTCACGACGCATCACAATCAGAACGTCTCAACGGAGGATTTCAAGCGCGTCGTCGAAAAACATATGACCGCAGACATGGACTTGCTGGGGACGCGCAACATGGACTGGTTTTTCAATCAATATGTGTATGGTACGGCCGTCCCCAAGTACAAACTGGATTATCAATTGGAGCCCTCGGGAACCCAGACGATCCTGACTCTGCGTCTGACGCAAAGCGAGGTGCCCGACAACTTTCGAATGGCGGTACCCGTGTATCTCGAGATGGAAGACAAGAAGTTAGGAAAGCTGGGAGCCATTCGAATCCTGGGCAACTCCCAGCAGCAGTCAAGCGTCAAACTGGGGTTTCGACCGAAACGCGTGTTTCTCTGCGCCTTCGAAGACGTGCTGGCCGATTTCGACGATCGATAGGTGAGCCCGATTACGATCCGGTAGTCATCCGTATCGCTTTCCTTTGGTCGAAGAGTCCTTCCAACGACATGGATTCGCGTTCCCCCAGCCGCGTTCGTAGTTCCTGATGCAAACCGACGATATCCAACTCGATCTCGACGATTTGCTTCCGTATTGTCGCAATCCGCAGCCGTTTCTCAGCGATCTGCATTTCCATATCGAGGAATTGCAGCTGTTGTTCCTGTTCCGCAGACATACCAGACTCCTTCCACCTGTGGCTTTATGACTCCGTGAGCGCGGCGATTATATATTCACTACTCCGATCGGAGGCACTCCATCGGATCAATTCGTGCGGCACGCCGCGCCGGAATGTAACCTGCGACAATGGCGACGCCGATCAACGTCGCAACGGCGATGCCAAGCGTGGTTGGGTCGTCCGGCTTGAGACCGTAGAGCATGGTTGCGACGAACCGGCCCGTTGCCATGCTGACACCGACGCCAATCACGAGTCCGATTCCAGTGAGCAACGCGACGTCCCGCAGGACCAGCCAAATCAACGAACGGGGCGAAGCTCCGAGCGCGGCACGAATTCCGATCTCCGCGCGTCGCCGATTGATCGAATAAGACACCAATCCGGCCAAACCTACGGCCGCGACGGTAAGTGCGAGCACGCCGAACAAGGCCGACAGCGTAGCCATCAATCGGTCCTGAACCAACGAATCTCTTACCTGTGACTCAAACGTACGGAAGGTGACCGGAATATCCTTGCTGATCGACATGAGAGCGCTGGTCACGACCGGAGCTTGAGCGGACGCTCCAGTCGCACTCTTCACGACGATCGTGGCGCCGAGCCCCGGAGGATCATTCTGACTGAAGGGAAGGTAGGCGGTGGGCGGAACATCGTCACGCAAACTCCGATACTTTGCGTCGCGAGTGATGCCGACGACCTCTATGGCTTTCCACTCATTGTTGAAGGATCTGGTTCTATAAGTTAGCCCGATCGGATTCTTGTTGCCATAGAACCGGCGTGCCGCCGTCTCATTGATGATGGCGACTTTCGGGGAGTCCTTCGTATCGGTCGCATTGAAATTGCGACCTGCTACCAGCGGAGTCCCCGTTGCCTCGAGGAAATCAGGCGTAATGTAGTTCAAAAACATGGAATCGTCGCCGCGACGTTCGGACTTGAATCCGTCAACCTGGACTGTGGTGTTCCATGTGCTGCCTGCTATTGGAGTCAGAGCGGCCACCGCAACCTTTTGCACGCCGGGCAAACCGCGTAAGGACTCAACCATACGCTCGTACAGCGGAAGCCTCTGTTGCGGAGATGATGCGGCGCGACGAATGTCGACATTCGCCAGAAGAACGTTTGCGGTTTCGAATCCCGCTTTCATGTTCAGCAGCGTACTGTAGCTGCGCATGAACAGCGCCGCTCCAATCAGGAGCACGAGGGACAGACCGACTTGAATCGCAACAAGCCACCGACTGCCGCCGGAGCGTCCGGTTGCCGCAACAACGCTGCGAGACATCTCTCGTAACGTTTCTGCCGGCGAACGTCGCGTTGCCCGGAAGGCCGGGTAGACACCGAAAAGCACGCCGGTCAGAATGCCAACCGCTGCGGTGAATCCAAGGACTCGCAGATCCAGGCCGAGATCCAGGAATGGACGAGTCGTTGCCGTCGCCAGTTGCGACACCAATACGCGGCTTGCCCACTGCGCAACGGCAATTCCCGCGACTGAGCCGATCAACCCCAACGCGATGCTTTCAATCAGAAGCTGTCGCAACAATCGCGAGCGCGAGGCGCCCATGGAAACTCTTACGGCGATCTCTTTGCTCCTGGCTGTCGATCGTGCCAGCAGAAGGTTGGCGATATTCGCACAGGCCACCAAAAGGACTAGTCCGACAACGGTCATCAGGACATAGAGGGCTTGGGAGTAGCGAATCCGCAGGCCGGACTGTCCGGTGCTGGCATCAGTCAAGGAAAAGGGCTCCTTCAGATAATCCTTGAGATATTCGGGAGGCCAATTCGAGGGAAGCGTTGCCTCGCGGACCGCAGGTTGAAGCGATCGCATGCCCGCTTGAGCCTGCTCCAGCGTTGATCCGGACTTGAGGCGACCCATCACGCCCAGCCACCAACTGGACCGCTCATCGAGCTGCGTTCCGGCGCCGCGCAGGATCGCCTCCGAGCAAATTGGAGCGATGATGTCGAAATTACGGCCGACGTCTACACCAAAAAACGAAGGAGGCGTTACCCCGATGACATTGAACGGGTGAGTATCAATCGATACGATTTTCCCGAGAGCCGCTGTCGGGCTTCCAAACTCGCTTGCCGAGAACCCATAACTGACAACCGCCACAGGTCCGTCCGGTCCGCATCCACGTTTGTCGTCAGCCGGCGTGAATGTACGACCGACGAGAGGTTTGACGCCCAGGACGTCGAAGAACGATCCGCTGGCCAGGATGCCGTTCACGAAACGCGTTTCCCCACCCGCCGAAAGATTGAATCGCTGATTGGACCAACTGAAGACGCTGTCGAACGCCGTCTGGTGATCCCGGATCTGTTCCCATATCGGATTCGTAAAGGAGTTGTTGTCGCGCCCCATGCTGAGCATCATCAACTGCTGAGGCTCGTCCACCGGCAACGTCTTCAGCATCACCGCATTCAACAAGCTGAAAATCGCCGTGTTCGCGCCGATTCCGAGCGCGAGCGACGTCACGGTGACGAAAGCAAAGATCGGCGCCAGCCGTAGCGACCGGAAAGTGTAACGAATGTCCTGGATGAACGAGTCTACGAGATGCGTCATCTAGATCCTCCGCGTGTGTCGCATTCTAGACTCAAAACAAAGACTTTTGGTTGGCTCTCTGTAGGGCGGCCTTTACCTGTTCGAAGCACCGCGGGCTGAACCTCGCGAACTACGGGAAGGTCTACCAGCCTGGCTCCCTTGAGCTCCACGACGAGGTTGCTCTGGCATTCGAGGTCGCATGACATTCGGAGAATGGTCGGGATTTCGAACCTGCGGGCCGGGCACCCTGACGGTCCGATCTCCTCCGCCGCGGTTTCGATAGATATTGTACGGCGGAACCTGCCGCGGCACGGCAGGAGATTGTTGGACGTGTCCTCTGGGTGCCGGATGATAAACACGCGGATCTGTGCGGTAACCTGAAGGCCTGTGGACCACGGCTCGAGGGCCAACTCGGCGAAACCCATGTCTGTCAAAAAAGTTGTTGTTCACTATCACAGTCCGACTGTACCAATTGGGCCGCCATCCCCAATCGTTCCACCCTCCCCATCCTCTATATAGCGATCCGACGAAAACACGGGATGTGAAACCGATTCGTCCCGGATAAACGATCACAGGTGAGTAAGTGTGATGCAGCACAGGATAAGGATAGTAAGCTGGCCCCCACACCGAGATCGGATCATAGACCGGCACATAGATGACTTCCGGATTTGCTGGCCGGATCTCGACAATTGTGGCGCCTGCAACAGGCTGTGTCGTGACTACTGCCTGAGCATTCGATGTCAGAGTCGAGGAGGCGACCGCCTGGCTCCGCATGCGTTGAACGGCATCCATTACGCCGACCTGCTGCGCGGTGAAAGCGTTGCCCAGATCGCTGGCCCATTCTATGTTTCCACTTAATCGGTAAAGCACATCCGGAAACGCAATCAATGCCTCGACGCTCGGATCCCAATTCTGCAGCCTTGCAGCGTTTTGCAACGCTTCACCCGTGAGCGCAGAGTTCTGTTGCAGCCATTGCGCCGCATCCACAATTTCCAGCGGATAAGTGACCGCAACCAGAACCTGGCTAAGCAAAGGATCGGGATAAAGTGCAATGGGTGCAACCAGGCTGTCCAGCTCGGCGGGAAGCCTGACCGGAATGGGCTGCGTTTGCGCAAACACAGTCGAAATTTGAACAATCCAAACCGCTGAGAGAAGGATCGTTCGAGCCTGAGTTTTCATAAAGCCTCCAAGGTTCGGGGAGCCGACGGCCACATTTGACGCAGCGATCTGCGGTTTGTCATGCCCGGGGCTTTGCCCAACGAATTGGAACGGTGGGGTCTGACACCAATGAATTCGGGGTCAGGCACGTAAAACTGTTAAAACAAGTGCCAGACCCCGAATCATTGGCTGTCTGACCCCGAATTTTTCCCACCGTTCCGATTCGTTGGGCAAAGCCCATGCCCGGGGAGAATTTGAAGCCTTCCAGGGTCTCTTTCTAGCCGCCGATCTTCCGAATGATGGACATGGCAGTGTCATACATCTGCTTCGAAATGTTCGACATCATTTGGAGCGTCCCCTGTTGCTGCTGGAGGATGTTTCCAAGATCGACGTTCGTGAGTTGATCGTCCTCCGAACCCCCGACCACAAGGTCGAGACTTTTGTCAGACAACCGATCGTCCCCGGTTAATGCGTCACGAACTGTCAGCAGTTCTTCGGCCGTGATTTCGAGACCCCCACGAGAACCGAATTGAATCAGTGCGTCGGTGACATCAGTTCCGGCTTTCCCCTCGATCGCGCCGGCAGCGTTCAACTGAAAGTCCTGGTCAGTGAGGATCCTCTGGGCAAAAGCCATTGCCGCCTTTGTACTCATATCGGTCTCCTTCGAAACTGATCGTTGATTGCTGCTTGTGATCAAATCAAAGTTGACCCAACTGGTCAATGCGCATTATTCAATGGCGACGGCCGTCCCGCTGATGCTGACCTGACTATCAAAACTGAACCTCCTCAAGAAATGGTACTGCGTACTGCCTTCCATTAGTATTAGGCGACAATTCCACTATGAAGCGATCAGGCGGAGTCACTGCTTCGGCGGTCATTGCCATCATCGGTAGCGCGCTATCGATCCTTTTAGGCTGCATCATGATTCTTGGTGCCGCCACGGTGTCCTTCTCGCCGCCTCCTTCTTCAATTCAACCCAATCCACCGGTGTCGCCGGTAACAATCCTCCTCGTTGAATCGATCTTTCTCATTGGTTTCGGCGTCTTGGGTATTGTCAGCAGCGTCGCTCTGCTGAGACTCAGGAATTGGGCGCGGACCTCCTTCATCGTTTTCGGCGGTCTGCTCTGTCTGATTTCGGCGGTCGGCGCCATCGTCATGGTTGCCGCCATGTTCCTGGTGCCGGAAATTACAAATGAAAATATTCCTCCAAGGTTTGTTAGGGATAGTCAGTCTGGTCGCGGGTATCGGAATCTTGCGGTGGCGTGCCAAAGCTCATTCCCTGGCGGTTGCAATGTACGCATTTGGCCTTATCAATCTCATCTCTTACTTTGTCGTGCCGGGCTCTTTCGACAGGATGCGAGAACTCAGCCATGAAATGATGCCTCCAGGCGCCGTTGGATCCTCTTCAATCAACGACTCACTTCTCTGGTTCGGAATGCTTATGGGGCTTCCGGGAACCTGTCTGATCCTCTGGCTGCTGATTAGTCGTCGCCAGGCGTTCCTCGACGCTTGCGAACCTCCGACATCTTCCTCGCCACTCTAACTTTGCCGAGAATCCAGACAAAGTCCACGAGACGTAATAAATCGGCCGTCCCTATGCCACAATAGCCCTGTTGTGGAGCGACCAATACTCATAGTCGACGACGAGCCTTCAGTCCGAATGATGATCGCCGACTTTCTAAGGGGTTTGCGATACAACGTGCTCCAGGCGGGGACGGTAGACCGCGCGCTGGCAATTGCAAAGGAAACGCCAGTCGGCGCCTTCCTCGTGGATGTCCAACTTCGCGGTCAGAGCGGCTTGGACGTATGCCGGGCGATCCGTCAACTGGAGGAGTACAAGGCCAGCCCCATCATTGTTATTACCGGCCTGCAGGAACGCGAGATTCTAGTCGAAGCGTTTGCGGCCGGTTGCGACGACTTCGTCAACAAACCTATCGACGGTGTGGTTCTGCTTGCCCGTTTGCGAGCGCTGCTTCAGCGGATGGAATATTTCGAGGAGCTGGAGAGAACACGCCGGATGCTCAATCGTTACCTGTCGACACGGACGCGTGAGGTCGCTGAGGCTACGACCAAAACCGGCGAGATGCCGGCCCCCGAACAGCGGGACCTCGTCATACTCTTTACCGACATCCGCGGCTTTACCGCGCTTTCCGAAGAAATGCGGCCGGACGAGCTGTTTTCCCATGTGAGCGCCCAGTTAGAAGATCAAGTCAATCTGGTCTACGAGCATGGCGGTTATGTCGACAAATTCGGCGGCGACGGCGTGATGGCTGTTTTCGATAGGGCTGATCGAGTTCGACAGAGTTGTCTTTGCGCGATTCGCATGGTCGAGAAAGCGCAAAGCTCGAGCGCGGTTCAAGATGACCGCATTCGACAACTCGGCATCGGTATCCATTCCGGACTGGCAGTCATCGGCAATATCGGTTCGGCGGACCACATGGACTATTCAGTCATTGGAACCAATGTCAATATCGCAGCCCGACTGTGCGGTCATGCCGAACGCATGTCGATTGTCGTGTCCGAAGTCGTGCGCAATGCCGCGGCCGGGGATCCCAGGCTGGGCTTCCATTCAGGCCGTAAGGTGACGATTCGCGGCTTGAAGGAGCAAGTGATGGTTTATACGCTGACGGACCGTCCAGCCCTCTAACAGGCTACATTTCAACATCATCCGCAGGTCTCGGCGCTCTGACGGACTCATTTCCCGGGCTCGGGGAAGAGCTTGCGATTCAATTAAAATGCAGCTTCCCGATGTCTTCGAGCTAACGTTTACGCACCTGCAGCCGATATTTGTGTGGGTGAGGCTTCTATGATGAAGTTTTTCAAATCACGATCCGAAAAAATTGTAGTTGAAGAGCCAGCGGTCGCCAAAGCACCTGTACTTGAAGGCTGGACCGAGCGCGAGATAGTTTCTGTTTACAATGCGGCTCCTGTCCGCAACCTTCGTCGAGGCGACGGCTTGTTCGTCGATCTCCACAGCACCGACTCATTCTTTGTGATCCTCGAAGGCTTCCTCGAAGTCGTCGTCAAGTGGGATGAGCACAAGGGCCGACCCGGCACGTTCTACAAGGGCGATTGCATCGCTCCGCTGCCAAAGTCGCCAGGTCTTCTCTACTGCGGCGAAGCGATCGATCAGACGACGGTCATCGAAGTCACACCGAAAGTCCTGAAGCTTCTGCCTCCGGAAGCTCAGCTCTCCATTTACAAGTCGGCGGCTACGTCCACTAGCCGTATCAACGCTTACATTCGATCGGTCAACGGTGAAGTTTCAGCGAAGAACGCTATGCTGTCCTCGTACATCACGCGCAACGACGCGGTGCGTCGCGCCCCGATTGAAACGGAGCGCGTTCAGGCGTTCGTCCGAAACATTCCCGGTTTGCCGGCCCACGCCATGGATCTTGCGCTGAAGTTATTGCAGGACCAGACGTCTGTGCAGGAAGTTGTCGAGGCCATCAAGCTGGATGCCGCCACAGCCAGTATCGTGTTGCGGACGGTCAATTCCGCGAACTATGGTTTTCAGAAAAAGATCGAGAGCTTCTATCACGCATGCATGATCCTTGGCTTCAACAACATGTACACCCTTATCATGCGCGAGGCGATCAATACGGCCTTGCCGGTCACTTCCGATACTCGGGCCGTCCACAACCATTCCTGCCTGATCTCCATATTGGGCTACGAAGTCGCTCGCGTCTGCAAAGA
>Ga0137427_10000303_pt1 | contig 26646 bp, 25 predicted proteins | sample EasRivERMZT700_2_FD_102309 | JGI IMG/M metagenome (GOLD analysis project Ga0137427, IMG submission 102309) | Soil microbial communities from meander-bound floodplain in the East River, Colorado, USA - East River MetaG ERMZT700_2 | ecosystem: Environmental > Terrestrial > Soil > Floodplain ...
ATTTCGCCAGCGGTGCCTTGGTTTCCGCCTGTGCTATAGGAGCCCCGCCGGGGGCTTGCGCCGGTATTACTCCAAGAGCAGGTCAGGTGTCGCAGTCGCAGGATTCGATCGAGGTCGATCTGACGGGATTCGACCTGTTGAGCCACCCCCTCCTGAACAAGGGGACGGCGTTCACCGAGCACGAGCGCGATCAGTTTCACCTGCACGGCTTGCTGCCGCCCCATGTCGGCACGCTGGAGGAGCAGGTGACGCGGCGGCTGAGGGCGCTGCGCAGCCAGGAATCGGATTTCGAGCGCTACGGCCTGTTGCGCGATCTCCAGGACATGAACGAGACGCTGTTCTATGCGCTGGTGGTGCGCAACATCGAAGAGACGATGCCGCTGGTCTATACGCCGACGGTGGGCGAAGGCTGCCAGCGCTTCAGCGAGATCTGGCGCCGGGCGCGCGGCGTCTTCCTGAGCTATCCCAACAAGAACCGCATCCGCGAGATCCTGGCCAACCCGCAATTCGACAAGGTGCGCGTGATCGTGGCGAGCGACGGCGAGCGCATCCTTGGGCTCGGCGATCAGGGCGCGGGTGGCATGGGCATTCCGATCGGCAAGCTCTCGCTCTACACCGCCTGCGCTGGGATCCGGCCGGAGCAGACGCTGCCCGTGCTGCTCGACGTCGGCACGAACAACGAAGACCGGTTGCGCGATCCGCTCTATATCGGCTGGCGGCACGAGCGCGTGCGCGGTCAGGAGTATGACGATTTTGTCGAGGCCTTCGTCTCGGCGGTGAGCGAGCGCTGGCCTCACGTGCTTCTGCAATGGGAGGACTTCGCAAACGCCAACGCGCACCGGCTGCTCCAGCGCTATCGCGACCGGCTGTGCACGTTCAACGACGACATCCAGGGCACGGCCGCGGTCGCGGCGGCGGCGCTGCTGGCCGCGATCAACGTCACGGGCACGAAGCTCGCCGAGCAGCGCATCGTGCTGTTCGGCGCAGGGTCGGCGGGATGCGGGATCGGCACGCTGCTGCTCAAGGCGATGACCGATGCCGGCATGGATGAGGGCACGGCCAGAGGCAACTTCTTCGCGGTCGACCGGCATGGCTTGCTGGTGGACGGGATGAACGACCTCCATGCGGCGCAGCTTCCGTTCGTGCAATCGCGGCGCGCGGTGGCGGACTGGCGGCTGCACGATGAGAGCCGCATCGACCTGATCGACGTGGTCAAGAACGCGCGGCCGACGGCGCTGATCGCGGTGTCGGGCCAGGCGGGCGCGCTGACCGAACCGATCGTGCGCGAGATTGCCAAGCATGCGGAGCGGCCGATCATCTTCCCCCTGTCCAATCCGACATCGCGGGCGGAAGCGACGCCGGCGCAGTTGCTGGCGTGGACCGAGGGCCGCGCGATCGTCAGCACGGGGAGCCCGTTCCAGCCTGTCTTTTACGAGAACGAATGGCACCCGATCGACCAGACCAACAACTCGTACATCTTCCCCGGTTTCGGGCTCGGCGTGCTCGCAGCCAATGCGCGACGCGTCACGGATACGATGTTCATGGCCGCGGCGAAGGCGCTCGCCGACCTGTCGCCCTCGCGGCATGACAAGTCCGACCGCCTGCTGCCGCCGGTGCGAGAGCTGCGCAAGGTGGCGGTCGCGGTCGGCGAGGCGGTGGCGCGTCAGGCCCAGGCCGACGGCGTGGCCGAACCGTGCGACGCGCACACGCTCAACACGCGCATTCGCGCGCTGGTCTGGGAGCCAGTGTACCGGCCCTACCGGCGCAAGCGCTAGCGCGCTGGGGCGGCGGCGTCCCAGACGATCTTGCCACCGACGAGCGTCATCACAGGCTGGATGTCCTTGATCTGATCGGCGGGCACCGTGAGATAATCGCGGTCGAGCACGACGAGATCGGCAAGCTTGCCGGATGCAATCGAGCCGAGATTGTTTTCCTGGGACATGAAGTAGGCGTTGCTGCGGGTGTGCGCGATGAGCGCGTCTTCGCGCCCGATGGTTTGCGTGTTCACGACCTCGCCGCCGACCATCTTGCCGGTGACCGCAAAGGAGAGCGTGGTGAACGGGCGATACTGGTTGACCTCGAACGCATCGGTGCCGAGGCCCCACATGATGCCGCTGTCCTGGATGGCGCGGAACGGCGGCGTCGCGTCCGCGAGCGCTTTCGAATGCACGCGGTGGAAGATGCCGCCCATGATGGTGGAGCGCGGCTGCACGCCGGCCGACATGCCGAGTTTCTTCATGCGCTCCATCTGTGCGGGCGTGAGCTGATCGAGATGGATGAGTGCCCAGCGCAGATTGCGCACGGGGTAGTCCTTATCGATCTGCTCGATCTGCGTCAGCAGGCCATCGATGGAATCGACGAGCGTTGCATGCTGGTTCATGGGGATGCCGTTCTTTGCCAGCTCGCGCGCGATCCGGCCCCACTGCGCGTAGTCCTCGGGCCGCGCGGTCGCCTTCACCGCAACCATGTTGTCGCCGACCGGCTGATAGAGATGCTCGGCGTAAGTGTAGGTATCGACATAGGCGTCGCCCTGGAACATCGTGTTCTTTATCGCGGCGATGCGCGGGAGGGCGGCATCGACCTGGGCCGCGGTGCGCGAGGGGATCGAAGTCGTGCAGTAGAACCGCATGTTCAGGCGGCCTTGCCTCGACCAGGCGCGATAGGCGATAGCGTCATCCCCCGGACAGGGGCCGCCGACGGCGGTGAGGCCCGAGCGGTTGAGTTCGCGGATCATCGCCATGTTGGCCGGCTCATACATTTCCTTGGGCGCGGCGGGACGTGCGTCGGAAACTTCGTCGGCGCCTTCGACCTTGATGATGCCGGTCGGGCGTCCCGATGCATCGCGCTCGATCCACGGCTCGTTCCTGCGGTCTAGGCCCATGGCTTCGGTGGTCTTGCTGTTCACATAGGTGCAGCAGCGCGTGAATTGAAGCTGAACCGGATTGTTCGGCGCGACGCGGTCGAGCTCGTCGCGGGTGAAGTCCTTCTTGTCGTCGGTGAACTGATCGGGCGAGAAGCCGCCGAGCGTGTAGACCCATTCGCCGGGGCGCGCGCTCGCGGCCTTGGCGCGAATCATCTCGAGCGCCTGTCGGCGCGTGGTGATTCCGTCGAGACGCAATTCCTGGAGCCAGATCTTGCCCTCTTCCATGAGGTGCGCGTGGTTGTCGATCAGGCCCGGGATCACGGACTTGCCGGCGAGGTCGATGCGACGCGTGGCGGGCCCGGCGAGACGCGCGATGTCGGCGGTGGTGCCGACGGCGACGATGCGATCGCCTTTGACGGCGACGGCCTGCGCAATCGAGAAGCGGTTATCGACGGTGATGATCTTGCCGTTGGTCAGGATGATATCGGCAGGACTCTGCTGTGCCTGAACGATCGCGGGCCCGGCCGCGAGCAGGAACAGTGCGGCAATAGTCGATTTGCAGATCGCATGGTTCACGGCGGGCTCCGATGGCTTGGGGTCAGGTCAGGGTTCAATGTTCGCCGGATTGAAATGGATCACCGCGAACGATAGCGCCCGACACTGCGGCGGTCAAAAACCTTCATTTGGTTGCCTTCCAATTCTTCGCTGGATCAGGGCCGCGATTGTCTGCTACCGAGCAGTCGAGCGGATGCCACTGTGATTGTCTGCTTCGGGTCAAGTGGGGCGGGAAAGTGACTGCGAGTCTGTCTCTGCGTGCGGTGAGACGCCTGAAGGCACTGGCGCTTTGGCTGGGTCTCGGCGCATTGATGCTGCACGGCCTGGCGCCGCTTTGTCTGGCGGGTGCGATGGGTTCTGCGGCGGGCGACACCGTCATCATCTGCACGGCGCATGGACCGGAAACCGTTCGCATCGGTCCTGACGGTACGAAGCTCCCCGAAGCGCCGCCGTCGAGCGATTCGAGCTCGGATTGTCTCGCGTGCCTGGTTTTCCATGGCGTTCCCGTCCTGTCGCCGCCGCCTTCCGTTACGCCCTCGCTCCGGCAAGCCAAGCTCGATCTCGCGACAATGGTCCTGCCGGCCCTGCGCGCGAATTTTCCCTACAGCACGCGGGCGCCGCCTCCGATGATGTTCATCTTCGAGGCTTGAACGCGCGGCTCCGAAGGGAGCCCGCCTGCATTTTTCTCTTCCGTTAAAGGTCCCTCATGTCGCGGACGAAGTTGCGCGCCGGTCTGTTGACCGGTGCGAGCATCATGGCGGCTGTCGCCGCCGGCACGGCGAAAGCCCAGAGCGATACCGATCGCGCACCGGAGCAGGTCGTCATCACGGCGGCGCGGTCCATCAGCGAGCAGTATCAGCTGCCGACCACGACCGAGAGCGTGACCATCGACCAGATCATGCAATCCGTGAACGTGGTGAACACGGAAGATGCGCTGAAATATTTGCCGAGCATCCTCGTGCGCAAGCGGCATATCGGCGACACCCAGGCGCCGATCAGCACCCGGACCTCGGGCGTCGGCGCGAGCGCGCGCAGCCTGATCTATGCCGACGGCGTCCTGCTCTCCGCACTGATCGGCAACAACAACAGCTTTGCCAGTCCACGCTGGGGCATGGTGGCGCCCGACGACATCGCGCGCATCGATGTGCTCTACGGACCGTTTGCCGCGCAGTATCCGGGCAATTCGATCGGCGCGGTGGTCGAGATCGCGACGCGCATGCCGGACCAGTTCACCGCGTCCGCGCACGCGCGGGTGGCGTGGCAGGATTTCGAGCAGTATTCCACACGCGGCATCTATCCGGCGTACGAGCTGAGTGCCCGGATCGGCGACCGCTTGAGGAGATTTTCCTGGCGGGCCAGCGTCAATCATCTCCATGCCCGCAGTCATCCGCTCGCCTATGTGACGGCAACGCGGCCCGCCTCGACCAGCAGCGCCGGCCTTGCGGTCACGGGCGCGTTCGATGATCTGAACCGCAGCGGCGCGGCGATTGCCGTGCTCGGGGCGGGTGGACTGGAGCATCAGGTCCAGGACACCCTGACCTTCAAGGCGGCGTACGACATCGCGCCCGCGGTGCAGCTCTCCTATACCGCCGGGCTCTTTCTCAACGACGACAAGGCCGGCGTGCAGTCCTATTTGAGCGACGCGGCCGGCAACCCGGTCTATTCCGGCAGTCTGAACATCGGGGGTTACAACTATTCGGTCGGGACGGCAGCGTTTGCGAACAATCTCTACCGCCTGCAAGAAACCCACTGGATGCACAGCGCAAGCGTCAAATCCTCAACGCAAGGTCCGTGGGATTGGGAGATCGTCGGCAGTCTCTACGATTACGGAGAGAGCAAGCAGCGCATCCCCTCGGTGGCGCCGCCCACAGCGTTCGGCGGAGGCACGGGAAGCATCACGGACATGGGCGGAACGGGATGGTACACGTTCGATGCCCGGATGTTCTGGCGGCCTCAGGGAATGGAGGGCGCCAATCAACTCAGTTTCGGCGCGCACATAGACCGCTACACGCTCGCGAATGAAAGACACGCCACGACCGAGTGGATGTCCGGCAGCGCGGGCGCGCTGTTGACGGCCGCCAAGGGCAAAACCGAGACCTACGCGCTTGGGTGCAGGACGTGTGGCGGTTTGCTCCCGGCTTCAAGTTCACCGCGGGCGGGCGCTATGAGTTCTGGCGCGCCTATGACGGCTTCAATTTCGCCGCGGCGCCACCGCTTTCGGTCATGCAGCCCGCGCTGGATTCGGCCAACTTCTCTCCCAAGGCGTCGCTGGCCTGGGAGGCCACAAGCGCCTGGACACTGACGGCATCCGTCGGGGAAGCCTATCGCTTTCCGACCGTGAGCGAACTCTATCAGGCGATCACCACCGGTGCGGTGCTCACGGTTCCAAATCCCGATCTCAAACCCGAGCATGCGATGTCGGCGGAACTGGCGATCGAGCGCAAACTGGAGAACGGCAGGTTCCGGCTGTCGCTCTTCTCCGAAGACATTTCGGATGCCTTGATCTCGCAGAGCGCGCCGCTGTTGCCGGGTTCGACGACCCTGTTCAACTATGTTCAGAACATCGACCATGTCCGTTCGCGGGGCGTGGAATTGGTCGTGCAGCAGAATGATGTCCTGCTGCCGGGTCTCGAGCTGCAAGGCAGCGTCACCTATGTCGATTCCAAGATCGTTTCGGATCCGGCGTTCGAAGCAGCCGTCGGGCGCCGCACGCCGCAAATTCCGCGCTGGCGCGCGACCGCGGTTGCGACCTACCGGCCGAGCGATGAATGGGCAATCACACTCGCTGCCCGATACAGCGACCGGGTTTATGCGACGATCGACAATTCGGACACCTACACGCACACCTATCAGGGGTTCGATTCGTATTTCGTGCTCGATGCGCGGGTGAACTATCAGATCACCGAGCGCTGGAGCGCGGCGTTGGGGATCGATAATCTGAACAATCGGAAATACTTTCTCTTTCATCCCTTCCCGCAGCGAACGGTCCTGGCGGAACTGACGTACGGATATTGAAGGGCATCCTTCGACAAGCTCAGGATGAAGGTTTCGATCAGCGTCCAGTCGCGACTGCTTCGGGATGAGGGAGTGATCTGCGTCCGTCTGGAAAGGGTGGGCCCCCATTCCCTCGCCGTGCAGACGCACGGCTTGCCGGGGTGACAGCGCGTGCCGGCGTGCGCACGGCGACGCAATAATCTCTTTCGGTGTGTCGATTTCGCGGGGTCTCGCTCGTCATAGCCATGACGGGCGAAGCGAGACGGCCATGACCCACGCAAGACTGCAGGAAAATAAGGCCTTAAGCGGCGGCGCGGCGGTCGTGGGAATCGATGAGCGCGTAGGCCATCTTGGTGAAGTTGACGCCCGGTCCGGCGTGACCCTGACTTTGGACGTTCGCGCACGCGCCCTCGAACAGAAGGAAGAGTTCGTCGGCCAAACGCGCGGGCTCGAGATATCCGGCATCGCCGCAGAGCTTGGCGAGGCGGCTGCGGTAGCTGTTTTTGCACTCTTCGATGACGATACGGGCCGGATGGTCCTTGTCCGGAAATTCGACGGCGGCATTCGACATCGGACAGCCGCGGTGATCCTTCGCACAAAGCTCTTCCCCGCACGCTGCGATCAAGGCGCGCAGCTGCGCGTAGGGATTGCCCGCATGGGCACGCATCACTTCTTCATCCTGGGCGATGGCATCGGCGGTCATGCAGCGCAGATATTCGGCGACCAGCAGATCCTTCGATTCGAAGTGACGGTAGAGCGTCATCTTGTTGGTCTGAGCCGCGGCGGCGATCTCATCGACGCTCACGCAGCGAATTCCCCGGGAATAGAAGAGGTCACGGGCCGCATCGAGGATGCGTTCGCGCGGGGGGATGTCCGCCTTGGCGCCCGAAAGGGTTGCAGTCTTCAAAAAAACTCCTTCCTGCCGCTTGACACATTACTTACTAGTAAGTAACAGTACCGATGTTACCAATCAGTACCACACCGCAATACGAATGTCACGCACCACTTAGTACCAAATAATACGGAGGGTCTTCAAATGGTTAGTGCCACCTTACCGACCGTCATTCCTGCCCCTTCCGTTCTCCCACGCGGTTTCGTCCTCAACCTGAATGATCCCATCGCCGGCCAAGCCGGCGGCAGCAGGGCGGTAGCGCCCCTAGCCGCCGAGCGGGCTTGCGGACCCAACCGGGCGGCCCCCACCGCCTGAACGCTGGGCCGGACGGCACGGTTCCTCCCCCCCGAACCCCCGTCCGGTCCAGCACCTGAAACGACTGCAACGAAGAAGGTGCCGCCATGAGCATACAAGCCATCCTCTACAGAAAGGGCAGCCAGGTCGTGACCATCGCGCCGGGCGCCTCGATCCGGGACGCTGCGGCCAAGCTGCGCGACAAGAACATCGCGGCCCTGGTGGTGACGTCGGGCGACGAGGTCGTCGGCCTGATCTCCGAGCGCGACATCGTCCATGCGCTGGCCCGCCACGGCGAGCCGACCTGCGGACTGACCGTCGGCCAGGTGATGGCGCGCGATGTCATCACGATCGGCGCCGAAGGCAGCTTGCGGCGGGCGATGAGCCTGATGACGCGTCACCGGACGCGGCACCTCTTGGTGCTACGCGACGGCGAGCCCGCCGGGATCGTCAGCATCGGCGATGTCATCAAGCACCGGCTCGAGGACCTCGAGCTCAAGACCACCCGGAGCGATCTGTACGCGACCACGCACTGAGATTTTTTTCGACGGGGACTTCCAATGGACGAGTTTTCCTTTCCGGTTCTGGCGGCCTGGACCAATGCGGCGATCTTCGCCGCGGCCGGGCTGGTCAACTTCACGGCGGTCAAGAGCGTTCGCGACATCTATGACCGCTGGGACGTGGCGCCCGGGTTCTACCGCACGCTCGGCCTCGTCGAAATCGCCGCTGCGCTGTTCCTCGCGATGCCGTCGCTGCGGCTGTGGGGCCTGATCCTGGCGGCACCGATCGCGTTCGGGTCGGTCGTCATGCTGCTCGATCACCGCCACTATCTCTACGCGGCGTCGGTCATCGTCATGATGTCGGGCCTGCTCGCCGCGGTCCTCGCGATCCCCTCCACGCCCGAATTCGTTCTCACCGCTCCCCAACAAGGCTTCGTCCAGGTCGCGGGCGGGTCGTCATCCTATTGAGAGTTTGGAGTAAAGCTCATGTCGAAATTTTCTAGACTCAAGAACCGTGCAATCCTGTTCGGCGGCGCCGCGATCATCGCGCTGGCCGGCTCCGGTCTCGCGTTCCAGCACTACACGAACGCGAGTGCGCAGCCGGCCGAGATACCGAGCGTCATGCCGGCGGTGCCGGTGGTCGTGCGGACCGTCAATCCCGACGACGTGATGATCTGGTCGGAATTCTCCGGCCGGATGAGCGCGGTCGATTATGCGGAAATCCGGCCGCAGGTGAGCGGCCGAATCGCGCAGGTGCGTTTCAAGGACGGCCAAGCGGTGAAGGCGGGCGCCGTGCTGTTCGTGATCGATCCGCGCCCCTATGAGGCGGCGCTGGCCAAGGCGCAAGCGAACCTCGTCACCGCGCGCACCAACGCGGAGTTCGCCAACACCGAGTTCGAGCGCGCCGCCAATCTGGTGAAAGCCCAGGCGATCGCGCAGCGCTTTTACGACGAGCGCGCCAATGGAAAGCGGGTGGCCGAGGCGGCGGTCTTGGGCGCCGAAGCGGAGCTGAAGCAGGCCGAGATCAATATCGACTACGCCTATGTCAAGGCGCCGATCTCGGGGCGGCTGAGCCGGGTGGAAATCACGGCGGGCAATCTGGTCGAAGCGGGGCCGAATGCACCGATCCTGACCTCGATCGTGTCGAGCGACGGCATCTACGCGGATTTCGAGGTCGACGAGCAGACCTATGTGAACAGCATCCGCGCCAACGCCCAGACCGAGGCCGACGAGCGCAAGATCCCGGTCGAGCTGGTGGTCCAGGGCGATAATACGCACGCCTACAAGGGTACGATCCACAGCTTCGACAACAAGATCACTACCGGCTCGGGAACGATCCGGGCCCGCGCGCGGTTCGACAACAAGGACGGCCGGCTCATCCCCGGCATGTTCGTCGCGGTCAGGCTCGCCAGCAGCGCGAGCAGCAAGGCGCTGCTGATACCCGAGCGCGCCATCGGCAACGACCAGAGCAAGCGGTTCGTGTTCGTGGTCGGGGCCGACAGCAAGGCGGCCTACCGCGAGGTGAGCCTGGGCCAGCAGGTGGACCGGCAGCGTATCGTGCTCTCGGGCCTTTCCGCCGGCGAACGCGTGGTGGTCGACGGGCTCCAGCACATCCAGCCCAATGCATCGGTCGCAGCGACCGAAGCGCCTGTGACGCACGCCGCCGCAGCCGCGCAATAGACAAGAGCCAACAGAGCTAACGGGAGAGCCACATGTCGCTCGCGAGATTCTTCATTGACCGCCCGATTTTCGCCGGCGTGATCTCGGTCGCCATCTTCCTTGTCGGGCTGATCGCGATGTTCCAGCTGCCGGTCTCGGAATATCCCGAGATCGTTCCGCCCTCGGTCGTCATCCGCGCGCAGTTTCCGGGCGCGAGCCCCGAGGTGATGGCCGAAACCGTGGCGACGCCGCTCGAGGAGCAGATCAACGGCGTCGAGAACATGCTCTACATGCTGTCGCAGGCGGCGACCGACGGCACGCTGACGCTGACGGTGACTTTCAAGCTCGGCACCGATCCCGACCTGGCGACACAGCTGGTGCAGAATCGCGTCAACCAGGCGCTGCCGCGCCTGCCGGAAGTCACACGGCTGCTCGGCGTCATCACGGAAAAGAGCTCGCCGGATCTGACGATGGTGGTTCACCTGCTGTCGCCGAACGGCCGCTACGACATGACCTATCTGCGCAATTACGCGCTGCTGAACGTCAAGGATCAGCTGGCGAAGATCCCCGGAATCGGCAGCGTCCAGCTGTTCGGCGGCGGCGATTATGCGATGCGCATCTGGCTCAATCCGCAGCGGGTGGCCGAGCGCAGCATGACGGCCGGCGAGGTCGTCGACGCCATTCGCCGCCAGAACGTCCAGGTCGCGGCCGGCACCGTTGGCGGCCCGCCCTATGACGAAGGCGTCGAGCTGCAACTGCCGGTCACCGCGCAAGGACGGCTGACCGAGGCCGCGGAGTTCGAGGACATCATCATCAAGCGCGACGGCGGCGTGGTGACGCGGCTGAAGGACGTCGCCCGCAGCGAGGTCGACACCGCGACCTACGGGTTGCGCTCGCTGATTGACAACAAGCAGGCCGGCGCCATCGGCATCTTCCAGGCGCCCGGCTCGAACGCGATCGCGATCTCCGATGCGGTGCGCGCGCGAATGGACGAGTTGAAGGAATTCTTCCCGGAGGGCCTCGACTACACCATCGTCTACGATCCGACGGTGTTCGTGCGCGGCTCGATCGACGCGGTGATCCACACGCTTCTGATCGCGATCGGCCTGGTCGTGCTGGTGGTGATCATGTTCCTGCAGACGTGGCGGGCGTCGATCATCCCGCTGCTGTCGGTGCCGGTGTCGATCGTCGGCACGTTCGCGATCATGTATCTGTTCGGGTTCTCCATCAACGCGCTGTCGCTGTTCGGACTGGTGCTCGCCATCGGTATCGTCGTCGACGACGCCATCGTCGTGGTGGAGAATGTCGAGCGCAGCATCGAGAACGGGCTCTCCCCGCGCGAGGCCACGATCAAGGCTATGCGCGAAGTGACGGGGCCGATCATCGCCATCGCCATGGTGCTGTGCGCGGTGTTCGTGCCGATCGCCTTCATCAGCGGGCTGTCGGGACAATTCTACCGGCAGTTCGCGCTGACCATCGCGTTCTCGACCGTCATCTCCGCCTTCAACTCGCTGACCCTGTCGCCGGCGTTGTCGGCGGCTCTGCTCAAGGCGCAAGGCGCGCCGAAGGATTGGCTGACGCGGCTGATGGACGGGCTGTTCGGCGGATTCTTCCGCGGCTTCAACTGGGTGTTCCACCGCGCGTCGAACGGATACAGCCGCGGCGTTCGGGGCGTTCTCGGCCGTAAGTCGATCGCGCTCGGTATCTACGCGGTTCTGCTCGGCGTCACCTATCTCGGGTTCTACGAGGTGCCGATGGGATTCATTCCCTCGCAGGACAAGCTGTATCTCGTGAGCTTTGCGCAATTGCCGGACGGCGCCACCTTAGACCGCACGGAAAGCGTCATCCGTCAGATGTCTGACATCGCACTGAAGGAGGAAGGCGTCGAGCACGCGGTCGCATTCCCGGGCCTCTCCATCAACGGCTTCATCAACAGCTCGTCGGCCGGCATCGTGTTCGTGACGCTGAAGCCGTTCGAGGAGCGCAGGCGGGCGGACCTCTCGGGCGCGGCGATCGCGCAGAAGCTGCAGCAGAAATATTTCGGCATCAAGAACGCGTTCGTCGCCGTCTTTCCGCCGCCGCCAGCGATCGGTTTGGGCAGCATCGGCGGCTTCAAGCTGCAGGTCGAAGACCGCACCGACCAGGGCTATGCCGCGCTGGACGCGGTGATGAAGGCGGTGGTGGCGAAGGCCTACCAGACGCCGGAGCTCGCGGGAATCTTTTCGAGCTACCGGATCAGCGTGCCGCAGGTCTATGCCGACCTCGACCGCACCAAGGCGATGCAGCTCGGCGTCGACGTGCAGGACGTGTTCAACACGATGCAGATCTATCTGGGCTCGATGTACGTCAACGACTTCAACAAATTCGGCCGCACCTATCAGGTGGTGGCGCAGGCCGACATGGAGTTCCGCTCCAAGCCCGACGACATCCTGAAGCTGCAGACCAAGAATTTCGAAGGCCGCATGGTGCCGCTGGGGTCCGTGATGCAGGTGAAGGAAACCACCGGCACCGATACCGCGATGCGCTACAACGCGTTCCGTGCGGCGGATCTGAACGGCGCGCCGGCGCCCGGCTATTCCAGCGGACAGGCGCAGGCAGCGATCACCAAGATCCTCGACGAGACGTTGCCGCGCGGCATGAGCTTCGAGTGGACCGAGCTGACCTATCAGCAGATCCTCTCGGGCAACACGGCGCTGTATGTGTTTCCGATCTGCGTGCTCTTGGTGTTCCTGGCACTGGCCGCGCAATACGAGAGCCTGTTCCTGCCGGCGTCCATCCTTCTCATCCTGCCGATGAGCCTATTCTCGGCCATCGGCGGGGTGTGGCTGATGGGCGGCGACAACAACATCTTCACGCAGATCAGCCTGTTCGTGCTGATCGGGCTGGCGTCGAAGAACGCGATCCTGATCGTCGAGTTCGCGCGAGACTTGGAGCGCCAGGGGAAGGCAACGGTCGAGGCGGCGGTCGAAGCCGCGCGGCTGAGATTGCGTCCGATCCTGATGACGTCGTTCGCCTTCATCATGGGCGTGATCCCGCTGGTGCTGTCATCGGGCGCGGGTGCGGAGATGCGCCATGCGATGGGTGTTGCGGTGTTCTTCGGCATGCTGGGCGTGACGTTCTTCGGCCTGTTCCTGACGCCCGTGTTCTACGTGCTGATGCGCGCGCTGGAAAAGAAGATCACCGGAAAAGTGCAGGTGCAAAGCCATGCGTAGGATCAAGACGACACTCTCGGTCGCGTTCGCGGCGCTGCTGATCGCTTCGTGCGCGACGACCCCTCCCGGTCCGCAGAACTCCGACGTTCCGGTCGCGCAATCGTGGAGCCAGCTTGCGGAGGCCAATCCCGCGCTCGTCACCAATGCGAGCGCGGCGGTCGAGCACGATTGGTGGCGGCATTTCGGCGATCCGACGCTCGATGCGCTGGTCGTCGAGGCGCTCGCCGGCAACAAGTCGCTGCAGATCGCGGCCGCCCGCGTCGAGGAAGCGCGCGCCAATCGCGGCATCGCACGGGCGAGCCTGTTCCCCGAGATCACGGGCGGAGCGTCGGCCTCACGCGGCAATCAGGGATTCCTCACCGGCGACCGGACGCTCAATCTCGCGGAAGCCAGTATCGATGCCTCGTGGGAAGCCGATCTCTTCGGCCGCAACCAGGCGCGGACGGCGGCAGCGGGCGCCATTCTCCAGTCCGAGGAGGCCGCAGCCCAGGCGGTGCGGGTTGCGCTGCTCGCGGAAGTGGCGCGCAACTATTTCGACTTGCGCAATTACGAGCGCCAGATCGTGCTGACCGAGCAGAATCTCGAGACGCAACGCATGACGCTGTCGCTGACCCAGGCGCAATTGCAGGGGGGGGTCTCCAGCGACTTCGATGTCCAGCGCACAGCGGCGCAGGTTTCGACGACGGAAGCGCTGCTGCCGGTGCTGCGCCAGGCGCATGATGCGGCGGTCAACCGCCTGAACATCCTGCTCGGTGTGCCGCCGGGTACGCGCAATGCCGTGCTCGCGGCGCCGCAGGAATTGCGGCCGCTCGATGCGCGGGTTCTCGTCGCGGCACCGGCGACTGTGCTCGCCGTGCGTCCCGACGTGCGCGCGGCCGAACGCCGTTTCGCCGCGAGCATCTCGGCAAAGGACGCGGCGACGGCCGATCTGTTTCCGACGATTTCGCTCACCGCGTTCTTCGGCTTGCAGGGCGCGTCGGGAGTGGCCGGTGCGACGCCGTGGGGCATCGGTGCGGGTCTCCTCCAGCCGATCCTGAATTTCGGCAGGATCGAAGCGCAAATCGATGCGGCCGATGCGCGGCAGCGCCAGGCGTTCCTGGACTACCAGCGCACCGTGCTGGAAGCGCTGGAGAACATGGAGACGGCGCTGTCGAGCTATCTGCGCGAGACGACGCGGAACGTGTCGCTCTCGGCGGCGGTTGCGCAGGACCGCCGCGCGGCCGACCTGGCGCGCCAGCAATACACCAACGGGTTCACCAGCCTGCTCGATGTGCTGGTGGCCGAGCGCGATCTGCTGGCGGCCGAAGCCAACCAGGCGGCGTCGGATGCAAATCTGAGGAAGAACCTGGTGGCGATCTACACCGCGGCGGGCGGCGGCTGGCAGGAGTGACGGACTGGCTCGGGGACTCGGAGAAAAGGCAATGAGTGCGATACGTTCTTTGCGCCCGATGAGGCGCGTTCACGAGCAGTTGAGACGGGCTGTGTGCCTGCTCGCCTTTATCGCGATCGGGGCCGTTATCACCTCGGATGCACGGGCCGCCAACTCGGCCGAAACCTTCGTGCAATCCAGCATCGATAAAACCTACGTAATCCTGAATGAAGGCCCCCTGAATGCATCCGAGCGCCAGGCGCAATTCCGTGTGCTGCTGCTGTCAGTCGTGGATGTGAGGCGCGTCGCATTGTTCACGCTGGGCCCTTATGCGCGAGCTGGGGCACAGGCTGATCTCGAGACATTCGAACGCGCGTTCGGGGATTTCTTGAGCGCCGTTTATCAACGTGGGCTCGAGACCTATGCCTCTCCCAAGGTCACCGGTTCCACCGAACGAGCGCCAGACGATGTAATCGTCAATGTGACGGCGACCGCACCGAACGGAAAGCGGCCTCCGCTGCGCTTGGCCTTTCGCGTGCGGGGAGCGAGCGGTGGCGGACAGTTGATCACGGACCTTCAGGTCGAAGGCGCGTGGCTCGCCATTGTTCAGCGGGCGGAATTCACCGCCTATTTGCAGCAGCGTGGCGCCAATATCGCGGGGCTTGCGATGGAACTCCAGAAGCGATCGGCGCAAATCCGCTTGGCGCAAAGCGAGAGCGAAATCAACCGTCGCGAGCGCTGAACGCACGCATCAGCCGTGGAAAAAACGGACTTTGAGCCGATTGCGTTAGGTGATTCTTAGCCAAGACTTGCCGCGCATGGCTGTTGCGCTTGGCGTTGTAACGAATCGTCTAATCAAGTCTTGACGGTCCTCCTCGTCTAATGACCACGCGCTGCACATGGCGGCGCGGAAATCGACGGAGGACTCGTCGTGAGCGGAAGAATTTCCCGGCTGCTGGCAGCCGCAATGGTGCCGCTCGGGGCATCCGGGCTGGAGCTGGCGCCCCCTGAGCTGCGCACCGGCACGCCGCCGGTTCTCGAGGCGACGGCGCCACCGGCCGACGTCGCAGACCCGGAAGCGTTGAGCTACATTTCAACCGATAACGCCTTGGGATCGGCCTTGGGCAGCATGCGGCTGAGCTCCACTTTCGCGGCATTCGAACATCACCGGGGCGCCATGAGCCTCGAATATGCCGGTGTCCTGCCGGCGTTTCCGGGCTACCGTATCGCCTCGGAGTTTCTCGCGGGGGCTTCGGTTTATCGCGTCACGAATGCCGAGCAATATTTTCTCGACAATCCGACGATCTGCGGCGGGAAACCGCTCACATTCGTCGTGACGAAATTCACCAGCCTCGCGGACGTCAAGGGCGGCACGATGGCGGTCAATCTGTGGCTCTTGAGCCTGGACGATTACAACGCGTTCCGGCCGACGACATCGGATCCCTGCGGCGGCGACACCTACAAGGCGGCGAAAGTCGACTAAGTCGCGGCAGTATTTGACGCGGCTAGCGTAAGACGTTATCTTACCCACATGAAAACCAGGATCTCGTCAAAGGGCCAGATCGTGCTGCCGGCTGAGATCCGGACTCAGGACGACATTGAGGCCGGCCAGGAATTTGAAGTGGTCCGTCTTGATCGCGGCGAATACCATCTGAAACGGAAAGAACCGCACCGCAACAACGCCGGGCTGGTTAAGCTGCTGCTCGCCTGTCCCGCCAAAGGTTGGTTCCGGCCGTTGGACCGGACCGAGACGACAGACGACATCAAACCGCCCAAACTTGGATGAGCTATCTCGTCGACGCGAACGTCTTGAGCGAACCGACGAAACCCTCACCCAGCAGCAAGGTTGTCGGTTGGCTATCCGCCAATGAGCAATCGATCGCCGTGGATTCAGTGATCCTGGGCGAGCTCTACATCGGCGTTCTTGTGCTCCCGCGCGGCCGAAAGCGGACTCAACTCGAGCACTGGTTTGAGGCCGTCGCGCAGACCATCAATTGCCTGCCATGGGATGCCGCCATCAGCCTGCAATGGGCTTCTCTCGTGGCGGGGTTGACGCAGAAAGGCGAGACGCTGCCGCTTCTGGACGGGATGATCGCCGCCACCGCGCTTCAACACGACCTTACCCTTGTGACGCGAAACACGCGCGACTTCAGGAAGACGGGCGTCAAACTGCTGAATCCGTTCGACTGAGTCCTGCCAAAAGAAAACGGGCGGCGTTGGGGCCGCCCGTTTCGTTTCAAGACGTTGATCGAGATTACTTCTCCAGCGGGTTGTTGCGCAGCTGGAAGTGGGCCGCCAAAGGCTTCGAGCCCTTGCCGCCTTCGATCAGCCAGGGCGTGCGGTCGCCGTTCGCAACCCACAGGCCCCTGCCCTTCCAGCCGGCATTCGGATCGTCGATGCGGCCGTCGAAGCCCTTGGCATAGAAGCCGAGCGGGTACGGCACGCGCAGCACGACCATCTGGCCGCCGGAGTAGGCGATGATGCCGTCGTTCAGATTGCCGGTGGACATCGGCACGTCGTTGCCGAGGCCGAAGGTGTTGTGCTGGTCGACCCACGAGTAGTAGCTCGACTCGACGCTGTTATCGCCGAGGCCTTCAAATCCCGGGCCGGGATATTTGTGCATGGTCCAGCCTTCCGGGCAGTGATCGCCCGTCGCGGTCGGGCCGTTGAGCGGGCCCTTGCACTTGCTGCGATCGAATTCGCCGAGATGGCCGCTGGAGAGCGACACCCAGACGACGCCCTTGCTGTCGATGTCGGCACCGCGAACGCCGAAGCCCGGCGCGGGAACGTTGTAGATTTCGGCAAGCGCCGTCTCGTTCGGGTTGGAACCCGGAGCAAGCCGGACGACGGCGCCTCTGGCATTGCGCCATGAGCCCCAGATCGAGCCGTCGACCTTGTTCGGCATCACCGCATAGAAGCCGGCGAGGATGCGCTTGTCCTTGGTGGGATCAACCGCCTGGTTCGGCTCGACCCATCCGGCATCGCGCTTGCCGTTGCCGTTGGTGTCGAGGACGAGCGGCGTCCAGCCCTGCGACTTCGCGGAATCGCCGGTCTCGTCGAACATCTTGGTGTTGAGCCAGCCGACTACGGGTCCGCCGCCGCTGGTCCACAGCGTGTCGTTCTCGTCATAGGCGAATTGCAGGTGATGGGTGCCGAAGCAGGTGTCGACGAATTTGTAATCCTTGGTCTTCGGATCGAAGACGGTGATGTTGCGGTTGGTCCGATCGATCGGGAACACCTTGGCCGAGGGATGATCCGAGCCCGCTTTGCAGAAGGCGGGATTGTTCGGTGCGCGGAAGGTCGCGGCCATCCACACCCGGCCGTCCTTGCCGATCATCGAATTGTGGTTGTTTACCCGCGTGTCCCAGATGTCCTCCTCGCCCCAATAGGCCGACGGCAGGAGCGCATGGGCGCCCGCGGCGTGGCCGGGTCCAAGCGCGATCGGCGCATCTTCATCGCGCACGGGCGCGGGGAAGAGGGTCGTCGTGTTCTTGACCGGATCGAGGATGGGGATGTTGTTCGAGCTGTATTCGGGCGAGCCGTAGATCGGGCCGTAGGCGTTGACCGTCGGGTCGCGCCGGTCGCTGGCGATCAAATCGTGCAGGTACTGCTTCTCGTTCATCCAATCGCGGAGCGTGACGACGATGTTGCGTTCCGCGCCCTGCGGCCGTTGCGGCTTCTGCGACGGCGATTCGCCCTTGGCGACGCGTTCGGTCCACTCGCCGAAATATTTGAACTGCCCGCCGCCCAGGAGTCCCGCGGCGAGACCGATCATCTGCACGCCGGCCTGGCCGGACTGGATGCGCCGGAGCCACGCGTCGGAATGCACGCCGCCCTGCTCTTTGAGGAACTGCTCGGGAATGGTGCGGGTTGAGAGCTGGCCGAGCTGATGGCAGCCGACGCAGCCGTTGCTCTTGATGGTGTCGAGATAGACGTCCTGCGTGACGTTCGCGGGGAAGGACTTGCCGGGGCCGAACTCTTCCTTGCCCGGGATCTTCATCATCGAGTACCAGTAGGCGGCGGGATAATACTGCGCGGCGGCGTGCTCGCTCGGCGCGGGCTTCGCGGTCAGGTTCAACGTCGCGCCCGGCGCGCTGGTGGTCTTGTCGGAATCGACGAGGCCATAGCCGCGCACCCAGACGGAATAGTTCGCTTGCGGAAGGTCGGGCACGACGAAGCGGCCCTGATCGTCGGTCACCACGATCTTGATGTAGCGGACGTCGAGATCCTTGGTCTCGGCGATGACCCATACGCCGGCTTCGGGCTGGCCGCCGGGGTTCAGCACGACGCCGCCGATGTCGTCGGCATCGATGGCCACGCTCGGCCCGGAGGCCGCGTTGAGGGCATATCCGCCGGCAGCAATCAGTCCGGCCAATCCCAGTGCTGCACCGCCCAGCAAAGCGGCCCGGTTCGTTTTCATGTGTTGCTCCTTTTTGCCCTAACCGATTTACCGCATCATAGCGGGGTTCGGCGGGGCTAAAAAGGAAACCCGGATGGCATGGCCGTCCCCGTGACCCCAAAGGCCGCGGAAATCTTCAATTTGTCGAGATCATCTCGGGGGTTAGGCGAGCGCTGGTCGGTGCAAGATGCGGCACCTCGGCCGCTTGCGGTCTCATGCTAGCCTGTCCCGATGAACGAGCCTCCCGGGAAACCCAGGATGACGGTCGAGCGAGACACGGCGCCGGCGAGCGTGCGCGAGGCGGTGATCGAACTGTTGCGCGGGCTCAAGATGACAACGGTATTCGGCAATCCCGGATCGACGGAGCTGCCGTTCCTCGACCGCTGGCCTGAGGATTTCCGCTACGTGCTCGGGCTGCAGGAGGCGTCCGTCGTCGGCATGGCCGACGGATATGCGCGGGCGACGGGACGGGCGGCGTTCTGCAATCTGCATTCGGCGGCGGGCGTCGGTCATGGGCTCGGCAACATCTACAACGCCTATCGCAACCAGACGCCGCTGGTGATTTCCGCCGGGCAGCAATCGCGCAGCCTGCTGCCGATGAATCCGTTTCTAGGCGCGAGCGAAGCGGCGTCGTTCCCCAAGCCCTATGTGAAATGGAGCTGCGAGCCGGCACGGGCCGAAGACGTGCCGGCGGCGATCGCGCATGCCTATCATGTGGCGACGCAACGGCCGTATGGACCGACATTCGTGTCGATCCCTTTCGACGATTGGCGGGCGAGGACGCGGCGCGTGCCCGTGCGTACGGTCAGCAGCGATGTCGCGCCCGATCCCGACGCGCTGGATGTGCTCGCGCAGGCGCTGAACGAGGCGCAGCGGCCGGTGATCGTCGCTGGCGCGGAGATCGATCAGGACAAGGCGGGCGATGCGATGGTTGCGCTCGCCGAGCGGATCGGCGCGCCCGTCTGGGCAGCGCCGTTTGCGAGCCGGGTGGTGTTTCCGGAAGAGCATGAGCTGTTCGCCGGGTTCCTGACGGCGGCGCCCGAGGCGGTTTCGCGCGCGCTGGACGGGCACGATGTCGTGCTGGTGGTGGGTGCGCCGGTGTTCACATTCCATGTGCCGGGCGAATGCGCGCTGTTCACGAGCGGCGCGCGCATCTTCCAGGTCAGCGCGGATGGCGACGCGCTGGCGGCCGCGCCGGCTGGAACCGGAATTCTCGGCAGCTTGCGGCAAGCGCTCCCGGCGCTGACCGAGCGGGTCGAGACGCGCGAGCAGAGGTCGCCAGTACGCATGCGCGAGCGGCCGCCGGCGCCCAAGCCGGATCATCCGATCAAGGCGGAGTATCTGCTGCATACGCTGTCGCGCCTGATGCCGCGCGAGGCGATCGTGGTCGAAGAGGCGCCGGTGCACCGGCCAGCGATCCAAGCTCATCTGCCGATTCGGAGCTATGGCGCGTTCCACACGATGGCGAGCGGCGGACTGGGCTACTCGCTGCCGGCGTCGGTCGGGATCGCGCTCGCCGAGCCCTCGCGCCGCGTGGTCTGCATCATCGGCGACGGCTCGATGATGTACTCGCTGCAAGCACTGTGGACGGCGGTTCAGCACCGGCTGAAGCTGACGGTGATCGTCCTCAACAATGCGGGCTATGGCGCGCTGCGCTCGTTCGGGCAGGTGCTCCAGGTCCGGGACGCGCCGGGATTCGATCTGCCCGGCCTCGATTTCGTCGCGCTGGCCAAAGGCATGGGCTGCGACGCGCGCCAAGTGACACAGCCGGAGGACATTGCCGATGCGTTGACGGGCGCGTGGGAATGCACGACCCCGTTCCTGATCGATGTGTGCGTGGAGTCTGCGGTGCCAAATTTGTATTAGGCAGCGAGGAGGAAACAATGGCGTTGAGCGAGGTCTGGGACGCTATCCGTTCTGATCCGGCATGACCGACGCTTCAAGACCGTTCATCGATGTCGGCGAGAGCATCGATGCCGGAGCGTGGACGGGGTTCCAGAAACTCGGTGTTCTGCTCGCCGCACTCGCCATCGTGCTCGACGGGTTCGACGGGCAGCTGATCGGCTTTGCCATTCCAATGATCATCCAGGAATGGGGCGTGACGCGCGAAGATTTTGCCCCGGTGGTCGCGGCGGGGCTGATCGGCATGGGCTTTGGCAGCGCGCTCGCGGGCTATGTCTGCGACCGCTTCGGGCGGCGGCCGGCGATCATCGGCAGCGTGCTGCTGTTCGGCGTTGCCACGAGCTGCATCGGGTTTTCGGAAAACCTCGCGAGCATCGCAGCGTTCCGGTTCCTCGCGGGGCTCGGGATCGGCGGCGCGCTGCCGAGCTCGTCAACGATCTCCGCCGAGTTGACGCCGGCGAGGCGCCGCACGCTGGCGATCACCGCGACCATCGTGTGCGTGCCGCTGGGCGGTATGCTTGCTGGGCTCTATGCCGGATACATCCTGCCGCAATTCGGCTGGCGGGTGCTGTTCTGGATGGGCGGTGCGCTGCCCGCGGTCCTCAGCATCGTGCTGATCGCGCTGCTGCCGGAATCGCCGCGCTTCCTGGTGCGTTGGCCCAAGCGCTGGGGCGAACTGCGCGGATTGCTTAGGCGCATGTCGCGGCCGGTGGTTGACGGCGCGGTCTTCATCGACGCGGCGGAGCAGAAGCTCGAGCGCCGGGCGGGCGTGCGCGCGCTGTTTCAGGCTGACCGCGTGCGCGACACGCTGGCGCTGTGGGTTGCGTTCTTCCTCTCGCTGTTCGCGGTCTACACGGCGTTCAGCTGGTTGCCGGCGATGCTGGCGAGCGAAGGGGCGAACGTCGCGATCACGTCCGGCGGGCTTACCGCCTACAATCTCGGCGGCGTGTTCGGCGCGGTGATCTGCGCGGTGGCGATCACGCGGTTCGGCTCGCGCTGGCCGATCGTGCTGTGCTGCGCGGGCGGCGCGCTGAGCGCGTTCCTGCTCGAGGGCACGCCGGTCGAGAACACGAGCCTGCTGATCCTCGGCCTCGGGCTGCACGGATTGTTCGTCAATGCCGCGCAGACGACGATGTTCGCGCTTTCCGCGCATGTCTATCCGACCAATGTGCGCGCGACGGGGACGGCATCGGCGATGGCGTTCGGACGGCTGGGCGCGATCCTGAGCGCGTTCGCGGGCGCGGCTATCATCAGCGCAGGCGGCGCCGAGGCTTATTTCGGGATGCTGGGGATCGCCATGACGGGTGTCATGATTGCGCTGATGGTGGTGAAGAACCACATCCCGGCGTTCGGCGGCGGTATCGCCAAAGCGGCGGCCGTCGATCTGCCACGGATGGACCCGATACGCTGAGCGAGCCGCAGGTGGTCAGTTCGGCCAAGCGCGCAGCGCAACGTCGGCGATTTTCTTGAGCTGTTTCGCCTCCGCTCCGGTCGCGCCGGCGACGGCGATGCCGTCGAGGATCGCCATGATGAAGCGCGCAAGATCGGCCGGGTTCGCATGCCGCGGCAAATCGCCGTCCGCCTTGGCGCGTTCCAAGCGCTTGCGGATCGCGCCTTCGGCCATCGCGAGGCGTGAAATGACCACCTTGCGCATCCGGCCCGCCTTGCTGCCGGCCGCGAGCGCGCCGCGCACCAGCAGGCAACCGCCGGGATGCCCCTTGGCCACTTGGAGAGCAACCACGCCCTTCAGCAGATGTTCGACCATGCCGCGTGCCGTGGACGCATCGAGCGCCTCGGGGATGAAGCTCCCCGGGCCGGCGATATAGCGATCGATGACTTTGCCGAACAGCGCATCCTTGTTGCCGAAGGCCGCGTAGAGGCTAGGCGCATTGATGCGCATGGCCCGCGTGAGATCCGCGAGCGACGTTCCTTCGTAACCCTTGCGCCAGAACACATACATGGCGCGGTCGAGCGCCTTGTCGGGATCGAAGCTGCGGGGGCGGCCGAGAGCCATTCGGAGCACCGGAGCGTTAGCGCGGAATTATGTAAGGGCGTTGTCCGATGCCGTCCAGACCCTGGCCGCGTCGTCCCCAGAATGGATCGGCGCAGCTCACGGGCGGCATCGCGGCTTTCTGCGAATGCTTATCACTCGTCGAGTTAACCGCGACCCCGTCAGGCCATGGTTTGGATGAGCGCCTGCGCGGCGGCAGGGGCGCGCAGCTTCGCGCCGGAGATGAAATAGACGAATGCGTCTCCGCGCGCAGCCCAGCTTCGCGCGCGCTGCGCCCATTGGCCGATCTCGGCCGGCGTGTAGCCGGTCTCGACATCCTCTCTGGTGCGCATCAGACGCGCATAGGTGAAATCCGCGGTCGGTTCCTCGATGACCGGGAATTTGTCGTCATCGGCGAAGACGATCGCAACCTTGTGGCGGCGCACCAGATCGTAGAATCGCTCGTCCTTGAAACTCTCGTGCCGGACTTCCAGCGCATGGCGGAGCGGCAGACCGCCGACTTCGCGAGGCAGCAGTCTCAGAAACGCTTCGATGTCCGCGGCGTCGAATTTCTTTGTCGCCATGAACTGCCAATTGATCGGGCCCAGCCGGTCGCCCAACTCGGTGAGACCCTGCCCGACGAAGCGAGCGACCGCCTCGCCCGCACCCGACAGGTCCTTGCGGTTGGTGCAGTAGCGCGAGCCCTTGACCGCGAAGACGAAACCGTCCGGCGTCTCCTCGTGCCACTTGGCCCAGCTCGCGGGCTTGAAGGTCGAGTAGTACGTCCCGTTGATCTCGATCGAGGTCAAGCGGCGGCTGGCATACTCCAGCTCGCGCTTCTGGGACAGGCCCTCGGGATAGAATACGCCGCGCCAGGGCTCGTAGGTCCAGCCACCGATGCCGATGCGAATTTGGCCCGCCACGCGTTCGTCTCCCGGATCGGCGCAATAATTTCACAGGCAGCAACCACGCGCCACTCGCTACATTGTCTCTTGTAGGATCGCCGGGTGGTCGTAGATTGGATCAACTCACAGCGGCGTTCAGGGCAAGCCCGGATCGCAACCGGAAATCGAGGACACCATGGCCAAGACCGATTTCAAGTCCGTGGACGAATACATCGCGACGCATCCCGAAAACGTGCAGGCGGTCCTCCGGCGCGTGCGGGGGACCATCCGCAAAGCCGTGCCGAGCGCGGAGGAGGTCATCAGCTACCAAATCCCCGCCTATAAACTGCAGGGCACGGCCGTGATCTATTTCGCGGGCTGGAAGGAGCACTATTCGCTCTATCCCGCGAGCGAGCGCATGGTGAAGGCGTTCAAGGCCGAGCTTGCGCCGTACAAGATCAGCAAGGGCACGATCCGCTTCCCGCTCTCCGAACCGGTGCCCGTGAAGCTGATCGAGGGCGTCGCGAAATTCCGCGCCAAGGAAGCCGCCGACCGCGTCAAGGCGAAGGCGGCGGTGAGCAAGCGCTAGACGCGACACATTCGGGGGCGGCCCAGAAACGACACGGCATGCGTCAGGCGCTGACACGGCATCCCCAATCGCGCTGCACGGCAGCGACGCGCATCGACGTTGACATCGCGCGTCCGCGTCCCGGCCAACTGGTGCTGCGCTACGTCGTGACGGGACGAACGAGCGATCTGCGTCTGCCCCCGGTGATCGCGCCCGCGCGCACGGATGAGCTTTGGCGGCACACCTGCTTCGAGGCGTTCGTCCGGGCGTCGCCGGGCGCAGCCTATTACGAGTTCAACTTTGCGCCTTCGACACAGTGGGCGGCGTATGGGTTCAGCGCGTACCGAAGCGGGATGCGCGATGCGAACGAGGTCTCAGCGCCGCTCATCGAGGCGCAATCGCGGGACGATGAGTACATTCTGCAGGCCGCGCTGGACTTGGAGCGCTTGCCGAGCGATGCGGCGTGGCGGCTCGGTCTGTCCGCGGTGATCGAGGACAGCGACGGCACCCTTTCGTATTGGGCGCTCAAGCATCCGCCGGGCAAAGCGGATTTTCATCATTCCGATTGCTTTGCGCTCGAACTTACGGGAGCGTCAGGGCCATGAAATTCGGCATCGACCGGCTTGTCGCCGAACCCCAATTGCGCGCGCCGCTGAAAGGCCGGCGCGTCGCGCTGCTGGCCCATCCCGCTTCGGTCACCCGTGATCTGACGCATTCGCTCGATGCGCTAGGGGCATGCGGCGACGTGAAGCTGACCGCCGCCTTCGGCCCGCAGCACGGCCTGCGCGGCGACAAGCAAGACAATATGATCGAATCGCCGGACTTCAGGGATCCGATGCACAACATTCCGGTCTTCAGCCTATATGGCGCCGTGCGGAAACCCACGGATGCGTCGATGGACACGTTCGACGTGATGCTCGTCGACCTGCAGGATCTGGGCTGCCGCATCTATACGTTCATCACGACGCTGCGCAATTGCCTCGAAATGGCGGCGAAGCACAAGAAGGCGATGTGGGTGCTGGATCGTCCGAATCCTGTCGGGCGGCCGGTGGAAGGCTTAACGTTGCGCGCAGGCTGGGAGAGCTTTGTCGGCGCGGGTCCTCTGCCGATGCGCCACGGTCTCACCATCGGCGAGCTGGGCCTATGGTTCGTCAAGATCTTCAAGCTCGATGTCGACTATCGCATCATCGAGATGGAGGGCTGGCGGCCCGATTCCGGGCCGGGTTTCGGCTGGGAACTCGGCGAGCGCGACTGGGTCAATCCCAGTCCCAACGCGCCGAATCTGTCGATGGCGCGTGCCTACCCGGGGACGGTGATGGTTGAGGGCGCGACGCTGTCAGAAGGCCGCGGCACGACCCGGCCGCTCGAATCGTTCGGCGCACCCGACATCGATACGCGCCGCCTGATCAAGGAGATGCAATCGCTCGCGCCGCAGTGGCTCAACGGTTGCGCCTTGCGCGACTTCTGGTTCGAGCCGACGTTCCACAAGCACGTGGGCAAGCTCTGCAACGGCGTGCAGGTCCACACCGAAGGTCCCGGCTACGATCATCAGGCATTCAAGCCGTGGCGCATCCAGGCGCTCGCCTTCAAAGCGATTCGCCGCCTGTACCCGGACTATGAGCTGTGGCGCGATTTCCCGTATGAATACGAGAGCGGCAGGTTGGCCATCGACGTCATCAACGGCGGACCGCTGCTCAGGGAATGGGTGGACGACGCGGCGGCGACAGCGCAAGACCTGGATGCGCTGGCGATGGCAGACGAGCAGGCCTGGCTGAGGGAGCGTCAACCGCACCTGCGGTACTGACATGATGCGCCGCTCGCCGTCCGCCTTCGTCCGCGCCGCGCGGCTGGAGTATTGCTAGGCCTACGGTCGGAGGGGCGCGCCTATGCTCATCGTCTTTTCCGGTTTGCCGGGTACGGGCAAATCAACACTCGCGCGCGTGCTGGCCACTGAACTCCGTGCAGTTTGGTTGCGCATCGACTCGATTGAGCAAGCGATACGCGTATCAGGCGTCGTGGACGGCGACTTGAGGGACGCCGGTTATCGAGCGGCGTACGCTGCTGCGGACGATAATCTGCGGCTCGGGATGACGGTCTGCGGGCTGGCGCACGCGTGGTGGAGATCGAGACGATTTGCTCGGACCTGATAGAGCATGGGCGGCGCATCGAAACCCGCACGACCGACGTGCCGGGCCTCATCCTCCCAACCTGGCAGGCTGTGATCGGCCGAGACTATCATCCATGGGATCGCGAGCACGTCACGATCGACACGGCCAGCCGCAGCGTGGCGGAATGTGTCGATCTTATTCGCGCCAGCCTCTAATCACCGGTCCGATCACTCAGAAGGCCGGGGCGTCCGCGTGCAGGCGGGGATGTTCAGGCCGGGCATTCGATGAGGTTTCCGCGCAGACTTGCGAAACGCGAACGCGCGAAGCAGGAGGAGTGGGCCCGGCTGGACTCGAACCAGCGACCAGACCGTTATGAGCGGCCGGCTCTAACCAACTGAGCTACAGGCCCCAGAGGCGTGCTGTGATAGCAGGAAATCTCAGCCATCCGATAGGCTTC
>Ga0137427_10000304_pt1 | contig 26562 bp, 21 predicted proteins | sample EasRivERMZT700_2_FD_102309 | JGI IMG/M metagenome (GOLD analysis project Ga0137427, IMG submission 102309) | Soil microbial communities from meander-bound floodplain in the East River, Colorado, USA - East River MetaG ERMZT700_2 | ecosystem: Environmental > Terrestrial > Soil > Floodplain ...
CAGCAACCGCAGGGGCCGCCGGCGCACCGCCGGCTGGTGCAGCGCGCGGCGGCCAAGGCGCCGCGGGTGGCGGCGGTGGTCGTGGAGGTGGTGGACGCGGCGGCGGCCTGCCGGGCGGCGGCTACAACCAGATCTTTGTCGGCTCGAAGGGGTACCTCGGCACGAGCGGGCGAGGCGAAGGCGTTGGCGTCATTCCCGGATCGAAGTGGGCCGAGTACAAGCTCCCGCCGCAGATGCTCACACGATCGCCGGGCCATCAGCGCGATTGGATCCGGGCGTGCAAGGGCGGTGAGCCCGCGTGCTCGAGTTTCAGCGTCGCCGGTCCCTACACCGAATGGATCGTGCTCGGCGCCATCGCCACGCGCGTGCCCGGCAAGCTCTTGTGGGATCCCGCGAAGATGGAGTTCTCGAACAGCCGCGAGGCCACCAGGCTGGTCCGGCCGGTGTTCCGGAAGGGCTGGGACATCAAACTATAGGTGCGGCTCGCGTCCGTCCGTCGCTACTTCGCCGGTGTGCGCATGACCACCCACTGGCGGCTGCGCACGGTGGCGCCGCGCACGCTGGCTTTCACACGCAGCCGGCGCGCGCGGCCGTCACGATCGCTGCTGGCCGGCTCGACGCCGAGCAGGTAGTAAGCCGACGTCTCGCGCAGGATCCGGGCGAGGGGAGTGTCGCCCGCGCCGACCAGATCCTGGAACATCGTCCCGCCGGATGCGCCGGCGAATTCGTCGAGCATCTTGCCGGCCAGCGTCCGCTCTCGTTCCAACGAGACTGCGTTGCGCATCCGTCGCGACTGTGCCGCGTAGGCTTGGGAGAAACCCGTGTCCACATACACGGCATAGATCGTCGTGTTCGCGTGCGCGGCCTGCTCGCCCAGGATCTTGGCCTGATTGCCCATGTCGATGCGTCCGCCCGGGCGATCGCTGATCGCGATGCCGCCGCTCAGGACCACGACGGTCTTGCGGCCCGGATAGCGGCGCAGGGCGCCGAGCAGCGCCTTGATGCCATTGAGGCTTTCCTCGGCACGCGCTTCAAGATGCTGTGCCAGCATGCGCGCCTCGTGCATGATGGCTTCACCGCACGCCAGGTCGCCGCTTCGCTGGCATTCCCGGGCCTGCACGCGCTGCAGCACGGTGTCCGTCGCGATCGGCACGGGCGCGCCCCGGGCCGTCGCGGCGGCCGCCGCATTCTGCGCGGTCATCGCCGTGACGGTGCCCTGACGTCCAGACTCCGCAATGATGTCGATGATCTCGGACGAACTGAGATTGAACTGACCGTTCATCTGCTGCTGTTGTCCGACGACGGCATCGAGCGTCCGGCGCACACGAGCGCGATCCAGGGTGGGATCGAGACCGGGCCCCTGCGGCGCGAGGGTGACGACGCCCACTTCGACGCTCGGCGGCAGTTGCCCCACGAACCCTCGTGCCGCCTGCATGACGCGGACGTTCTCGGCGGCGTCGAAACTGGCCACGTCAACCGCAAGGATGACGGGGCGGCCCGCGGCAGCATCGGCGGTGAGCGGCGTGACGCCGTGCGGAGCCGTCTGCGCGTTGGTCATGAAGGCGGCCGAGACGATGCGGCGCTGGCGCCCGTCGATCGTCACTTCAAAGTCGTCACGACCCAGTGTCGAGATCGGGCTCCCGTCGCGATCGACGACCTGGACGTCCACGGCGACCACGTCCACGCTGGTCCGGTAAGTCGCTTGCTGCGCGCCCGCAGAGACGGCGCGGTTCGGCAGGCCCGTCAGGATGAGGGCACCGGCGAGCAGCGCGGCGCGGCCGGCGCCGCTCCGCGTCAGAAACAGACGATGCGGTCCTTGGCGGCTTCGATTTTCTTGAAGTCGAGCCCGGGGACCTTCTTGAGATCGTCGACCGCTTTGCATGGGCCGTTTTTCTCACGATAGGTAATGAGCGCTCTCGCTTCGCTGCGAAGCAGGCCGATGACGCTCTCGAGATCGATTGCCGGCGCGTTGTTGACGTTGATGGGACGCGCGGCCTCGCCGAGGAAGTTCGCCGACAGGTAATCGAGGACCAGCTCGAGCTCCTTGTCCGTGCCTTTCGCGCCGGTCGTCACCATGTCCTCGATCACCGTCCCCCATCCCGCGCGCGTCAGGCGCACCGCCGTCGCTTTCGTCACTTCGTGGCAGGCCCCGCAGACCTTGATCAGCTCCGGTTTGCCCGGCCCTTCCGGCAGGCCGTCCGGGGCTTTGGGCGGCGAGGACTCCTGCCCGGTCGCCGCGAACGACGCGGCGAGGATCAAGATCATCGCGACAGCTGCCAATCTGACGTTCGAATACGTTCCCGCGCTGACGAATCGATCGACCATGCGTGTGCCTGCGTGCATAGTCTCACACGGCGTGGCGGCGTGGAACGCGGGTCTCGGCTCGGCCGAAGTTTCACATCCCGAAACGGAGCGGCCGGTTGGAAAGGGGACTTGTGAGCGCAGCCGATCCGCTGAATACTGCGGCTCCAGACCGGTGGAGATCAGAACTCGCATGACTACACATCCTTCGTACCGTCGCCTGCTCACGTTGTTGATCGCGGCCGCGTTCCTCGGGGCCGGCGCCGGCGTGGCCGGCGGTCAGGGCGGACCGCCTCCACAGGGAGCTCCTCCTGCGACGCAGGCGGGCGGTCAAACGCAGGGCGTCCCGCCGGCCGGACAACCCGGCGGTGGAGGCGGACGCGGACGCGGGCGCGGCGGCACACCGCCTGTTGCCTACGACGACTACACCGGCTACACGAAGATCTGGGACGGCGCGACGTTCACCAACTGGAGCGGCGAATCCGACGTGTGGTCGATTGAAAACGGCATGCTTCACGCCGACACGACGAAGACGCCCGGTCAGCACCACATTCACTACACGGGTCCGAACGCCGTAATGACCGACTTCGATCTGAAGGTCGAATTCAAGATTTCGGCAACGGGCGCCAACGGCGGCATCCAGTACCGCAGCCGTCTGCTCCATGTAGCGCACGGCGGCTCGACCGACGACCCGCTCGGCAAGCCGCTACCGGAGGGAATCACCACTGTGGCGCAAGCCGTGGCGGCAGGGCTGACGACGCAGGGGGGCGGCGGAAACCGCGGCGCGGGCGCTCCCGGCGGACGCGGCAACGCTCCGGGGGGTGCCGGAGCGCCACCTCGCGGCGGTGTCGTCGGTGGCGTCGTCGGCGGCATTCCGGCTGCTCCTCCACCTCCTGCAGTTGCAGCTGCAACGCCACCGGCCGGGGCGTGTCGGACGGGCGGGGGACCTGGCCCCACGAGCGGTCCCAACATTCCCGCCACGACGGGCAACCCGTGGCAAGTGAGCGGCTATCAGTTCGATCTCGACTCGAACAACCAGTACACAGGCCAGCTCTACGAAGGTCAGGGCCGCAGCATCGTGAACGGGCCGGGCACGATCGCGCAGCTTGTTCAAGGGAAACCGCCCATCTGCATCGGCGTGATCACCGACACGCCGACCGCTTTGGTCAAGGCGCACATGGGCCAGGACGGCGAATGGAATCAAGTGCAGATCATCGCTCGCGGCAATGTGTTGACACACATGATCAACGGGCGCGTGATTAGCGTGACGATTGACGACAATCCGGCCTTCCGCGCAGCCAAAGGCATTCTGTCGTTGCAGCTCGAGGGTAGCGGTCAGATTTGGTACCGCAACGTGTACTTGAGACTGCTCGACAAGTAGACCGCACCGTCACGCGATGAGGCTAGCGGATCTCCTCGCGCAGCCGGGCGATGTCTTTGGTCGGCGCACTCCCGAAGAAACGGCCGTACTCCCTGCTGAACTGCGAGGGACTGAGGTAGCCGACGCGGTGGCACGCGTCGCTCGCGTCCATCTTCTGAAACAGCATCAGCCTCCGGGCTTCGTGCAGGCGGAGCACTTTCTGATATTGGAGCGGGCTCATCGAGGTCACCGCTTTGAAGCGCTGGTGGAATGACGACGCGCTCATGCGGACCGAGGCGGCCAATTCCTCGACCGTGAAGGGGTGCGCGAAATGCGCTCGTATCCAGGACACGGCTTCGGCAATCCGGTGCACGCCAGACTTCGGTTGTCCGATCTGGGCGACCCGGCTGCCGATGGGCGTGCGCAGCAAACGAATCAGGATCTCGTCGACCACGAGCGGTCCGAGGAGATCTGCATCCTCAGGCTGATCCATCAGATCGAGCAGGCGCGTCACGGCATCGATGATGCCGTCGGTCGTGCATCCGACATACAACCCGCGATTGTCCGACGCCTTGGGCACGCCGCGCGGATACACCCGCGTCGCGACTTCCGCCACGCGCGCGGGATCGAGGTCCAGCTTGAAGCCGAGAAACGGATCCCGTCGACTGGCGCGAGTCACCTGGCCGGAAACCGGCAAGTCGACGGCGAAGACGAGCATTCGCGCCGAATCGTATTCGTACATTTCACGGCCAAGCATCACGACCTTGGCACCCTGCGCCACGATGCACAGGCACGGCGCGAGCGTGGCGTGAACGGGCTCGGACGACATCAGCGCACGGCGAAGCGCATAGGTCCCCGGGAGGCGAAGCGGAAACACGCCATCGTGCGGGGCGTGACGGGCGACCAGGTGAGCCAGTCTCCGCAGCGCCAGTGCTCCAGGGGCAGCAATCATCACGGCATGGTACAGGCAGCACGAACGCGGGGTTTGCCGAAAACTCCGAATGGGGCGCGGGCTCGGCGCCAAGTTCACGGAGGAATAGGCAAGAGATGCGTGGCGGTGCGGGCTACTGTGATCGCTCCAAAGGCGGAGTGTACCGATGAAGAACATGGTGAAGGTCGTCACGATCATGATCGCGTTGTCGGTTACGTCCGTCTTCGCGGCGGACTGGCCCTGACTGTATGGACCGCGGCGAGACCACACCTCGGACCAGAAGCGACTCTTGCGGACGTGGCCGCAGGAAGGTCCGAAGGTGCTCTGGACGGTGCCGATGGCCGCCGGTTTTGGCGGACCCGCTGTCAGTGGCGGGAACGTGTACTTGTTGGACCGCGACGAGAAGGTCGGCGACACGCTGCGCGTGCTCGATCTGGCGACCGGCAAGGAACTGTGGACGTTCGCCTACGCGGCTCCCGGCAGCTTCATGTTCGCCGGTTCACGCACCACGCCGACCGTGGACGGCGAGCTCGTCTACACCGTTGGGCCGATGGGAGATCTGTACGCGATCAGCACGAAAACGCGGCAGCCCGCCTGGCACAAGAACATCTGGAAGGACTTCGGCGGCGCCGCCCAACTGCCACAGTGGGCGATCGTGCAGAATCCGTTGATTTACGGCGATCTGCTGATCGTCGCGCCTCAGACGTCCGAGGCCGGTGTCGTCGCCTACGACAAGCTGACCGGCGCGCTCAAATGGAAGTCCGCCGCTCTGTCCGGCACTCCGGGGTACGTGACGCCCTCGATCGTCAAGGTCGCCGGCGCGGATCATCTCGTGATGATCACCGCGGCCGTTGGGCGCGGGCGCAACGCCAGGGACGGGAGCGTGAATGGTCTGGATCCACGCAGCGGCACCGTGCTGTGGACCTACACCAACTGGCAGTGCATCATCCCGGTTCCGCAGGCCGTTGACGCCGGAGAGAACCGCGTGCTCATCACCGGTGCCTATGGGGCAGGCACGGCAATGATCAAGGTGGAGAAGAAGGGCGACGGCAGCTTCGCGGTGTCTGAACTGTTCAAGAATCCAGACTTCGGCGCTCACACCCAGCCGCCCGTTCTGCACGAGGGCCACTTCTACTCGCACTACACGATCAATGAACGGTCCGACGGTCTCGTCGCGATGAGCCTGGACGGCCAGGTCAAGTGGAAGACCGATCAACGGCCGGCATTCGTCCGCGGCGGTTCGATTCTCGCCGACGGCTTGCTGCTGATGACCGATGGCAACACGAAGCTGTATCTCGTCGAGCCGAGCCCCACCGGATTCAAGCCGCTTGCGAGCGCCGTGATTCTCGCGCCGGGCGACAACTGGGCCCCCCTGGCGCTCGTTGACGGCAAGCTGCTCGTGCGCGGACAGCAGGAATTGAAAGTGCTGCAGGTGGCGCAATGAGTGGCGTATCCATTCTTGGACTGTGTTTCCTGATGGCGACGGTGCAATCGTCCGGCACACCACAAAGACCGGTAGATCCTCCGGCGACAAGCAGCACGAAAGCCGAACAGGAAGTGATCAGTCTCTCCAAGGAGAAATGGCGTTGGATGTCCGAGCGCAACGTCGATGCCCTGGCCGACCTCTTTCTCGAGGGTGCGGTGTTCGTCCACATGGGCGGAACCATGTCGAGGAGTCAGGAACTCGGGGTCATCAGAAGCGGGGGGATCCACTACAAGACGGTGGACATCCAGGACGTATCGGTGCGGATCTTTGGCACAACAGCCATCCTGTTGAACAGAATCCGGCTCGTCGCCGTCGTTGGCGGCAATGAGGTCACCAATCCTTTCGTGGTGACCGAGGTGTATGTTCAGCAGGGCGGGACGTGGAAGTTGGGGTCGCTAGCGTTCACAAGGCTGCAGGCCCCATAGCGACACCGTACTAGCGATCGATCGTCGCACGCCGGTACTACTTCTTGGTGGAGCTGAGGCTGCGCAGGTAGTTCACCACGTTCCAGGTGTCCCGCTCGGGGATCCGGTCTTTGTATGACTGCATGTCGAACTTCGGGCCGATGCCGTTGCGAATCGACGTGAAGATCTCGCCGTCGGTCGCGCCGTAGGCCCACTTCGAGTCGGTGAGGTCCGAAGGATTCGTGCCCTTCGGGGCCATGGGTCCGTTGCCCTTGCCGTCGGCGTTGTGGCAGAACGAGCAAAACTTCTGATAGAGCTGCTGGCCGGCGGCCACCGATTCCGGGGTGGCTTTCACTGGATTGGTCAGCTTCTTCGCGTCGCCGTTGCCGGTCTGCCGTGCGGCTGACGACACGGCGGCGACCAGCAGGGTCAGGCAGATCGCGACGCTCGCAATCCAGGTCTTCCGTAACTTCAACTTCGGGGCCATTGTCGCGACAACATACCCGGTTTGCGTCAGGAACGGAACCCGTGAAACGGTTACCCGGGCGGTTTTCTGCCGCGGAACGCCGGCGGCTGGCGTTTCGCGACCCGAAACAAATGCTCCGCCGGCGCAAAGAACTTGTGACCGAGCCAGGCTGACGGCATACTGCCAGCCTTTTCCCAGCGAAAGGAACTGACGATGCGCGTGGCGATGCATAACTGGATGCGAGCGGAACCGATCGAGGTCACCATCGGGCGGCTCGCCAAGTGCGGCTACGACGCGATCGAGATCAGCGGCGAGCCCGAGCGATACAACACGAAGGACGTCCGCAAGCTCCTGAAGGACCACAAGTTGGCGTGCTGGGGCGCCGTCACGCTCATGCTGGGCGAGCGCAATCTGCTCGCAGCCGACGCGAAGAAGCGAGCCATGTCGGTGAAATACACCAAAGACACGATCACGATGGTCAAGGAGCTCGGCGGAGAGGAAATCACCATCGTGCCCGGCACGGTCGGCAAGATCGTCGCCGACGCCGCCCCGGACGAGGAATGGGGATGGGCCGTCGACAGCCTGAAGCAGTGCTACGAGCACGGCCAGAAGGAAGGCGTCCGCCTGGCGATCGAGCCGCTCAATCGATTTGAGACCTATTTCCTCAACCGGCACGATCAGGCGCTCCTCCTCGCCAAGGCCGTCGGGCCGGAGTGCGGCATCTGCCTCGACGCGTTTCACATGAACATCGAGGAAAAGGACATGCTGCAGGCGCTTCGCAACTCGAAGGGGCGGCTCAACGACGTGCACGTCGCCGACAACAACCGGATGGCCTGCGGCATGGGGGCGATCGATTGGAAGGCCTTCATCCACACGTTGAAGGAGGTTGGCTACACGGGCGCGCTCACGGTGGAGTTCGTGGCGCCGCTCGACCGGACACCAGCCAATCCGTACAAGAACATGCTCGAACAGGGCAACGTCGAAATGACGCCCGAGGAACGCAAGTTCATGGTCGACCACGGCACCGGCGACCTCTCGAACGAGTTCTACACGTGGCTGGTTGACGAGACCGTCAAGACGCTGCGGAAGAACATGTGAGCGGACGCGCTCACATGACGAACGTTCTGCTGATTGGCACGCTCGACACGAAAGGCCCCGAGATCGCGTACCTGCGCGACCGCATCCAGGCGCTGGGTGTCGGCACGATCGTCGCCGACTCCGGGATTCTCGGCGAGCCGATCGACATCACGCCTGACGTGACGCGCGCGGAGATCGCGACGCTCGGCGGCACGACCATCGAGGCCCTCCGGAACGCCGGCAGCCGCGGCAAAGCGGTGCACGGGATGCTGGCGGGCTTACGCGCGCTCGCGCTCGACCTGTATCGCGAGGGACGGTTGCAGGGTGTGGCGACGCTCGGCGGCGCGGAAGGGGCGGTCCTCGGCGCAAGTGCTATGAAAGCGCTCCCGATCGGCGTGCCCAAGGTCATCGTGACCCCGATCGCGTCGGGCCACCGGCGGTTCGGCCCGCTCGTTGGCACCCGCGACGTCATGGTCGTGCACTCGGTGATCGACATCCTGGGGCTGAACCCGATCAGCTGCGCCATTTTCGACAACGTGGCGGCCGCGCTCGCCGGCATGGCACAGCACGCGCGGCCGCTGACGTTCGGGCCCTCCGAGCGGAGGGTCGCGATCACGATGCTCGGCAACACGACGAAGGGCGTGATGATGATGCGCGACGCCCTCCTCGAACACGGGTTCGAGTCCATCATCTTCCACTCGAACGGCGTCGGCGGTCCGGCGATGGAGGAACTGGCCGCCGATGGTCTGTTCGCCGGCGTGATCGACTTCACGACCGATGAGTTGACCGACGAGCTGGTGGGTGGACTGCATGCGGCCGGGCCCGATCGGCTGCGTACTATTGGCCGCCTGGGTGTTCCTCAGGTCGTGGTGCCTGGATGTATCGACTTCTCGGTCCACGGCCGCCCCGACACCATCGCGCCGCCCTTGCAGGGCCGGCCCATGTACATGCACAATCCCGAATTCACGCTGGTTCGAACGCTCGCGAATGAAATGACGCAGCTCGGCGCCGTGTTCGCCGAGCGTCTCAGTGAAGCGACCGGCCCCATCAGTGTGATGGTCCCGACCCAGGGGCTGTCGATCCCTTCGGTGCCGAACGGCGTGTTCTGGAATCCGAGCGCCGACGCGGGTTTTCTCACCGAGCTTCGGCAGCGGCTGCGTTCGGACATTCCCGTCCACACTCGGGACTGCCACATCAATGCTCCTGAGTTCGCGCGGGCCGTGGTCGACGAGTTCCTGACGCTGCTCAACTGACGAGGACATCCGCCCATGACTGTTCCGATTCCCGTGACCCTGCTCTCCAACAACATGGCGGACCTGGCCTATCCGGACATTCAGGCCTATCTCAAGAAGTGCGACCTCATCCTTGTGCCGATGGCCAGTACCGAGCAGCACGGCCCGCATTTGCCGCTGTCAACCGATACGGTCACGGCCGTGCAGGTGGCGTCGCGCGTCGCGAAGATCAACAACATGCTGCACACGCCCGCGATCTGGACCGGGTATTCGCCGCAGCACATGGCCGGCCCGGGCGAAGGCCGCGGCACCATCACCGTGCGCGCCTCGACGTTGCAGGCCCTCATGTACGACGTCGCGCGGAGCCTGATTCACCACGGCTTCAACAAGATCATCTTCATCAACGGCCATGGATCGAACACGAAGGTCGTCGACCCGGTACTCCGCAAGATTCGCTACGACACCGGCGCGATGGTCGGGTTCTGCAATCCGTTCATGGAGCGCTACGTCGGCCTCCTGCAAGGCCTCATGGAGAATCCCGCGGACGAGACGCCCGGCTGGCATGCGAGCGAGCTCGAGACGTCGCAGATGCTCGCGAATGACGAGAGCCTCGTTCGGATGGATCGCGCCGTGAAGACGCTCACGCAAATCCCGGGGTGGCTGCCGAAGAAATTCGGCAAGAAGGACGGCGCCCCGGACATCCAGTTCGAGGGCTACAGCTACTTCAACTTCCCGATGGACCACCACGAGTTCACGGACAGCGGGGTCATCGGCAACCCGGAGCGCGCCACGCGCGCGAAAGGCGAGGAAGCGTTCCGGCGGTACTCCGAGCACGTCGCGCGCGCCGTGACGGCCCTGCTCGACGTCGAAGTCACCGTCCACTGCCGGGAGTTTCGGGATCGCGTGTGACGGACCTCTCCCTAAGCCCGCTGAGTGAAGACACGCTCCGCGCGATCGAGTCGGTTGTCGGTCGTGACCACGTTTCGACGCGCGAGACCGACCGGCTGATCTATTCCGTCGACGCGTACTGGCTGCCGCAGATGTGGCTGGACCGCGGCGGCCGGCCGCCGCAAGCGTCGGCCATCGTCTCGCCCGGCTCCGTCAAGGAGATCTCCCAGCTACTCGCGATCGCGAATGCCGCCCGGCTGCCGGTCGTGCCGTGGGGCGGCGGGTCCGGCACGCAAGGTGGCGCGCTGCCCATTCACGGCGGCCTGGTCGTCGATCTCAAGCGCCTCAATCGCATCCTCGAGATCAACGAGAACTCGCTCTATGTCACCGCCGAAGCCGGTATCAACGGCACGCAGCTCGAGTGGGCGCTCAACGAGCGCGGGTTGACGCTGCCGCACTACCCGGCGTCCGCCAATTGCGCCACGCTCGGCGGGTACCTCGCGCCGCGCGGATCGGGCACGATCAGCACGAAGTACGGCAAGGCCGAGGACCTGGTGATGAGCCTCGAGGTGGTCCTGCCCGGCGGCCGTGTGATTCGGACGCCGAGTGTGCCGAGCCACGCGTCCGGGCCGGATTTCATGCGGCTGTTCCTCGGATCGGAAGGCACGTTCGGCGTCATCACCGAAGCCACGATGCGGATCACGCGCCAGCCGGAGACGCGGCTGTTCCGCGCGGTGCTGTTCAAGGACGTCGCGACCGGTCTCGAAGCGGGCCGTCGCATGATGGTCGATCGGCTGGATCCGTTGGTGATCCGGATGTACGACCCGCACTCGACGGCGTCGTTGGTGAAACGCGTGCTCGGCTACGAGCTGTCGGGCGCGTACATGATCCTCGGCTTCGACGGCTGGCGGGACATTGCGGAAGCACAAGAGACACGTGCGCGCGCGATCTGCGATGCGCTGGGCGCGCGCGATCTTGGCCGGGAGCCCGGCGAACGCTGGTGGAATCATCGCTACGATTTCTACTATCCCCCGCACACGCTGCACCTGCCGGCCATGTACGGCACGGTGGAAACCGTGGCGACGTTCGACCGCATCGAAGCGATCTATCACGCGAAGAAGGCGGCCATCGAAGGCGAGTTCGGCCATCTGGGCGTCGAGTACATCGGACATTTCTCGCACTGGTTCCCCTGGGGTGCGAGCCTCTACGATCGGTTCCTGCTCAAGAGCGCGCCGCCCGATCCGGCTGAGGCGCAAGCGCTGCACGACCGCATCTGGGACGTGGCGGTGACGACCTCGCTCGCGCATGGCGGCATGATCAACGAACACCACGGCGTCGGGCTGAAGCTCAGCCGCTTCATGGCCGCGCAGTACGGATCGGCGTGGCCGCTGCTCGAGGCGATCAAACGCGCGATCGATCCGAACGGCATCATGAATCCGGGGAAGGTCGGCTTTGAGGCGCCGGCACGATGAGTGCCACGCCTCGTCAGGAACCGCCCGCGCCCGCGACCGAGAACTGCCGCTTCTGCTGGATGTGCCGGCAGGTCTGTCCGGTCGGCCACGTGACCGCGCGCGAGACGCTGACACCGCATGCGTGGGCGCTGACGATCGAGTCGGTCAAGCGTGGCCAGCTGACGTGGAACCGCGAAACCGCGGACGTGATGTACGCCTGCGCCGACTGCGGTCTGTGCCGCAGTCACTGCGTGACCGATCAGCCGCTGCCCGACGCGATCGCGGATGCGCGGGCCGACCTCGTGGGCCGAGGCGTCGCGCCAGAGATCGTGGCCGACGTCGACCGGAAGCTGCGCACGTCCGCCAATCCGTATTCCCCCGAGTCGCCCGCACCTCGGCACGGCAAGACGGGTCCGGTCGCGTTGTTTGTCGGAGACACCGGCCGTCATCTTGGCGCTCGATCGGTTGAAGCGGCGACCAAGCTGCTCCGGGCCACCGGTATCGAGGTCGTGCCGATCTGCAGCGGGCGGTCGAGTGGCTTCCTCGCGAGCTCGCTCGGCTTGAAGGCGACGGCTGAAACACTCGGCCGGGCCGTGATCGAGGAAGTCGAAGCCTCGGGCGCCAAGGAACTGTTCGTGCTCGCCCCGGCCGATCGGTGGACCTTCGAGTACGTGTACCCCCGCCGGCTCGGGCTCACTTGGCCGACCGCGGTGGTGATCCGCGAGGTCACCGATGTCCTCGCCGGCGCGCTTGCGGACGGCCGGCTGAAGATCGAGCCGGGCCGAGACGAAGCGCCGTACGCGTATCACGATCCGTGTCACAGCCCGCGGGTGGCAGCGGAACGACCGGCGCCGCGCGCCCTCGTCGCGTCGGCCCTCGGCACCGCGACCTCGCGAAACCTGTTCTGGCGAGAGCACCGCGCGCACCCGTGCGGTGCCATCGGCGGGCTCGAGTTCACCAGTCCTGACATCGCACGCCGGCTCGCGATCGCCCGGCTTGCCGATGCGTCGAGCGTCGGCGCCCGCGTCCTGGTCACCGAGGATCCGGCGTGCCTGGTCCACCTCGGCGCGCAGGAGGGCCAGGGGGTCACGGTGACAGGCCTGTACGAGCTGCTCGCCACTCGACTCCGGCGCTAATCCCTGCGTGCTCCTGCGTGCCCCTGCGTGCGCCTGAGTTGGCGGAGCACGCAGGGATTAGGGGCGGGCTGAAGCCCGCCCCTTCGCCGTAGGCGCGGGCTTTAGCCCGCGCCAATCCCGGGCCGCGCGATACCTGTTCTACGTCGATTCAAGCGAGTCCCGGGATCAGCCTCGACCGCGAGCGCCACCCCGGCGTTCACCAGGGCGAAACGCGAACGACCTTCCGTGATTCCCTGATTCCGCCCCCGGACGCCCTCGCAGGCCGTTTTTGACCCCATTAGCAGGACTTCGGCCCCCAACTCGTTTCATTGTGCAGAATGCCCGGATCTCCCCGAAGACCGCTTGGACGCCGGGCGCGCCCCACCCAGACTTGCCGACCAGCACTCAGTTTCGGGACCAGCGGGGATTCCGACGGCACCTGCGCCGTTGGTTCGAGGAGGAAGCACGATGCGACGACAGCAAGTGTTCGTGTGGGCGCTCGCCCTCGGCTTGCTTTGTGCGAGCCCGGCGATTGCGGCGGCCCAGGGCCTGACAGGCCAGTTGAGCGGAACCGTTCTTGATAGTTCCAAGGCGGTGCTACCCGGCGTGACCGTGACGGCAAAGAACGAGGCCACGGCGACGACGGTGACAGCGGTCACGGATGACAAGGGCGTGTTCCTGTTCACGACGCTGATCGCCGGAACCTACGAGCTGAAGGTGGCACTCGCCAGCTTCAAGGCGTACGAGGCCAAGGGCATCGCGGTGTCTGCGACCGAGCGCGTGTCGCTGCCTCCGATTGCCCTCGAAATTGGCGGGCTCACTGACACCATCACGGTGCGGGCCGAGACGCTCCAAATCCAGACCCAGAGCGGCGAGCGGTCTGCCGTCATCACCGCCGCGCAGATTCAGGACATCGGTCTCAAGGGACGCGACTTCATGGGCGTCCTGAAGATCCTCCCGGGCATCGTCGACACGAGAAACCGGGACGCGCCGGGCTGGGAATCCGTGAGCAACATGAGCATCAACGGCCAGACGTCCTTCAACTTCTCGTACGATGGCGTCACCAACAAGGACACCGGCCAGAACGGGGCCAATTACGCGGCGCCGGCGCTCGATTCGATCGCGGAAGTCAAAGTCCAGGCGTCCAACTTTCAGGCCGAGTACGGCCGGACTTCTGGCGCCACCATCGTCGTGGTGACGAAGAGCGGAAGCTCGAGATTCACGGGGTCAGCGGCGTACTTCAAGCGGCACGAGGGCTTGAACGCGAACACGTGGGATCGCCGGAACAGCTGTACCGCCAACCCGCTCGTCAACGGTCAGCCCAATGCGAATTGCAGCAAGGCCCACTATCGCTACGACAATCCGGCCTGGACGATTGGCGGCCCGGTGCTGATTCCGGGGTCGAGTTTCAATCGTGACCGGAACAAGCTGTTCTTCTTCTGGTCCCAGGATCTGCTGCCCCGGAAGGACCCGACGGGCTTGCGCAATAGCACCATGCCGACGGATCTCGAACGGATTGGCAACTTCTCGCAGACGGTCAACAACCAGGGCGTGCTGCGGTTCATCCGCGATGCGCGTCTTGCGGGCACGTGCAACGTCAACACCGGGGCCGGTGGCGGGTGCTTCGCCGGGAACGTGATTCCTCCGTCGCTCATCAATCCGATGGGCCAGCTGATGCTCAACATGTTCCCGCGGCCGAACGCCACGGACCCGACGGGCAATCGCCAGTTCAACTATCAGTATGAAGGCATCGTCGAGAAGCTCCGGAGGGATCAGGTGCTGCGCGTCGACTGGAACGTGCGTCCCGGCACGACGTTCTACAGCCGCCTGCAGTTCGGCAAGGAGATCAACGGGCGCGGGTTCACCACGAACGCGGCCGGCCTCTTCCTCAATGCCGACTTTCCGCAAATGCGGAACTCGTACGACATCGACACGCTGAGCATCTCGAACACGCTCGTTCACACCTTCAATGCGTCGACCATCCTCGAGGTGGTTGCCGGCGTGAACTATTCCAAGCAGATCGTGTACCCACTCGACCAGTCCGACATCGACGCCGTCGACCGGTCGAAGATGCTGCCTGGATTCACCCAGTTCTACCCGGAGGCAAATCCGCTGAATCTGATCCCCAACATCAGTTTCGGCGGGACCAATGCGCTGCCGAACACGCGTGGCATCGGCGGATTCGAGCAACGCTATCCGTTCCATGCCGAGAACCCGACCTACGACTTCACGACGAACCTGACGCAAGTCCGGGGCAACCACAACATGAAGGCGGGTCTCTTCATCGAGCGAGTCCTGCGCCCTGCCTCTCGGCAATCGCAGTTCAACGGGTCGTTGAGCTTCAACTCGAACACCAACACGCCGAACGACACGAATTTTGGTTTCGCGAACGCGTTGATGGGGATTGTCGAGAGCTACTCCGAGGCGACGGCGCACCCGTTTGCGGAAGGCCGGTTCAACCAGGTGGAGTTCTTCGTGCAGGACAACTGGCGCCTCCGCAAGAACTTCACGGTCGACCTCGGTATCCGGTTCGTGCACGTCGGCCCGACGTACGTGGCGGACCAGCAGGTCGCCTACTTCGATCCAACCAAATACGACCCCGCCAAGGCCCCCAGGCTGTATACGCCGGTCTGTCCCGGTGGCGCCGCCACCTGCCAGAACACGCAGCGTCTTGCTCAAAACCCGCTCACTGGCCAGATCCTGGACAGCACGTATCTCGGGAAGTTCGTGCCCGGCAGCGGCGACTTCTACAACGGGATTGCGGTGGTTGACGGCACGCCTCCGCAGTTCAAGAACAAGGCGTTCTATCCGTCACCGCGCGCCGGCTTCGCGTGGGATCCGAGGGGCGACGGTCAGACGGCGATCCGCGGTGGGATTGGCGTCAATCGCGATCGTTACAACGACGACATCATCCTCGCGCTGATTCAGGCGCCGCCGCTCCTTCAGACACACACCGCGACGCGGACGACGCTCCCGCAGTTGCTGAGCGCGCCGCTTCAGCAGGGCACGAACGCGCAACTGTTGGCGTTTGCCGACTACAAGCCGTCGACGGTGTACAACTGGAGCTTCGGCGTACAGCGCGCGCTCCCGTTCAAGCTGACGGGCGACGTGGCGTACGTCGGCAACACGAACAGGAATACCGCGCGCAACATCCCGATCAACGATCTGTCGCCGGCGCAATTACTCGACCCCGCCAACCTCGACCCGACCCAGTCGAATGCGGCGGGCGTCACCACGACGCGCAAGGACACGGACTACCTACGGCAGTACGTCGGGTTCCAAGGGATCAACGAGCGCCGTTATTTCAAGGACGGCGTGTCGTATCACTCGATTCAGGTGTCGCTCACCCGCCGACTGTCACGGGGGTTTTCCGGGACGTTCGCCTACACCGGCTCACTCAGCCGCGGGCTGCGCAACTGGGACTGGTACCGAACGGATGCCGACAACTACGCGAGGAACACGACGGCGGCCGGCAGCCGGCCGCACAACGTCGTGTTCAGCTACAACTACATGATCCCGGGTGTGAGCCGATTCCTCGGATCGTACAGCGTGGTCCAAGCGGCCCTGGACGGATGGCAGCTCTCGGGCATCACGCAGATGACGGGCGGCACCCGGACCGGGTTCGGCTATAACTTCACCGGCGCGCCGAGTCAGGAAACGTTGACCGGTGGATTGGGCGGATCGCGCGTGGTGCTGACCTGCGACCCGAACCTCCCGCGGAGCGATCGCACGTTCAACCGTCAGTTCCGGACGGAGTGCATCCGCCCGCCGGGTCCGTTGACGGACCCGAACGATACGCTTTATCAAGGGAGCGCCCTTGGCGACGAGTGGGTCAATCTGGGCTTCGTGAATCACGACATCACGTTGTTCAAGAACTTCGCGATGGCCAGAGGGCGGAATCTCCGGGTGCAGGTCGAGTTGTACAACGCGTTCAACTTCACGCAGTACGGCAACGTCAACACGAACGCCACGTTCGACTTTGCGACCGGAAACCAGACCAACACCGCGTTCGGGAGCGTCAACGGCGTCCGGGGGAATACGAACCGCATCATTCAGCTCGGGGCGCGGTTCACGTTCTAGCCGATCGAGGAATCATCGACGAGGCCGTCGCGCTCGAACAGACCGAGCGCGGCGGCCTTGTTGTTTTGGAGCGATCCATGCCTCGTCCGTCCGCAATCGGCATCGGTGTCGCGCTCGTGGTCGCGGCCGCGAGCCACGTCACGGCTCGGCAGGCTAGAACCCGCACCGTGTACGTCTCGGTGGTGACCGCCAGGCATGCGCCGGTGACGGACATGGCGCCCGGCGAGTTCGTGATCAAGGAAGACGGGCGGCGTCGCCCGATTGCGAGGGTCGAACGCGCGACGGCCCCGATGCAAATCGCGCTCATGCTCGATGACGGCGGATTGGCGCTGGGTGCGATTCGACAGGGTGCCGGTCAGTTCATTTACACGCTGCAAGGCAAGGGCGAGTTTTCGATCGTCACGATCGGTGCACGCAACCTGACGCTGGTGGACTTCACCTCCGACGTGCCCCAGCTCTATGCGGGCCTGCGAAAGCTGCTGCCGCGCAGCACGATGCCCACCTACTTGCTGGACGGTTTTCTGGAGGTCACCAAAGGTTTCGAGCGCCGGGAAGCCCAGCGGGCGATCATCGTAGCCGTGGCCAGCGAGACCGAGGAGCTGAGCGATGTGCGCGCGCCCGTGGTCTTGGACGCGTTGCGGAAGAGTCGAGCGACGCTCTACTACATTGGACTGGGTTTCCCAGTGACCCAGGGCTATCGGCCCGCGCTCTCGGCCGACCGGCCCGAGAGCTCGACGGTCTACGAAACCGCCAATCGCAATGCCGTGCTCGGCGCGGCCCCAGAGAACTCCGGCGGCCGCAGCGAGCAGGCGCTGCAGCCGACCGGCGTGCCGTTCCTGATGCAGCAGTTTGCCGACGAGCTCGCGGCCCAGTACGCGGTGACCTACGAGGCCCTCGTGCCAGGGGCCAAGCTCCGGTTCGAGACCACCCGCAAGGGCGTCACCGTTCGGGGCCCGGCACACTGACAACGCGTGTTATGCTCCGCGAAACATTTCGGCGGCCATTTTTGCTATGCCTGAGAAGAGAGAGCGGTACCTCGTCCAGTCCGTCGTGCACGCGTCGGAGGTCCTGCGGGCCTTTCAGTCGCGGGGCGAGCTCTTGCGGCTCCGCGACATCGTCGAGCGCACGAAATTCAACAAAGGCCTGTGTTTTCGCTTACTGCACACCCTGCGTCACTGTGGCCTGCTGGAGAAGATCGATGGGAGCCGCTACCGGCTTCGGTCCGATGTCTACGGCCGAAAGCGATACTCGATCGGCTACGCCGCCCTCGGTCACGATTCCTCGTTTCAGCGGGCGGTACAGGACAGCCTGATCTGGGCCGCCAAGAACGAGGAGATCGAGCTCATCGTCCTCGACAACCGCCGCAACCCCAAGACGGCGCTGCGCAACGCCGAGCAGCTCGTGCGCGAGAAGGTCGATCTGGTGATCGAGTTCCAGATCGACGATGGGATCGCCGCGGCGATTTCTGCGCGCTATCTCGAAGCCGGGATCCCGTTCATCGCGGTCCATGTGCCGCATCCTGGCGGCACGTACTACGGTGCCAACAACTATCAGGCGGGACTGCTGGCCGGTCACTATCTCGGCCGGTGGGCCAAGAACAAGTGGAACGGGCAGGTGGACGAGATCCTGCTGATCGATGCGGCCCGGGCAGGTCCGATCATCCACGGCCGCGTGGCGGGGGTGCTCGTCGGCCTCGGCGAGGCTCTGCGCGAGACCATGAATCGAGCCAAAACCGTGACCATCGATGGCGATGGTCAGTTCAAGCTCTCGCTCGAGCGTGTCCGCCGGCACCTGAGCCGATCCGAGAAGAAACGGGTGCTCGTCGGCGCGGTGAACGACTCGAGCGCGCTCGGCGCCGCGCGTGCGTTTCAGGAAGCCGGCCGGGCGGCCAATTGCGCGATCGTCGGACAGAACGCCGAGCCCGACGCGCGGGCGGAGCTGCGCGAGCCGCGCACGCCGCTCATCGGGTCGGTGGCGTATTTCCCCGAAAAATACGGCGAGGAGCTGATCTCGCTGGCGCTCGACATTCTGTCGCGCCGGCCGACGCCGCCGGCCAAGTTCGTGCGCCATCAAGTCATTACCGCGTCGAATCTCGATCACTACTATCCCAACGACGCGCTCACGCACGCGCCCCCGGCGCCCCCGTCGGCCTGACGGGCGGCCGGCTGGGCCGATCGTGCCTGTTTACGGTACCCATACCGTTACATCGGGACGCCGGGCGCGGCCCGATGCTATCGTCCGGGCAGCCATGTCCGGCCCACCAGCCGGAGGGGGAAGCAGTACATGAGAAAAGGCACATTGATCCTGATGTCGGCGCTTGTGTTCGTCACCGGCGGGTTGACGGTGGCGCAGAACAACTGGGTCAACTTTGGTCAGGATCCGGGCGGGACGAAGTTCTCGACGCTCACGCAGATCAATGCCGACAACGTCAAGAACCTGAAGCGCGCGTGGACGTTCCACACCGGCGACAGCTCCGGGTTCTTCGAGAGCGGCCTGCTGGTCGTCGACGGCATCATGTACTTCAGTGCGCAGAACGGCGTCTACGCGCTCGACGCCGCGACCGGACAGCAGATTTGGAAGTACGCCACTACCGGCACCGCGCGTCGTGGCCCGCTGTATTGGCCGGGCGGCGGCGGCGTCGGGCCGAGGATCTTCTCGCAGACCGTCGATGGCCTTGCGGCGATCGATCCGAAGACCGGGACGCTCATCACAAGCTTCGGAGAGAAGGGCTTCATCACCGGCTTGCGGATGACGTCCCCGCCCGTCGCGTACAAGAACATCATGGTGACGCAAGGCGGCAACTCCACCGTCAAGGCGTGGGATACCGTCACCGGTGAGATGCGCTGGACGTTGCACCTCAAGGCACAGCCCGACGATCCCAACATCAACACGTGGCTCAACGACAGCTGGAAGACCGCCGGCGGCCCGGGACTGTGGGGATACTTCACGGTCGACGTCGAGCGCGCGCTGCTGTTCGTGCCCGTTGAAAAAGTCGGCAACGACTACTACGGCGGTCCACATCACGGGAACAACCTGTACAGCGACTGCCTGCTCGCCGTCGACATCAACACCGGCAAGATCAAGTGGTACCAGCAGCTCGTCCATCACGACATCTGGGACTTCGATCTGGCCGCGCCGCCGGCACTGATCGAGGCGCGCCGGAACGGGCGCACGGTTCCTGGCGTGTCGCTCATCACGAAGATGGGCCTGATGTTCGTGTTCAATCGCGAAACCGGCGAACCGATGTACGGCATGGAAGAGCGTCCGGTGCCCCAGACGGCCGCGCCTGGTGAGTGGACGTCGCCCACGCAGCCGTTCCCGCTCAAACCGCCGCCGCTCGCGCGCATGTCACTGAAGAAGGAAGAGCTCGCGAAGGTCACACCCGAGCTCGAGGCCCACTGCGCGGGCCTGTGGGAGAAGTACAAACTCTCGGACACGGTTCCGTACAATCCCTGGAAAGAAACACAGGACATCGTCGTGTTCCCCGGCGCGGTTGGTGGCGGCAATTGGCAGGGCGTGATGTTCAACAAGCCGCTCGGCTTGATGATCACGAACGTGATGAACGCCGGACAGTGGGGACATCTCGAAGCGCGCGCGCCGGGCGCCGGGCGTGGCGGGCGTGGCGGGCGCGGGCGGGGCGGCGACGCCACTGCGGCTGGTGCGGCGGGTGCGGCCGGGACGGCCACCGCGGCCGCTGGAACACCGCCCGCTCGCGGGGGACGAGCGGGAGCTGTCGCGGAACCGGCCGATTTGCCGGAAGGCGTCGTGGCGCCGGGCGGGCCAAACATGAGCAAGGTCACGCCGGAAGGCGGACGCTTCTGGGACGCCGGGCATAAATACAGTTGCGCACAGCCGCCGTGGGGCGAGCTCATCGCGGTCAATGCGAACACCGGCGACATCGCGTGGCGTATTCCGCTCGGCGAGTTCGAAGAGTTGGTCGCCAAGGGCATTCCCGTCACCGGGCAGCCGAGCCTGGGCGGCGGCATCACGACGGCCGGCAATCTGGTGTTCATCGGCGCGACGATCGACGGCATCTTCCGCGCCATCGACGCGCGCACGGGCAAGGAGCTGTGGCGGGAAAAACTCGAGGCGCCGGCACACTCGATTCCAGCGACGTACATGGGCAAGGACGGCAAGCAGTACATCGCGGTGCCGGCCGGCGGCGGCGGGTTCCTGCGTAGTCCGACGTCCGACGCCGTGATCGCCTGGCGGGTTCAGTAGGGACCTGGCGCAGACAAGACGCGAAGATCGCGAAGGCGCGAAGCGCGAAGACATGTTGTAGGGCAGACCTTCAGGTCTGCCGGGGAGCTTTCGATGCAGCGATACGGATTCAGCGTCACGGCGATCGCGGTCCTCACGTGTGGCGTGCTGGCGTTGGCGCAGCAAACGCCACCCACGCAAGGCGGACAGCAAGGCACGACCGTGCAGGGACCGCCGGCGGGCGGCCGGCAGGGCGGTGGGCGGGGCGGACGCGGTGGCGGCGGGCCGCAGCGAAAGCGGGTGCTCGCCTGGGCCGACACGCGGAACGGCCAGGCGCAGCACGAGTCCGTCGGCCACGCGCTCGCCATCATCGAGCGTCTGGGCTACGACTCAGGCATGTGGGACACGTTCATCCGCACCGATTCGAACATCATCTCGAAGACGCCGAAGAAGACCGACGGCACGCCGGCGAGCGGCGGACCGAACCTCAACAACGTCGACGCGATCTTCTTCATGGGACATCGTGAGGTCGCGCTCGACGCCGGTCAGAAAGAAGAGCTGCTGCAGTTCGTCCGCGACGGACGCGGCTTCGTCGCGGCGCACGTGGCGCTGACGGCCTTCGACTCGTGGCCGGAATTCGGCGAGATGCTCGGCGCCGGTTTCGACCAGCATCCCATCAGCGGTCCCGGCACGATCATCAACGAGAGCCCGGACTTCCCGGCCACGAAGCACTTCCCGGCATCGTTTGCGTTCAGCGACGAGTTCTACCAGCCCAAGAACCTCTCGCGCGAGAAGGTCGACGTGGTGCTCCGGCTCGACCTGTCGAACGTGCCGCCAAACCCGAGCTTGCGCTTGAACGGCGACTATCCACTCGCGTGGGCCAAGACGTACGGCAAGGGCCGCGTGTTCTTCGGATCGTTCGCGCATTCGAACGAGACGTGGGATCTGCGGAACGTGCAGCAGATGTACTTCGAAGCGATGCGCTGGGCGCTCGGGCTGACCGACGCCGATCCGAAGCCACATCCGATGCGCGGCGGTGCGACTACGCCGGCGGGTGGGCGCGGCGGACGATAGCGGTCAGGTCCGCCTTGCGGCGAACTCCGGCCGCGCATATTGCTCGAGGTAACCGCACGACGAGCAGCGGTACGTTCCGATGGGAATGAGCTTCTCATGGGGTACCTCCAAGCCGACCCAGAACGATTCCAAGGGCGCCCCCGGGGCCCACTGGATTACGAGTCGGCCGCCCTTGGTGTTATCGAACACGAAGCCCTGTTCCATTCCGCTTTCACATTTCGGACACTGCTGCGGTGAATTCGCCACTGAATCTGTCCCCCGTGTCTGTCGTTGATGCCCGTTACTGAGAAGGTCCAAGCGCGCGTAACCGTGTCACTACCCCCGCCGGTGCGATTCTGCCGGGCCCCGATGCTAACATCGCGCCTCCAACGATGACTCCGACCGGCGTGTCTTCCGCTCAAGCGACCCGCGTACGGTGGTTTCCGATTCTGGCGCTCGTGTTCATCGCCACGCTCATCAATTATCTGGATCGCGCCGTCTTCAGCATCGCGCGTCCGCTGTTCACGAAAGAACTGGGCATCTCCGCCGCAGTGGTGGGCATCATCGGGTCGTCGTTCAACTGGACCTACGCGCTCGCGCAAGTGCCGGGCGGGGCGGTCCTCGATCGGTTCGGGACGCGGCTCGTCTACATGATCTCGCTGGTCGGCTGGTCCCTCATGACCATGATCCAGGGGCTGGTCAGCAGCGTCGGCGCGTTCATCGGATTGCGCATGGCGCTTGGCGTGTTCGAGGCGCCCTGTTTTCCCGCCAACAGCCGCGTCTTGAACAGCTGGTTCCCACAGCACGAGCGCGCGCGCGCCAACAGCATCTACGCCGTCGGAATGTCGGCGGGTCTGGCCTTCCTGACGGTGCCGTTGTTCTGGATCGCCCAACACTACACGTGGCGAGGGCTGTTCGTCGCTGCCGGCGCCATCGGCGTGATCTTCGGCGCGATCTGGTACGCGTTCTATCGCGAGCCGCGCGAGTCGACGCTCGTCAATCAAGGCGAACTCGATTACATCGCGGCCGGGGGCGGGTTCGCGAAGGACAAGATCGCGCAAACGCCGATGTCCTGGGCCAACATTCTGAAAGTCAGCCGGCTGCGCCCGATTCTGATCATCTCGATCGCGCAGTTCTGCGGGAACACGGTCCTCAACTTCTTCCTCATCGACTTCGTGAACTACCTGGCCACGCAGCGTCACATGGCGTGGATCAAGCTCGGCATCTTCGTCTCGTTCCCCTTCATGGCGTCGGCGGTGGGCGGCGTGGTCGGCGGCATCGTGGCGGATCGGATCATCAAGCAGGGCGGCTCGGTCAGTTTCGCGCGCAAGCTCCCGGTGGCCGCGGGGTTGATCCTGGCGTCTTCGTTGATCCTGGCGAACTGGGTGCCTGACGGTCAGGACAACCTGGTGATCGCGATCATGTCCGTCGCCTTCTTCGGCCAGGGGATGACCAACCTCGGCTGGACAGTGCTCACCGACCTGGCGCCCAAGAACATGGTCGGGCTGGCCGGCGGCTTCTTCAACATGATCACCAACTTCGCCGGGATCCTGACGCCGCTCATTCTCGGCGTGATCCTGCAGCTCACCGGCTCGTACTTCTATTCGCTGATCTACGTCGGGATCGTCCCGCTCTTCGGCGCGATGCTCTACATCTTCGCGCTCGGGGACATCAAGCGCCTCGAAGTGCCGGCGGCGTAGGCCAGCCTTACTCCAGTCCCAGCTTCCTCGGGATCGGCATGAACCGCTCGTCGTCGCGCAGCGGGTCGAATCGCGGATCGACCTTCAGCGAGATGAGGTCGAACGAGCGATCCGCGCAGGCCTTCGTGAGCCAGTCGAATCCGAGATCGACGTCGCCGAGCGCGAACTCAATCCACGAGAACTCGAGCGGAGAGACGTAGCGCTCGCTCGCATACGACTCGAGTTTTCGCAGCACCTCGAGCGCGCGCTTGCGCCGGCCGGACAGCGCGAACGTGCGCCCCAGCGCGCCATGCATCCGCGGGGTCTGGGGTGAGAGGTGGACCGCGCGCTCCAGCGCCGCGATCGATTCGTCGAAATCCCGGCGATGCGCCTGAATGAGGCCGAGCAGCCAGTAGGCGGGCGCGAAGTGCGGATTGAGCTCGATCGTATGGTCGCACTGCTCGAGCGCGGTCTCGAAGTCGCGGCGGTAGTAGTGAATCATCGCGACGTCGCGCGCGACGATGGACGAGATCGGGTCGAGCGACTGGGCCAGCGTGATTTCGTCGAGGGCTTCGGCCAGGCGGCCGAGCGGCCCGAGGCACGACGCGGCGTACCAATGGTGCGCGGTGGCGTACTTCGGATTGAGGCTGATGGCGCGCTGGAATTCACTCTCGGCGCCGGTCCAATCCCAGTCCTGCGTGGCCTTGACGAGCGCGAACGACGTGTGCGCTTCGGCGGACAGGTCATCGAGGATGACCGCGGTCTTGGCGCTCGCGGCGGCCTTCGTCCAGACCTCGGCCGGGCCACGGACACCATAGTGGGCGAGCAGATTGCACGCATCGGCCAGGCCGCTGTGCGCCAGGGCGTACTGGGCGTCTTCGCCCAGCGCCCGTTCGAAGAAGTCGAGCGCCTTTCTCAGGCCGTCTTCGGTACGCTGATTCAGGTGATAGCGGCCCTGCAGATACAGATTCTGCGCGGCGAGATTGGCGACCGGTCGATGCGCGCCGACGCGTCGTGCCGGATCGGTCGCCTCCGAGTCGAGCTTCCTGGCGACGCTCCTGGCTACCCGTTCCTGCACACCGAACACGTCGTCCGTCGACCCGTCCACCGACTCCGACCAGAGATAGCAGCCGCTGGCGCCGTCGACGAGATGCACCGTAATCCTCAGCCGATCGCCCGACTGGCGCACGCTGCCGGCGATGACGAGCGCCGCGCCGGCGCGAACGAGCGCGTCCCGGTCATCGCCTGGATCGGCCGCCGGTGCCGCAAGAATGCGCAGGCCCGGCAGGCGGGCCAGGTGATGCACGACTTCTTCCCGCAGGCCCTCGCAGATTCCCCCGAGTGATCCGCCAACGTTGTGATCGGTAAAGGGCAGCACGGTGATCGTGTTGCGATTGACGAGCGCGGCGCTCACCGATCGCCGGGGGGCCGTCGTGTCGTCGCGGTGCTTGATGAGGGGCGCGTATCCGCCCTTCGGCAGCTCAATCAGCGTGGGATCGGCACGACCCTCTTCGCGGTAGTACCGGACGAGTTTGGCGCGCAGCCGCCGCGCCTGCACCCGCACGATGGGATCCGTTCGGGGATCGAACGAGTCTTCCTTACGAAACACCTGGACGCCAATCACGTACTCCTTCAGCTCGGCGCCTCGTCCCGCCGCGGCCTCGCGGACGATGAACATCAGGAAGCGCTTCAGGCGGTCAGACTTGTGGAACGTCTCACTGCGGAGGATGCGTTCGAGTTGTTCGGTGGCCGGTCGCTGCGCAGGCGTCCCCACCGCGTCCGGTTTGTCGGCCTCCGGCGTCGTCCGGCGTTGGGGGAAGCGCGAGATGGCCATGGGTGCCGCCAGTCTACTGCTGGAGCGAGCCGCCGATCTTCCGCAACTGCCGTGGCCCGCGCACCGTCATGCCCCGCCGTTTCGCCGTAATGCTGAGGCGACCGTCTGACCTCGATCCCTCGGGCATCACATACGTCACGACGTACTCGTGCGACAGCTCTGCGCGAATGCGATCGAGCGCGGCCGGGAAGGCTTCGAGGCGCAGTAACGAGAACCGCAGGCCCCCCGACTGTTTCGGGCCCTCGTTGAGCAGGCGATCCCGCTCGACTTCATCCAGCGTTTCGAGGTGGGCGCTGTCCGGCGTCGGCGGGGCGATCGTTCCAGCCGGTCCCACGAGCGTCGTGGCGTGCAGGACCGTGCCGGTGTCTCGGAGCTCCTCGAGCACACCGCTCGCGGTCATGCTGCTGCGTTGAGGGATCTCGGTGGTGAGGATGACGATGACACGCCGCCCTTCGACCCCGCGCTGGTCCCTGACAATCTTGTACAGCGCCTCGACGAGATTCCCGCCGCCTTGCGCCCGGTGGGGAATTCCATTGAGCGGCGCTCGGAACAACAGCGGGTTCGAGGTGTAGTCCACGACCTTCGCGGTCCCACTCCCGACCACGTAGAGGGCGACGTCCGCAATGGTCTGAAGCCGCTCGACGAATCCGTACGCGGCCCTCCGGAAGGGGTCGTCAGGGGCGAGCGCTTCGTCGATCGCGAGGGAGATCTTCAAGCGTTCCTCGGATCGCTCGACGCGCTGAATCATCCGTTCCTTGCCGCCCTCTCGCACGGTGAGATCGGCGGCCGTCAGATCTGCGACGTACGTCCCTGCCGGATTCGTCGCGGTGATGTAGACCGTTCGCCGGACGCCGGTCGGCGTTTGCGCGCCGGCCAACAGCGATGCGGTGGCCGTCACGCCGGCGATTGCGATGGCGAGCCCCCGATGCCGGATGGTCATCGGCGTAGTTGTTCCCCCGGTTCAGATGGTCAGCCCTGTTCCCGATTGCGCCAACGCGATACGAA
>Ga0137427_10000305_pt1 | contig 26538 bp, 18 predicted proteins | sample EasRivERMZT700_2_FD_102309 | JGI IMG/M metagenome (GOLD analysis project Ga0137427, IMG submission 102309) | Soil microbial communities from meander-bound floodplain in the East River, Colorado, USA - East River MetaG ERMZT700_2 | ecosystem: Environmental > Terrestrial > Soil > Floodplain ...
CGAGCGTCAAGAGAAGAAAGACTGGCAGGATTCGTCCGTCTACCTTTATGAGGCCGACCACGTCCAACAACAGCAACGTGGCCGCCAAAACGACGGTGAATACTGCGAGCCGCACTACGTATTCTCTCCGCTGGGCAACCACGGAGATCAACCAACCGCCAATCGCGACGATGGTCAAGAAGATGATCGCGAACAGCATCTGATTCATTCGCATCGGCTACCTCCTCGTCCTTTCCCTCAGCGCGCCGGTGCGACCAGTAACTTCCCCGTCTCCAGATCGCGGCGGAAGCGCGCGAGGAACGCCCACATGTCTTCGGCCGACGGCTTGAAGTTCCAGTGGCCGTACGGATCGAGCGCGGTCAGTTTGATCATGGCGCCCTGCGTGTTCGAGAGCGTGCCCACCAGGGCGCGACGGCCGCCCAACTCGCGCCAGCCCTGGCCATCGAGTTTGAGCCTGAACATCTCGTTGACCGTGAGGTCTGGCGCCTCGGGCACCGAGGTGTCATTGATCTCGGCGAACGCGCGAATGACGTTGTAGAACGACCGCGGCGTGTCGTTGACCGGCAGCGGTTTGTACATGTCCTTGTTGCCGGCAATCGCATAAACGGGCAGATACCGGCCGCTGCCTTTGACCTTGGTGGCCGCGTCCAGGAGCGCCGGCGGACCGAACGGCGCCGAGTGCCCCGCAACTCCGGCGATGCGGCCGATGTTGTTCACGCCGTACGTGAACGAATTCATCGCGCCGGCCGACAGCCCGGTGAAGTAGACACGGCTGGGATCGATCTGCGGATACTTCACGAGCAGCCGATCGAGAATCGCCATCGTGCCCGCTTCGCCGATCGCGGCAAAGGTGGTGCTGCCCGCCGTGCGTCCTTGCCACTCGATGGACGTGAGCATGAGCGTGTTCTTCGCGGCCACCTCAACCCATCCGCTGCTCTCGCCCTGAATGCGCGGATCATTGCCGTTGCCGTGCAGCATGATGACGAGCGGCACCGATTTCGGCGCGGCCGTGAGCGCCTTCCGCGGGATGTACTCGTACCGGAGCGACAGACCCATGTTCGGCAGGTCTTCGGTCACCGCTTCATATCGCACGCCGAGCTCGTCGTACATCACGTAAGGCTCGAGCTCCCAGGGCTCGGTGTAGTTGTTGGGATCGAAGCCCTGGCTGTACGACTCGGTCCGGCTCATATAGAGCCGGTAGTTCTTGCTGAACACGGTCTGCCACGCGTTCGCGAACGCCTGAGCCGGCGTCTCCTTCGCATCCGGCAGCTTGCTCACGACGACGCGCTGCAGACCGCCGAGTGGAGCGGGATTCCCGTAGGTGGTGTAGGCCGATGTATCGCTCAACTTCGCGGTGGCGCCGTTCGCCGCGACATAGAGCTTCGCAACCGCGGCGTTTGACGCGTGGACGTACGCAGGCACGGGAATCGACGACGTGATGCCCGCATCGACCGAGCCGCCGTACGTGAGGATGCCCGCGACGGCGAAGGCGTATTTGGCGATGGCGTTGTTGACGAACGTGGCGCCGGCGCCAACGCCAATAATCTTGAGGTTCGACGAGCGACGGGTCCGTAACAGATTCTGAAACGCCGCGAGGTCGGCCGCCGGCTCGTACGCGGTGCCGTTGGCCGGGCCGACGACGAGGGCGCGCGCCTTGTACTCGTCGAGGTGCTTCCCCATTCCAAGATCGTCAATGAGCTGCCTCGCCTCATCGGCGGTGCGCTGCTTGTCCGCATAGATGAAGTAGGTCGGCGCGTACGACGAGCCGCGATCAGATACGGTCGAAGCGCTTGTGCGGGTCTCCGTATAGAGGACGGGGTCCTGAATCGAGGTCACCGCGGACGGGCCGGCGACGGCGATGAGAACAGCCGCGGTGGCGAAGACTGCGCGCGTACTCATCAATCTCATGCGGCGAGGATGGCACAGCTCCCTCCGTCTGGCGTCGTCTCCTGAGGTACCTCGCCCAGTTTCGCTCCATGGAACACATGCGACGGATGAAGCTGTGTCGACACGCAGACATGTTGACGGCTAACATTCGCGCAACCGGGAGCGAGTCATGATTCGAAAAATGTGCGTGTGGGTCTGCCTGTTGCTCTTATCCGCATCCGTTGCTCACGCGCAGACGCCGCCCGCCGGCGCGCCAGGGGCCGGCCGAGGTGGCGGCCGCGGCGCTGCGGTGAAGTCGCCTGAGGTCGCCGCCGACGGCAAGATCACCTTCCGCTTGCGCGCGGCAAATGCCAAAGAAGTCGCCGTGAGGGTCGCCGGCAAGACGCTGCCGATGACGAAGGACGACCAGGGCGTGTGGAGTGTGACCTCCGACGTCCTCGCGCCTGATTACTACACCTACTCGCTCGTGGTCGACGGCGCGTCCATGAACGATCCTGGCAATCGGCAAGTGCAGACGTCGTTCGGCAGTTTTCAATCGATGGTGGTCGTGCCCGGCCCGCAGCCCTGGTTGCCGCACGCCGGCGTGCCGCGCGGTGCGGTGACGCGCCATAACTTCCGCTCGGCGGTCGCGAATGACGATCGCGACTTCTTCGTCTACACACCCGCCGGCTACGACGCCCGGCGTTCGCAGCCGTATCCGATCCTCTATCTACTCCACGGGCTTGGCGACGACGCCGAGCGGTGGATGACGGGCGGAGGCGGGGCGCACAACATCCTCGACAACCTCATCGCGGAAGGCAAAGCCGTGCCGATGGTGATGGTGACGACGCTGGGCTACGGCGTCTCGAACGGACCGGCAGGCGCGATGGCGCCCGAGAGCATCACGGGCTACACGAAGATCCTGCTAGACGAAGTCATGCCGACGGTGGACAAGGCGTACAACGTCACGCGGAAGCGCGAGCAGCGCGCGATTGCCGGCTTATCGATGGGCGGCGCCGAGACGCTCTACACGGGCCTCAATCATCTCGACAAGTTTGCGTGGCTGGGATCGTTCAGCGGTGCGTTTGTCATGTGGCCACGGGCAGAGGCGGCGGCCCCGGCGGCCACCACGGCTCCACCCGCTGACGCGCCGCCGGCCGGACGCGGCGGTCGCGGCGGCGGCCCACCAATCACCGACGCGACGTTCGCGAAAAACTTTCCGACGCTGGACGGGAAGGCGAACTCGCAGATCAAGGTGCTCTGGATCGTGTGCGGGACCGCCGATGGCCTCATCGGCGTCAACCGCCAGTTCAAGACGTGGCTCAAGTCAAAGAACGTCCAGTTCACTGAACAGGAAGTCCCCGACATCGGCCACGTCTGGCCGCTCTGGCGGCAGAACCTGACGGATCTGACGCAGAAGCTGTTTCAGGACGCGAAGAAGTAGGGGCGAGAAGTGCGGCACCGTGTCTGGCCGTGGCTGATCGTCGCCGCGATCGTTGCCGGCGGCGCCGCCGTGCTGATCGTCCACGAGCGTCGCGCGGCGTCGCGAGCGCCGGTGCCGGCATCCGTCGCCGCCGAGACAACAGCACCGGCCACAGTGCGCATCTCTTATGAGGAAGCACGGCCGCTCCTCGATGCGTTTCACGACCGCCTCCCTGCTGAACTCAAGGCGAAGACACCCGCCGAGCGCGAGTCGGCCTGGACCGAGTGGGCGCGCGCGCACGACGCCGAGGTTCGAGCGCGGCTCGCGCGCGGCGACGAGGACTCGATCGTCAACTTCTGGATGTACGGCACCTCGTTCACCAGCCGTCCCCGCACGACCGCGCAGGATCTGGCCAGCCGCGGCGGACGGGCGGGTGCGGCGGATGTGCTGCTCGGCCGGCTCGATGACCTGATCGCCGCCCTCGCCTCACCCGGGTCGAACGAACGGCTCCGCTTCGTGCGGCAAGTCCTGGAGCAGCGCGGGATCGATCCGGCCACGCCAGCGGGACGTGAGCGGGCCCGCACGTACCTCGTCGAGATCCACGAGCGCGTGATCGGCGACAACGCCCGCTACCGGCGCGCGGCGCAGGCGGCGAGTCAGATGGGCGGCGAAGAGGCGCGACTCGCCGCGTTCGCGAGCGTGTACAGCGATCGCGGCCTGTCGTCCGACACGTCCCTGCCCATCGACTTCGCGCTCGACGAGACGCTCAAAGCCGCGAAGTCGACAGGTGACTTCGCCGGCCTCGTCCGGCGTGTCGCCATCATCGGCCCCGGGCTGGATTTCACCGACAAGGCCGACGGATTCGATTTCTACCCGCAGCAGACGATTCAGCCGTTCGCGGTCGTCGACTCCCTGCTGCGTCACGGGATCGCCGCGCCGGCCGATCTGCGTGTCACGACGTTCGACCTGAGCCCGAGAGTGAACCAGCATCTCGACGCAGCACGGGAGCGCGCCCTGCGCGGCGAGCCGTACGTCCTGCAGCTGCCGCTTCCCACGAACGATCCCGCACACGTGTGGGAGCCGGGGTTCATCGACTACTGGCGGCGGTGCGGCGATGCGATCGGCGACGCGATCCCGGGGTTGTCTCCGCCGCCCGGGCCCACTCGCGTTGACGTGCGCGCCGTCAACGTGCGTCCGGCCGTCGTGCTCGCGATCGACGCCCGCGACCTCAACGTCGTGCTCGAGCGGCCGGCCGCTCTGGCGGAGGACAGCCGCTACGACCTCATCATCGCGACGAACGTGCTCGTCTACTACGATGCGTTCGAGCAGGCACTCGCCCTGCAGAACATCTCGAGCATGCTTCGGCCGGGCGGCGTCTTCCTCACGAACTTCGCGGTAAGGCCGTCCGCGCCGATCGAGCCCACGGCCAGTCTCGTCACGACCACCTACTGGGATCGGCAACGCAACTTCGACACGTTGTTCTGGTACAGGCGCCGGTGAGCGACGCGCCGCGAGTGTGGGTGCCCGGACCCGCGCACCGGCGCGCTAATCGGTCCATCACACACGCCCAGCGCGTACCGCTGACGCGATCGATGGCGGCAGGTACGGGCCGTGCGGCTATCATTCCTCTGTGGCTCGGCAGCGGGCCGAGACTCAGTCGTGCCGAACATCTCTCAGGTCGCCAAGCAGGCGGGTGTCTCCACCGCCACGGTTTCCCGGGTCGTCAGCGGCAGCAGCGCTCGCGTGTCGGCCCTCACCCGCGCCCGCGTCATGCGCGCCGTCGCGCGGCTCGGCTACGAACCCAATTCCGCGGCACAAAACCTCCGCACGCAACGCACCGGCAAGATCCTCGTGACCGTGCCCGACATTTCCAATCCGTTCTTCTCCCTCATCCTGCGAGGCATCGAGGACGCGGCGCTACGGGCGGGCTACGCCGTGCTGATCGGCGACACGCAGGACGAACCGACGCGCGAAGAGCGGTACGCCCAGATGCTCCAACGGAAAGAAGCGGACGGGTTGATCTTCCTGGGACATCGATTGCCGAAGGAGACCGCCAACCGGTTCCGCGCGGCGGCCCGTCGCCGGGCGCCGGTCGTGAACGGCTGCGAGTTCAGCCCCCACCTCGGGGTGCCCAGCGTTCACATCGACAACGCGAAGGCCGCCGAGGAGGCGATGGATCACCTCTACAGCCTCGGGCACCGGCGCGTCGCGGTGATCACCGGACCGCTCGTGAGCCCGCTCAGTCGCGACCGGCTGCGCGGCGCCATGGCCGGCGCCCGGGCGGCCAACGCGCGCCGGCAACTCGTCGTGATCAACGGTGACTTCTCGATTGCGTCGGGCACGACGGCGGCGTCGCGATTGCTGGCTCGACGGCCCACCCCGACGGCCGTCTTCTGCTTCAACGACGAGATGGCCCTCGGCGTGCTCGATACGGCGCGACGACGGGGTATTCGCGTGCCCGAGGATCTGTCCGTCGTTGGCTTCGACGACATCCGGTTTGCGCGCTATATGGACCCGCCGCTGACCACGATTACCCAGCCGATGCGCGAGATCGGGGAAGGATGCGTCCGGCTGCTGTTGGAAATCCTCAGCGGCCGGTCCCTTGCGCCGGAGTCGGTGACCCTGCCCCACCAGCTGACGGTACGCTCCACCACGGCGCCGCCCGGTCGCCCTCGCGCCGCGGTTCGGCCGCGCGCCTGACCCGGATCCCGTCAGGGATCCGCCCCCCGAATGGACGGGCGAAATCCCGGCGCACGCGGCACGACTGCATGCTAGTATGCGCCGGAAATCGATTACATCCCTATATCAGGGCTGGCGACACCCAGGGTCGACACGAGGATGGATGGGAGCCGGACCAACCCGTCGGGGTGCTTTCGTAACGGGAGGCGTCATGAGGGTAAGCGGGTTACTGCGGTGCGTTGCGATCGCCGTCGTCGCTCTACTGGCGACAGCTGTCTCGGTGCAAGCACAAGTCACAACCGGCACCGTGGCCGGAACGGTCAAGGATCAGCAGGGCGCCGTGATTCCAGGCGCGACCGTCCTGTTGGTGAACGACGCACAAGGCACGAAGTCGGCACCGATCGTCACCTCAACCAGCGGCGATTTCGTGTTTCCGAACATCGCCGCCGGCAACTACAGCCTCGAAGTCACGATGAGCGGGTTCAAGACGCTGAAACGCTCGGGCATTGTCCTCAGTGCCGGTGACCGCGTGCAGTTGGGTGCCGTGAGCATCGAGCTCGGCAGCGTCCAGGAGACGATCGAAGTCAAGGCTTCAACGCCGCTCGTGCAGACGCAGACCGGCGAGCGCTCGTTCACCGTCCAGACCGCCGCAGTCGCGAACCTGCCGATTTCGAATCGGAGCTTCGTGCAGCTCGCATCGCTGGCGCCGGGCGTGGCCGGCACCGGCAACAATCCCGCGCGTCTCGGCGGCGGCGGCGCGAACAACGTCATGATGGACGGCATCTCGACGATGGACACGGGCAGCAACGCCGTGCTCCTGCAGATGAACGTGGAGTCCATCGAGGAAGTCAAAGTGCTCACGTCGACGTACCAGGCCGAGTACGGCCGGTCGAGCGGCCTGCAGATCACGGCGACGACGAAGAGCGGATCGAACCGATTCCACGGATCGCTGTATGACGTCGACCGCAACTCGAATTGGAACTCGAACTCGAGGACCAACATCCTCAACAACGACCCGAAGAACAAGGTCGACGAGCGGGACTGGGGCTTCTCGATCGGCGGCCCGGTCGGCAAGCCCGGGCGGGACAACAAGCTGTTTTTCTTCTTCAGCCAGGAATTCGCGCCGCGCACATCGGGCAACGACCGCCAGGTGTTCCGCGTGCCGACCGCGCTCGAGCGGCAGGGTGATTTTTCGGCGACCACCGACAATCTCGGCGCGCCATTCCCCTTCATCAAGGACCCGCTCCTGACCGGAACGTGCTCAGCCACCAACCAGACCGCCTGCTTCTTCGACAATGGCATCCTCGGCAAGATTCCGGCGAACCGGCTCTACGACGTCGGGCTCAACGTCCTGAAGATGTATCCGATGCCCAACCGCACTCCGGCGGCGGGTGAGAACTTCAACTACGAAGTCATCAGACCGGTCGAGACAGCGCTCGGCTGGCAACCGGCCTTGCGCCTGGACTATCAGCCGTGGGCGAACCTCCGGGGCACCTTCAAGTTCTCCGGGTGGGCGATGAAGAACCAGACGTTCAACGGGTCGCTCCCCGGGTTCAACGACGCTCGCCAGCAGAACCCGAAGGTCAGCACGTACGCGATCACGATCAACCACATGTTCAGCAGCCGGACGTTCCTCGAGGGCACGTTCGGACACAGCCAGAACGAGCTGGCCGGCTGCGCGCTCGCCCAAGGGGGCACAGGCCCGTCGTTCTGTACGGCGGCGTTCCCGATGAACCCCAACGCCAACCGGATCAACGCCGGCCTCGGCGGCCTGCCGATGCTGTTCGCCGACGCGCTCATCATGAATCCGGACTACTACGCGGTGAGAGCGCTCAACATGGTGAACCCGCCGATCTGGCAGGACGGCATGTTGCTCAAGACGCCCAACTTCACGTGGGGCGGCCGCGTGGCCAACTCGCCGCCGAACACGCCGTATCCGGGGTACCTCAACATCAACGCGACCAACGACGTGTCGATCAGCCTGACGACGGTCAGGGGCAGCCACACGCTCAAGATGGGCTTCTACAACAACCACAGCTTCAAGGCCCAGAACCAGGGAAATCCGTTCGGGGCCATCAGCTTCCAGAACGACGCCAACAACCCGCTCGATACGCAGTTCCCGTTTGCCAACGCGGCGGTGGGGTCCTTCGGCTCGTACCAGCAGCAGTCGAAGTACATCGAGGGCAGTTACGTCTACAACAACACCGAGGGGTTCATTCAGGACAACTGGCGCCTGAACTCGAAGCTCACGCTCGATTACGGACTGCGGATCGTGCACCAGCAGCCGCAGTACGACGCGCTCGGACAGGCGTCGAACTTCTTCCTCGACCAGTGGACGATCGGCCAGGCGCCGACGCTCTACGTCGCCGGCTGCGCGAACGGCCAGGTCACCTGCACGGGCACGAACCGGCAGGCGAGAAATCCGATCACCGGCGTCTTCCTCGGTCCGAATTCGACGGCGGCGATCGGCACGCTGATTGCCGGCACCGGCAATCGCACGAACGGGCTGGTCCTGTCGGGTCAGGGGATCGCGAAGACCACGTACACGTGGCCCATGGTTGCGCTGGCACCGCGATTCGGGGCGGCCTACGATCTCACGGGCCACCAGACGATGGTGGTGCGCGGCGGCGTCGGCTTGTTCTACGACCGGCCGAGCGGCAACTCGATCTTCGGCCAGGTGCAGAATCCGCCGTCCGTCCGCAACGTCACCGTGCGCAACGGCCAGCTGCAGTCGCTCGGCACCGCGCAGTTCTCGGTCGAAGGCGCGCCGTCATTGACCGTGTTCGAGTACGACAGCAAGCTGCCCTCGTCCACGCAGTGGAACCTCGAGACGCAGATCACGCTGCCGTGGGCGACCTCGGTGAGCGTGGGCTACGTCGGTCAGCACAGCTTCAATACGCTGGAGACGGTCAACCTCAACTCCCTCGATTTCGGCGCGGCGTTCCTCCCGCAGAATCAGGACCCGACGCTCGGCACGAGCACGACGCCGGGCCAGACGGCGGTCCTGTCCGACCAGATGCGGGCCTATCGGGGCTACGGCAACATCAACCAGCAGGTGGGCCGCGGCTGGAGAACGTTCCATTCGCTCCAGCTGGCGTTCAACCGGCGCTTCCGAAACGGCCTGTCGTTCGGATTCAACGACACGATCACGCTCTACGATCACCAGAACACGGGCGTCCGGCTGCAGCACAACACAGACGGCACGGTCTCGGTTCGGGCCGATCAGGCGGAGGCCGACACGCTCCTGGGCACGACGATCAACCAGGTCCACGTGCTGAAGGGCAATTTCGTGTGGGACATGCCCGACCTGAAGCAGACGGGCCGGGTCTGGCGCGCCATTGGACTGGTCGCCAACGACTGGCAGCTCTCGGGCATCTGGACTGCGAGCACGGGCAGCGCCTATACCGTGGGGTTCAACTATCAGAACGGCGGTGGGAGCGTGAACCTGACGGGGTCGCCCAACTACGACGCCCGCATTCTCGTCCTCGGCGATCCAGGGGCCGGATGCAGCGACAACGTGCACAAGCAGTTCAATACGAACGTGTTCCAGGGCCCGGCGACCAACAGCCTCGGCCTCGAATCGGGCGCCGGTTACCTGCGCGGCTGCTTCCAGAGCGTGCTCGATCTGTCGCTGGCGCGGAACATCCCGCTCCGCGGCGGGCGCAACATCCAGTTGCGCATCGACGCGTTCAACGCGCCCAACGCGGCGGCCATCACCAACCGCAACTCGCAGATCACGTTCAGCAACCCGAGCGATCCGCTCACCGCACAGAACCTGCCGTTCGACGCGAACGGCGTTCTGATCGCGTCCCGGTCGCTGCCACGCGGCGCAGGGTTTGGGGTGGCGACGGGATACCAGACGGCCCGGACCGTTCAAGCCCAGATCCGGTTCTCGTTCTGACGTTCGGCGTTTCGTTTGAAGTCTGAAGTCTAAAGAAAGAGGCGGGCGGTGATTCACCGCCCGCCTCTTGTTTTTCGGGGTGGCGCTAGGCGAGCGCGGCCTTGCAGTACTCCACGCACTTCTTCACTTCCGCCACCGAGTCCGACCCGGCCGGAATCGTGTACTCGAGCTCGGCCGACGCCGGGAACTTCCACTTGTTCTTCCGCATCAACTGAAGGATTTCCTTGATCGGCGTCTCGCCGGTGCCCCACGGCAGATTGAGCGTGCAGTGCGGCGGCGTGGTCCGATCCTTCAGGTGCACGCTCGAGATCCGGTCGTGGAACTTGTTCAGGAAATCGAGCGTCGTTCCGCCGACGTTGCCGCCCGCCACGTAGTGGCCGAGATCGACGTTCGCCATGTTGCCCTTCGACGCGGCAAATGCTTGATCGAATGCGGTCATGCTGCCCTGAGCGTGCGTGTGGTAGGCGGCGTAGATCTTCTTCTTCATGGCGAAGTCGCCCAGGCGCTTGAGCTGGGCCGCCGCGTCCGGGCCGCTGGGCAGCTCGAGCGTCGTGTGCGTGCAGCCGAGCGCTTCCGCCACGTTGAAGATGTACTCGTACTCCTCGTCCGACATGTTGAGATTGATCTGCTTCCACGCGTAGATCGACACGCCGGCGTCGTTGTACATCTTGCGCAGCTTCTTGAACACGTCCATCGAGACGGTGGTGCGCCACTCCTTCAGCTTCGCCGCGTTTTCCTGCTGCTGCGCTTGCTGTGCCGCCTGGGCCGCCTGCTGCTCCGGCGTCAAATCCGCCTGGGCGCCACGGCCGCCGCGACCGCCACGTCCGCCACCAGCGCCTGCGCCGGCCCCGGCCGGTTCACTCGGGAGGGGCGCGGGCACCACACACGACGTGTCATTCCACTTGCCCATCGTCGCGCCCGGAGGCAATACCGGCGGCGCTCCCGGATCGCCGGCCGCTCCACGCCCGCCTCTGCCACCACCGGGTCCGCGACCCCCGCCGCCCCCGGCCCCTCGGCCTCCGCCACCCCCAGCACCACCGCCGCCTGGAACCGTGAACCCAGTCTGCGCACGCGCGTAGCTTTCCACCGGTCCGCCCATCAGCTCGATCGCGCTGATGCCGGAATCGACGATGTATTTGAGCGTGGCTTCGGCGCTCTGATCGGGCATCTGGCGATAGCTATAGGTGATGGTGCCGATCTGGACGCCGTTGAAGCGGGAATTCGGGCGGGCCTGCAGCAGCCCCGCGCCGAACAGCGGTGTGTCATAGAACGCGGCGGCCGGCAGGCTCGCCAGCGCCAGCTTCCCAAAGTCACGTCTGGTGTAATCCATGAGGTCCTCCGGGTCGGACGACAAACGGGGGCGATGTAATCGGTTACAGGGCCCAAGCCTAGATCGAAACCCGGCGCGCCACAAGAACGAACCCGCTCCGACGCCGGTGATATCATCCGCCGCCACTCCCATGCAGATCTCAACCGCCGCCACGTTCTGCTCGGCTGCCATCGTCGCGCTGTCGGTCTGGCCACTCGCGCAGCAGCGCGGCCGGCCGCAGGACACGGAAGTGTGGGAGCCCGTGCCGGCCGTGGTCACGCCCGGCGCCACAGACAGCGCGCCGCCCTCAGATGCCATCGTGCTGTTCGACGGTACCAATCTGGATCAGTGGGTCTCGACCGCGGACAAGTCGGCGGCACAGTGGACCGTGGCGAACGGCGTCCTGACCGTCAATAAGCGCGCCGGCAACATCGAGACGAAGCGCAGCTTCACGAGTTATCAGCTGCACATGGAGTGGCGGATCCCCGGGAACATCACCGGCGCGGATCAGGCGCGCGGCAACAGCGGCGTCTTCCTGGCGTCGACCGGCCGCGGCGACGCCGGCTACGAACTGCAGATTCTCGATTCGTACAACAACAAGACGTACGTCAACGGTCAGGCCGGCAGTCTCTACAAGCAAGCCATCCCGCTCGTGAACGCCATGAGGAAGCCCGGTGAGTGGCAGACGTACGATGTCGTGTGGATCGCGCCGCGATTCAACGACGACGGATCGGTCCGGACGCGCGCGTACGTGACGGCCTTCCACAACGGCGTGCTGATCCAGCACCACGTCGAGCTCAAAGGCGAAACGCTCTATATCGGCACGCCCGCGTACAAGAAGTACGACGCGGCGCCGATCAAGCTCCAGGCGCACGGCGACCCGAGCCCGGCGATCAGCTTCCGCAACATCTGGGTGCGGGAGTTACCGCCCTCGTAGCAGCGTCGACGGTGGCTGTCAGAGATCGCATCGGCGTGCTCACCGGGGGCGGGGACGTACCCGGCCTGAACTCCGTCATCAAGTCGGTCGTGTACCGCGCGACCGAAATGCGGCGGGAGGTCATCGGCATTCGCAAGGGATGGGAAGGGCTCACCCATCTCGACGCCGCGCTCGACTTCGACCCCGCCTACGTGCGTCACCTCACGCGCGAAAACACGCGGACGATCGACCGCAGCGGCGGCACAACCCTGCACACGTCACGCACGAATCCGGAGCGCGTCCGGAAGCCCGGACAGGACCACACGGTCGATCTGACGCCGGTGGTGCTCGAAAATCTCGAGCGGCTCGGGATTGGGTGCCTCATCGTGATCGGCGGCGACGACACGCTCAGCTTCGCCGCAACGCTGCACCGGCACGGCGTGCCGCTCATCGCGATCCCGAAGACGATGGACAACGACGTGCCTGGCACCGAGTACTGCATCGGCTTCTCGACGGCCATGACGCGGGCCAAGGATCTGATTACTCGTCAGCGAACGACGCTCGGATCGCACGAACGCATCGGCGTGTTCCGCATCTTCGGCAGAAACTCCGGCTTCACCGCGCTCTACACCGGCTACGTCACGTCCACGCGCTGCCTCATCCCCGAGCATCCCTTCGATCTCGATCGGCTGTGCCAGCTCCTCATGGAGGACAAGCGCAGCAATCCCAGCCACTACGCCCTGGTCGTCGTCTCGGAAGGCGCGGTGTGGCAGGGACAGCAGGTCGCTGAATTCGGAGAGTCCGATGCGTACGGGCACCGGAAGAAAGTGGATATCGGCCACGCGCTGGCCGAGGAGATCCGGCGCCGAACGGGCGAAGAGACGATGACCAGCGACTTGACCTACGACCTGCGCAGCGGCGATCCCGACGCGATCGACCAGTTGGTGGCAACAACTTACGCGAACCTGGCGCTGGATCTGATCTCCGACGGCGTCACGGGCCGCATGATCGCCATTCAGGGGGGCCGCTACGCGCACGCGCCGCTGCCCAATCCCGCACTCGGTCCGCGCCGGGTGGACGTCGCGGCGATGTACAACGTCGAACGGTACCGGCCGCACTACGCCAGCAAGCTCGGCGCGCCGATGCTCTTGAGCACGGTGTAGGCAAAAACCGACACCGGGTGTCGGTTTTCTAGCGGAACAGCTTCGGCGCGATGTCGCGCAGCTGATGGCGCCACACCGTCCACTCGTGACGGCCGTCGGAGAGCGTGAACGTGTGATTGATGCCCGTCGCCGTGAGCAGTGCGTCGAGGTCCCTGTCGCCCGGGCCGGTCAGCGTGTCGTCCTTCCCCACGCCCATCCAGAACAGCTTGAATTGACGATTCGCGACGCCAGGATCCTTGAAGAAGCTCGCGTACGTCTGATCGAGATTGCGTCCGGCCGCGGGACTCATGAGCACGACGTACCGGAACAGCGCCGGTCGATTGAACGCGACGTTGATCGTCTGCCCGCCGCCCATCGAGAGACCTCCGATCGCGCGATCGTCGGCCTTCGTGGACACCTTGTAGGCCTTCTCGATCATCGGCATGACGTCGTCGAGCAGATCTCGTGCGAAGGGCGAGAGCGCGCCGGCACCGGCGGCAGCCTCGCCCGGATTTGCCGGCGGTGCAGCCGCCTTCGCCGGGCCGGCGTAGAAACTCTGGATGGCATGGCCGAGCGGCATCACGACGACCATCGGCCGGGCTTTGCCTTCGGCGATCAGGTTGTCGAGGATGTTGTTCGCGCGGCCAATCAGCGTCCACCCGGACTCGATGTCACCGCCGCCGTGCAGAAGATAGAGCACGGGATAGTTCTTGCCCTTGTCGTAGTCGGGCGGCGTGTAGACCCACACGGTTCTGGCGACGCCGAGCGCCTTCGAGACATACGGCTGAATCCGCACGGCGCCGTGCGGCACCGGTTTCACATCGTAGAACTGCGGCTCGCTCCCGGGCACCGCCACGACGGAGACGGGCCCGAAGCCGCCGTAGCCCATCTTCGTGTTCGTATTGCGCGGATCGAGCGCGACGACGCCATCCACGTTGAAGGCATACGTGTAGATGTCGGGCGGCAACGGACCGATGGTGACCGTCCAGATGCCGTTCTCACCTTTCGTCATCGGATGCGGCTTGCCGTCGAGCTCGCCGCTCGCCGTCACCTGCTGCGCATTCGGCGCCAGATAGCGCAGCGTGATGGCGCCGTCACGGCTCACCTCGGGCGACACCACCGCCGGCCCGCGCCCCCCACCGCGTCCGGCCGGCGTTTGCGCCCGCGTGGCGCTCACGGCGACGAGACAGAGTGCCATCGACCACGAGACAAATCGCCGCATCGCTGCGCCTCCTGTGCCGGTTCGGGGGAATACGGCGCATATCGTAATCCCAAACGCGGCTACGTTAAGATGTCCCGGTCATGACGAAGACCACCTTGTCCTCTCTCGCCATGGCGGCGGGCGCCCTGCTCGCTTCGACGCTGGTCGCCGCCGCTCCGTCCTGGCAATCCGCCGCCCAGCCGCCGTCCGGCAAGCCCGCCGACGATCCAGCCGCGCCCCTCTTCGCACGCCTGTGCAGTGATTGCCACGATGCGGACCGCGTCACCTCCCTCCGCCGGACCAGGCCTGACTGGGAAGACGTCATCAAGAAGATGATCGAGAAAGGCGCGCCCGGCACGGAGAAGGAGTTCGAAACGGTGTTCGAGTACCTCGTCCGGAGCTACGGCAAGGTCTTCATCAACAGCGCGAAAGCGGATGAGATCGCGGCTGTCCTCAGTCTGTCGCCGAAGGAGGCCGAGGCGATCGTCGCGTTCCGCACGGCCAATGGGAAGTTCGCGGATTTCGACGCGGTCAAGAAAGTCCCGAACATCGACCTGAAAAAACTCGACGAGCGCAAGGACGCCGTCGCGTTCTGACGCTCGCGACCGCCGCATCGTGTGGCGAGCGCGCCAGGCCGGCGCGCTGATTCTCTGTTGCGTCGCTCATGCTCGAGGGTTTATTGTTTGCCCACGAAACACTGAGGAGAAATCGTTTACATATGGCCTCTCATCCTCGCATGCTCGCTGTGGTTGTTCTTGTCGGCGCCGCCTGGACAGGCCTGGTGTTCGCGCAAGCCGGCGGAACATCACAGGGCCAGACGCCACCACCCGCACAGACGCCGCCCACACAGACTCAGCCACCTCCCGCAGGCCGCGGACAGGATCCCGGTCAGCGCGGCGGCGGCGGCGCCGGCGCGGGCGCGAACCAGGGTCAGGGCGCTGGCCAGGGCCGCGGCGGCGGCCGGCGCGGCGGCTTCACGCAGTACACGCGCGAGCTGGCATCGCAGGACGTGATCGTTCGCGGGAAGGGGCTCTATGAAGCGAACTGCGCCTCGTGCCATGCGGTTGACCTGCGGGGCGGTCCGAGCGGCTCGAACCTCCTGCGCTCCGGCACGGCGCTCGCCGATCAGCACGGCGAGTTGGTCGGCGCCGCGGTCGCGAAGCACAGCCCGGCGATCACGCTCGTCAACTCCGACACCGTCGCCGTCGCGGAGTACCTCCACGGCGTGCACGCGACAATGGGCGGCCAGGGCAGCCCGCCCGGACGTAATCCGACCGGGATCGAATTGAACGTGCTGGTCGGTGACGCGATGTCGGGCGCGACGTATTTCGGCGCCGCGTGCTCCAAGTGTCACTCCGTGACCGGAAATCTCGCGGGCATCGGGTCCAAGTATCCCGACGCGAGAGCACTTCAGAACGCGTGGGTGTCCGGTCAGGCCGGCCGCTTCGGCGGCGGTGGCGGTGGTGGTGGTGGCGGCCGCGGAGGGGGCGGCGGCGCGGGCAATCCCGTCACCGTGACGATGGCCGACGGCTCGAAGATCGAGGGCACGCTGATTCGAAGGACGGATTGGCTTGTCATCCTCACCCTCGCGGACGGCACTCGCAAGTCAATCGCGCGCGATCCGAATAGCGGCGTCCCGAAGGTCGACGTCAAGGATCCGAACGAAGCGCACAAGAAAATGGTGATCGAGCTCGACGATGCGACCAACAAGAAGATGCACGACGTGACCGCGTACTTGTGGACCATCAAGTAGGCCCGCGAAGCCCGCGACGGCAGGAGCGGCGCTGAGCGGCCGAGCCGGCGGGAGCCGGCGAGGAGCGAGTGGGGGTGGGGCCCCACGAGCAACTGAGTAAAGAGGACACAACCTCATGTTGAAAAAACTCTTAGTGGCGAGCGTGCTCATCATCGGCCCCGCGCTGCTCGTGGCGCAATCTCAAACGTCGGGTCCCCGGCCGCTCGGACCTGGCCATCCGGATTGGAAAGGCCAGACGATTCAGATCGGGCAGCCGCACCCGACGCCTGACGTCGGCGGCCTCGACCCGGCCAGCATCTACAAGCCGCTCTCGGAAGAGTGGCGGAGCTACTCGGGCGATCTCAGCGGCAAGCGTTACAGCGCGCTGAAGCTCGTCAACACGAACACGGTCAAGAACCTGAGCCTGAAGTGGATCACGCAGCTCACGACGGGATGCGGGCCGACGGGCACGCCGCCACCGGCGGCTGGAGCCGGCGGTGGTGGCGGAGGCGGCGGTCGTGGCGGCGGGCGTGGTGGCGGTGGTGGCGGACCCGCCGCGCCGATCATCGTCGGCGGCCTCGGCACCGGTGACGCGAACAACTGCGGCACGCGGGCGCCCGGCGGCGGCATCCTGTTCGTCGACGGCGTCATCTACGCGTCGTCACCCAGCAACGTCTACGCCATCGACGCGCGCGATGGCACGCTGCTCTGGCATTACTACTGGAAGACCCGCGGCGGCACGAGCCTGAACACCCGCGGCGTCGGCATGTGGCACAACTACATCTACTTCGAACTGAACGACGACTGGGTGGTGTGTCTCGACAGCAAGACCGGGCGAGAAGTCTGGCGGCACGAGATCTCGCCGTTCGAGCAGCAGTACTTCTCGTCGAACGCGCCCATGGTGGCCGGCGATCACATCCTGGTCGGCACGGGCAACGACATGGACGCGCCCGCGTTCCTGAAGTCGCTCAATCCTCGAACGGGCGCCGTGGAATGGATTCTGTACTCCACACCGCAGAACCCCGGTGACCCCGGCGTCGAGACCTGGGCCAGTCTGGACGCCGCACGTCACGGCGCCGGCAGCACGTGGATTCCGGGCGTGTACGATCCGGAAACGCGCCTGTATATGTACGGCACCGGCAACCCGACGCCGGCGTACACGCAGGGGCGGGGCGAGGGCGACAACCTGTTCACCGGGTGCCTGATTGCCGTCAACGTGGATACGGGCAAGATGGCGTGGTACTTCTCGACCGCGCCGCACGACACGCACGACTGGGATTCCACCGAGACGCCGGCGTTGGCGGACATGCCCTTTGACGGCCGCATGCGCAAGCTCGTCATGACGGTCACACGCAACGGCTACTTTTTCGTGCTCGATCGCACCACCGGCAAGAACCTGCTGACGAGCAAGATCGGCCTCGTCAACAACTGGGCGGCGAAACTCGACGAGAAGGGTCAGCCGCAGCGCAATCCGCACAAGGACGCGCAGATCGCCGGCGCGCTCGTCAACGGCGACGTCACGAACTATCCGCCGCCGACATTCTCGCCCCTCACGGGCCTGTTCTACGTCCACGAGCAGAACTCGCTGCGCATCAGCTACCTGATGGAGCCCGATCCGCGCGGATCCATGGGACTCGGCGGCACCAGCGGCGGCGGCAATCTGTCGTGGGGCACGCACATCGTCGCCATCGACTACAAGACGGGCAAGATCACGTGGCGCAAGGAACTGAACGGCGGCAGCGCGGGACTGCTATCAACCGCCGGCGGCGTGCTGTTCCTGAGCAACGGACAGAACGTGGAAGCCTGGGACGCGGCCACGGGCAAGGGACTGTGGTACTCCCAGATCGGCGGACTGAACGCGCCGGCCACAACCTTCATGCTCGACGGCAAGCAGCACGTGATGTTCAGCGCGGGCGGCGGGCTGTACATGTTCGTGTTGAATTAACGAGGACTCATGAACGCACGCGCGCGGCTCTTTGTGATGATGGTGCTCGAGTTCTTCATCTGGGGCGCCTGGCTGCCATTGATCTTCGGGTACCTACCGAGTCTCGGGTTTACGCCAGGACAGCAGACGTGGATCCTTAACGCCTTCCCCATCGCGTCTATCATCGGCATGTTTTTCAGCAATCAGTGGGCCGATCGATCGGCGTCGCCCGAGCGCGTACTCGCCTTCTCGCACCTGATCGGCGGCCTCGCGATTCTAGGCTGCGGCTTTACGCGCAGCTTCTGGCCGTTCCTTCTGTTGATGTGGCTGCACTGCCTGCTCTACGTGCCGACGATCTCGATCACCAACTCGATCGCGTTCGCCAACATGAAGAATCCCGACAAGGAATTCGGCATCGTCCGCATGGGCGGCACGATTGGATGGATTCTGGCGGCGTGGCCGTTCACGTTCATCTTCGTGAACTGGGCGGCGGTGGATGCCGCGCATCCGCAGGGTCTGGTGAACTGGCTCGGCGTCGCGCTGTCGAATCCATTGACCGGCGATGCGGCCAAGGCCGCGACGCGCTGGACGTTCATCGTCGCCGGTCTCGCCTCGCTCGCGCTCGCCGCATTCAGCCTCGCGCTGCCCAAAGCCTCCCGCAAGCCTGCGGCCGCGTCCGGCGGCACCGCCTGGGCCGAGGCGTTCGGACTCCTGAAGCAGCCCTACATCCTCGTGCTGTGGCTGGTGACGCTCGTCGATGCCTTCGTCCACAACTGCTACTTCAACTGGACCGGCGTCTTCCTCGGCACGTCGCGCGACGCCGGCGGCGTCGGCATCGCCGCGAACTGGATCACGCCGGTGATGAGCATCGGCCAGGTGGCCGAGATCGTGACGATGTTCGTCCTTGGCGCAACGCTGAAGAAGCTGGGCTGGCGCACGACGATGGTCGTGGGCATTCTCGGCCATGCGGCGCGGTTCGCGGTGTATGCATTGTTCCCGACCAGCCCCGGGATGATCATCACGATCCAGGTGCTCCACGGCATCTGCTACGCGTTCTTCTTTGCGACGGTCTACATCTTCGTCGACGCGTACTGCCCCAAGAACATCCGGGCGAGCGCGCAAGGATTGTTCAATCTGCAGATTCTGGGAATCGGCGTGCTGCTCGCGAACACGATCTGCCCGTGGCTGATCCAGAGCGTCTACACGACCGGCGGCGTGACCGACTTCCGCGGGCTGTTCCTCATCCCGCTCGCCGCGGCGTCGCTCGCCGCCATCGGGCTGGCGTTGTTCTTCCGGCCACCGGCCCGCGCAACCGCTCAAGCGGCTCCTGCCCGTGCGGAGGCCGTACTCCAGGCGTGACCGCACCGCTCCGCGTGCTGGTGGCCGGTTGCGGAAACATGGGCACGTCCCATGCCCGCGCCTACCACCGCAGCGCTGAATTCCAGATCGCCGGCCTCGTGTCGCGAGGCGCGGAGTCCAGGCATCGCCTCAACACGGAGCTCGGCGGCGGGTACGACGAGTTCAGTGACTACTCCACTGCCCTCGCTCGCACACGACCCGATGTCGTCTGCATCAGCACGTACACGGAGACGCACGCGGAGTACGCGATCGCCGCGCTCGAAACCGGAGCGCACGTGTTTCTCGAGAAGCCGATCGCCGAGACCGTCGCGGACTGTGAGCGCGTGATCGCCACGGCCCGGCGGCTGAACAAAGCGCTCGTCGTCGGCTACATCCTGCAGGTGCATCCGTCGTGGCAGCGGTTCACCGAGATCGCGCGCACGCTGGGCAAGCCGCTCGTGATGCGGATGAACCTGAACCAGCAGAGTGCGGGTGCGGCGTGGATGACGCACAAGAACCTGCTGCGAAGCACGTCGCCGATCGTGGATTGCGGCGTGCACTACGTGGACGTCATGTGTCGCATGACGGGCGCGCGGCCGGTCAGCGTCAACGGCATCGGCGCGCGGCTGGCAGACGACATCACGCCGGGGCAGATCAACTACGGCCACCTGCAGGTCACGTTCGACGACGGATCGATCGGGTGGTACGAGGCCGGCTGGGGCCCGATGATGAGCGAGACGGCGTTCTTCGTGAAGGACGTCATCGGGCCGAAGGAATCGGTCAGCATCGTGCCGTCGGATGCGGCCGGCGCCGGCCGGTCGTCCGAGATCAACGCGCACACCAGCACCGAGGCGCTGCGCGTCCATCACTCGGACGTCGGGCCCGACGGATCGCTGGCGCGTGCCGACGACATCATCCGCATCGAGGACGAGCCGGACCATGACGAGCTCTGCCGCCGCGAGCAGCAACTGTTCTTACGGGCGATCAGCGGCGAGATCACACTGGATGCGCACTGGCAGAGCGCCATCGACAGCCTGCGCATCGTGCTCGGCGCCGACCAGTCGTTTCGCGAGGGACGGACGGTGAGGTTCTAAGGGCCGATTCGTACTTCTCATCGCCGCGTCCAGTTCTGCACGAGCACCAGCGACCGCGTCGGATCGTCGCCGACGGGCATGGCGGCGAGCAGCTTCTTCCCGTCGCGCGTGTAGGCGAGCACGCCGCCGGAAAACGCGCGGCCGCCAAAGCGCGCGGACACCGTGCCGACGTCGAGCCCGGCGCCTGACGAACGCACGCTGATGCCGTACACCTTGTTGTCCGCGGGATCCTCAAAGAAGATCGTCCCGTCGTCAGCCCAGAAGAGCGCCCCGCCATCGCCGCCGGCGACGATCGGACGCGGCGCGGCGCCGCCGGCGACGGGCACCACGCTGATCCCCGGCTGACCGGACTCGTCTGTGAAATACGCCAGCCACCGGCTGTCGGGCGAGAAGACCCCGAGGTCCTCGAGCGCATTCGTCGCGCGAAACGGCCGCGCGGGCGCGCCGCCGGGCGGGCCGGACAGAACAATGTCGTACCGCGTCGTCGCACGCTGGACAGTGCGCGCGATGAGCGCGCCATTCGGCGACCAGTCGGTCGGCCAACCCGCCACATCGCCGAGCGCCACCTCCTCCTGGACGCCATCAACGGTCAACACCCGCGTCGTCTGGGGCCCCGGTGCGTGCCCGCGCAGGTAGACGACCCGCTTGCCGTCCGGTGACCAGACGACGGAATACACGCCGAGATCCTCGACGACTTTCGACCGCAGACCCTGGGTGGTGTCCGACAACCAGAGATCCAGCTTCTTGTCAGGCCGGTTGATGGCGGCCGCCACGCGAGCGCCGTCCGGCGAGAGCCTGAGAAAGAAAAACGCCGCCGGCTCGCCGAACTGGCCCAGGGACCGTCCACCGGCGTCGATCCACTCGAGACGACGCAGCGCCGGGCGCGGCTGATACGCGAGCGCGCCGTTCGTGGAGACCGCGAAGTACCCGGCAAAGCGCAGCGGGTCGAACTCGACGTCCTCCGCAATCTGCACCGCATCGCCGCTGAGCTTCCCCGTCGCGGGATCGAACGGCTGCGCCATCAACGCGCCGCCGCGGACGAACACGAGCCGATCCGGCGGCGCGAACACCGCGGCGCTCTGCTCGGCGGAGACACGGACGCTCGTGCCGCTCGTGAGATCGAGCAGCATCACGCCGCCGGTCTTCGCTTCATTCGAGAAGTACAGCAGCTTGCCGCCGCCTGGCAGAAAATGCGGCCACCTGTGCGACTCCTGCCCGTCCACCTTGGTGATCGCCACGGGCGTGCCGCCCGCCGCCGGCACGCGCATGAGCGGCCCGAACGCCGAAGGGCTGAAGACAATCGTGCCGTCCCGACCCCACGACGCGCCGCGTGAGTCGACCGCCGAACACACCGTCGTCACCGGTCCCCCAGCCGCGGGGATCGTCAACAGCTTGCCGCCGGCGAAGAATCCGATCGTGAGCCCATCCGGCGACCAGAACGGCGTCAGCGCGTCGTCGGTCCCGACGAGCGGCTGCGCCGAGAGACTGTCGAGCGTCCGCGTCCAGAGCCGTGTGCGCTTCCCGGCGCCGCCGGCCACGAATGCGAGCGTGCGACCGTCAGGCGAAAGCGCGATCGCGACATCACGGACGGCCAGGAACACGTCCGACGGCAGCGGCACCATGGAACGTACGATTGGCTGGGCCGACGGTGGCGTTTTGAGGATCGCCCAGGCCGAGACAACGAGGAGCGCGGCGACGAGGAGCCAGGGGATGAGCGCGAGCGAACCTCGCGGACGGGCGGGCACGACGTCGAGGCCGCCAGAGTTCGTGAACAGCTTCCCGTCGCGCACTTCGTCGATGAGGACGCGCGCGTCGCCGATGTCCTGGAGGCGATTGACTCGATCTTTCGCCAGGCAGCGCTCGAGCAGGAAGCGCACGAGCTGCGGCGTCTCGGCGGGCAGCCGCGTCCAGTCGGGATGCTGATGGAGCACCGCGCCGATGAAATCGGCCACGGTCTCACCCGTGAACGGCCGTACACCGGTGAACATCTCGTAGCAGACGCAGCCGAAGGAGAAGATGTCGCTCCGCTTGTCCACCGGCTTGCCGCGCGCCTGCTCCGGACTCATGTATCCGGCCGTGCCCATGATGACGCCCGCAATCGTCGGCGAATTCGCCAGCACCGGCGACATGATGGTCGGCGAGTCCACGCCACTCGTCGCGGCGGAGACCTCCATCGCTTTCGCCAGTCCGAAGTCGAGGATCTTTACGCGCCCGTCGGCGAGCAGCATCACATTGCCGGGCTTGAGATCGCGATGGACGACGCCCTGCCCGTGCGCGGCCTCGAGCGCCTCGGCCATGCCCCGCGCGGTCGCGAGCGCCTCGGTCAACAGCATCGGCCCATGCGCGATCCGATCGGCCAGCGTCTGGCCGTCGACGAGCTCCATGACGATGGCATGCAGGCCTCCGGCCTCTTCGAGCCCGTAAATCTGCGCGATGCCGGGATGATTGAGCGAGGCCAGCGTCTTCGCTTCGCGCGTGAAGCGCACCAACCGGTCCGGATCGGCCGCGAACGACTCGGGCAGGACTTTGACGGCGACGTCGCGCTCGAGCCTCGTGTCGCGAGCGCGGTAGACTTCGCCCATCCCGCCCGAGCCAATGGCGGAGAGAATCTGGTAGGAACCCAATCGCGTGCCTGTGGTTAGCGGCATGGGCTCGGTGCTGGCCGCAATGATCAGTCCGTTACTGGCCGTCGTCAAGGCATCGCGCGAGACGGGTAGACTTGAGGCGCCATGAACACTCCCTTGTCGGCTGCTGTCATTGCCAGTGCGATCGCGCTGATCGCGCCTTCAGCGGTGCAGAACGTCAACCCGCCGGCGGGCTTCGTCGCGCTGTACAGCGGCAAGGATCTTTCGGGCTGGCGCGGCGGCGACACGTTCGATCACCGCAAGTGGCTCGCGATGCCCGAAGAAGAACGCGCGAAGCAGGACGCCGCCTGGACCGCCGACATGCGCGCGCACTGGCGCGCCGAAGGCCCTGAGCTGGTCAACGACGGTAACGGGAAGTACGCGACGACGATCAAGGACTACGGCGACTTCGAGCTGCTCGTTGACTACAAGACCGTGCCGCTCGCGGACTCAGGCATCTACCTCCGTGGTTGCCCGCAGGTGCAGATCTGGGATCACACGAACCCACGGGAGTTCAGGAACGGCGCGCAGAAGGGATCGGGCGGGCTGTGGAACAACTCGCCGGGTGCGCCGGGCAAGGATCCGCTCGTGCTCGCGGACAAGCCCTTCGGCGAGTGGAATCACTTCCGGATCGTAATGGTGGGCGACCGCGTCAGCGTGTGGCTCAACGACAAGCACGTGGTCGACAACGCCGTGATGGAGAACTACTACGACCGCAAGCAGCCCATCCCGCCGCGCGGCCCGATCGAGCTCCAGACGCACGGCGGTGAGATCCGCTGGCGCAACATCCTTATTAGAGAGATCACTTCCAGCAATTCGCGGCGTTACCGCGGGCTGGCGCCGTCGTCGGCGTGGCGCCGGTCGGCAGGCCGATGACCGGCTCTTCGTCCGCACTGGCGCCGCGGCCGCGGCCACCGCGTCCCGGCGGCGTCCAGCCGTCGCACGCCGGGCCGTTCTGCACCATCCGCGTGTCGGCGCTGACGGTGTAGCCGCTCAAGTACTGCGATCCGGCGTTCCCGTAGTACTTCCCGTACTTCAGCGCGGCGTCGTGCACCTTGATGATCGCGTCCTGGTAGCGCGGATCGTTCTGGCTCCAGCCTGAGAAACTCGAGAGATCGTTGTTGCCGAGGATCACGACGTCGATCCCGTGCGTCGCCGCGATCTCCTCAGCCATCGCCACGCCCTCGAGCGTCTCGATCATGACGGTGACGAGCATGTTGTCGTTGATCGTCTGCCGGTAGTTCAAACCACTCCAGATCTGGTTGTACTGACCGCCACCGGCACTGCGCCGGCCGAATGGCGGATAGCGCGAGAACCGCGCCGAGTCGCGCGCTTCGAGGGCGTCGTCCACGGTCGGAACGATGATGCCGAGCGCGCCGAGGTCGGTCGCTTTCTGGATGCTCGACTCGAGAGCGTCCGGCATGCGGACCATCGGCGCGGCGCCCACTTTCGGGCAGGCGGCGATCATGCGAGCGACCTCGTCCCACGACATCGTGCTGTGTTGCATCTCGAACCAGATGTAGTCGAAGTGCTTCCCGACTTCGCAGTACAGGTCGATATCGAACCTCGAAATCGTGTAGCTCGTGATCTGGCGATCGTTGAAGAGCGCTTCCTTGGCGCGGTTGTAGAGCGGCCGTGGCGTGGCGGGATTCATCATCGCCTTCACCTGCCAGCCCCAGCCGCGCGCGTCGGCGACCTTCGGCGTCAGCGTGCCGCCGATCGGCGCCCCGGGTGTCGCGCCGCCCCGCTGGCCGCCACCCTGCCGGCCTGCGGGATCCTGCGCGGCGAATGAGAGCATTACCGTGGTGGCCACGGAGCACAACACGACGGCAAGACGCAGCCGAAACATAGGGCACCTCGCGTGTAGTGAAAAAGGTGGTGCATCATCGCACAGAACCCGGCCAGCTTGGCTCACGCGGAGACGCGGAGGACGCGGTTCATTTCTCCAGTCGACCGTCTCGGTCCCCGCGACGCCACGCGCACGTCGCAAGTGCTCCGCGTTCTCCGCGTCTCCGCGTGAGACCTGGTGCGGCAACCTGGTCGCGAACTGAAACACGCCCCACGGAGCCTCGATGCGCTACGATGTCGGCACCATTACAACCCTGTCCCGAGAAGCCCGACGATGAACAGTAGGTGGCTCGGAAGCACTCTCGCGCTCGCCGTCGTGATGTTCGCGTCGGCCTTCGTGCAGTCGACGACGTCGGTGTGGACCGGCGTGTATACCACTGAGCAGGCCACCCGCGGCGCGGACCTCTACCGCAGCACGTGCGCTGAGTGCCACGGCGACGACCTCGAAGGACGAGAAAGCGCGCCGGCGCTGGCGGGCGGAGCGTTCGGGCAGCGTTGGGATGGCGCGACGCTGAAGAAGCTGTTCGAGCGCATCGAGGAAATGCCGCCAGACAATCCGGCGGCGCGACTGGCGCCGAAGCAGTCCGTCGACGTCCTCGCGTTTCTCTTGAGCGTCAACAAGATTCCCGCCGGAACGAAGGCACTCGTCGCGGACAAGGACGCGTTGGCGGCGATCAAGTACACCAGTCAGCGGCCAAAGTTCTAACAGCTGAGGAGGCCATCGTGCGAAGAACCCTGTCAGGCTCGACCGCCGTCGCTGGTCTCGTCCTCGTCGCGGTGGCTCTCGCGCAATCGCCCTCTGCTCCCGTCGAGTGGAAGACCTACGGCGCCGATCTGGCGAGCACGCGCTACTCGCCGCTCGATCAAATCAACAAGGACAATTTCTCCAAGCTGAAGATCGCCTGGCGCCTCAGCACGAACACGTTCGGCCCTCGACCCGACACGCTCTACTCGGCGACCCCGCTGTTCGTGCGGAACGTGCTGTACACGACGGTGGGCACCACTCGCACCGTCGTCGCGCTCAATCCCGAGACCGGCGACGTGCTGTGGAAGCACGTCGAAGACGAAGGGCCCCGCGGCCAAAGCGCGCCGAGGACCGGCGCCGGCCGCGGCGTGGCGTACTGGTCGAGCGCGGATGGATCCGATCAGCGCATCATCTATGTGACGCCCGGCTACCGGATGCTCGCGCTCAACGCCAAGACCGGCACGCCCGTCCCGACGTTTGGGCAGAACGGCGTCGTCGATCTGAAGCTCGAGAACGACCAGGAGATCGATCTCGTGACCGGCGAGATCGGGTTGAATTCGACGCCCCTGGTCGCCGGCGACGTCGTGGTCGTGGGCGCCGCGCATCGCCCGGGCGGAGCGCCGCGCGTACTGAACAACGCCAAGGGCTACGTCCGCGGCTACGACGCGAAGACCGGCAAGCGGCTGTGGATCTTTCACACCATCCCGAAGCCGGGCGAGTTCGGCTACGACACGTGGCTCGACAACGGCGCGCAGAAAAATGGCAACACCGGCGCCTGGGCGCAATTGAGTGCCGA
>Ga0137427_10000306_pt1 | contig 26489 bp, 20 predicted proteins | sample EasRivERMZT700_2_FD_102309 | JGI IMG/M metagenome (GOLD analysis project Ga0137427, IMG submission 102309) | Soil microbial communities from meander-bound floodplain in the East River, Colorado, USA - East River MetaG ERMZT700_2 | ecosystem: Environmental > Terrestrial > Soil > Floodplain ...
CGCGAGCGGCGGCGCGGCGATGATGGCGGCGGGGCGCGAGGCCGCCGTGAAGGCCGCGGCGCGCGCGGGCGGCCGGCGGCCGCTCGTGATTGCGGTCACCGTGCTCACGAGCCTCGATGCGGCGACGCTCGCGGCCATTGGCGTCAGTCGCAGCCCGCTCGATCAGTCCGTGCACCTGGCGCGGCTCGCCCAATCCGCCGGCCTCGACGGCGTCGTCGCGTCACCGCAGGAAACGGCGGCGATCCGCGCCGCCTGCGGCAAGGACTTCGTGATTGTCACTCCGGGAATTCGCGGTGGCAGCGCGGCATCGGGCCCGGACGATCAGCAGCGCACGATGACACCCGCCGGCGCCATCGCGGCGGGCAGCTCGTATCTCGTGATTGGACGGCCGATCACCGGCGCGCCGGATCCGCGCGCGGCGGCGGAGCAGATTGCGGCTGATATTGCGCGAGAGTCCTGAGGGTCGGACTCTTACTTTTCCGTGATGATGAAGTGCCCGCGGCGGTTTCGCTCCCAGCACTCCTCCATCATCTCGGTGCACACCGGCTCTTCCTTGCCCTTGCTGACCAGGTTGATGCGGTTGGCCGCGACACCCAGATTCACGAGATAGTCGCGCACCGCGGTGGCGCGGCGATCCCCGAGCGCCAGGTTGTACTCGTTGGTCCCGCGCTGATCGGCGTGACCCTCGACCATGACGCGGATCTTGGTGTGGATCGCGTTGTTCAGCCACGCCGCGTCCTTCTGCAGCGCTGCCTTCGCGGTGTCGCCGAGCTCTGATTTGTCAAAGGCGAAGAAGACGTCCGTCAACGGACGCTGATTGTTCAACTCCGCGAGCGAGAGGCGGTCGAATAGTTCCTGTTCGGTCGGCGGCTTTGGCGCTGGAGGCGGCGGCGGTGTCGGCCGCGGCGGCGGCGCCGGAGGCGGTGGAGGCGGCGGCGTCGGTGTGGGTGCCGGTGGTGGCGCGGGTGCTGGCGCCGGCGGCGGCGTCGGGACTGGTTTCTTGCCGCCGCACGCGATCGATGACGACATCGACGCAGCAACGAAGGCGGCCAGAACTACTCGAACGACATATCGCGACATCACACACTCCGATCTGGCGAGTTTCGCGAGCTTACTGGACGAAATGCGAGTGTGTCAACGAAACGCGGCGTGTCGAAACGTCGAACCACGCGACTCGCTCGAAGGAAACGATCGGAAGCTGCCTAGAATAGACCGTCGACGCGCCGCTGGGCGCGAGGAGGTGTGGTGGACGAGATGCTCGCCGCGACGGCGCGCGCCGAGGATCGTCATTTCTGGTTCCGCGGGCTGCGCCGCAATGCCCGGAACTGGCTCATGACGGCACTGGACGGGCACCGTGCACGCCGCATTCTCGACTGCGGCGCGGGAACCGGGCGCAATCTCGACTGGCTCAACGAGGTCGGCTGGGCGATCGGGGTCGAACAGTCGCAGGCCGGACTCGATGCGGGACGCCGCCGTGGACGCCGGCTCGTCGCCGGCAGCGTCACGCGCCTGCCCTTCCCGGACGCCAGCGTGGACGTGGCGACGTCGTTCGACGTGCTTTACTGCCTCGACGATGCGAGCGAGCGTGAGGCGATTCGGGAGATGTGGCGCGTGCTGGCGGACGGCGGCGTCGCCCTCGTCAACGCGGCCGCGCTCGACGTGCTGCACGGCTCGCACTCGGCCCTCACCCACGAGAAGCGCCGGTACACGCCCGAACGGCTGGCGTCGCGTCTGACCCAGGCGGGCTTTCACATCGAGCGCATGAGCTTCACGAACATGGTGACGTTCCCATTGGCGCTGGCGGTTCGCTGGTCCGAGCGGCTCCGCGGCCGCGCCAGCACGCCGTCGGACGCCGACCTTCGCGTGCCCGCGTGGCCGGTGAACACGACGCTCAGTGCCGCGCTCGCCGCCGAGGGCCAATTGCTACGCATGACCAATCTGCCGGTCGGGTCGTCGTTGCTGTGCTTGGCGAGGAAAGTACGTAGGGCAAACCTTTAGGTTTGCCTCCAGGCAGACCCGCTCAGGCAGACCTGAAGGTCTGCCCTACGTACTGCAAGTTACACCGGCCTCAGCTTCAGCCCTTCATTCAGACTCCCCGTCCGGTAACCGCGCGGATCGATCGTCACGTCGAGGAACCCAATCGCGCGCAGCGCGCGCTCAATCGTGGCCATCATCACCGGTTCGAGCGCGCGTGGCATCTCGGCGCGATCGAACTCGAGGCTGGCGCTGTCGCCATGGTGGCGCACCCGCATGACTCTGAAACCCAGCCGCCGTAGTTCCGCCTCACCCTGCTCGATCGCACGCAGCTTCGTTTCAGTCACTTCCGAGAAGTGTGGAATCCGCGATGACAAGCACGCTGACGCGGGCTCGTCCCAGGTGGGCAACCCGGCTTCGTGCGACAGCGCGCGGATATTGGCTTTGGTCAGGCCGGCGGCGTCGAGTGGACTCTGCACGCCGAACTCGCGCGCCGCGCGCCGGCCCGGGCGGTAGTCGCCGCGATCGTCGGCGTTCGTACCGTCAGCGACCGCTGCGATCCCTCGCAGTCGCGCGATCTCGGTGAGCCGCGCGAACAACTCGTGCTTGCAGTAGTAGCAGCGATCGCCCGCATTCGCCCGGTACCCCGGACGCTCGAGCTCGTCGGTGTGGATCATCTCGTGGCGGAATCCGAAATCGCGAGCGACCGAGATCGCCATCGACCGATGCCGCTCCGGATAGCTCGGGCTGTCGGCTGTCACGCAGAACGCGCGCTCGCCGAGAATGCGGGTGGCGCGGAGGGCCAGAAACGCGGAGTCCACGCCGCCGCTGTAGGCGACCACGAGCGACGGGAGTAGCCGGAGCCGCGACGTCAGATCGGCATCGCGCTCGCGCGCGCCGTCAGGCATCGGGACCAGTGCCGCGGTCATTCATCCCAGTCCTTGTCGTCGTCCTTGTCGTCGTCTTCGTCGAGGTCGTCGACGTCGGCCTCGTCCTCCGCGCCTTCCTCGCCGCTCTTCTCCTCGCCGTCCTCCTCCTCCTCGTCATCGTCGTCTTCGTCGTCACCTTCGAATTCGAGGGGCTCGAGACCAGCCACGCGGAGGCGACTGCCGCACGCCGCGCAGTCCCACGGATCGCCGAGCTCCATTTCCTCGAGATCGTCTTCTTCGACAATCACCTCGGCGTCACATTCGGGGCAGGTCGCCATACACTCTCCTACGCGGGTCGCGCCCGGCCGTGGACGAGAGGTCCAGCGGTGGCGCTCACAACTCCCGATTATAGCGAGGCGCTCGAAACGGTCGCAAAGGGGTTTCGATGTCAGCCAAGACGATCCTGATTGCCCACCGGCAGGCCAGCGTGCGTGACCGCTTCGCGGCGGCACTGGCCGATGCACGCCATGCCTTCGTGCTCGCCGACACCGAGGCCGCCGTGTTCGAGACCTTTGGTGCGACGAAGGAGCCGATCAGCCTTGTGCTGGTAGACCTCGGGCTGGCCGCCAACGGGGTGGCCTTCGTCCAGTCGCTGCGGCGATCGGCCGGGCGGGCGTTGCCCATCGTCGTGTTCGCGGGCAGCGTTTCCTCCGCCACGCAGGTCCCGGCACTGCTGGCGCTGCACATCGCCGGGTACGTCAACGAGCACGCCACGATGCCGCAGATTCTACCCGCGCTCGCGCCGCACCTGTTTCCGGACAACTTCAACCGCCGAACCAGCCTCCGCGTCGCTCTGGGCGTGCCGGTGTCCTACCGGGTCGGGCAGACGATTGCCGGCGCGGTCACACTCGACGTGGGCAAGAGCGGCGTCGCCATCCGCACGATGAACCCGCTACCGCTCGGCACACCCATTCAGATTCGGTTTCGCCTCCCAGGCACGGTTGCCGACATCGACGCCGGCGGACGCATCGCGTGGAGCGACCGCAAGGTCGGCATGGGTGTGCAGTTCGAACAGTTGTCGGCGGGGGATCAGGCGACCATCGATGCGTTTATCGAAGGGCAGATGGGGTAAAACGCAGGAGCCTGAGGCTGTTCGCCGTCACGAGGAGCGACGCTCCCGTATCCGCCAGCACGGCCATCCACAGCGTCGCGAGACCAAACGCGGCGAGCGCGACGAACGCGAGCTTGAGGCCGAGCGCGACCGCGACGTTCGCGCGGACGATGCGCATCGTCTCGTGGCTGAGCCGCAGGGCGTACGGCAGCTTGGCGAGATCGTCCGACATCAGCGCGACGTCCGCCGTCTCGAGCGCGACGCCGGTCCCCGCAACGCCCATCGCGACCCCGATGTCGGCGGCGGCCAGAGCGGGCGCGTCGTTCACACCGTCGCCGACCATCATCACCGGCCCGTACCGCGCCCGAAGATCGTCAACGTGGCGCACCTTGTCGGCCGGCAGCAGCTCCGCATGAACTTCGTCGATGCCGGTGGCGGCCACGACAGCGTCCGCGGTCGCGCGCGTATCACCGGTGAGCAACGCCACGCGCTGGATACCTTCGCGCCGGAGACGGGCAATCGCCTCACGACTGTCGTTTCGCACCTGATCGGTCAGGCCAATCACGCCCAGCGCGGCGCCATCGTGACTGACGAGCACGGCGGTGGCGCCACGGCCGTGCAAGTCATCGACGTGCGCATGCAGCGCGGCCGTGCAGAGTTGCCGCTCCTCGAACAGCCGGTGGCTCCCGACAATCGCGTACGCGTCGTGCACCGTCGCTTCGGCCCCGAGGCCCGGCAGGGCGCGGAACGCCGCGCCAGGAGCCACCGCCACGCCGGCGGCGCGCGCTTCGTGGACGATCGCGCGCGCGATCGGATGCTCGGACCGTGACTCGAGCGACGCGGCGACCGACAGCACGCCATGACTCGATGCGCCCTCGACCGTGAGCACGTCCGTCACCGTGACCGCACCGTGCGTCAGCGTCCCCGTCTTGTCGAACGCCACGCAGCGAATCGCGCTCAGCCGTTCGAGGTGCAATCCGCCCTTGATCAGCACGCCCTGGCGCGCGGCGGCCGTGAGCGCGGCGACGATGGCGACGGGCGTCGAGATCACCAACGCACAGGGACAGGCGACGACGAGCAGGGTCAGCGCCCGGTAGGTCCAGACGCCGATCTCCTGCGTCCAGCCGCTCACGCCGCCGATGATGAGCGGCGGCAGCACCGCCAGGAGCACGGCCAATCCGGTGACCGCGGGCGTGTAGCGGCGCGCGAACCGGTCGACGAACGTCTGGATCGGCGCGCGGCGGCGCTGCGCTTCCTGGACGAGATGGACGATGCGCGCGATCGTGCTGTCTGACGCGGGCCGGCGAACGACCACGTCGAGCGCACCCGTCCCGTTGATGCTGCCCGCAAACACGGAATCGCCCGGGCGCTTCTCGACAGGCCACGACTCGCCCGTGACAGGTGCCTGATCGACGGCGGAGGCCCCGCTCGCGACATCACCGTCGACCGGGATCCGGTCGCCGGGCCGCACAATCACCAGCTCGCCGACCTCGACTTCCGCCAGCGGCACGAGGCCCTCGCCGCCCGGGCGACGTACGAGCGCGACCGGCGGCGTCAGCGTCATGAGAGCCTGAACTGCATGCCGGGCGCGTTCGAGGCTCCGCGCCTCGAGCCACTCGGCAATCCCGAACAGCCAGATGACGGTGGCGGCCTCGACATAGTCGCCGAGGATCACCGCGCCGGTGACCGCGATGACCATCAGCACGTTGATGTCCAGCGCGCCCTTGCGAATTGCCCGCACCGCCTTGCGGCCCGGCTCGACGATGGTGAGCGCGATGGCCAACGCGCAGGCCGTCAAGGCGACGGCTCGGTAGCCGCCCGACAGCGCGGCGGCGGTCACGGCTATCGCGAAGCCGGAGATGCCGGACTGCCAGAGCTGGCGGCGATCAAGAGAAGTAATGGTCATCTGTTTTTTCAGTTGCTCGCGGGGCCCCACCCCCGCTCGCGCCGCTCAGCGCCGCTCCTGCACGTCGCGGGCTTCGCGGTCTTCTCTTCAGTTGCTCGCGGGGCCCCACCCCCGCTCGCGCCGCTCAGCGCCGCTCCTGCCCGTCGCGGGCTTCGCGATTTCCATTCACCCATTCACCCATTAACCCATATTCACCCATTAACTCTGCTCTTCTACATGGCGTCGCGTGTCGTGCAGGAGCCCGATCACGTGATGGTCGTCGAGCGAGTAGAACGCCATGCGCCCCGTGCGGCGTGCGCGAACGAGCCGGGCACCGCGGAGCAAGCGGAGTTGGTGAGAGACCGCCGACTCGCTGAGGCCGACGAGCATCGCAAGGTCGCAGACGCATCGCTCGCCATGCGAAAGGGCGTCCAGCAGGCGAACCCGCGTGGGATCGCCGAGGAGTTTGAAGACGTCCGCAACGGACTCGACGGTCCGGCCGGGAAGCAGGCGCGCGCGTGTGGCGCCGAGCGAGGCCGGATCGGACGCGTGGCGTTCATCGCACGACGCGTCGTCGATCGCGGTGACCAGCGTCCGGGTTCGGGCGTCAACTTTGGACACAACTCATTATATGAGCAGTTGCTCATATATTGCATCCCGCGGTTTTCGGGGGTGTCAGCAGTCCTTTGATGAGCCCGTCAGTGTTGACATGCCTTTTCGAGCCGCAATACGATTCCGGGCTGGCTCCAACGTCTGAGCCTCATTGATACCGTCTGGGCCATCCTGTTCGGCCCAATCAGGGCCACTTGGACTTAATTACTGGCGGGGTTTACCGATGATTGAGGTGCAGCACCTCACGAAGCGCTATGGGACAGTCACTGCCGTCGACGACGTGAGCTTTCGCGTCGAGAAGGGCGAGATCCTCGGCTTTCTCGGACCGAACGGCGCCGGCAAGACCACGACCATGCGTGTCCTGACCGGCTACATGCCGGCCACGGACGGCAAGGCCATCGTCGCCGGCTACGACGTGTTCGAGAAGCCGATCGAGGCCAAGCGGCGGACCGGTTACCTGCCGGAGACGCCGCCGCTCTATCCGGAGATGACGGTTCGCGACTACCTGCTCTTCGTCGCGAGCATCAAGATTGGAGCGCAGTCGAAGTCCGACCGTGCGATGCGCGTCGACCACGCGATGAAGAAGACCCGCGTCGACGACATGGCCAAGCGGCAATGCGGCAAGCTCTCGAAGGGCTACCGCCAGCGCGTCGGGCTCGCACAGGCCATCCTGCACGACCCGGACGTGCTGATCCTCGACGAGCCGACGGCGGGGCTCGACCCGAAGCAAATCATGGAGACCCGCGACCTCATCAAGAGCCTCGCGGGCGATCACACGATCATCCTGAGCACGCACATCCTGCCGGAGGTCGCGCAGACCTGCCAGCGCGTCGTCATCATCAATCGCGGCCGGGTGGTCGCCGAGGACACGCCGGAGAACCTGACGCACGGGCTGAAGGGATCGGCCGCGCTGTACGTCCAGGTGGCGGGCGATGACCGGACCGAAGCGGCGCTGCGGGCGTTGGGCGGCGTCGCGAATGTCATCGTCACGGATCGGCACCAGGACTTCACGGGGTTCGAAATCGAAGTAGAGCCCAAGCGCGACATCCGGCGCGACGTCGCGCGCGCGATCGTGAACGGCGGCTGGGGCCTGCTGGAAATGCGGCCGATGCGGATGAGCCTCGAGGAGATCTTCCTGCAGCTCACCACCACCGAGGAACCGAAAGAGCAACCGAAAGCGGAGGCCGTGAATGCGTAACACGCTGCACAACATCGGGGCCATCGCCGCCAAGGAGCTGAAGATGCTCTACGGCTCCCCGATCGCCTGGGTGCTGATGGGCCTCTTCGCCGTCCTCTTCGGCGGGTTCTACAACGTGTTTCTGAGTTACTTCCTGCAGCAGAGCATGGGATCGCAGTTCGGTGGCGGCGGGAGCTCGAACGTCAACGCCACCATGATTCGGCCGCTCCTGAGCAACTTCAGCGTGCTGATGCTGTTCCTCCTGCCGGTCGTCACGATGCGGACCTACTCCGAGGAAAAGCGCTCGGGGACGATCGAGCTGCTCCTGACGTCGCCGATCACGGACCTCGAGATCGTGTTGGGCAAGTTCCTCGGCGCCATCGGTCTCTACGCCGGCTTGCTCGGCGTGACCGTCGGGTACACGGCGCTGCTCTTCGCGTTCGGCACGCCGGATTGGCGGCCCATCCTCTCCGGCTACCTGGGGCTGCTGCTGATGGGCACGTGCTTCCTGGCGGTCGGCCTGTTCATCTCGAGCACGACGAAGAATCAGATGGTCGCCGCGGCGGCGTCGTTCATTGCGGCGCTGTTCATGTGGATCATCGGCTGGTTCGCCGAAAGTGCCGGGCCAACCTTCGGTGCGGTCCTGAGCTATCTCTCGATCACGTCGCACATCGAGGACTTCAGCAAGGGCGTGATCGACACGAAACACGTGGTTTTCTATTTGAGCTTCATCGCCTTCGGCCTGTATCTCACGCTGAAGTCGACGGACGCCGAGCGGTGGAGGGGCTGACGTGAAGAAGCTGGTAGGACTGCTCGGCTGGCTGGGCGTCGCGCTCGTTGTGGCGGCGGTTGGCTTGAGATTTTTCGCGCGGCCGGATTGGATCGGCTGGTCGGGACAGTGGTCGCAGTACCTCGCGATTGCCGGCCTCGTCGTCACCGTGCTCTACGGTCTGAGCCAGTGGCGCGATATCGGCCGCTCGGTGGAAGGCCGCGGCGTGCGCTACGGATCGATCGCGATCGGCAGCGTGCTGGTGTTCCTCGGAATCCTCGTCGGCATCAACTGGGTCGCGAGCCGCGAGAACAAGCGGTGGGATCTGACGACGGAGGGCCAGTTCGGCCTGTCCGATCAAACGAAGAAGATCCTCACGGAGCTGAACAAGCCGGTCAACATCAAGGTCTATTTCACGGCCCAGGGCGGCGCCAGTCTCGAATCGCTGCGCGACAAGATCGGGGAGTATCAGTACCACTCCAAGCAGCTCACCACCGAGTACATCGACGCGGTCAAGGACCCGATGCGCGCGCGTGAGGACAAGATCGAGGCGGTACCGACGCTGATCATCCAGTACGAGGGCCGCACCGAGCGCACCACGTCCGCGGATGAACAGGCCATCGCGAACGCGCTCAAGAAAGTGATCGAGGGCAAAGCCAAGAAGGTCTACTTCGTTCAGGGCCACGGAGAGCACGACATCGCGCAGGCCGATCCCAAGGGCTACTCCCGCATCGCCGACGCGCTCAAGACGGACAACTTCGACGTCGCCACGCTCACGCTTGCGCAGGAGGGCAAGGTGCCCGATGATGCGACGGCGGTCGTGGTGGCCGGCCCCAAGGTCGACTACCTGGCCCCAGAGATCGAAGCGCTGCGGGTGTACCTGAAGAATGCGGGCAAGCTTCTGCTGATGGTCGATCCCGGCGAGAAGTCCGATTCGCCGCCGTTCACGAACCTGGTCGCGTTCGCCAAGGAGTGGGGCGTCGACCTCGGCAACAACATCGTGATCGATCAGAGCGGCATCGGTCAGCTCGTGGGCACCGGCGCGGCGACGCCGATCGCGATGCCCTCGGACACGTCGCACGCGATCACCCGCGACATGGGCAAGATCATGACGGGCTTCCCCGTCGCGCGATCGGCCGTGGCGGTGCCCGGCGGCGCCAACGGACGAACGGCGCAGCAGATTCTGCAGACGAGCCCGCAGAGCTGGGCCGAAACGGATCTCGTCGAGCTGCACAAGACCGGCCGGCCGCAGCTGAACCCGGACAAGGGCGATCTGGCTGGCCCCGTCGCGTTGATGGCGGCCGTCTCGGCGTCCGCCCCGGACGCGCCCGCCCCGGCGTCCCCGGAGCTGCCGAGACCGGAGACGCGCGTCGTGGTCGTGGGCGACAGCGACTTCCTCAGCAACAACTTCTTTCAGCGCATCCCTGGCAACAGCGATCTGGGCCTCAACATCGCGAACTGGCTGGCGCAGCAGGAGAACCTGATTTCGATCCGGCCGAAGGATCCCGAAAACCGTCCGCTCACGATGACGGCCGCCCAGCGCACGTTCACGTTCTGGCTGACGCTCGTCATCATCCCGGCAATGCTCATCGGGAATGGCGTGCGCGTCTGGTGGAGATCACGATAATGCGCGGGGGACGTTCCTTCATCGTCTTGATCGTCATCGCGGCCGCGCTCGGCGCGTACATCTACTTCGTCGAGAACAAGCGCGACCTCGCCGACCCGGCGGTCAAGAAGGACAAGGTCTTCGCCGATCTCGAACCCGGCAAGATCGAGGAAATCGAAGTCCACGCGTCGGCCGGCGATACGACACGCGTGAAGAAGGACGGTGAAAAGTGGCAGATCGTCTCGCCCGAGGCCACCGACGCCGATAGCAACGAGATCAGCACGCTCACCTCGACGCTCGCGTCACTGGACGTCCAGCGCGTGGTGGACGAGGCGCCGAAGGCGGTCAAGGACTTCGGGCTCGAGCCGCCGCGGTTCACCGTCGCGTTCCGGCAGAGCGGCGAGACCGCAATGAAGAAGCTCGAGATCGGCACCAAGAGCCCGACGGGCGCCGACTTGTACGCACGCGTCGAAGGACAGCCGCGTCTGCTGTTGCTCTCCTCGTTCATCGAGGACTCGCTCAATCGGACGACCTTCAACCTGCAAGACAAGACCGTGCTGAAGTTCGATCGCACGGGCGCTGACGCGCTCAAGACCGAAGTCTCGGGCGCGCCGGCCCTGTCGTTCACGCGAAAGAGCGATCAATGGCGCCTCACCGCGCCGATCGACGCGCGGGCCGACTTCAGCGCGGTCGACGGACTCGTCCAGCAGGTCTACTCCGCGAAGATGAAGTCCGTGGTCTCGAAGACCGAGCCCACCGCCGCCGACCTGAAGAAGTACGGCCTCGACAAGCCGCAGGCCGTCGTCATCGTCGGGGCGGGGTCGTCGCGCGCCTCGCTCGCCATCGGCGGCAAGATGGACGACACGTCGCTGTACGCGCGGGATCTCTCGCGGCCGGCCGTCTTCACGGTCGAGCCGAGCCTGCTCGACGGCGTGAAGAAGACCGCCGACGACCTGCGCGTGAAGGACACGTTCGAGTTCCGCACGTTCACCGCGCGCGGCGTGGACCTCACGCTCGACGGCAAGGCGTTCACCTACGCGAAAGTGAAGCCGCCGGCAGAAAAAAAAGACGACAAGAAGGACGAAAAGAAAGACGACAAGGCCACGCCTCCCCCGCCGCCGCCACCCGCGCCGGCCGAGGTGTGGAAGGTGATGAAGCCCGCCGAGAAGGACGTCGATCAGATGAAGATCACGGATCTGCTCACGGACCTCTCGAATCTCAAGGCGGAGAAATTCGCCGACAAGCCGGTGACCGGCGGTCAGGAGCTGGTCGTCGTCGCGCGCTTCGGCGACGACGGGAACACGAAGGAAGAGCGCGTGACGCTGCGCAAGGTGGGCGACGTCGCCCACGCGATTCGCGCCGGTGAGCCGGGCGCCGCGGTCATCGCCACCGCCGACTTCGACAAGATCGTGAAGCAGCTCAAGGAGCTCGCCGAGATCAAGTGACGACGCGCGTTCAGCCTTGGTCCGAGGGGCTTCGCCCCTGCGGGCTCCCCTACGCGCTCACTTGCGGGGACCCCGAAGGCCCCGCGCCGTTCGCGCGACTCGCTCGCGACTGCTCGCTCGTTTCAGTCCTACGGGTTGTCTTGGCCGCCGGCGCCCTCGCCGTGACGGCGTGCGCTCATCGTGCCCCGGTTGCCCCTCCCCAGGCACCACGCACCACGCACGTCGCACCACGCACCACGCAAACTGATCTCGAAGCCCGCGTCGCTCTGATCCGCGATGTCGACGAGATCCTGGATGCGCCGGCGCTCGCGCGCGCGACGCTGGCGGTCCGGGTCGACCTGCTCAATACCATCCCGCTGACGCTCTACGGGCGTAATTCCACCAAGCTCGTGATGCCGGCGTCGAACATGAAGCTCCTGACGCTCGCGGCCGCGGCCGATCGGCTCGGCTGGGACTTCCGCTACACGACACGCCTCGAGATGGCCGGCACGATCGAGGGCGGCGCGCTGCGCGGCGATCTCATCGTCGTCGGCAGCGGCGATCCCGCGATTACCGCGAGCGGCGGACCCGCGCCGGCATTCGCGACGTTCGCGGAGGGCCTGAAGCGCGCCGGCATCACGCGCGTCGACGGCCGGATCATCGGCGACGACAACGCGTTCGATGATGAAGAGCTCGGGCCCGGTTGGGCCTGGGACTACCTCTCCGCGGGGTACGCGGCTCGGTCCGGCGCGCTGAGCTACAACGACAATCAGATCACCGTCCGCATCGCACCCGGCGCGGCGGCCGGCGAGCCCGCGCGCATCGAGGCCGTGCCGGCCGGACACGGCCTCACGCTCGTGAGCGGCATCGTCACGGTGGACGCGGCATCGGGGGCGTCGATCGACGTGTTCCGTCTGCCCGGCAGCGACCGCCTGACGCTCAGCGGCACGATTCGCGTCGGCGCCACGGCCGTCAATCGCACGGTGTCCGTGGACAACCCGACCCGCTTCTTCGCCGACGCCCTTCGCCTCTCGCTCGAAGCCCAGGGCATCGCCGTCCGCGACGGCGCGTGGGATGTGGACGACGTCGCCGATCGGCCGCCGGCGGCGAACCGCCGCACGCTCGCGACGTACGAGTCCGCCCCGCTCGCCGAGCTGGCGAAGATCCTCATGAAGGTGAGCGCGAACTTCGACACGGAGAACGTGCTCAAGACCGTCGGCCTCGTCGTGCGGCAGGAGGGATCGACGGCAGCCGGCCGGTCCGCCGCGCGTGAGACGCTCACGAGCTGGGGCATTCCGCCGGACAGCTACGTGATGTACGACGGGTCCGGACTGTCCCGCTACAACTACGTCAGCGCGGACGCGATCGTCAGGCTGCTCACGCACGTCTGGCAGAGCGAGCGGCTGCGCGGACCGTTCATCGCGTCGCTGCCGATCGCCGGACGCGACGGCACCCTGGCCAACCGCATGCGCGGCACCGTGCTCGAGGGCAAGGTCGAAGCGAAGACCGGCACGATCGCCAACGTCCGATCGCTGTCAGGATTTCTCGAGACGAGATCAGGCCAGCGTCTCGTCTTCGCGATGATCGCGAACCACTACACGGCGTCCAGCGCGCAGGTGGATGCGGTCGTCGAGCGGGCGTTGACGCGATTGGCGGAGTGGTAGAGAGTCCGAAGAGTCCAAGGAGTCCGAAGAGTCCTGAGAGTCCTGAGAGTCCGACTGAAGGCGCGCTGGCTTGCCTGCGGGCGCTGAAGTGATTCGTGGAGGCCGGGTCTTCCGCCTTCGCGTAAAGCTTCGGCGGACCACCATAACCTTGGCGAAGGTGGTCAGACCCGGCGTTCCGGTTCGAGCTCGAGCGGCGGCGACGGCCGGTGGCCGATGACGACTGCCAGGGCGAGAACCAGGCTCGCAAACACCCAGGTCCCGACGGCGTCCGCGAGCGGCCCGGAGGCGACCAATCGAATCAGGACGGACACTACACCCGACATCGCGAAGTAGACGATCGGCACTGCCACGAGCCAGAGAACCGACCGCAGCCGCACCCTCGCCGATAGCGCGGCCCCGAACCAGACACAGGCGCCGGCACTGGCGCCAGATCCGACGAGCCAGACAATCACAGGAATCGGACCGCCGGCGATGCCCAGGAGTCGACGCCATGCCATAGCCTCCGCACTAAGGGGCCTGTCGACGCCGATCGCCTCCGCCAGCGCCCTCATGTAGATCTCGCCGAACGCCCAGGTCGCCGGCGGGAGAATGACGACCGTCATCAGTGGCACAAGGCACGACGCGGCCAACGCCGCGCCGGCTGCCGGAACACGCCTCGCATCGGCGCGCCACGCCAAAGCCAGGACCAACGCCGGCGGCGCGAACATCACGACGAGCGTGGGCGCGAATGTCGCAATCAATTGCGCGGCACGGTAGTACGAGAACGCGCTCGCCAGCGGCCAAGCCAATACCACTGCGGCCACCGCCGTCGGCAGCACCGCGTGCCGCACGACTCGAGCGGAGAACCAACCGATCGGCACGTCCGAGCTCTCCTTCAGGGCTGAGCCGGCAATCGCGCGCACGATCGCCAACAGGCCGCCACACAGGGCCAGGCCCTTGGCGGCGACCGATCGCCCGCCCGCCTCCTCGTGCGCCCAATCCAGCAGCGTCTCGTCGAGCGCGCGTCGCGATCGGGGATCGAACGGCAGACCGTCGAGAAGCCAGGTGACGATGCGTCTCATGCCTGGCTCTTCGCGGGAATCGAGAGGCGTCCGGCAAAGACTTGCGCGGCCATGAGCGCGCGCTCGCCGAGCGCCGTCGGGCGGTAGCGCCTCCGGCCGTCGTCACCCGAGGATGACGACGTGACGAGGCCCTTCTCCTCCATCCGGCCGAGCGTGACGTAGATGCCGCCGCGCTTGAGCTTGCCGCGGGAGCCCTGCACGAGCTCGAGGCCGTAGGACGGGCCGTTCCGCGTGAGCAAGGAGAGGATGAGGTGCTCGGAGGCCGGGAGGCGCATCGCCATGATGCTTACCGTTTGTAAGACTCATGTCAAGCGGGACAAATGACGTGACGCTGGTGAAGCGGTACGAGGTCGGGTTGGAAAAGTGGGTCGCGCCGACTTGAAGTCGCGCGATGAGCGAAGTACGAAACCGACGCGGAAGGAGCTCAGGTTTCGAGCGCGACGTCCGTAGGCCAGCGGAGGCTGGCCGAATAGGACTCGCGCGATTGGAATTCTCGAAACCTGAGCGGATGGAGCGATCGGTTTCGAGCGCGAGCTTCGTGAGGCGTGCCCCACTCTTCCAAACCGACCTAGTACCGTGTCCGCGAGATTCGTGAGAGTCGCAACGCGCCAAAAACACAAAGCGCCCGGCGGTTGCCCACCGGGCGCTTGACTGAATCTCGTTTCTGGCTTGCCAGAATCCCGTTTCCGGCTTTGTTACTGTCCGCCCCCCCGTCCCGGCTTCGCCGGTGGCGGCGTCGCGGGCTTCGTCGGCGGCTTCGGCGCGGCGACGCCGCTCTTGCCGAGCGCCTTCGAGTACTCCTCGATGAGCGACTTGTAGTTCGCCGGCACTTCCTCCGAGCCGGCGAGGAACAGCTGATCGCTCGTCGTGTCGACCCGCTGACGGAAGTCCCGCTCGAACTTCTGCAGCTTACTGAGCGTGGTCGCCATCAACTGCTGGACGCCGAGCGGATCCTTGTAGGCGTTCTCCTTGCCCAGATCCTTCAGCGCCTTCGCGATCTCGTCGATCGACTGGAGATCCTTGCCGCTCGCACCGGCCTGCTGCAGCATCCGCATCAGGTCCTGCGCGTCGCCGGCCGCCTGCTGCGCCTGATTCGCGAAGTCGCGCGCGTCGCCCGGCGAGAACCCGTTGCGCGCGTCACCGCCGGAGCTTCCCGGTGACGGATTACCGAAACGCGGGCCCTGACTGTTCTCGTTTTGACCCGGCCGGCCGCCGCCCTGGCCCTGCTGCTGGCCTTGTCCCTGACCTTGGCCCTGCTGACCTTGCTGCCCCTGGCCTTGCTGACCCTGCTGGCCCTGACCTTGGCCCTGCTGACCCTGGCCCTGCTGACCTTGCTGGCCCTGGCCTTGCTGACCCTGGCCCTGCTGACCTTGGCCTTGCTGACCCTGGCCTTGCTGACCTTGGCCTTGCTGACCTTGCTGACCTTGCTGACCTTGCTGACCTTGGCCTTGCTGACCCTGCTGGCCTTGCTGACCCTGACCCTGTTGTCCCTGCTGGCCCTGGCCCTGTTGGCCTTGCTGACCCTGGCCCTGTTGACCCTGCTGGCCCTGCTGCCCTTGCTGTCCGGGCTGCTGGCCGAGCCGCTGATTCAACTGCTCCGCCTGGGTCTGAAGGTTGCGCACCAGGTCACTGGCTTTGTTCAGCGCGCGGTTCGAGTTCTGCCCCGCATCGCCCTTGCTCGCCGCTTCGGCCGCCTGCGCGACCTGCTTGGCGAACTGATCGAGGTGGCCGGAGATCTCGCGCTCGAAGTTGTTGGCCATCGCTTCGCCGCTCGCCATCGTGGTCTTCGAGTAATTGATCTTGTCCTTGACCATCGTGTCGCGCAGGGTCCCCGATGCGTCCTGCAGCTTGCGCGAGACGTCCGGCTGACCGTTGGCCGCGGCCTGCCGGCCGAGTTGACCGAGCTGCTGATCCAGCGAGTTGAGGTCAGCGTTCATCCGGTCCTTCTGCTGCGTGAGCTCCTGCTGCTTCGTGTTCCGGTCGGCCGCCGGCGTGTTCGGCAACGCCTCGACCTTCTTGGCGACCTCCTTTTGTTCCTTCGCCAGATCCTCGGCCTGCTTCTGCGCGTCCTTCAGCGTCTGGCCGCTGCGCTGGTTCTGGTTGTTGGCGAGGAGCCGCTGCGCATCCTGCATTGCGCGCAGCGTCTGCTGCGCCTGCGCCATGCTGTCGGTGCTGTTAGTCGCGGCCTGCCGCGCATTGTTCGCGGCCTGCCGGAGCGACTGCGCGGCATTCGCGGCGTCCTGACGCTGCTGCTGCTGAAGCTGCTGGTCGCGGCTCAACTGTTCGAGCTGTCGCGCGAGCTCCTCGAGCTGATCGGCCACGGCCCGTTGCGACCCGCCGCCGGTGCCGCTGCCCTGCTGCTGGCGCTGCCCGCGCTGTTGCTGCTGCTGCGCCTGCTGCAGTTGACGGCGCGCGAGCTCGCGGAGCTTCTCCGCCAGCTCGTCCATCTGTTGATTGGCGCTCTGCTGCGCGCGCTGCTGCGTCTCGTACTGATTCGCCAGCCGGTCTTGCTGCAGCTGGAACAGGTCGGCCAGCTCGGAGTCCATCTGCTGACCACCGCCCCCGCCGCCTCCGCCACCACCTTGCTGGCGCTGGCGCACTTCGAGCTCGTAGAGCGCCTCGACGTCCTGCAGGATCTTGAGCGCGCGCTGCTCGGGCGAGAGCGCGTCCTTCGTCTTCTGCTGCTTGAGCAGCTTCTCGGCGGCTTCCATCTCGGCGCTCGCCTTCGGCAGGAGGTCCGCCATCTTGCGGAACTCGGCGTCGTCGGCCACCCGCTGGCGCATCTGCATCGTGATCTCGTCGACCTGCTCACGGAGCTTGGCCTGCGAGAGCGCGACGTAGGTCGTGTCTTCCTTGAACTTGTCGGACTTCGTCTTCGCGCGGTCGCGCTCGACGTTGAACGTGGCCGCGATGATCTGGCGCTGCTGCTCGGAGAGCGCCCCCGGCCCCGCGCCTTGCTGGCCACCACCCCCACCGCCACCACCACCGCCGCCCTCGTTCGACTGGGCCTGGCGGAAGTTCTGGTTGAACGGCCGGATCTTGATGAAGTAGATATCGCTCGACGTGCTCTTCGGGCCCGAGACCGTGTCCGTGTCGTAGGCTCTCGCGTAGTAGGACACGAAGTCCCCCGCCTTCACGCCGAGCTCTTCCAGATAGATCGTGTGACCGGCGCTCACCTGCGGCAGCGGCTTGGCGCCCTTGCCGTAGATCGTCACCGTCTTCTCGTCACCGCCGTTCACGGAGTACACGAGGTCGAGCTGCTTGACGCCGAAGTCGTCGTCGGCGCGGGCCTGGAGCACGGCCTCTTCGAGCGGGCTCAGCGCGATGTCGCGCTTCGGCTTGTCGAAGGACACCGTCGGCGCGTTGTCGTCGATGACATCGACGGTGTACTTCGGTGAGGCCGCGACGTGCTCGCCGCGCGGACCGTCGAGCTCAACTTGATAAAAGCCGTCCTTGTCGACCTTGAAGCTGCCCGCCAGCTTCTTGTCCTGCTGCGCTGCGAGCTGCGCCGTGCCGGCCGGATCGATCTTCAAGCGGCCGCCCGTCGTTTCCGCGGGCATCGTCGAGGTCACGCGAATGCGGACTTCAGTGCCGCGCACCGCGGCGACGTCGCCGCCCGACTCGACCTTCTGCGGCGGCAGGCCCGTGTAGGCCGGGAAGATGTACTGGAGCTCGATCTGCTCGACCGCCGGCAGCGAGACGATCTTCATCGTGTACGTCGGGGACTTCACGCCGTCCGCCTCGACGTAGTACTCGAGCGGCTTCTTGAGGTCGAAGAGCATGCCTTCGAACGCGGAGGGGTCGCTGGTCGCGACGAGCGGCAGGCGCTCGAACTTTGCGTCCGCGGCCGATCGCATCCAGAGCGACACGTCGCTGGTTCTGAACCCGGCGAGCTTGGCGGTCACCGCCTGGTCGCCGCCCTTCGGCACGCTGGCGTCGCCCGGCTGCACGGTGATGGCGTACGGGCTCGCCGCGTCCGCGCTCGTCGTGAGCACGAGCAACGCCGAGGCGCCCTGGCGCAGGAACTGAGGCCCGATGATCAACATGAGCACGCCAAACGCCGCCGCGCCAGCAGAGACCATGGCGTAGCGCTGCATGATCTTCTTGCCGACCTCGCGCCCGCCGTGCACGGCGCGGCAGCGCGTGACGGCCTGGTCGACCATGCGCTCGATGATCACGGGCGGCACATCGACCGGCGCCTGGCCCGATCCGGCGGCGCCGATGTCGACGGCGCTCAGGATCGCCGCCTGCAAGGACGGTTCGTGCTCTTCAAGATATAGCGCGACCTGAACGTCGCTCACACGGCGGCGCAACGGACGCACGAGCCAGAGCCCGGCGAGGCCGGCGACGATGGTGAACAAGCCGATGCGCAGCCAGAGCACCGAGGATGGGCTGAACTTCGAGGTCTGCAGGTAGATCGAGGCGAGCGTCAGGGCCGTCAAGCTGCCGAGGAGCAGGATGAGCGCACCCTGAAGGATCAGCTTCATCCGCCAGCGCTTGCGCACCTGCTGGATGGCGTTGACGAGTTCCTGCCGGTGACCGCTGAGCGTTTCCGCCATGGGGGCTCCTAATCGTTGAGTAGGTTCAGCTTACACCCCTGAAATCGGCCGGGGAGGGCCGTTTCTGTGAAGAAATGATGGCAAGCCGCTCAACGCGACTTCATCTGCAGGAGGCCGCGCGCGAAGCGCTCCGACAGGCGGTTCGACAGCGCCGCCTCGCTCACGATCGCGAGCACGCCGCCCAGCAGAAGGAACCACCAAATCGATTGCTTCTTCTCGATGTCCTCGGGGGTGAGGTCAGGACGTTCGAGCGACTGTCCGGAGGGGGTCACGGCGCCCCGGCCGGTCACGGATTTGACGAACTCGGCCGGCTGCAGCGCCGACAGATCGGATTCGGACGGCTCCAGGTTCACCGCGACCTGGAACGGCCGCCGGTCGCCGGTGCCCTGCATGCGGATGGAGTAGAAGCCCTGCTCGGCGAGCTCGACGGACGGCGCGCCGCCTTCGCCAATCGTCAGCTGCTGGCCCGCCGGCGAGCTGATCACGCCGCTCGGTTTTCGCGCCGCGGCCGTCGGGTCCGTCGCCGTTCCTGCGCGCACGAGGGCCGAGAGCGGCACCGACACTTCGAGCATGCGTCCGACCGTGTACCACGCGGTCGGCTCTTCGTACTGCGCGAGGTACTGGCCGGCGAGCACCGCGAGCGGCGGGAACATCGAGCGCTTGTAGAAGTCGTTCCAGCCGGCGCCCTCATCGAGCATGGAGGTGAAGGCGATCACGCGGCCCGATCCGACGCGGCGTTCCACCATGGCCACCGCCCCGTCGTCGTACTTGGCGAGGACGCGATCCTCGGGCCCGGGCGTGATCGTGCGGTACCGGAAGAACCGCACGTTCGCGAAGTTGCCCTGACGTGGGTCCTTGAACTGTTCGAAGATCGGGTGGCTGTAGTCGAGGAAGCCGAGCGTCGCGTCGTGACCGACCGGCCGGTCCACGATCGCACCGATCTTGCCCGGCAGGATCGGCGACTCGCCCGTCGTCCACGGCGTCCGGTCGCCGAGCACGATGAACAGGCCGCCACCTTCCCGGACGAAGCGCTGGAGCGCAGCGTCGACCTCGGTCGAAAGCGACGGCGGGTCGTAGAGCACGACGGCCGCTCGGCCGCCGAAGGCGCCGGCCGAGACCCGCGAGGCCGACTGCACATCGATCTTGAACGGCGGCGCCTTGCTCAGCGAGAGGGCGGTCGACAGGTAATAGCTCGGGCAGTCGGGCCCGCACGGCGTCGTCGTGCCGCCGTCGCGCTGAATGGCGAGGATCGACACGGGACGGCTCGGCGAGATGGCGACGTAGTACGCGTTGTTCGCCGCCCACTTGTCCGTGCCCGCGCGAACGATCACGCGCATGTTCGCGTCGGCCGCCGTGAAGGCGGGAAACGTCACCGACGCCGAGGCATTGGGTTCCACGGTCGTCGTCTTCGCGCCGATCTCGCGCCCGTCGAGCTCCAGCTTGACCGGCACGTTTTTCATCGTCTGGCTGCTGCGATTCGAGAGACCGACCGTCAGGGTCACGCGTTCTTCACCGGTGAACGAGGCGCGCGCCAGCGCGACCGAGGACACGGACAGATCGGAGGTCTCGGGATCGGCCACCGAGATCGGCGCCAGCGTTGCGCCCTCCGGCAGACGAATGTCCTCCTGGCGCTCCCATCCGCTCTTCTGAAAGTCACTGATGAGGACGACTTCCTTGCGCGGCAGCCTGGACTGGCTCAGCTTCGTCTGCGCGAACCTGAGCGCCGGCGCGTAGCGCGTGTAGTCGGACGACACCGTCGTTTCGTTGATCGCGACCTCGAGCTGCGCGCGATCGGAGGTGGCCCGCACGCGCTCCTCGGGGCCATGTCCGAAGAGCACGAGGGTGCCCTTGTCCTCGCCGGAGAGGCTCCGCACGACCTTCAGCGCTTCCGCCTGCGCGCGCGCCCAATGGTCGGCATACCCCATGCTGGCAGACCGATCGAGCAGGATCACGACGTCGCGGGCGCCGGTCGCGGGCACGGCGGCCGTCACGGTGCTGCTCGTCAGAAACGGGCGCGAGAACGCGGCGATGAGCAGAATCATCGCCGCCGCGCGCAGCAGGAGCAGCAGCCAGTTGTGAATCCGCCGCCGCTCGACCGACTGGTACGGAATCTTGCGGAGGAACATCAGCGACGGGAAGTGGATCACTTCCTTGCGCTCGCGCTGAATGAGGTGCACGAGGATCGGCACCGCGATGGCGGCGAGACCGGCGAAGAAGAGTGGGGCCAGAAAAGACATCGATAGACCGCCGTTACCGGACCTTCATCATGCGCTCGCGCGTGCCCAGGTACTTGAAGAGGGCTTCATCGAGCGGCTTGGACGTATCGAGCTGCACGTAGTCGATCCGGGCTTCCGAGCACTTCGTCGTCAGGGCTTCGATGTGCGCCGCGATCATCTTGCGATATTCGTCGGCGAACGACGACGGGATCACCGGGATCTCCTCGCCGCTCTCGAGATCCTCGAATCGCGACGCGTCGTTGTACGGAAACGTGATCTCCGCCGGATCCAGCACGTGGAACACGACGAGGTCGTTGCCGTGGAATCGGTACGGCTTCAGCGCGTCCAGCACGTCGTCCGGGTTCTCGTACAGGTCCGAGATGAGCGCGACGAGGCTCCGGCGCTTGAAGTGCTCGGCGATGGTCGAGAGCGGCCCGAGGATTCTTCCGGGCCGCTCGGCGCGCGCGCGATCGAGCGTGTGCAGCAACACGTTGAAGTGCTTCGCCGACGGCGGCACGTAATTGACAACGTCCTGGTCGAACGTGACGATACCCACGCGGTCGCGCTGCCGGTGCGACAGGTACGCCAGACACGCCGCGACGTACGATCCGTACTCGAGCTTCGAGAGCCCCTGGCTCGCAAAGGACATCGACTTCGAGATGTCGAACAGCACGACGAAGTTGGCGTTCGTGTCCGCCTCGTACTGCTTGACGAAGTATTTGTCCGTGCGCGCGTAGAGCCGCCAGTCGACGCGCCGGATGTCGTCGCCCGGCACGTACCCGCGGTGCTCGGCGAAGTCGATCGACGCCCCGAAGTACGGCGCGCGGTGCAGGCCGTTGATGAAGCCTTCGACGACCGTACGCGCCAGGAGCTCGAGGTTCCGAATCCTCGCCAGGATCTTCGGATCGACGAACCGCGCACCGGGAACGACGTGCGTTTCCATTACATTCCAGATTTTGGCGCCGGGACGCTCTTCAACAACTCGTCGATGAGCGCGTCCGTCGTGACGCCCTCCGACTCCGCGCGGAAGTTCATCAGAATGCGGTGGCGCAGCACCGGGTGCATCATCGCGCGGATGTCGTCGAAGCTCACGTGGTACCGGCCCTCGGTGAGCGCGTTGGCCTTGGCGCCGAGGATCAGGTACTGCGCCGCGCGGACGCTGCCGCCGAACGAGACGTACTTCTTGATCATCTCCGGCGCGTTCGCCGCCTTCGGACGGCTCGTCCGGACCAGGTTCAGCGCAAAGCGCATGACGGGCTCGGCCACCGGCACGCGGCGCACCAGCTTCTGGAACGCCACCAACTCGGGCCCGGTGACCGGGCGCTCGAACTTCGGATCCAGGATGGCCGTCGTCGTCCGCACGACGTTGTATTCCTCGTCTTCCGGCGGATGCTCGATGACGATGTGGAACATGAAGCGGTCGAGCTGGGCTTCCGGCAGCGGATACGTGCCCTCGAGCTCGATCGGGTTCTGCGTGGCGAACACGTAGAAGGGCTCTTCGAGAATGTAGGTGCGTCCCTGAATCGTGACGCGATGTTCCTGCATGGCTTCGAGGAGCGCCGCCTGCGTCTTCGGCGGCGTGCGGTTGATTTCGTCGGCGAGGACGATGTTCGCGAAGATCGGCCCGGGCGCGAAGACCATCTGCCGGCGCCCCGTGGACGTGTCTTCCTGGATGATGTCCGTGCCGGTGATGTCCGACGGCATCAAGTCCGGCGTGAACTGGATGCGGTTGAACTTCAGGTCGAGCACCTGCGCGAGCGTGCGGACGATCAGCGTCTTCGCGAGGCCGGGGACGCCGACAATCAAGCTGTTGCCGCCGACGAACAGGGTGAGCAACACCTGATGGAGGACGTCGGCCTGCCCGACGATCAGCTTGGCGAGCTCGGCCTCAATCTTCTTGCGGCCCGCGTTCATCTTGTCGGCGAGGGCGATGTCCTCGGCCGAATCCATGCGGACGGTGGCAGTGTGCGTTGACGTTTCCACGTTCGATCCTTTCGGTCGTAGGGCAAACCTTCAGGTTTGCCAGATGGGCAGACCTCAAGGTCTGCCCTACGTACTATCAGTGCGTTATTCCGTACACGAATTCATTGATGCCCAGCTTGAACGCCTCGTTGTTGTCCGCCACCGGCTTGAAACCCATGGCCGAGTGCTCCCAATACTCCGAGATGTCCGTGTTGTAGTTCGCCACGGCGTACATCCGCTTCTTCGGGTCGTTGCCCTCGAAGAGGCCGCGGAAGATCGGCCGGCCCTGCATGTAGTACTGCGGGATGATGTCGAACGAGTCGATCTCGAAGAAGGAGTGGAAGATCGGATGCTCCGGCGTGAGATCGATCCAGTGGAGATCGGGGAACACGCGGCTCATCTGCAGGTCGGTGTTCTGCCACGCCCAGGCCGGAAAGTCGTCGAGGATGATGAACCCGCCCTTGAGCAAGTACGCGCGCAGCGCCTTCACCTGCTCGTCCGTCATGCCCCAGTAGCCCGGCTCGCACTGATAGATCACCGGGTGCTTGAACATCTCCGGATCGTCGTACGACATGATGCTCGTGCCGTCGAGGTGCAGCGGCACGTTCGTGATCGACTGCATAATCTTGAGGAGGTTCAGCTCGCCCTCCTGATAATCGTGCGCCCAGTACGGCTGCTGGCGGCCGCTCCACGGATAGCTCATCCGGACGAAGACGAACCGGCCGTCGTAGGGCACGTTGCCCGAGTACGAATTCGACGAGCGATAGCCGCCACGCTGCGCGAGCATCGTGACGCTCGACGCCGCGATGAGCGCCACCACGAGCACGAGTCGGAAGGTCTTGGTCATCTCGTCATCTCCCAATCTCCCAATCCCAAAATCCCCAAATTGTCTACGCGAGTCCGTTCGCGCGCCGGTAGACCCACTCCGTGCCCATGAGCATCAAGAGCAGCATGAGCACGATCGGCATGTCCCAGAGCTCTTTGTCTTCGGTGATCGTGATGCCCTTGCCGCTGTACTGAATGGCATCCACGAGATTCGACGTGTCGTCGGCTCTGAAGAACTTGCCCTCGGTCTCTTCCGCAACGCGCTGCAACAGCGGCGCGTTCATCGCGGCGTTGAAGTACTCGGCGTCACTCGGCGCCACGCGCACGGTCGTACCGCCCTTCGTGACGTCGCGGCTGTCGCGATCGGATCCGCCGACCGTCACCTTGTACGTCCCGTCCTCGACCGGCGTGAACTTGGCCGTGTACTCACCTTCGCGCTTCACGGTCCATTCCATCGGCACATCGTCGGTCTTGCCCGACGGCGCCGTCACGCGCGCGGTGATGCGTCCGTCGTTGATCCCGAGGTACTCGGGGTCCACGACCTGCGCGGTGAGCGTGATCGGCTCGCCCTTCTGCACGCGATCCGGCGCGGCGGACACCATGACGCGATCGGGCGCGCCGTCGACGAGCCATCGCACGAGCCGCTGCCAGAACGTGTGGTGGGTCCTGTCGGTTTCGCTGATGCTCGCATCCATTCGCCAGTGCCAGGTGTCCTGCACCGGCATCGCGAGCGATTTGCCCTTCCCGTAGCGCTGGTAGGCCAGCACGATTTGATCGCGGCCCTTCTCGTCCATGCCGTTGAGCAGGACGGTGGCGCCGGGTTTGACATCGCGCAGCGTGTTGAGGGCGGTGAGCGGAGGCAGGTCGCGCCACTTGCCTGCGGCGTCGGCTTCTTTGTCGGTGATCTGCGTGGCCGGGTGATTCATGCCCGCGCGCGTCGGCCGCACGGTCAGCCAATGCAGGCCCAAGTACGGGTCCGCCTTCGCGAGCTTGCGCTCGAGAATCACCGGCAGCGCGTCCGACAACGGCGTGCCGGCCCAGCCCCCTTCGTCGAAGGCCTGCGCGCCACCCAGCATCATGAGGCCGCCGCCACGCACGTCGACGAAGTCCTCGAGCATCCGGAGTTGCTCGGGCGAAAACGCCGACGCTTCGACGCTGCCGATCACGATGCCGCGGTAGCCGAACAACTCCGCACGTGACATCGGAAATCCGTGGATGAGATCTTCCCCGCTGTCGACGCCCAACCGCAGGTACTTGTCCGCTTGCCCGACCGACCCCATCGCCGTCCGCTGCAGCACGACGACCTGCAGGTTGTCGTCCGCGTCGGTCGCCTGGCGTACGTACTTCATCTCGGGGCGCGGCTCGCCTTCGAGGTACAGGATCTTCTCGCGCCGATCGAAGACGTCGATGAGCGCGTCGCGCTGGTTGTTCTGCGCCACTTCTTCGTTGGTCTGCACCGGGAGGCGGAAGCGGAAGATGCGCGGCCCGGTCTCGGCGGCCTTGAACCGCACGTGCACGGTCTCGGACTCGCCGTCCGGCGGCAGCGTGACCTCCTGCTGACTCACGATGCGGCCGCCGTCTTCGACGATGAGCGGTACCTTCGCGCCGGCGTACCCGACCTGCGACACGACGACGTCGACGACGAGCGCCGCGCCCTTGAGGACGCGCCGCGGCGTCTCGGCGCGCGTCAACTGCACGTCGCGCGTGAGACGCTCCTTGCCGACGCCGACGGTGAACACCGACATGCCCGAGGCTTTGAGTCCGGACAGCGTGTTGTCGAGCGTCTTGTCCGAGTTGTCTGCACCGTCGCTCAGCATCACGACACCGGCCACGGCCAGCCCGCTCATCTCGTCGCGCACGCGGTCGAGCCCGTCGCCGAGTCGCGTGCCCGTGCCCTCGAACGTCAAGTCACCGGCCGACTGCAGCCGTTCGGCCGAGCTCGAAAACCGGTACACCTTCACCTGGAATCGCTTGCCGAGCGCGGTGAGCAGCGGCCCATCGACGCGGCCCACCTGCTCCTTGATGAAATCGGCGCGCGGCTTGCCTTGCTGATCCGCGATCTGCATGCTGCGCGAGTCGTCGATCAGGATGCCGACGAAGTTCTGTTGCGGCACCGCGACCTTGAGCAGCAGCGTCGGGCGGAGGAGCGCGAAGAGCGCTATGAGAAATAGTCCGAGCCGGAGCCCGAGAAGCACGCCGCGCTGCCGGCCCTTGACCGTCGCCAACTGGCGGTACGTCCACAAGACGTACAGCGCGCTCGCAGCCGCGATCGCCGCCGCGATCCACATGGATCGGGTCGCGCCAAAAACGAATCGGCCCCGCTCAAAGACCAGTGGCTCGTACTTGAACAGGAATTCAAATAAGGGCGACAGCACGTGAGCGGATGATATCGCGAGAGGGCGGGGGTCAACCATCGGTGATTTTTCTCAGCGCATCAGGTCATCCGTGCATGTGGCCATCGGGATATCCGGGGCGTTGGGACATTTCTGCGCGGAACCGATTTGTGACGGAAACTCACCCCAAGGACCCATAGCCGAGGCCGCTCCCGCTCACGATCCGAGCACCTGCCGCGCGAAGGCCATCACGTGGGGCGCGTCCGCCATGAGCCCGCCCTGCGCGAGCTCGGCCCGGCCGCCGCCGCGTCCGCCGAGACTCGCCGTCGCGGTCGTGATGAACGCGCTCGCATCGAACGCCACATCCGTCGAACGCGCCGCCACGACCGGAACCGGACGGCCGCCACCCACGACGATCGCAACGAACCCGGGCTCGGCCACG